>Ga0068860_100000012_pt1 | contig 326398 bp, 404 predicted proteins | sample KBSSwiS32_FD_66597 | JGI IMG/M metagenome (GOLD analysis project Ga0068860, IMG submission 66597) | Switchgrass rhizosphere microbial communities from Kellogg Biological Station, Michigan, USA - KBS Switchgrass S3-2 | ecosystem: Host-associated > Plants > Roots > Rhizosphere > Soil ... | reverse complement strand
ATCGTCCCGCAGCTCGTCACCACGGACTCTTCCACCACCATCAAGACCGTCGACTACGCACGCGTGACCCCGCTTCTCGTCGGTGCCATGCAGGAGGAGGAGAAGAAGATCGAGGCGCAACAAAAAGAAATAGACGAACTCAAGAGCGAGATAGCAGCGTTGAAGAATAATTACTAATCAGATCATTATGAAAATGTCTAAACATCACATGGAGGCGCGAACGCAACTCATCCTTCTGCTTTTGTGCGCCTTCACGCTCTTCCTGCTTTCGTTCATGCCGAGTTCTCGCGCGGCAGTGACTTCGTCCGAGACGCGATTTTCAGAAGCTTCCATGCATGGACTCAACATAATCCCGGCATCCTGCGCATCAGGCGCGAACTACTACCACGCGACATTGCCATCTTCTGCAGACGGGGGAGGATATGTGCTTCCCGGGAGCGTCGCGAGCTATGGCGCGTATGACGCACGTGTCGGAGCATATGTATGCGTCGATAACACCTCGGGTAACGTATATTTTATTCCGGGAAACACTGCAGCAGAGCTGAATCAGTTCAAAGCTCATCCTCCTCCGGGGGTTTCTGCCTGGTGATGCATGAGAGCGCATAAGAAGCAGGCGCGGCTTACTCTGGCGGTTGCGATAGTCCTGCTGTGCCTTGCCGCAGCGTTCTTCGTGTACCGGCAACATGCGCTCGTCGAGAAAGCACAGGAAAATATCGCGTATTTCTTCAACCCCACTGCCGCACGCGCCTACGATTATGGTGTGCGCCATTTCGATGCGCTCACGCCGCAAGAGTACGATGTAGAGCGGGCCAGATATTTCTTTACCGAGGCGCTCAAGCATGATCCGAAATATCCGATGGCGAACTACGAGCTGGCGCGCATCGCTTTCCTGCAGAGCAACTTTCCGCTTGCGCTATACATCATCGGTCAGGAGTTTGCCGTAAACCCGCATCCGACTCCGGCAACCTACTATGTGCGTGCTCTCATAGAAGGGTACATGGGTAATTACACGAGCGCAGAAAAAGATTACGAGACGTATTTCAAGGTCACGCCCGCCAACTGGGCAGCTATCAACGACTATTCGTGGGTGCTCCTCAAAGACGACCTTCCCGGAGGCGCGCATGCAGCGCTTTCATGGGGGCTCAATCAATGGCCGCAAAACGCCTGGCTACTCGCGAACGACGCGACTGCGCTATACGAACTCGGCCGTTTTTCCGAAGCTGCTGCAGTGGCTAAAAAAGCCGTGCCGTCGGTCAATGCGCTTACGGTAGGCGACTGGCTCACCGCATACCCTGGGAACGACCCTCTCATCGCACAGGAGGGCCTCGATAACTTCAAGAAGACGACGCAGGAGAACCTCGCCAAGATCCTGGCCAAATCGAACCGTTAGATTTCACCCGCTCAGCAGGTCCGCTGTCCCCAGCAATATCCACTCGTTTTCCCCGAGTAGCTCAATTTGACTCACCTTGAGGAATTGTGAATCCTGTTATTGCCTTCAAGGAAATAACAGGATTCACGGTAGGACCATCCAATGGTCGTACCGAGGCAGGTCAAGCAGACCCCAAACTCATTAATTTGACTCTAAAGGTGAAATTGTTACTATACGTGCACGCACGCTCTGTGCGTATTTCTTTGCCCAAACCAATTCGTGCGGAGTAGCGACCCGCGCACGTCCGAGTCCGCCAAGGACCATCGGACTAGAGCGAGGAGGGGATGGGGAAGCAAATACCGGAGCACTCAAAAGCGTTGGCACAACCTGCTCGGACGGGACCTCTCGTCTCGAATAGGGAAACCCGATTTTCGCTTGCGAAATTCGGGGTCCGGAGAAACCTTGGTTTCGACGGACATCTGATTAGAAGGTGAGGCGGGTTAGTCATCCACTTCACGTTATTAATAAATTTTTGTACCAATCATATGGCAACAGAATTCAATCGTTCGAAGCCGCACGTCAACGTCGGCACCATCGGACACGTCGACCACGGCAAGACTACGCTCACTGCAGCGATCTTGAACGTGCTCTCGAAGGCCGGTAACGGCTACAGCGCCCAGATAAAAGGCGTTGATGACATCGACAAGGCTCCGGAAGAGAAGGCGCGTGGTATCACCATCTCGCTCTCTCACTCCGAGTACGAGACGCCGAAGCGCCACTACGCGCACGTCGACGCTCCGGGCCACGCCGACTATATCAAGAACATGATCACGGGTGCCGCCCAGATGGACGGCGCTATCCTCGTGGTCGCTGCGACTGACGGCGTCATGCCTCAGACACGCGAGCACATACTCTTGGCACGCCAGGTCGGCGTACCAAAGATCGTCGTATTCCTCAACAAATGCGACATGGTGGACGACAAAGACCTCATCGACCTCGTCGAAGAGGAAGTCCGCGAGCTTCTCGACAAGCAGAACTTTGACGGCAAGAACACCCCGGTCATCCGCGGCTCTGGTCTCAAAGCTCTCGAGAACCCGGCACCGGGTAACGAATGGGCAGACAAGGTCATGGAACTCATCAAAGCAGTCGACGAGTTCATCCCTGAGCCTGTTCGCGAACTCGACAAGCCGTTCCTCATGCCTATCGAAGACGTCTTCTCTATAGAAGGCCGCGGTACGGTAGTTACGGGCCGCATCGAGCGCGGTGTTGTGAAAGTCGGTGAAGAAATCGAGATCGTCGGTATCAAAGACACTGCGAAGACGACCGTCACCGGCGTCGAGATGTTCAACAAATCCCTCCAGCAGGGTCAGGCAGGCGACAACGCAGGTATCCTCCTTCGTGGCACCAAGAAAGAAGACGTGCACCGAGGTCAGGTTCTCGCAAAGCCGGGTTCTGTTAAGCCGCACACCGAATTTGAGTCAGAAGTCTATATCTTGACCAAAGAAGAGGGCGGCCGACACACTCCTTTCTTCACAGGCTACAAGCCGCAGTTCTATGTCCGCACAACGGACGTGACCGGCGAAGTTACGCTTAAGGAAGGCGTAGAAATGGTTATGCCAGGCGACACGGTGACCTTCAAGGTCAAGCTCGTGGCACCGGTGGCCATGGAAGAGCAGATGCGTTTTGCGATCCGCGAGGGTGGCAAGACCGTCGGAGCAGGTGTCGTGACGAAGATCGTCGCGTAATCCAACTTCGGGCAAAGGCTCGAATCGCAAAAAACCGCCGCAAGGCGGTTTTTTGCTTCAGATGCTGTAACAAAAACGGGATTACCGGTGTAGTAATACATAGTGTGCAGAACACCCACTGCCTGGCGGGTTTTCTATCGGCTAGAAACTAAAAGTAAGGGGTCCCTCATTTACCACATCTGTATATGGAAAAATATTTATTCAGCGTCATTCTCGTTCTGCTCCTCTCTATTACGGGCCTCGGCTTCTTTGTTGCTTTCCAGCATCCTTCTGAAACAGCGTCACTCGTCCCAGAAGCGACTTCAGCCGTCCAGAGTGCAGTGATGGACGCCACCAACACCGTCACGAATGCCCTCATCGGCACCACCGTAACGAATTCAAAAGTCAGTGAAGAATCTCGCGAAGGAAAAGATGATACTGAATCAGGCGAGAGCGATGACGATACGGCACGGACTTCAAATACGCAGACGCAAGCGACACTGACACCTGCTGCACAAACCTCCGGCGCCTTTACGATGGCACAGGTGAAAGCGCATAACTCCGCCTCCAGCTGCTACACCACGGTCAGCGGCTCAGTGTACGACCTCACGTCATTTATAGGGCAGCATCCGGGTGGAGAAGCTGCGATCCTTTCTCTCTGTGGCACGGACGGTACCGCCGCATTCACTGCGCAGCACGGCGGTCAGAGACGTCCCGAAAACGAACTCGCTTCGCTCAAAATAGGCATTCTCGCCAAATAATATGCTGACATTGCACATCCTTTCCCTGGTATTTTCCGTGTGCGTGGTCGGATTTGCGGACAAGTATGCGCTCTCATGGATCACCGGTAAACGCCCGTTTCTCAGAGAGCGAACACTTGTGACGTATCACGTTCTCACATGGCTCGGACTCCTATCGCTCATCGTCACGGGTATATTCCTGGCACTTCCGATGCTCGGATATCTTCTCTCGCAACCGCTTTTCATAATGAAAGTCCTTTTTGTCGGCGTGCTTCTCGTGAACGCTATCCTCATAGGCAGGCTTTCTGAAATAGCACGTACGCGCACGTACGCTTCGCTTTCTTGGGGCGAGCGGATGCCGCTTTTTACCAGCGGCGCAGTCTCCGTAGTCAGCTGGTCAGGAGCGCTCATTCTTGCGCTCATAGTCTTCAAGTAGGCATTGCTCGCTGGGTTGCAACATTTCTCGACTTCGCGCATTACTAAGGGGTGGACCTCGACGCCGAAAGAGACCTTGTCCGAAGGGCGCAGACTGAGCCGGAAGCCTTCGGCGAGGTTTTTGATATGCACTATGACCGCATACTCGCCTATGTGCTCAAGAGGACAGGGGATGTAGACGTCTCGACCGACATCGCCGCAGAAGTCTTTGCCAAGGCTCTGAAGAATATCCGGTGGTTTACCTGGCGTGGCATCCCGCTTGCCGCATGGCTTTTCCGTATCGCCGGAAACGAGCTTCGCATGCACTATCGCAAACAAAAATACGTCCCGGCATCGCTCAACCGTCTCATGGAACTCGGCTATGATCCGGACGAGGCATCTCTCGTAGAAGAGCGGCGCTCGCTCGAAGAGCTGCTCGCGGACTCTCACGATGAAAAGCGCGTACTCGAAGCGCTCTCTACACTATCCATGCCAGAGCAGGATCTCATCGCACTGCGCTATTTCGAAGGCTTGAAGACCAAAGATATCGCTCATATGCTGAAGAAACCCGAAGGCACCGTGCGCTCCATGCTCTCGCGGACGATCGAAGAGCTTCGCAAGATATATGATGCGAGTACGCAACAAAAGACCGGGAAGAGCATTATAGGTAGTGAAGGTCGGAGCGGATTACTATTACAAATCAAGAAACTATGAACGACGAACATATAGAAAAGTTGCTTGCTTCGCTCGATGACGTGCATGCGCCGAAGCACCGTACGGCTTTGCGCGCAGCCCTCATGCGCGAACACGCGAGGATTCGTCGCCCGTATTTCACTTTTTCCGCTTTAACCCGATACATAACCATGCAAAAAGCACTTATTCCGGTGAGCACGTTTGCCGTACTTACGCTGATCGTTGTCGGCACCTTGGGTTTTACGCATAAAAGCGCGGAAGCACAGGAGCTGGTCCAGCGTTCGATGGCCGCTGCAGCGAGACTCGCGCCAGAAATGCGCGCAGAGATCGAAGCAAACATCAAAGCAGACATGATGAAGACGCTTGAAGAAGCCTACAAAGCGCCTGACCTACGCATACTTACGGCGGCCGAATACGAAAAAGAATCGCAGTTTACTATCTCTACGTCTTCCGGGATGATGACGGCGCGATTCGGCGACAGCGTGCCGTCTGTAAAAGGCCAGGCACCTGTCGCAGTCGCTTTCGCCAGCGCACATGCCGGTGCTCAGGGAGATGGTGTACCAGCAGGCGAGCCGATAGGGTATAAGGCGACAGGAGCAGTAGTGGGTGAAGAAAACCATGATGTGTTCTTTAACAAAGCCACTGCTGACGGCAAGTTCACGACTGGCACGATGGTCGGCGCGATCAAGCTGAACCCACCGGTCAAATACCTCCGCTACACCGACCCCGACGGCCGCAAGGTCACGCTCGGACTCGACGACAAAGACACGCCGGTGTTCCTCATCGAAGAATTCACATCGCATGACATGGTCCCGGGCCCGGACGGGAGTGTCGGTATCCAAGGCAAAGTCCTTCATCAGATCCAAGTCCATACCGAGAATCCTGATGGCGGCTACAGCACAGCAGGCTCGATTCACGTAGAGTCTGATGAAATGGGAGCATCCCAGCAATAATCAGTAAGCATAACCGGTTGTCGTGTAAATGCCCTCCTGACCATTTCTATCCGGCTCAATCCCAGTGATTGAGCCGGCGTCGTCTAAATCCTTAAAAAGCGCTGGTATAAGCCACGAAATAGGGATGTAGACACATCCGTGCATGAGTGGTATAATATAGGTAGTTAGGCAACCACAGGAGCTATCGATGCCGTCATCGTATATCGCGTGCAGTGCATGTCGCGGCAGCGGCCGGGTTTGGAAGAGTTTCTTCTACCTGAGCTGGAGGTTCAGATGCAAGGTATGTCGCGGCAGCGGGCAGATCGAGACGTTCGACTTGCCGAAGCCTCGTCCGCGCGTCTTCGGTCAGCGGGAGACGCCGCCGCAGCCGGTGACTCCGAGCTATGTCGGACGTCCGACGGTTTCCGTCGACCAGCCGCTCATGAGAGTCGTGCGCGGTGACACGAGCGACATCGCCGGCTTGAACCACGATCTCGATTCGCTCCTCACCCGGGCGGTCGAGCAAGCACTCGCGCCGGAAATCGACAGCGACCAACACTGATCTCGGCCGATCCCTCGTTCCTTCTTCGCTGAGTACAACTCAGTCAGACTCAAGGCTCTCCTCGTGAGAGCCTTTCTTTTTGTCTGGGTAATCGCCACCATGGACATCAAAGTCTTCGGTAAGCTCGCCGGGGTTTTCTTGCGCTACACTGTATGCATGAACTATCTCAAATCTATAGGTGCGGTGCTCGCAGGATTTATAACCGTAGTCGTGCTCTCCATGGCCACGGACTTCGTATTAGAAGCCCTGGGAATATTCCCGCCGCAAAGCGCGGGGATATATAGCGGCGGCCTCCTCGCTGTCGCGCTTTTGTACCGCACTATCTATACGATTCTCGGCGGCTATGTCACCGCATGGCTCGCCCCGCATAGCCGCATGAAACACGTCTGGGCGCTTGCGATACTCGGCCAGCTCGGTGGTATCGCTGGAGTAGCGGCAGGGTGGAACCTCTCGGCGCATTGGTATCCGATAGCGCTAGCGGTTCTCGCCATCCCGTCTGTCTATCTCGGCGGCTGGCTCTACATGCGCATGACTGCCAAGGAAAACGTCGTCGCGAATATCGTCGCGTGATTCTCGGACTCGCTTTCCGGATTCTTTTCAGGTAGGCTCTCGAGAGCATAGGAGAAGCAGCGATGCGCAAACGTAGACGTACTATCGACCAGGCTCGGCTGGAGCTGAACAAGCTTTTGCCGGAATTCGAAGGTCACGGCGACTATCTGGTCAGGGTACTTGAACACATGGATCTGGTAAGGCCGGCGAGGAAGAGACAGACTCTTGTGTTCAGGCTCTACTACGGCCTCTCTGGTCGCGAACCGATGACGCTCAAAGAGATCGCATCGGAATTCCAACGCTCGAGTGCCCGAGTACGGAGAATGCGGGAAGATGCCCGGAGATGGCTCACCGATCCGCACTGGCAAGTCGAATCGGAATGGCCGGAGCCGGAAGTCGTGCCAGTCCGCACGGGGATGAAAGACCAGCGTGTGCGAGAGATCGCCCTTCTGGTTCTCATGCGACACTATCGGAGCATAGGCACGAAGCGCTTTCTGCAGGAACTGAAAGCAGCTGCGCCGGAACTGGCCATCGAGGACGGAGAGATGCAAGAGTTCTTCCAAGCCATCTCCGGCCGGCTGATGCGCCGGAAGACCTAGCCCGACCCGCTGCAGGGTCCGAAAGACAAGCCCGCGGTCTCACGACCGCGGGCTTTTATCATGTGTGCAGAAATGATCTCAGATAGAGAGCGCTCGGTTCGCCGCGAAAATCACCACGTACATTTCGCATTTGCTAAGATAGCCAGATGGAAGAATCACCAGTGAGTCTGGCGGGCAGGAAGGCGCCGGACTTTTCACTCTCGGACCAAGACGGCAAGACTCATAGTCTCGCGCAATATCGCGGGCAGTGGGTGCTCTTGTATTTTTATCCCAAAGACGACACCACCGGCTGCACCAAAGAAGCCTGCGCCATCCGCGACACCTTGCCGGATTTCCAAGGTCTCTCGTGCGTAGTGCTCGGCGTGAGCGCGGACACGGTAGCAAGTCACAAGAAATTTGTCGAGAAATACGGACTGCCTTTTACACTACTAGCTGATCCGGAGAAGAACGCGATAGAGAGCTACTATGTGTGGGGACTCAAAAAGATGATGGGCCGAGAATACATGGGAATCCGCCGTACTTCGTACCTCATCGACCCCGAGGGCATGGTCGCCAAGGTCTACGAAAAAGTCGACCCCGCATCCCACGCCGCTCAGGTCTTGGCCGACCTAAAACAACTGTCTGCGTAACAGACAATTCAGAAAGAGCCTTTTGCTATACTTAGACCCTAATAAAGGTTAATTGCAAAATATGAAACAATTTCTAGCGATATTCTTAGGTTCTCCCGATGATGTGGCGAAATGGCGGGCCAACATGACTGATGAGACCAAGAAAAAGATGCAGGAGGGGATGATGGCGTGGGGCAAATGGATGGAGGACCACAAGGCAGATATCGTATACGCCGGAGCGCCGCTTGGTAAAACCAAAAAGGTAAACAAAGAAGGCGTCTCTGATACCAGAAACGACCTCGGCGCATATATAGTAGTGCAGGCCGAAAACCACGAAGCTGCAGCCAAGATGTTCGAGGGTCATCCGCACTTTATGATTTTCCCAGGGGATAGGGTAGAGGTCATGGAGCATCTTCCGCTTCCCGGCGAGCGCTAAATAGCCGTTTGGTATACTCAGTAGACTATTAATCTAATTCTCGGAGTCGGTCGCGCCTAAAGGACGGTTGCGCGACATGATTTCGGGCAGAAATCATATGAAAAAGTTTCTCGCACTATATCGCATGGACATGGAGGCTATGAAAAAAATGATGGAAAATACTACCAAAGAACAGCGTGACGCAGGCATGGCTGAGTGGGGAGCATGGATGGCAGCGCATAAAGCCGACATGGCAGACATGGGCGGACCGGTAGGCAAGAACACCAAGGTAACCCCAGATGGCGCCTCAGAAATGAGCAACGACCTCGGCGGCTACACAGTCGTACAGGCTGAGTCCAAAGAAGCCGCAGTAGCGCTCCTCAAAGACTGCCCGCATTTCAAGATGCCCGGCGCCACGGTAGACCTGATGGAAGTCGTCTCGATGTAGGCCAAATAAAAGGGAAGCCCCTCGAAAACCCGCCGCAAGGCGGGTTTTCTGTTATAGTGCCCTTCACATCATTTATGTCGGGGTCATCCGAAAACGACGTTTTCGTAAGTTATTTCGAGCTCCCACGCGATGGATTCTTAGAGCCAATAAAACTTATAGACACGGGAATAGGTTTCAGTGTTTACAAACAATCTCACAAAAAGGGTTTTAAGTCCCTATTTCGTGTTTATATGCGAAATGCGGAGAAAAACTCTCCCGACCCAATCAAGCATCTATTTGCTAGTGCTAGTTTTGGCATGGAAAGCGGAGACGGAATTGTGATTTCATCGAATGTATGGAAAAGAAGTAGTTACGATCCCATAGATATTAATTCCGATGATTTTTATTACAATATTCAGTCTAATAAATTTTTCTATAAGTCTGTAGAAATACACGCTTTCGAGATTCTTAGAATGCTTAACAGATGGCATACAAAGACTCAAAAGCCCTTAATGGGATTTTGGTTGCGCTTCAAGATATTCTTTTTTCACTTTATTCTGGCGAGCTGCTTTAAATTCCTCTTCTATTGCGTCAGTATTTTGCAATATTTGTTAACAGGTCAATGGGTGAAAATCTTCGACAATATAAAGGAACTTGGAAATCGCACAGGTTACCAACCTACACGGCTTAACGTTACTCCCAGTAAGACACTAAAAATCTTTGAATACGAAGTTGATACATGGATAGCGCTCATATACAGCTTGGTCCATATAATTACTTTTTTGATTCTTGAGTATCTAAACGTTAAGCCTCAAATTCTTCGAATAATCTTCGGCAATAGTTTTTTGACATTGGTCTACGTCTTGCCGACCCTTGGTTTCACAAACGCTGTTCTTCCGGCGCTTCTCAAGAAGAATAAAGAATTACATCCTTTATTGCAGTTGATTCAGAATCTATATTTTTATGCTCAGGGAAGTGTGCAAATTCGCGATCTTAACTATAGAAACATTGCCACAGGTATCATTATAATTACCTTACTGATATACCTGGGTTGGCTATTAATGTAATGTTTGGCTTTAAACCATATAGCGCGAGTCGACAAGATGAAATTCAGGGAATCATGGAGATGATTGGCATTCATCTGCATCAGCTGGAGGCGCAGAAAGACGTGATAGATGGGGAAGTGTACGACGTTACAGTTTTCCTACTCTTTGAACTTCTAGATATATTTTCATCCATTAGTTCTTTAAAGCCCGAAATTCACTTTAGGAGTTGCTTAGTTCTGGCAAGAGGAATTTTCGAGGATTGCATAAATCTCGAGTATATCTATAAGAAGAATAACGAGCGCAGGGCAAAGAATTACAGGCTCTTTTCAGTCGTCGAATATCTTAATCGTGCTGAGAAATTTCAAGACGATATTGTGCAAAAAGACGAATTGATAAACCGGTTACGGGCAGAAGTAAAGATGTATGCTCCAAGTGGCGCAGACAAACGAATATGGGATGGAATAAGCTTGGCAAAAAAGGCCGAAGAAACTGGAAGAGAACAGACCTACGACTTTTTCAGGCAGACTTCTAACTACAGTCATGCAAAATTCAGAGGTAATATCGATTTTTCTGAAAAACGTCCCTATCTAGACTTTCTTCGCGAACTTGTTTACCGAATAACAATTCTTGAGACAATGGCAATCTTGCAACTAATTGCTGAGCGATTTGACTTAGACGGGGGAGTAATATATCTCACAAATCCCGAATTCAATAAAGATATTATTTGGGCCACCAACCCCAAGAAATTTGGCCCAATTGATATGCCTGTTCGGCCATGGTGGAAATGGTGGTAGTCAAGAAATGGCTTTAAAAGGGGCGGGGCTGAGATAGTGTTCAAGACTGGTAGGGCCGAAAGTAGAAGGATGGTGATTCATGGAAAATATCTGGGAATATGCGATGATTCAAATATATGGACGAGCCCAAGAAATATTCGAGCGCTCCGAAGGAGATCAACTCTGTTTTCGGTGACGAGGCTCATGAGGTGGAAGCCCCAAAGGAGATAAACTCCGAAGAGCTCAACAAACAGCTCAGAGACACTGACGCTTTTGACGACTAGGGAAATGGCGTCGGACCCGTACAGATCTCTTGATCGCCAGGAAATGGCTTAAAAACCGCAAGATTTGGCGACGGCGTTTTGGTTAGTCGTCTTTGAGGATGGATTCGCCTTTGACGAACCAGCTCACGCCGAAGGCCACGATGGCTAGGGATTCCAGCCAGAAAATAGGGTGCAGCGTAGTAAGCGGCGCGGCTATCAGCGGGTAATTCATGAGCGCGATGCCGGCGATGCTTATCAGTATGACGATGCCGCAGGCGAGAAAGACCGCATTGCGGACCTTTTTCATACGCGTCATGCCGCCGGGGCCGGTCTTGCGGAAAAGTACCAACGCAAAATATGCGAGGGTCAGGAAAAATCCGCCGGCAAAAGTGGCGTGTGCGAGGCTTATGTATCCTTGCATCTGAGTGACGGCACCGCTTTCCGGTGCGGTGGGGAAGAGCGCGATGCCGATACCGAAAACCGCCGCGAGATGCGCTGCGATAGAGTCTTGCAGGTCGTAGCCGCGGTACGACCAGAGAAATACGCCGATCGCACATAGGCTTCCGACAAAGACGTTGCCCATGTCGCTGTAGTAGTACGCACTGATGGAGCCGAGAATTTCCGGGCCCTGCAAACCTGGCAAAAGTATTCTTCCGATAGCGACGACAAATGGCAGGAGTATGCCGATAACGCCGATAGATGTACGAAGCTCGTAGTAGGAGAGGAGGAGTGAGGCGTTCTGCCTTGCTGAGCCCATGGCCACTAGTATAGCTCTCTTCCAGGCCGGTAGCATCGGCCGGCTCAGCGCGAGAGTATCAGTGCCGGAATTGTTTCAGAGTTCCTGCCTGACATAGGTTGGCGAGCGGTGGGCGACATGGTATATAACCCGGAGCGCGAGCCGCTGTGGTTCCGCGATTGAGAGGTTATGTCATGAGCTATACGGTCATAACGCACGACGGTCGCATGCCCCGAGATGGCGGTATACGACTGGGGTTCGTCGCCGGCGGCAAGGTGTTCGCACTTCCCGGAGTGTCTCTTCACTGGCTGGTGCAGACGACGCCTCCGGCGCCCCTGGTGCCGAAGAAAATGACAATTTTCGAGTGCTGGGAGCTCCCTCAGTGCCGATCCTTTCGTAACGGCTGCGCTCTCTGTGGCAGCCCGCGGACCGAATCGGTCACTGAAATCCTCGCCGACGATCGTCCCAAGCAGCTCATCAAGTGCAAAGCATGCGGCAAGCTGATGCGAGACTTCTACGACGACTGACGGCTTCGTGCCAATGGATTATCTGGATTATCGGGCCCGCGCGCATGCGGGCCCGCACTATTTACTGTCACGGCGTATGGCGAAGAGGATTTTTGTGTTATACCTGCCCAATGAGTCAACCAAAAACAGTAGCTACTACTAAAAGCGTTGCGGGGTTTATCGCGAAGCTTCCTGAGCCACTGCGAGGGGAGGCGAAGACTGTCGCGGCGCTCCATGCGGCCGTGACCAAGCAAAAGCCGGTCTTATGGACCAACGGCATGATCGGCTACGGCAAGTATCATTTCAAATCCGACAAGAGCGCGCAGGAAAGCGACTGGCCACTCGCGGCTTTCGCACCACGCAAAAACAACATCACGATATTTCTCATGGGTGGCATGGGCGCCGCACAAAAACACGCAGCGCTTTTGAAAAAGCTTGGGCCTCACACGGCTTCGACCGGCGGATGCATATACATAAAGAATCTCGCGAAAGTTGACCTCGCAGTACTCAAGAAACTTATCGCCGCAGGCTACGCCGACACGAAAAAGAAACACAAATAGAGTGAAGCCATCTCACCTGGCCTCGGCGATTGACATGCGCGGGCTTATTTAGAATAGTTGGGTTTGTCTCATCGGCTCTTTGGCTCCAAAGGGCTTACTTCAGGAGGAGTAGGTGACGAAATCATACCGACTTATCGCACTGAGCGTGCTCTGTGTGGTCATGTCCCCGGTGTCGCTGTACGCGGTAGGGGGTGGCAGTTCGCAGGACACGCCAAAAGAAGCCCGACCTCCCACGGAGTACAAAAGAGTCCCGTGGGATTTCTTGGAGGGCGGCGTGAAGCCTTACCCACGCTGGATACAGGTACCGGGCATGGGTCAGATGTATGTGCCGGCGAAATCGCCCCCACCTTTTCCGCGATGCACCGAGTCGACTCCGCCTGGCGGACACTGCTACAACGAGATTGAAGGCCAGTAGCGACTCGAAGTCGCACTAGGACCCGAGTAAAAGGCCGCGCGGAAGGTTTCCGCGCGGCTTAGATTTTGAATACACAGGGTGACATACGTATAGCTATTTTTGAATATTGCTGGCGTAGCGATTCTTCCGCGTATCTGGCGATGTCTCTATAGATATGCGTTTTGCTATAATTCAAATATATGGCTACAAAAAAATATCACGGGAGTTGTCACTGCGGGGCAGTAAAGTTTGAGGCGGATATCGATCTTGAGAAGGGAAGCGGCAAGTGTAATTGTAATTACTGCACCAAGATCCGCTCTTGGAAGGCTTTCATCAAGCCCGAAGCTTTCAAGTTACTCAGCGGCGAGGACAACGTCACCGAATACCACGGCAAGAATCCGACATCGCAAAGGTATTTCTGCAAAACCTGCGGCGTGCACGTGTATGAAAAAGGCGACGCCGAATGGACGGGCGGACCATACGTGAGCGTATTTCTCTCCGCGCTCGACGATGCTTCTATAGATGAGCTCATGTCCGCCCCGATACATTATTCGGACGGCCGCAATAACAACTGGATGCATCCTCCTGCGGACGTGCGCAATCTTTAATAAAAGACTCAAGGGACGTCTTTGTCGTGGTCGGAAAACCGCCTCATTTTCCCTGCTACAATCCTTACATATGGATTTCCTCAAGAAGCTTGATTACAAATCGTTCACGACCTCGCAATGGATAGGTATTAGCATTGGTACGATCGTCTTGCTCTACATAGCGGTAAGCATCGCTTCGACGGCGCTCTCCGGGATAGCTTTCCCTCAAGTGCCGAGTCTGCCGCCTATGGCGGTGGCACCTTCAATGGGCTACGGAGGCGGGAATTCCTACGACTCTATGCAGGGGAGTGGTGCCTCATATAGCGTAGCGAGTCAGCCTGCAGCGGACTATGCCTACGGCAAAGGCGAACCTGAACTCTCGGCACGCAACGTCGCTGTGACATCTCCATATCCGCCATCGAACGGCACAACCGGCTCAGACGCGGAGGCGTACGAGGTCACGCAGTACAGCGCGGAAATCGAGACACGCAGACTCGAGAGCGCCTGCGGAGCTTTCGACGAACTGAAGAAGCGCCCGGACGTCATTTTCGAAAATTCTAATAAGTACGACCGCGGCTGCAATTTCACCTTCAAAGTCGAACACGCGAAAGTCGATGAAGTTCTTGCCTGGCTAAAAGCCATGAACCCCAAATCGCTCAACGACAACACCTACACGATAAAGAATCAGGTAGAAGACTTCACGAGCGAGACAGACATCCTCACGAATAAAAGAGCTTCCATAGACGAGACGATGACGAAGGCGCTCTCAGCCTATGACGAAATATCGCGTCTCGCGACGAATTCCCAGAATGCCGATGCGCTTGCGAAGATAATCGACAGTAAGATTCAGCTTATCGAACGCCTCACCCAACAGCGCATAGATATCAACTCGCAGCTTGATCGCCTCGCGCGCTCCAAAGCTCAAGAGCTCGATAGGCTCGACTACACATATTTCTACGTCAACGTGTATGAGAACAGATATATCGATACCAAAGCTCTGGGTGATTCTTGGAAACAAGCTGTGCGTGACTTCGTACAAAATTTCAGCCGCCTGCTGCAGGAACTGACCATAGGCCTCGTACTCTTCCTCCTCTCACTTGTACAGTGGCTCATCTACGGGTTCATCGCGCTTCTGGTAGCCAAATACGGCTGGAGATTCGTCAGGAATTTCTGGAATAAATAAGTCCATACAGCCTCAAAAAGCTAAACCGCCCTTTAGGGGCGGTTTAGGCGAGAGAGCACGTACGTTTAGCGGCTGACCATCGCACAGAACCCGCCGTAGGCCATCATGTTCACATCAAAAGGCATCGGCGAGTCCTCCCATTCTTTGTTGCCCTTCGCCATTTCTGCCATTACTTTTTTATTTAAGGACATCATACGCTTTTACTACTTGGAATCAGTACTCAGAGAGAAGCGGCGTGCTCCGTAGACGGACACATAGAGAAGTGCCGCGATGAGGCCGAAGTGGCTGAAGAAAAGCCCCATGTTCATCTGATTGGACCAATCGTGATAGAAAAGCACGGCCAAGAGCGCTACATATGGTGCGAGGAGCGCCGTGATGATGCGGATCTGCCAGCCGGTAAGAAGCGCGATAACGCCGGCAACTTCGAGTATGAATGCGAGTCCGACCGCGATAGTGGGAAAGGGAACCCCGACTGCCGCGGTCGCTTCGACCTGACCTGAAAACATAACGACTTTGAAAAAAGCTCCGATAGCAAACTGTACGGCTAATAAAAGACGCGCTATGACCGGCGCCCAGTCTTCGTACACGGCGTCATAGGGAGGATAATTCATAGGAATATGAATAAATAATAATGCCTATATTGTACGCAACAATAAAGAATTTTACATATGAGCGAAGTGGAGAAATGCGGTCAGGTTTCCGCCTTCGATGGCGGAATCGTACTTGTCCGACGACTTAGCGGCCGCCGATACCACAGCATCGCTCCTGCACTCGGAGCTTTGGTATAGTGACCTCATGGCCGGAGCCAAGACTAAGCTCACGAAACACGGCGTCTTGATATTCGCTGTAGCTTTCGTCTTTGTCGTTGCGGCGCTTTTTCTCACGTTCTTATCTTGGAATACCCACACTGACATTTCGTTGCCGAGTGGTTATACGCTCGACTCGTACACCGTCGCGAAGGTGACCGATGTGGCTTGTACAAAAGACGCCGATTGCACGACTCCGGGAGAGTATCTCATGCAATCGCACTGTCCGTTCACGTCGATCTGTCTCAAGAATAAATGCACTGTCGTTTGTCCGCATTTTGGACCCAAGTGATACGCAAGCGACGCCATGTGTCTGCTGGATTTTGGACGGGGAAGCGCTACAGTATCTGCATGAACATCCTCAAACGTTGGATCTGGCCCATAGCGGCGGGCTTTATCGTCGCATCTATCATCATGCTCATTTTCGAATGGATCAATCATTTTATTTTCCCGCTGCCTGTAGGGCTGGACCAGCACGATACAGCTGCGGTACAGGCGTTTACTGCCTCGCTTCCGTGGACCGCGTACATCCTCGTATTCCTCGGCTGGGCGTTCGGCGCCTTTGAGGGCGGCTGCACTACTGCGTGGTTAGCAGGGGAGAAACAATTCCCGACTACGTCGATACTCGCGGCGCTTCTGGTAGCTGCAGGGGTTTTCGACATGGTCGTCATAGGTTTCCCCGTGGCTGCGATGGCGCTTGGCGTACTCATCCTCGCGGTCTTTCCGTATTTGGGGCGTCTCGCGCTCAATACGTTCGAAAAGAGAAAGCGCGCATCCATGACCGCATAATCGAAGTCCTAAGACGTCACCTTGAGTCGAAGATTCTTGCTCGACATCATCCGGTAGGATTGACTTGCCGGGGCAAAGGAACACACTGCAGAGGCTCTATGTTGAGCTGCGCTTTCTACGAAAGGGAGACGGCAATGGAAACTCCAGGGAAGACCTGGCACCAGATAAAGTCGGAAGAGAGGCTGCGCTTCGCAAGGTTCGTGTTGCGGCGCGGCGACCTTGAGAATCGTCGTGCCGATGCTATCGAAGTCCTTGTAAGCGCGCTTGAGTATTGGCCCGACAACGAAGAAGCTACCAAGCTTCTCGAAGAACTCCGATCAATTCAAGAGCCCAGCCTGTGATCAGGCAAGGCTTTTTTATTTCTTATAAAGAGCCTCGCGACGTTTGCGGGGCTTTTTACTACAATGTGCAAAGCACAAAAGCAGGGATTTGCGTCTAAATAGACAGCATGATTCATGCTTCACGAAGAATTGCCGCTTGGCACGTATGATTGGCGGCTATGGCAGAAAAGGATGATCTTGGAAAAATGCTGCGTGAAAACGACATGTCGCGGCGCGGAGGGGTAGACACCCGAGGTATCTCGGACGACAGCGACGCTCTCGATCCCAAAGAGCGTGCGGAAGGCAGCGGCAATGTCAGCGTCGATGCTGACCGCTGAGTTGAAAACGATCGCAGCATCCAGCCTTATATATCAAGATGTGCCACCGTATGGCGGGGTTCGTTTTTGCAGGGTATAACTGCTGCAGTGTCATATACCCGGTGCAGAGCTGAGGATGCTCTCGAACCAAGGAGGCGCAGATGGACAGACGAGTAGGACAAGTTTCAATACGCGACCTCATGCGGCAGGTCACTGTCGACGGCGCAGAAAAAGAAAGACAGTTTGCTTTCTTCATCGTTGAGCCCGTTGAGTCGGCAGTCGCCGTCAACATCGAGGCAGACGCAGGCGTCGTCATGAATATCTTCGCCGAGCTTCCTCTATGGCTGCAGGCGCATGTAGTCATGCGAGTCCTCAAACAGCTCGCGAAAGACGGCGGCACGACGATATTCCACGACGACATCTTCTCCGGCGAGACGATCTATGTAGAACGTCTCGAAGGCGGCGACGAACACAACGTCAGGCTTCGTGTCACGCACTGACGAGTCCGGATTCACAAGGGCGGCCGCATCACATGCGGCCGCCTTCTTTGGTGGCGCGAAGCTCGGTCGGGTGTTTCATTTTCTGTTCACTGCCTCTGTGTACGCTAGCTGTATGGCTACAAAAAAACCAGAAAAATACCAGAACCTGCAGGAACTTTTACTGCTCAAGCTCAAGGTCCTGCATGATGTCGAGAACCAGCTGATAAAAGCGTTGCCGAGGATGGCGAAAGCCTCCGAAGATCCGGCGCTCAGACAAGCCTTTGAATCCCACCTTGAAGAGACGCGCGGACATGAAGAGCGGGTAGACGAGGCGCTGGAGCTGATGGGTGACAAAGGCAAGCAAAAAGAAAAGTCTGACGCTATCCGCGGACTCATAAAAGACGCGGACTGGTGCGTCAAGAACATAAAGAAGCCTGAAGCGCGCGACGCAGCGCTTATCGCTGCCGCGCAGTACGTCGAGCACTATGAAACCGCAGGGTATGGTTCGGCGCTGGAGTGGGCCAAAGAAATAGGGCAGGATCAGGTAGCGGATCTCCTAGAGAAGACTCTGGAGGAAGAGAAAGCTGCAAACGACAAGCTTACGGGACTCGCCGAAGGCGGCATAAACAGGGCAGCCAACGACAAGTCAGAGGATGACGTGCAGATGGCTGAGTCGATGGATTCAAGTAACGCTGTCATGTAAATCTAAATGACGCAGGTTGTGCACAGAATATGCACAACATGACTCATGTTTGCTTCATGAAAGCCGCGCTACAATGGCTTCTCTTGGGGGGCCTCCATTTATAAAAGATAATCTTTTTAGTATGGAGTCTCCAAACGTTCCAGCGCGCTCTGGCTTATGGGTAGTGGTAGTCATATTACTCGCGATGGTATCGCTTTTCGGTGCGAGCCTGGCTTTTGCAAGCACCAGCGGCACGCTTCTTCCGAAAGCCGACGGTAATTACTCCCAATGGACGCCGAAAACGGGCACAACGCATTTTACTATGGTCAACGATACGGCCTGCAACGGTACGACCAACTTTAATTTTACGAATACGGTCGGCCAGCGTGACTCCTATGTGATAAGCACCTCTACGGTTCCGGCTGGTGCGACCATCGCGCAGATAGACATCGTTCCCTGCGCGTCACGTGACGTCTCCGCGGCTGGGGTTGCTTCGGTCATGAACGTCTTCTATCGATTCGGCGGGGTAGACAGCGCCGATGCAGGAGGGTATTCGTTTGCACCTGGCTCTGGAAACACGCCAACCCAACAAGCAACCACAACTTTCAGCGGACTTTCACTCGTACAGACTTCGACCACATCGCTTGAAGTTGGCGCCGTATTTACATCCGGTACTGCAGCCAAAGGCTTGCGCATCTCACGCGTAGCGGCGGTAGTTACCTATACCGCTCTCGCCGCACCCTCAAGCTTGAGCGCGGGCTCTACGACTGCTTCGACGACGAAGCTTGCCTGGACTGACAACTCGTCTAACGAAACAGGATTTAACGTCGAGCGCTCTACTGACGGCATCAATTTCACGGGTATCGCTTCGACTTCGGCCAATACTGTCTCGTACTCTGACACCGGCCTCACTGCTTCGACTACTTACTACTACCGCGTCCGTGCGTTCAACGCCGGGGGATACTCGACCTACTCCAACACTGCGAACACCACTACGCTCGACACCGCACCTCTCGCTCCGTCTGGTCTTTCGGCAAGCGTTGCATCAAGTACACAGATAAATCTGTCTTGGGCCGACAACTCGTCCAACGAAACAGCGTTCGAGGTCGTGCGAAGCACCGATGGCGTAAGTTTCTCGCATGTGGCAAGCACGTCAGCCAATGCGACGGGCTATAACGACTCAGGACTTGCTGGGAATGCGCATTACTTCTACAAGACGCGAGCGTTCAATGCGATAGGGTACTCTAGTTTCTCTAACACTGCCGATGCAACGACAACCGACGTATTGCCAGCTGCGCCATCAGGGCTTACCGATACTGCCACTACGTCTTCCGTTATCGGTCTCTCATGGACAGATAATTCAGGCAATGAAACAGCATTCGCTGTAGAAAGATCGACCGATGGATCCACTTGGAGCCAGATAGCTTCGACGTCGGCCAACGCTACGTCGTATTACGACTCCGGCCTGAGCGCGAACACTCTGTACTACCATCGCGTTCGAGCGTACAACGCGCTCGGTTACTCGAGCTATTCCGCAAACGCCAGCGCGACGACGACAGACGTGTTACCGAACGCTCCATCAGCGCTCAGCACCACCGCCACTACTACTTCAGCTATTGGATTGAGTTGGACCGATAACGCGGGTAACGAGACAACGTTTACCGTCGAACGTTCGACTAACGGTTCTACCTGGAGCCAGATCGCATCTACTTCTGCGAATGCGACTGCTTACTATGACTCAGGACTTAGCGCGAACACGCATTATTTCCACCGCGTTCGTGCATACAACGCGATAGGGTATTCAAGCTACTCGAACACCGCAGATGCGACGACGACCGACACGCTCCCTGCCGCTCCGACTGGCCTCGCGGGCGTAGCTACGACGACTTCACAGATCGGTCTCACTTGGAATGACAATTCGCTGAACGAAACGGCATTTGCCGTCGAGCGTACTATAGACCTCGTCCATTGGACGCAGGTAGCATCGACGAGCGCACATACCGGGACAAGTACGTCGTACTATGACTCCGGCCTGAGCGCGAACACCGTGTACTACCACCGCGTCCGCGCGTACAACGCGATAGGGTATTCGGGTTACTCAAACGCTTCGGTTGCGACCACGACCAACTCGGTTCCGACCGCTCCATCGGGGCTGAGCGCATCGAGCTCACCGACACTAAAACAAGCGTCGCTCTCATGGGCGGATAATTCTTCCAACGAAACCTCTTTCGAGGTCCTACGCAGCACCAACAACGTCACGTATTCGCATCTTGCATCGACGAGTGCCAACGTGACAGCGTATGTCGACACCACGGTAAACGCGGTCACTTCGTACTGGTACAAGGTCCGCGCATATGACTCGGCCGGATACTCCGCTTCGACCAGCGCTGCTTTTGTCTTTACGGGAAATATCCCGCAACAAGCCGGCAGTGTGACCGCGACCGCATCGACCACGGCTCTCAGCATAGCTATAAACTGGACAGACAGCTCCACGACCGAGCTTAGCTACGCGCTCGCTGAAAGCACATCAACCGCGACGAGTACTTTCCAGATAATCTCAACGCTCCCGGCCAACACGACGAGCACGACGTACACACCGGCTCTCCAAAACACGCAATATTACTTCGAAGTGCTCGCGATAAACGGCTACGGCACATCCACTTCGGCGATAGCATCGACCACATCCGCGACGACTCCGAGCGCGCCTTCTGGACTTACCATAGGTACGACGACGAGCTCGGATATAAACCTGACCTGGACGGACAATTCTTCGAACGAACTCGGGTTTAACGTCGAGCACTCGACCGACGCGTTCACTTGGACGACGGTCGCGACGACGTCAGCGAACACTACCGTGTACGATGACACCGGGCTCAGCGCGAACACCGCGTACTACTATCGGGTACGAGCATTCAACTCGGTAGGGTACTCCAGCTACTCAAGCGCTGCGATCGGTACGACGACCAATGTCTCGATCCCGGCCCCTGTGTCGTATTGGAAACTCGATGAAACTTCCGGCGATGCCGCGGATTCGGCGGGCTCTAACACGCTGACTAACGATAACGGGGCAACGTATTCTTCCGGCTTGATAAACAATGCAGTCAATCTATCAGCTACTTCGACGCAATGGCTCTCGGTCACTGACGCTTCGTCGACAGGACTAGACTTGAACGACGTGGATTTCACGGTGTCGACATGGGTCAAATACGCATCGGCGCCTACTCAGCCGGGATATCCGTTGTTCGCTAAATATTCTTGCTGCGGAGATACGCACACAGAAGGATACGTAGCTGATATAGAAACAGATGCTACAGGTCCGCTCTTGTACTTCTTTATGCGAAACAGTTCAGAAACGCCTACGTCAGGAATAATCCGCTGGGACTCCGGGGCGACCGTGGGCACTTGGTATCAACTGGTGACGGTGTACTCGAACAGCACCGGTACGCTGAAGTTCTACGTAAATGGTTCGCTGATAGGAAGTGCTTCAGGCTTCTCCGGTATCCAAGATACGCCGACGGACTTCACCATCGGGTCAAAAGCTAGCGGTGGAACGTACACCGACGGTACTATCGATGAATTCGGTGTCTGGAATTCTGCTCTCACGGACGAACAGATCGCCGCGCTCTACAACAGCGGCGCGGGACGACCATACTCGACCTTCTAGATATCCGTAACGAGGCTGAAGAAAGATAAAGAAAGAGGCCGCGCGAGAGTTTTCGCGCGGCCTTCCGTGTTGCGGCTCCTCGTATCAGGCGGGCTCGCCGGTGATGTTCCAGGCTGTGAAGCGCTGATTCTCGAGCGTGCCGATCTCGAGCATCTCATAGAAAGACACTTCGAAGCCCCAGATTTTCGGTGCGACGAAGAGCCAATGCAGCTGAGCGTCCAGATCAGGGCCGACGTGAGCGAGCAGTTTCCGCTGGATGTCCTCGATGTATCCGATGCTCTTCCGGGTCGCGGCATTGCGGTCTTCGATCGCACGCTCGACGACGGCGGTGCGAAGCGCGGTAATCGGCCGCTCCACGTCCGTGACCGTGTCAGGGTCGATTCCGAAGTTTCTTGCTTGCGCAAGCGGCCCAAACTGCAGTCTTTCGAGCACACAAAAAGCGTCATTGATCCGCACCAGCTCGTCGTACGGGATTCCCGGGAACGCGGAATGCTCGCCGCTCAGCTCAGCCAATGCCGAATTCGTCGGCAGGAGCTTCAGAGTCAGCACGAGCGCGCTTGCAGAAAGCAAAAATTTTCGGCGATTCATCGTCGTCTCCTTATTTGGCGATACGACAGTACCGCTTCCGAATGAAGGGTAGTACGCCATCTGGAAGCGGTCAATCATGCCGTGAGCATGGAAATCAGGCGTGCTATATTTTTCGTATGGATTTTCTCATCAAGCTCATCATGTGGGCCGCGCTGACGTTTCTCATACAGTTCGTCTGTATCGCGCTCTATGGCGTGTATGAGTCGGGCTTTGGCCCGTATCAATGCGGTTTCATCGATGCTGGACATCTCTGCGGCATCTTCGAATATGGTTTCAACAAGATGTTCATCGCCAATCTCGTTCTGGGACTTCCGACCATTGTCTCGGGGCTCATTTCGCTGTTTTTCGTACGCAGCGTCACCAAACACTGGAGTATATAGGATGTTGACGTGAAGAATTATCATTGTATTATGTCACCGGCGCAAACATAGCGTCCTATCACGGGAGTAGGAAATGGATTTGACGAGAAGATTGGAAATTCTCAAGGCCGCTGGAGTTGAGCCGCCTTGTCCGACTTGCGAATGTATCGTCGAACTCGCTGTGAGCTTGGCTCCGCGTCAGCTCGAGCTCCTCGAAGGCATCGGCTATGCAAGGATCATGACGCAGATGTTCGGCGCACCGATGCAGACGGACGACCAGCAGAACACCGCCCCCAGTCAGGAAGGAAGCGAGGACCTCGTGATCATGGTCGTCGGGGATTCGTTCGACGGATTCGGTCGCCGCGACCAATTCCATTTCGGCAGCTTTCTCGCCGGGCATGGTCAAGTCGACCATCGTCCATCCGGCATGCCGGAGAACCCCCGGCCCTTCGGCCTCCGGCGCACGCCGCCTTCGGGCAAATAGCGCCGCTCGAGCGAGCCGCGTAGCCTACTGAAGGTTACGTCCAAGACCAGACGTCAGGCATCTCTGCCAACTTTAGAGACCCGCGAGCGCTAGCGCTCGCGGGTCTATTCTTTTTCTTGCAAAAAAATCGGCCGGGTCCCGAAGGCCCGGCCGTATACGCAACTTGGGTGCGCGATGGAATGTACTAAACTGACGTCAGGTCAGGTGTGGAAGCCGATGGGCACAGTGCGTAGCGCTGCTCGCAGTTCCGGATCAGGATCCACTGAGTCAGACGCAAGGCTTCGCGACTGCAAAGGTGGATCCTCGCTGTGGATACGGGAGCCGTGATTCTCGGCGACCGCATCCTCCGCCGGCTTCTCGTTGGGAAGTGCTCTTATCCGCTCGATCTGTGTCTGAATCGATTCGACCAGCATCCTTGCGGCTTTCAAGGCTAGCGGACGTGCTTCCCTCTGGAGGTGCTCGAGACCTTCGATGAGCTCGTCGCGGTCCTCGGGAGGGACATAGAAATCAGTCGTACCGACCAGTACCTCTGCTCGGTCGATATCTGCTTTCAGCAAGAGCCGCATCGCCTTCATCTGCATAGCGATGCCTCGGTACGCAGACAAGCTTATGGCGTGCATCAATACTATCCCTTGGTTGTTTACATGCTGTGGGCTCAGTGCCCGCAGTCTTCATTTTCTACCACGTTTTGAGCATAGATTCAATACCATACACGGCGTCACGCGCGACCGCATGCTTCGTCTATGTCGGATACGATAGTGGAGAAAAGAGTCGCTCGCGGGAATTGCTTATATCTTTATACTTATCTCTATGAAAACGCTGCTGACACTTGAATACGTCGCACTCTTCGGACTCTCGATCTTTCTTTTCTGGCTCCTGCCTTTCGCCTGGTGGTGGTATCCGGTACTCATACTGGTGCCTGACGTCGGGATGATAGGGTATCTCGTCAGCCCGCAGATGGGTGCCATGACCTACAACCTCACGCACTGGCTCGCACTCGGCATACTGTGCTATGTCATCGGCTATTTCGTGAGCGTGCCCGCGCTCGAGATGGCAGGGATAATCATCATCGGGCATTCGGCGCTCGATAGGGCACTGGGCTTCGGGTTGAAATATCCTGACGCTTTTAAACACACGCATCTCGGAATGCTGTAGTATTTATCGATCATGAGAGAAATTGAGGTTCATACTTTCAAGACGCCAGAGGCATATGAAAAATGGCTATCGAAGAATCATTCGAAGTCGACCGGCATATGGGTGCGATTCCTGAAGAAGTCTCATAAAGAAAGTTCGGGAGAAAAATCCATCACCTACGCCGAAGCGCTCGACGTGGCGCTCTGCTACGGATGGATAGATAGTCAGGCTGCACCGTGCGACGAAGTCTCGCACAAACAAAGATTCACTCCGCGCGGTCCGCGGAGCATCTGGTCTAAGAAGAATCGCGAGCACGTCGCGCGGCTGATAAAAGAAAAGAGGATGACCGAAGCAGGGCTTGAGAAGATAGCTGCGGCGAAAAAAGACGGCCGATGGGCGTCGGCATACGACTCGCCGGCCAACATGGAGGTTCCGGCCGACTTCATGAAAGAAGTTTCGAAGTCCAAGAAAGCCGAGGCGTTCTTCAATACGCTGAATAAGTCCAATCGCTATGCCATCGGCTGGCGTCTCCAGACCGCGAAAAAACCCGAGACGCGCGAACGCAGGATGAAAGCCATACTCGAGATGCTGAAGCGCGGCGAGAAATTCCATTAAATGGAAAGGCCGCGTAATCGCTTACGCGGCCTTCAGCATTCGTGCTCATTCTGGACACGGCTTCCAGAATTGCATCGCTTCATCCCAGGTTAGGGGATAGACTTCGGGAGTCGCGGGCATCTTGTAGTTGAAGGCTGCCCATCCGTTGATATCGTCGCCATAATCCAGATAGACATACTCGCCTGTCTGGGTGTATCCCTTGGGCGGATTCTCGAAGATGGCGACCTTCTTGCCCGTCGTGAGGTTCGGAAATATTTCCTTGCCATCGGGGCCGTACACGTGCTTCGTAAAGCCCATGTGCACTCCCATCCACGCTTTTCCCCTCACGAGACAGACATTCTCGCGCACCTTGCTCGCAAACATGGCGCACGAAGACGAGCATTCGCCTTTGATGCGCACCTGCGTGTGTTCTTTGAGAGCTTGCTCGGCGGCGTTCTCGAATCTGCCGATGATGCCGCCTTTGCTCACATAGATAACGCATGGACTCGCGGTGCATCCGAAGACGTCTCTCATCCAATCTTTCGGCGGAGGAAGCTTGCCGTGTTTTCCTTCCGCGATGGCAGTACTCAGTATTAAAACAAGCGATAGTGGCAACCACCATTTACTCATGGCGCATTCCTCCTTTCTTTCCCTAATGACCTGCAAGAAGTATAAGCATAGAATCAACAGTAGGAAAGCCTTGGTATACTTCGGCGGATATATGACTTCGAATTTTCTCGGTGATGTCCGTGGCGAAGTGCGAAGACCCAGTGCGATAGTTTCAGCGAGCGAGCTCGTCGCACGCGAAGGCTTTAACCTGCAGAAAGGCATGAACTACCGTGACGCTGGTGGGCAGCTTGCGGTTTTCCTGGTGCTTTCACAAGACAGCGATTTTACCGACGAATGGGACGAAGGCTCGGAGACGTACACATACCAGGGACACGACTCGACCACTACCGAGAGCGGAAAACTCCGCGACCAGATAGCGATGTATGCGGACGGCCGCGTCACCGACAATGGCAAATTCTTCAAAGCCGCACATGCCTTCAAAGACGGCCTGCGCCGGGAGCCTTTGCAGGTGCAGATATATGAAAAGCTCGACCCGGGCGTGTGGTTCGACAAAGGTATTTTCAATCTCACTGATGCTAAGCAAGTAAGTGACTCGGGGAGGAAAGTATTTAAATTCTTTTTGAATCCAGCCGGTAACCGCGAGGGCTCGGGGGAGAGCGAGGAAGACTACCAGGAGCGCATGCTTTCAGCAGCTGAAAAGATAAAAGTCTGGGAGCGTGACCGCGGACGATGTGCAGAGTGCGGTCGCGAAGAAGGACTGAAGTTCATATCTTCCGGTCCTGATGCACGTCTCGCATGCGAGGCACACACCGGACGGGGTAAGCGGGGGTTGCTGTAAAAGTTGGTCCGCGCAAGCGCGGACCATATCTTTTCTCGTACCAAATCATCGGCACGGTTTCCAGTAGCGAAGTGCTTCCTTCCGTGACAACACGTAGTAAGCGACATCCGGATACGGCAGCTTATCCGCATTCAGCGCCCATTCGGTAATGTCCTTGCCGTAGTTCGGGATGAAGTAAGTCTGTTCGCTGCGGTATCCTGGCGGCGGGTTGTCGTAGATGGCAGGTCCGCTCACACTGTCGAGACTGACCATTTTCCCGAAAGGCTCGTAGACCCGGTCTTCGCTCCCGCGATGGATTATCATCTCCGCGTCTTTGCCGATGCAGGTATTCTTACGCACGAAGCTTGCGAACATGAGACATCCAGAGGCGCATGGTCCGAGGACGCGCACACGAATACCTTTCCGGAGCGCCTCTTTCGCCGCGCTTCGGAAAAGTTCCGGATCGCCGCCGACATTGTGCAGGATGTCACACGTCTTCCCGTTGCAGCCGAAGACCTGCTGCATGGCAGTCTCGGCCGAAGCGGGGGAGGACAAAACGAATCCGAACATGGCGGCAACCACGAGCAGTAAGCGCATAGCCGTACTCCCTCTATCTACTATGTAACTATCAGCACCCTACACCCGCGGTTCAAAAACTCAATGCGAGTGTCTAAGCTGGCTTGCGTAGAGTACAAGTGTCGCCTGACCATGTCTCGGCATTGCTATACTGTCGGCATGGCAAAGAAGATTACGGTGAACGTGATAGTGAACGAACCCGTCGAAAAGGTCTGGGCATACTACACCGACCCGAAGCGAATCGTGAAATGGAACCATGCTTCCGATGACTGGCTGACGGCGCGCGCAGAAAACGATCTGCGCGTCGGCGGCAGGTTCGTGTCGCGCATGGAAGCCAAAGACGGAAGCGAAGGTTTTGATTTCAGTGGCGTTTACCGCGAAGTCGTACCGAATAAGAAGATATCCTATGTCATGGATGGAAAAGACAAGCGTGAAGCCGTAGTCACTTTCGAAGAGATAGGAAACAGTACCGCGATATCTGTGACTTTTGATGCTGAGAAGGTAAATCCTATCGAGAAGCAGCGTGAGGGTTGGGAAGCCATCCTCAAGAATTTCAAGGATTACACCGAGACGCATTAGGATATCAACATACGCATTTTTTGCGCGTTGACTTCGTGAGCGGGAACTGGCAATGTGTCGCGAGTCAACCCAGTGAGAGGAGGTCCGCATGGGAGTCGTAGTTTCGCTTTTCGGCGACAAGACCTCAGCTCAGCCTGAGGACGAAAAACTCGACGCTGCTATCGAGCGGGTCGTGAAATTCACGAATAGCTTGGTCTCGACGAGAGCGGTATCAGACAAGAAGCGATTCGACGAGGCCGTCACGATAGACGATATCGAGTTCATGCGCGAGAACATCGAGCGTACAGCGAGAGCGATGGTTCGGATCGAAGAGATACGAAAGTCTCTCTCAAGCCGTTACAGGTCCGACGCAGAAGTCGAGCAAGGGAGCATGCGTTTCGTGGCAATGTCGGAAATCATCGACCAGATACTTTCGACACAGCCGGATGTAAAGGAAGATACGGCACCGCGCCTCGCGAAACTCGTCGCCGGATTCGACGAACGCATTGAGCGTGTGAGACTAGCGACCAGGGCGTAGAGGTGATGTTCTTGAGACGACTTGGCGACCGCTCTGCAAAGACGGTCGTTTTCTTTTGCCTGACGGCTTGGCCGCACGATGGTACACTTTTCGTATGGAATTCAGCGACGAGATGATGCGCGAAGAGCTGCAGAAAGCGAAGTCGTATACGCTCGTACTCCTGCGCCAGACCGATAAGAAAAAAGAACCCGGTATGGAGAAGGTGATATGGGAACATGCGCGCCGCAACATGATGCTCCGTGCCGAAGGCAAGCTCTCTATAGTGTGTCCCATCCGCGACGAAAGCGACCTGAGCGGTGCCGGTATCTTTCACCTTACGCCGGAAGAGACGAGGTTCGTGATGGACGGAGATCCGGGCGTGGTAGCAGGAATATTTACCTACGAGATACACGAGACGCGGAGTTTTCCGGGCGACGCACTCCCGGCCTAGTCCTAAGACTTCTCTCCGTAGAGCCCGAAACGATAGTCGGGAAGCGTAGCTCGTATTTTCTGATACGTCGCGAATGTTTCCGAACAAAGCGTATCGGAGGCATCAGGACACATACCTTGCACGCCAGGCACGCTTTGCGGTCCGAAATAAACGAATGTCGCTAAGTAGCAGAATGTACGCAGATCTTTCGGGCCGAGTGCGGTGCATATATCGTTTGCTCCTTTGTAGTCGCGATATCCATGTAACACGCTGATCCTCCCCAGCACGCAGGATCTCTTATCGGGATCTGACGGCAGACCTTCGCAAAAATACGCCGTACGTCCTGCGATGCTCGATGTTCCTGTCGCCGGGCCATAGTTCCTGGAATATTTTCCCAATCCTTCGAAACAATATGACCGCGAGATGGAAGGGAGACTTTTGCATACGCCGATCTGCAGCTCTATCTGTCTGGAATAGTCCTGGATGCCGGCAGCTTTGAAGGCGAGCATCTGATATGGTCCGAGATATGAGAAACAACTGTGCTGGAACCTTACGTCTATCGTGTTGCAGGGGTAGGCGTAATCTCCGGGAGGGACTTTCGCAGCTGAAAGTGAGGACGTGGCAAGAACGAGCGCGTCGCCGATGACGCCGACACCCTGCATGAATACGCCCGCGGTGCAGTTCTCTTCAGCGATCCCGCCAGAAATGGTGCTGCAGGCGTCGGATGCTTTGGAGAAATTATTGAGGACGGTATAGAGCACGTGGCCGATACCGTGGCAGAGACCGTAGTTGGAACAGTACTTCTTCCCGATGCTTTCGATCTGAGCGACGTCCATGTGCACGATATCGATGCCCGGGTCGCTCTCGCCGTATGCTGCCTGCACTGCCGCACCCATCACTCCGTGCAAGCAGCCATCGAAGCATCCGTTAGTACACTGCATGACCGCCTGCTCGACGTCGCCGTACTGGCGATATGTCTCAGCGCCGATGACATGCGCGACACTATGGCAATCATAGTATTTCGTCGGCAGGTCATTCTTCGTTATCTCGTCCATGAGAGCTGCCGTCGTATGGTGTCTTAGCGCATCGTCTACGGTCTGTCTCGTGCAGGTGACAAGAGAAGCGTCGTTGTCCGTTACCTCTGCGCATTGCCGGAGCCCGTCAATGAGTGAGACATCAGGCTCTCTATGGAACCGCACCAGGAAATAGGCAAGATAGACAAGGATGAATAATACGCAGAGAACTCCAAGCCAGGCCCAGAGCGTACGCGTATTCTTTGGAGAGAATTTCCTGAGACCTTTCATGCGTTGCAAATAAGCCTATCACGCAGAAGCCCGCTCAGGCCGTGTATTTCGGGCAATATCTGTCGCACTTTTCTCATTTATTGTGATGATTGCCGTCTACAAAAGCCTGAAATGAGCCAAAAAGACCCCGGAGATGGGCGTTTTTATGGAAGCTGGTTTGCTATTGCATTAATCGGAAAAATAGGGCATACTCCCGGTGTTCTATGACAGCGGTAAAAGCAGCAGCTAAGCCCAAAACAACCCGGGCAAAGAAATCGGCTTCAGCCGGTCCTTCTCGTTTGCGCATCAAGGTGCGCGCTTATGAGCACGCTGTCCTCGACCGTTCCGTCAAGCAGATAATCGACACGGCAGCCCGCTACAACGCAGAGCTCGTCGGTCCGATCCCTCTCCCGATAGATATCAAGAAATACACCGTCAACCGCGCAGCTTTCATCGACAAAGATTCCCGCGAGCAGTTCGAGATGCGCATCCACAAGCGCATGATAGATATATTGAATCCTGCCGCCAAGGTCATCGAAGCTCTGACCAACATAGACTTACCTTCAGGGGTAAGCATAGACGTAAAGATGATGTGAATTTAAAAAGCCCCTCCAAGGGGCTTTTTAAATTCAGGTCGGTCCCATCCAATGGGACCGACAGGAAGTCGAACGCCCCTTAGGAAATTTCTTGGAGAAATTTCCCCCGAATCTCCTCATTCCATTGGATGCAATGAGGAGATTCGCCAAGGGGCTTTTTAAATTCAGGTCGGTCCCATCCAATGGGACCGACAGGAAGTCGAACGCCCCTGTTCTGCTTCAGGATAAGAAACGCCACGCGTTCTCTTCAGTCTCCATGGTGCAAGTGTTCACACGGCTGAAAACCTGATATCGATGTCGCGCTACGAAGTCATACAAGGCGTCGCGCACGAAGCGGGGAAGCAGATAGCCGACGGTCATGAGTGACCATGGAAATCCGAGTAGTCTGCATATTTCCATGACGGCCGACGATTTCTCGAAATGCTTTTTACCGAGGAAAAGCACCACGGTTGCATCGGTAATATTTACCGGCATATCAGCTTCGAGCGCGAGCCTATGTGCGGTCTCGCTCCCGGCAGGAGTAAAAAGGAATTTCTGTTTCTTGTCTCGATTCATGACAAAAGTCACCGCCCGATCACAAAGCCCGCATGTGCCGTCAAAAGTCAGGATGTTTTTTGGCGTTTCTTCCACCGGCGCATAGTAGCATGTATCGTTTCTTGCGGTTCCATCTTGTGGAGCTACAATCTCTCTGATGAACAAATCCTATGTCGCCCTCGTGGTACTTGTCGCGCTCGTTGGTCTGTTTGCTGCAGTCAGGTACACGGTTCCTGCCCAGTCTTCTGCTTCTTTAGAGGGGAGCCAATCTCCAGCCAAGACTTTTGATCTCGTCATACAGAACAGGAAACTCATTTCCGGCCCCCAGGTCATGAAGGCAAATCAGGACGATGCGGTGACCATAAACATCACTGTAGACGAAGACGAGGAATTACACCTCCACGGCTATAACCTGCACGTCGACCTCGAGAAGGGGAAGCCCGGCTCGCTTTCTTTCATCGCAAGCTCGAGCGGGCGTTTTCCGTATGAGCTTGAACACAGCTCCACCGAAATAGGCGCACTCGAAGTCCAACCAAAGTAACGCATGTCCCCGAAGGAAAGGGTTGCTATAGTTTTGCCGGGAATCATCCTCACCCTTTTTCCTGCGTTCGTCAGTGCGCATGCGTTCGGGCAGCAATACACGCTACCGCTTCCGCTCCAGTTCTATGCGCTCGGTGCTTCATGTGCGCTTATCGCGTCTTTTGTCTTTCTTGCTTTATATAGTGTCCCTGATCCTGCGCGAGGAAGCATCGTTTCCGTCAGTAAGATTTTCTCGATCCCGCGATGGCACATCGTCGAGACGATCTTGCGTGCCATAGGCATACTCGCATTCATCGGTACGCTTATCTGTGCGTTCTTCGGGCCGCAGGATTTTACGACCAATCCCGCACCGATGTTGTTCTGGGACGTACTCCTTTTGGGCTTCACATACCTGAGCGTCTTTATCGGAGGTCTGTGGCGATTCGTAAGCCCTTTTGAGACCGCGGCCAGGATCCTTTTCGCCGGGAACCGGACATCAGGTATACGATACCCGGGCTGGCTCGGCTATTTTCCGGCACTCTTCTTTTATTTCGCTCTTATCTGGATTGAGCTTCTCTCGGGAGGCGATGGTGCTGTTCCATTGGTGATAGGTAATGTGCTTGCAGGGTACATGGCGATCTCAATGATAGGAGCAGGCATCTTCGGCGTTGACGAATGGTTCACGCAGGCGGATTTCTTCACCGTCTTTTTCGGACTCGTCGGTCTCTTTGCGCCGGTAAAGGTAGAGCGTGATCTCATAAGCCTGCAGCCTCCGGCAGAGCGGCTCGTCTTGGAACAGGCAAGGGGAGTCAGCCTGCTTCTCTTCGTTCTCTTCATGCTCTCCTCCACGGCTTTCGACGGCCTGCAAGAGACACAGATATGGTGGCAGACGCTCTACCACTCGGCACTGCAGATGCAGACCTATCCTATCGAGCGGGCCGTGATATTTTTCGCGTCGCCGTTCATATTTTTCGCGCTTTATGCTCTCGCCATATGGCTCATGCGGCTCTTTACGCGGACACGCCTGCAATTCACGAGCCTTTTGCTGCGCTTCACGTTCTCGCTCGTCCCGATAGCTATCGCATATAATTTCGCGCATTATTTCACGCTTCTCGTGAATGGTGCGCAGGCGCTTCTCGCGATGGCATCGGATCCGCTCGCAAAAGGCTGGAATATCTTCGGGACCGCGCACTACCAGGTCAACATCGGGCTTATCGATGCGAAGCACGTATGGTACGCGCAGTTCAGCGCGATACTTCTCGGCCATATCGTCGCGACATATGTCGCACACCGGATAGCGGTCCGGGAGTTTCCTTCCCGTGCTCAGGTTCTTTTCGGACAGCTCCCCATGCTTCTTCTCATGGTGTTCTACACCGTCTTCGGTCTCTGGATACTCTCACAGGGATATCAGACGGGAGCGTGAACAAACGCGAGATTCGGTAAATATTCGCGCTAAGCTATACTGCCCCAATGATAGAAGGTGCGCGTGCGTTCGTGTTCGCTCCGGGTGTCTTAGACGCCCATGCGTCTTCCATCACTTTCAGGTACCGGGTCGAGATGCTCGATGGCAGCGAGGAAATATATACCGACACGCTTCAGTTTCCGTCAGTGACAGCTGGCCGCTGGAAAGATGTCCCGGAAGACATCGTACGGAGGTTTTGTGAAAACCTCTCTCTGGCATGCGGCGTTTCATTCTGGAGGATACATTGCGCAGACGACATCAAGCTGGAAGGTTTTTCTATCACGCCGGTTCAAGCTGCGTTCTGGAAAGAAGTCTATGAAAAAGGCTTAGCGGAGTATTTTTATAAATCCAAGATCGATTTCCGGGGACGCATCAGGTTTCCGGCAGATGCTGTCTCGGCGCCGCCTCTTGTCGTGCGCCGACGCACGGATCGTGCGCTTGTGATGCAGGGCGGAGGCAAGGATTCTGTCGTCACGGCTGAGACGCTCAAGTCTCATGACGTACCGTTCAGTATCCTCATGATCGGACGCACACGCATGCAAGACCGTGTTTCCGAAGCGATAGGGAATCCGATCATCCGCGTACTGCATCAGAGAAATCCTATCTTGATGCGCCTTCATACGGAAGGAAAGATCCGATCAGGTATTCCTTTGACCACCATACAGATGTTCATCGCTGTCTTTGTCGGGGTCCTCTTGGATTATCGCTATGCGATCTTCTCGAACGAACACGGCGCCGATGTAGCCAACCTCGAATACCTCGGTATGCCGGTAAATCATCAATGGAGCAAGTCGACCGAAAGCGAGCTTCTGGTGCGGAAATATATATCTGAATTCCTTACGGCAGATGTCACGCCCTTTTCGCTCATACACCAGTACACCGAACTCTTCATGGTGCGGGAATTCGCGAAACACGAGCGATATTTCAAGCTCTTTTCGAGCTGCAACAGGAACTTCTATATTCCGTACGAGAAACCAGGTGTCTCTGAAGAGGGCCGCGCATATTGGTGCAATGCGTGTCCCAAATGCGCCTTCATATTTGCCGGACTGAGCGCATTTTTGCCGAAAGCAAGCGTTCTCGATATTTTCGGGAAAAACCTGTATGCCGACGAGGCACTTCTCCCCACGTTCAAGATGCTGCTGGGTCATGAAGGATTCAAGCCGTTCGAGTGCGTAGGTACTCCCGAAGAAATGAAAGTCGCGATGATGCTAGCGCATAAGCGCGGAGAGTACGATGCTGATCCGGCGATGAGCTGGTATATATCGCACGGAGACGTCACTGAAGCGACCCTCAAGAGCGTCACGGAACCTATTTTCTCTACCCATGGCAACGGGACCATCCCCCAGGATTTCGACGAGGCGTTCCTTCACGGACGGTTGTTTGGCCGCTAGATATCGCAGGAACTGCGGTTTTTTGCCTGCAGGAAATGAACGTGATACGGTTGGATCTGCCTCTTGTTCAACTGCAGGAAGGGAGAAAATGGATCACCACATCAGATTGACGGATCGCTCATGGGATAGCGAACGGCACCTTCGGCATGTCGACGAAGGCGACTGGTGTCAGATGCTTGATGCTGACGGGAAAGTGCTGGACGGCATCTCAGGAAAGCCCGGCGTGAAAGGAGTGAAAGAAGACGGAACAGAAATGGGATGCGATTTTATCAAGATGAATCCCGGCACAGCCTTTCCGCTCCATGTGCACTCCGGCGATCACGAGATCTTTTTCATCTCCGGCAGCGGATTCGTGCATATCGGCGAGAAAGATATCGCAGTGCGTGCAGGTCATGTGATACATATTTACGCCGAGGAACCTCATGGCGTCTGGGTCGCCAAAGATGAGACAGAACCCCTCGTCTTTGTCGCAGCAGGACATCCGCACAAGGACGTCGATTCATCGGACCGGATGCAGCATCCGCCGCATCGCTAGACGGCCGGACGACGTCAAAAGACGCCTCGACATCATGTCGAGGCGTTTCTGTTCAGCGATGATTTCCCTGCAGCTGTTGGCGCATCTCGATTACCGGAAGCTTACAGCTCTGTATGAGCGAGCCGTACATGTTCAACAGCGTTTGTCGGGTGTGTTTCCTCAGCGGCCTGAATTCTTCAAACCCGTCGAATTTCAAGCGGTTCTCAAGCGTTGGGAATACAGACTGATATACGAAGCGTTTCAGCAAGTATTTATTGTTCGGGTGCAGGAAGGCTTCTGAGTGCTCCAGTGTGAATGCGACAAGGGGAGTCTGCAAATAGGCAAGGCACACCTCCGGCGTGTGAAAGTAAAAATACGGCTCGTGCGAGGTGTCGTTGCGACGGCACCACTCGAGCGGGACCGAGTATCCGACATCGAAATCTAAGTATGCATCGTCCATGGTCGGTTTCTCTTTTTGCGGATCAACATGGTAGAGCTGCTCTCCGCCGCCTAATACAGCGTAACCTCCCATCGTCTCGACGATCTCAAGCATGCGTATCTGCAGATAACGGAATGGCCCGCCGGCCAGATAACCTTCCTCGGCATATCGGTAGACATCGTCCTTCAGGAGACTCTCCATATCCAATTCGACCATCTTTTGCTTCACGCCGTGAGAACGACACCATTCGATCGCATACTTGATATCATGCACATTCGTATCGTTGGTCTGACGCAGCGTGAGGACCGAGAAATTGATGCCCTGGTTGAAGAACGCATCGCACATCACTTCGCTGTCGATTCCTCCGCTTGAGCAAAGCCACAAAGGTCGAGCACCGGCATCGTTGGCTATCGTGCGGGCTGCAGCGTAAATCTCTTCTTTCCATGTCGTGGGGGAGTGCTTGCATGCATCGAATCTTACCCAAAAAGGTTCATGTGGATCGTTCGAGGTGCCCCAGCCGTAGGAAAATGCGCTCATGGATGTAAGAGTATATCAGGCGACAAAATCGTTATTGGGCTCGAAATACGCCGACGCATCGAGCTTCTCGTGGTAGATAAGATCCTCGTCGATGAAATCGTGGATGGCTCGCTGGAGGAAAAGATTGTACAGCGAGGGGACCTTCGTCTTGTTGGCATGATAGCTTTCGTCTCTGGTGAAAGCGAAGATGACGTCTTTTGCAGCATACTTGTATGTATTCCAGGTCTCCTTGATCTTCTTGTCAGGATTCAGCATGCTCCAGAGCTGAAAGTCGTCGGTACGATAGAACGGCTCGAATCGCGTATCCATGTATTCGCGCGTTACAGAGGGGAGGTTGCGCTTCGCGACGAACGGGAGCATACGCATCGTCACGTTCTGCCACTTCAACGTGAAATTGAGCCACCAGGTAAATTCATAATTCGTCTTGATATCGATAGGCGCAGCGTCCTTGATGCGCTCGAACATATCGAGGAAGAAATCGGTCGTGCCGCGATCGGATATCTTCTTGTCGTAGAATTCGAAGAACATGGCGCGGTCGTACGGGCGGTGGATCACGTCCGGGCCGAATGCCGCTATGACGTTCTGGAATACGTCCGCGCCAAAAAGCTGGTCGCCATGCTCGCCGTTTACGATGAGATCATCTCCGCCGATGAGATAGGGAAATAGTTGCGACGAATCTACGGCAAGCTTCCCGTAGATATGTTCCCGGTAGAAGCTCGGGTTCTCGGAGATGGAGTTTTCGTTCATCATCACGACGATATTCTTCTTCTGCGACGGGGTCGCGCATTTCAGGAACGATATGAGCGCAAGAGTGCTGTCTATCCCGCCAGAATAGAAGACGCGGAGGCGCGCGTTCAGCGCATCCGCGCGTTTCAACAGTTCAGCTGCGCGTTCGTTGCAGATCTCCTCGAAGGTCTTCGAGAACGGCCGCATTTCCGGGAGCGGGAATAGGGAAGCGGTCTTGACCGGGACGCGTATCGTCCCGCTGCGGTCTATAGGCATCACGTTCTTGTTGTAAAGCTTGAAATAATTCGAAAAGAGCGCGATTCCCGGTAAGTGCGAGTTCTCTTCTGCCGTAACGGATTCTGAGTTGTAATACACCAGGCGCTTCATATGGAAGCGTTCGTATAGCAGTCCTTGAGAAACTCGCTGTAAAGCAGCGGCAGCTCTTCAGCATTATTGGCATCTTTGATCTTGTTGAAATACATGATGCGAAGCAGTTCCGTCTTTGCCATGAGGTCGTCGCGCAGCTTCGCCTTGAAGAGGATGTCGTCGGCGGCTTGTTTCAGCGGGATGTTTCTGTAGTCAGCGTATTGCAACACATAGGGATACTCGATAGCTTGTGTCTCGTCATATCCACGATCCTTGAATCGCTGCGCCTGGTCACGTTTCGTGATGTAGACCGTTTCCTGAAACACGATGTCCTTCCGCACGGCGGAGCGCGCGATGTTGATATGGAAGATCACCGATTCGGTGAGGTCGGCTTTTTTCCGGGCCAGACGCGACTTTGTCCTGATACGTTCGGTAATCAACGCAGGATTCGATTTCTGCAACTGCGAAGCTTTGTGATTCCACGCCCACTCTGCATGCTTTTCAGGCGGAAGGTGCGCCAGCAGGAAGAAATCCCGCTGGTCCGCGCGGTTCACGTTCTGCATCGCGTAGGTATCAGGAATACACTCCTGCAAGAAGTTAACCAGCGTGAGCTGAGAGCTCAGATAGATGACCGCGTTCGTCTCGGCGTCCATAAGCCCGTGATACGAGATAGGGGGTATACCAAGCCGCTTCCTTATCATGGAGAGGGTTCGCGCGAAGATAATCGAGGGCATTACTGAAGAAGTGTAGCAGCGGGCAGATGGGGAGAGGTATTGACATATGTAGAAATATATGTATACTCTACGTAAGACACGAAAGGATTGGCTTTCGGTCTCACAGGAGCTCTGACATGAGCAAAATGAGCAAGTTGATCTTTGTTGCCTCAATTCTCGCTATCGGCGCTGCCTCCCCGGCCTCGGCTTTCGGCGGCCGCACGGTCTCCGACGGTTGCGCGGTCGGCAAGGTTCGCGTGCAGACGGCTTCAGGGGGAACGACCTGCGTTGTCCCGGCAACGAACTGGGACGAATGCGTCCAGAACAGCCTGAACAACAGGTTCCCGCGACCGCGTGCGGAGAAGTTTTGCGACGGCAGGTTCCGCCGCTGACGGAACGGACCGAGACTCGAAACAAGAGGCAAGCAAAAGAGCGGCTGTGCACTACGTCACGGCCGCTTTTCTATTTGATACACAAGATAGTCTTGAAACACCAGGCTGCATCGATGATCTCGATATGCGAGAAACCGTGCTCCCTGAGGGTATCGATATACCATTCGAGCGGATAGGGTACCAAGACTCCTTCTATGGCTGCTTCTTTCGCAGCGATGTCTTGCTCGGACACTCCCATGTATCTCTTGAAATCATGATAGCGCGCGTGTACGAAATCGCTCGACTGCATCTTTTCCGATAAGACGAGTATTCCGTTTTCGCTCAGGGAGTCCCGGATATCACGCAGATATCGATTCCGCTCAGGGATGAAATGCAGCGTCCAGTTGGCGACGACCATGTCGAACGGTCCGTGCTGCTTCGGGAATGTTTCTGAGTGGATGAGGTTTTCCTTTACGCTGGACTGGGCGAGCATCGCGGCCGAACTGTCTACGCCAAATACGTTCTCATAGCCTGCTTTCCTGAATCTCTCCAGCGTGTGCCCTTTGGCCGAGCCGACATCGATTATCCGAGCCTTCGTCTTGTCGGGGAAAGCCGCTTCTGCGATCATCACGCATTTATCGATCACATCTTCGTAGTGAGGGATGTTCGTGCGCGCTATGGTATCGAACCCTGCCGCGACCGAATCGTCGAATTTCCAATCGCCGGGCGTCATAGGTATTCAGACCACGGTTTTTTCGTACCCGTCTGTTCTCCGGAGAGGTCTTGCGAGAGATTCTTTTCTGGTGCGCCGGTGCGCGTGAACCGTAACAAGAAACGCGGTCCGATGACTTTCATGCTGTTGTATACGTCGAGCGATTCGGTTATGGGTTTCGGATACAACTGGCCTTCTTTCGATTCGAAGCCGAAATCACGCATGATGAACTGCAAGCCAGCGGGGGAGATGCGCGTCCCGCGGCCCTGCAAAGACGAATTCTCTCCGGCCAGGTTGATGTCTTGTTCCAAAAATTGCACGCCAGTGAAGCCTTTCCGGAAGTAAGATCCGAACGGATAGAGGCTTTCTATGACTATTGTCTCGCGTGCTCGTGCGCAGACGTCTTTCAGGATGGAGTAGTAATCGACAAAGACGTACAGGACACCTAGCAGGGACACGATATCGAAGACCTCGGTATCCTCGGAAAAGTACGTTTCGATCGGTTTCCTGATGATGGTCGATTTGCCGGGATGGTATTTTTGCATAAGCTCTCGCGATCTCTCGGCATACGTTTCCTGCGTTTCGAGACCGGTATATGCGCGGGCTCCCATGCTCAGGCACCAGTGTCCCGTCGCACCGAGTGCAGAGCCGATATCGAGAACAGTCTTGTCGCGAACCAGGGAAGCGGGGAAGAGCACTTCGTGCTTATGGAGCATCTGCTGCACAGAAACCGGGCTATGAGGCCGCGACTGCCGATTGTCCCATCCGACGAATTCCGGAGCTGCCTCGAAAGGATTCATGCGCCCATATTCTCATTATTGCGGTCTATTGTCATGGATACACGGCCGGGAGAAAAGATATATACTTCTCCGATGAAGCTAGGTACGCGGCTTATTATCGGGGTCTCTCTCATAGTGGTCGCTGTCATCTTTCTAGACCTTAGATTCATGCATCCTACGGACGAGGATCGCATAACCGCCGATCTCAGCCATATATCGGCGTGTATGCAACAAAGGAACGATTCAGTTCTCTGCACGAGACAATACGTGAGGGATCTGCTGAGTCTCAAGAACAGCAACGATGCGATGGACATGCTTTCGACCCGGCTGAATTCCTTGCAGTGTCATTTCGTCGGACATATCGTCGGCCAGCTGACCTACAACAGATACCAGGACGTCGAAGTCGCTATGAATCGATGCGACCGTGCTTGCGACGACGCATGCATACACGGGGTCGTCGGGGAATCATTCGCAGAAGAGCTCGGGTATACGGACCCGAACGTCGACCTGGAACATCTGAGCCCGGCCGATATCGAGAAAGTCGGCACGACCTTGTGTAGATCACATAACACCTGTCACGGAGTCGGGCACGTGCTTTTTCAGTCATATAAGAAATTCGATCCCGCGCTTGCGATGTGTGACAAGGTCTCTCCGGGCCCGGCGACTTTCTGTTACTCCGGAGTATTCATGGAATACGCGGATATCCTTTCTGAGAGGAATATGCGAACGGTATCAGGAGTCAGTTTTCCGCAGCCTTCCGAACTGGTGGGGCTTTGTACAGGACAGAGCACGTCTGCTCGAGCGCGCTCATGCTTCCTCTATTTTCCACGCATCGTCCTCGCGACACTCACGAGGCAGGGCTTCTCTCAGGCGGATGCGGCACAACGCGTACGCCAGATATGCGCGTCATATCCGCAAGGAAGCGATGCGCGAAGCGCATGCTTTAGCGGTTATGGCGCGAGTTTTGCGTACATCCTCGTGGGAGCAAATGATCCGAAGGTCGTCGGTAAATCCTGTGAGTTTCCGGATATGAGAGATCAGGCCGCATGCGATCTGGGGGTTATCACGATAGACGTGGACAACCGCCAGGACCTCGTATTTCCGTTCTGTGCAGCGCTCGGGACGGATTCGCTGCAAAAGACCTGCTACCAGGGCGTCTTCTCCCATCTTTTCTATTCTGGAGTTCAGCCTCGACAGGCATCTTCTAAATACTGTAGAGAGGACGACGCATGCCTGTTCGGTGCGAAAAATTATGCAATCGACCCGTTTAAGGTGATCCAGGAAACATTTGGTTCCTAGCAGCGATGGGCGGTAGAATGCGAGGATGAGCGCCATCATCTACGGATGGAAAGACAAGAAGGATGACCAGTCTTTCTGGCTCCGTTTTGCCGCATGCACGCGCGAACCCGAGAGCTGGAAGGAGGAGGTCTATGCTGCGGCGCGTCAGATAACCGAACGGACGAAGAAGCCGATATGGATATGTTCCAGCGGCGGCATCGATAGCGAGATAGCTTGCCGGGCTTTTTTCGATCAGGGGATTCCTTTCTCTGTGCTCTCGCTCGAGCATACTGCCGGGACCAACCAGTACGATATACGGTATACGACAGAGTGGTGCGAAGCTCACAAAGTGCCGCAAAAGATCGTAAAGATAGACATGCAGGAGTTTCTCACTACCGGGATCGAGAAGTACGTGGAAAGATATCCGGCAGTCCATCCGTTCCGATATATCCAGATAAAGCTGATGGAGCTTGTCGAACAAGAGGGAGGATTCGCGCTGCTTTGCAGCGGCGAGCAGGTATATTGGACGACCGACCTCAAGAAGCCGGAGCTCACACGAGACGACCTGTATCTGCAGTTTTCCAACGGCACCGTCATGCCGCTAGAATGGTGCAAGGATAACGGCACGGATCATGAGCCGTACTTTCATTTCATGACTCCGGAACTGTGCCTTGCTTATCTGCGTCTGCCTATCATCGAGCTTGCCACCCGTAATCCTGGCGCCATCTTCAGGCATCCCATCAACGCATATTTTCTCAAGCGAATGGCATATATGACGGTATGGACAGATATCAAGCCGCGGCAGAAATTCGACGGCTATGAAAGGATACAGATGAAACTCTCCGAAAGATCCCTCGAACATCTGCAGAAGGTAAATGGCCCGCGGTTCATGCCGCGTAACATCTCTGTCCCCGAGTTCGAGCGACAGCTGACCGGCGCATGATAGCGGAGATGATCTTGCGCAAGAGATGGTTGCGCTCCGACGACATCTGGACACGGTCCTTTGTCTACAAGAGTTTCTTGCGGCACATTCCGCTTTTTTTGGATACGTACGCGCTTATGAAAAGCCAGTATTGGCCGCGGGAGCGCCTAGCACGCCTGCAGGAAAGACGCCTGCACGAGCTTTTTCGTGATGCACAAAGGGTCTCGTTCTGGAAAGATATGTTCCTTGCCGCGGAGGTTACGGATACCATGTCTGCACGCGAGGTTCTCGCGAGATTGCCGATCACTTCTAAGAAAGAACTCAACGAAGCCGCGGAGGAAGATATCCAAGACGCTTCACTTATCGGTAAGAGTGACGCGGATCATACATCTGGCTCTACGGGAAAACCTTTTCATTTCTATCAGGATCGGCACGCGACGATGCGAAGCTGGGCGATAACGGAGCGGACGTTTCGCACGGTGGCTGCGGGGAAACGGCTCCCCATCGTATATATGCGCAGGAAAGAGAGGCATGGTTTTACGTTCTACAAACACGTGTGGTTTTATCTCGACGGTTTTACGGCGATACGCTCGCGCATGGAAGACTTCAAGAGACTGGGAGAGCTTCTGAGCGATGGCTTCATCCTGTACGGGTATACATCTTGGGTCGTGGAACTCGCGCAGCTTATGGAGGCCTGGGGCATGAAGCTTCCTATCAAAGCTGTCGTGGTAGCCGGTGAACATCTCAACCCTGCGGACCATGAGTATATAGAGCGCATCATGGACGCAAGACTATCCGAGCTTTATGCATCCCGTGAGGTAGGTTTTTTGGGATACGAATGCGAGGAGCACAGGCTGCACATCAACGAAGAATGGGCTTTGATAGAGATAGTCGATGAAGAAGGCGTCACGCTTCCTCCCGGAAAAGAGGGGAGGATCGCTGTAACGGCTTTGGACAACCGGGTGATGCCGTTCATCCGCTACGATATCGGCGATATAGGAGTCATTTCCGATACACCCTGCGCATGCGGCCGCACGCTCCGTACGCTTTCTTTCAAGGGAAGGGTAGCTGAACTCATAGAGCTGGACGAAGATCATACCGTGACGCTTCTCGATATCGCATACGGGCTCGGCACCTATCGGGACGCCATACGCCAATACCAGATCGTGCAGACTGGAAAGCTGGCGTTCACGTTCAGGATAATTTCCGGACCTCTTTTCGAAGAAAAGAAAGAAACGCTGGAGAAACTGATGAAACGATTGCTTCATCCGGACGCGCAGATACGGTGGGAAATGGTCGACGAGATACCTCAGGCTAAAAGCGGCAAAGCGCTCTATTTCATCCGCGATATCGCGAAACGCTAGATATCTTTCCGCTTCAGACAATAGATTTCGTTCGCGACCGTGGAGACGAAGAACCTTTTATCGTGTTCGTCATAGGCGATCTTGTTGAGAATACGCTCAGTCGCCTGAAAGAAATGCCTGAGTCTGCCGGTTTTTGGGTCGAGCTCATATAGTTTGCCGTCGTTGGAGCCTATCCAGAGCGAAGCATCGAACACGGCAGGTGATGCGAAGATTCGTCCGTTCGTCTCGAACGACCAAAGGTCTTTCCACGTAGCGCAGTCGATCGCGTAGACATGCTTATCGAGCGAAGAGATGTATATGGTGTCGTTATGGACGAGGGGAGTCGAATACATAGGACCGACGTTGCGAGCGAATAGCGGAGTTCCGTTTTCAGCAGAAAGCACGAACATCGTGCCTTCCAGAGAATTTATGATGACGGTGCGGCGTTTCGCGTCGTACGCAGGACGGGTCTTTATCTCGCCCTCTGACGCGAACGTCCAGCGCAGCTGTCCGTTCGATGCGTCATATGCATAGACGACGCCGTTGTTGCTCCCGACGACGACCGCGGATTCTTCTTTTATATAGAGCGGAGAGCCATGAGTTAGAGACGGGTGATAAGCTATCCATTTTTGCGTGCCGGTCTTCATATCCAATGCCGCGATGCCGCCTCGTCTCTTCCACAATCCGAATTCCAGACCGACGAACACGAGTCCGAGATCGGGCGCGAGGTCGGGAGAGGAGCCTATCCAATCAGCGTCACCGTTACTCCAGATCTTCTTACCGGTCGCGGCATCGAGTGCGTACATGTTTCCGTCATATGCACCGAAAAAGACGACGCCTTTATGAAGCGCAGGGGACGACAGGATGCCTTTACCGACAGGATGGCGGCCAGTCGAGAATTCCCAGACGATTTCTCCGGTCTTTTGATCCAACGCACGGAATTTTCCGTCGTCGCTACCGAAAAAGACGCGCTTGTCATCGAGTACCGGCACCGATTTCTGGACTACGAGATGAAAGCTCGGGTCGGGTGCGCCATAACGCCATACCGTCTCGAATGAGTCCTGCGGGACATCCGCAGATGTCGGCGACAAGAGGGGTATGCCGAAATCCTGCAAAGTAAAAAGACGATTAAGCCTGACGTCGTTCTCTTTCAGGAATGCGTACGCTTCATCTGGGCGGAAAGTCAGCGTGACGAACGCATCGGTCACTTTCTTGCCGCCACTCACAAGTATCTTTATCTGTTTGTTCACGCTTCCTCCCGTGTTCATGAGATCGTCCACGAAGATCACCGGCTCGTCGGTAAGCGTGCCCTCTATCTGTTTCATCAGATCCTGACGTTTCCGCGATTTGCGGATGTAAAAGCCGTTGACGGGTGTACCGCGCTCGACGCCTTTCATCACGATGGCGGCCACGAGCGGTATGCCTGCAGTCTCGACACCTCCCACCTGGAACGGATATCTGTCGGCAAAGAGTTCCCAGAATATCTCCGCGTATCGGTTGAGCCAGTGCGGCTGCAGCATCAGTGCACGCAGGTCAAAGACCCAGGCGGCGCGTATGCCCGTGGACTCCGAGGCTATTATCACGGCTCCGTTCTTCGCCTGCACGAAAGCGGTCTTTTCGATCGCTTCGCGCAGATCTTCATATGAACCCGGTTTAGCGGCCCTGTTTATCATTCTTTTGTTCTTTATATTCCTGCCAGAGGTGATACAGGAGCACGAAAGCGGTCATCCACCACACCGAGATCCAAAGATTCGTCACGAGATCGATATGGTCCGCGATGATCTGCTGGAGCGGGTCAAGGTGTGGCGGCAGGTGGCCTGCCAGCTGTTTGATAACCAGGTATGTCGTTGTTGCGTGTTGCATACGTATCTAGTAGTACCAGTTTTGAACAGGGTATCCGACGATCTGTGCTTCTCCGGGCAGCTTTATCCACGGATTGTGCGCGAAGAATCTGTAGTCAACGCCGCATATATCCTGTTCGTCTACGATGCGGTAGAACGGGCCGCCGTTTATGGAATGGTCGAATCGAAGGGCGATGTGGCTGATCGTCGGATTGCCGCATAGTGCCTGCAGTTTCGACCACCATTCATAGGGATCGCATCGGTTCCATGCGTCACCGGACTCATAGCGTAGTTCTTGGACCGAACCCGTCGCAGTGAGAGTGGTAGAGCGTTTTACGAGACAGTAGAACTGACCGCATTGAGTGCCCGGGGTATTCTCGAAGTCATCTGCCGCGGATTGTTTGGTATATCTGTAGGTCTTTACGGTCGCGACACATTGGTGGTTGGACTCGAACATGAACATGCCGAAGCGGTTGCCCTCAAGCGTGAGGAATCGGTCTGTAGGTATCACGTACCCGAGTCCCTGAAAAAGCACGACGAGCGCGACGATACACCAGCCCGCGATGGCTTTGCGGGTAAACGGCGTAGGCGAGTGGCGGTACATCGGGCCGAAGAGGACGGCTATCACGGGCAGCGTGATCGACGGATAGTCATACCCGACCAGGATTCCCGAATAGAAATGAAAGAATAAGGCGAACGCCAGCGAGAACCTCTGCAGGAGCCAATATCGCGAAAGCAGATACCATGCTCCGATGACCTGTTCGAATATGACGATATTGGTCGCGATGACGATGAACCATCGAGGAAAGAAGGGGATACCGCCTATCATCGAGCTGAAATACGTGCCGTCTATCCATGCGGGCGCGAATTTGATCGTGACCGACATGAAGTAGAAGAGTACGAAGAGGAGTTTCAGGAAGTATTCCTTGTGCGGGATGAAAAGCAGTGCCGCCAAGAGAAAGATATGATAGTAATCGTATGGACCTTCGCTGATGTAGTTGAGAGAGATCGCGAAGAGCTTCCAGAAAAGGAGCAAGGTCATCAGCATGTGCGCATACGCCCATCGTTTGCGCCACATCAGGTACACGATGAGCATCATGACGCCGTAGAGCATCATGTAGAATTCCGTCTGCGTGTATCCGTAGGGGAGAGCGTGCAGGAAATAAAAATCCCCGCAGTTCTTGAAGAAAGGCCAGCACGTAGGACCTGCGCGCGCGGCCTCGACGGTGATATAGGGCTTGTTTATCCAGGTGTTGAAGGTGACGAAGAAATAGAACAGGAGCGCACCGAAGGCCCACTGCAAGATAGGCTCGGTTTCTATTTCCCGGATACTGAAAAGCCGCCGATATCCATCGACGAACCATTGCCAGCGGCCTTTCATTTCTTGCATATGGTTACCGTGTGGATCGGCTGCTCGTCGAGTTCGGCGATGTCGAGTAACTGCGTGATGATCGCGTCATTGAATCCGGCGTATGGGCGGACCGAAAGGTCGAGCGCGCATCCCGTAAGAAGGACGTTCTCGCTCATGTGGCCGGCTTCGAGGAGTGCATGCAGATAGGCGAGATCGCCGTATTTTGCGGATGAGCGGCTCCATACGCTCGTAAATACGATAAGGGTCGAAAGGTCGAGCTCTTCAGGATGCTTCGCGAGATCTTTTAGATTGAAATTCGCCGGAGTGTCACACAATCTTTCGAGTACATGCTTTGTCGGGTTGTAATGATATACGCCCGGCGTCTGCGATTCTATGGCAGTCGATATAAGGTAGGTTTCCACTGGATAGAGAGCACCCCCAGAAGGGTAATGTCTGGAATTTGAATCTGGCTTTTTCCCGAGAGCGAGACCAAGCAGTGTGCCGAGTTCTTGCAAGGAAAGCGGTTTCGTGGGGTTCGCCGAAATTCCCGACTCCCTGTCACGCAATGCATCTGCAAGGCTCGTCTCAAGCTGTTCCGGCTCAGGCAGCGGTACTTGGATCATACGCGGGTATGACTTATGCGTGCCACGCGGTACGTCTTCGGGTCGATGAGTCGCACCGCGCCGAGTCATCCGTGCTGCGCGCAATTCCGAATGCAGATGTGAGAAGAAAGGGTTCATGAGAAAGGATGAGGTGTATCTATGAAAGGTTTCTCAAGCGGCGTATAGCCGAGCTCTTTTGGCACGTCTTTCCATCGATTCCCGCCAGTAGTCCGGTGCCAATCCATGAGATAGGTAGGCTGCAAGACGGGAATGACTATCATCTCGATATGCCACGGGGTAGGGTTTTTTGCAGAGCGCGTAAGCGGAAACGACAGGCATTCGAATCCTTTTGCGGCGCACCATCTGATGACGCGCTCGAGATTCTGCTCCTCAGTATCAGCATCCCATTCTTTAGGCTCGACTTCTTTTTCCGGACCTTTGACGAGGAATTCGAGCTTGTCGGCATTTTCGGGTACGCCCCAGTAATACAAACGCTCACGATGTCCGACTTTGTCAGTCGGCAGAGTCGTATCCCATACGTTGCCTTCGCCGATCCATAGACGATACCCGCGATGAGCGCGCAGCGTTTCGCCCAATGCTTTCTCGATAGCCTGAGGGAGCGAACGATGTGCCTTAAGCCCGACCGTAAAACGCGGAGCATGACCGCTCATATCTTCGAGAACGGTCATGACAGGATGAGTCGGAGCGTCCGTCACAAGCCGGATCGCGTGGACTTTCAGGCGATATCGTTCACAGGTCTTTACGATTTCAGCGAGCGAGGGATTCTTCTCGAACAAAGGTTGCAGAGCGATACGGGGGAGTGTGAGCTGGTTGAGCCAGGTGATCATATATGCTTCTCTTTCCAGCGCTTCAAGCGCGCCCGCAAGCCGAGCGCCCGCTTGTGTAGGCCACGTCGCAAGCCCTATCGTGTTTGACTGACGTATCATCTGTTCGGATGTATGTACCGGGATATTACTCACGCGCCACATGCCGCTCACTATCTGAGCAGGTGCGTATACATACGAGCCGCTTATGAGCGATAAGCCCTGGATCCAGACGAATTCCGAATCGGGCAGAAGCTGGCGACGCTTGTTCTGGGCACGTTCCGCATCCGAAAAGCCCGCGATATCACGAAGAGGGATATATGGACCGCGTTTTGCGATCTCAGCCTCTGTGGCTTTGACGGGATTTATGAAGTAGTCGTTTTGTGTAAGCCATATATAGCGCTCGAGACCTTCAGCAAGAGCGGCATAGAGCGCGTTCGCGTCGCTTTGCCATGACGTGCCGCCCGTCTGGTGCTCTGTGGGATCGTTACATATCGCGAACCATGATTTCAGCTGTGGCTGGTCGGGGAAGACCCGGGCAACGCTGTAATGCTTCAGGATGCCTTTCTCTTTAAGAAGGGCGCCGAGTCGGAATGGTTCGAGAAGGTCGGCACGACCTGCAGGCATGTTTCGTGCATCGTAGACGAACTTTGCCCCGAGCTTTTTCTCCAGATACTCGACAAGTCCGCCGATCGACTTTTCACGCAGAGAATCTTGTTTCTCAAGCTGTTCGTAGGGGACTCCATCAATAAGCATCAGGCCATAATAGCAGCGTGAGATGCCTTGGGAAGTTGCCAAAACAAGTATTTATCCACATAGAATGGCACAATTCTTCGCAACAAGTCTAAATAAGTCTATAATCAAGCGCATATGAGTATTCTCAAGAAGATCGGCAAAGCTGGACTCGTCGTCCTCGGTTTTTTTGCGGTTTTCTTTACGGTCAGTTCTCGTACATCTTCGCACTCCGCCTCTTCCTTCGCCCATGTTGACGGTATAAACGGCAATATCGCGTACGCTGACGTACCTTTGTCCAGTACATCCAGTACATCTAGTACATCCGACAGCGCCGGTTCCGGTAGCGACTGCGGCGCAGACTCAAGCTGCGGCGGTAGTGATAGCGGTAGTAGCGGTGGCGGCTGCGATTGTGGCAGCGGCAAATGACATGTCCCACACTCTAAAACTCGTTGCTTGGTTGTTAGGCCTCCTTGCTATCGTGGGAGCGGCGTACGCTGCGTATCTCTATTTCCATATTGCAGGATCCTCCACTCCGTCGTATCTCACCTTGCAGATCACCCAACCCAAACTATTGGGTGACGACAAAGCAGCATACGCTAAGTATCAGGCGGTCATGAACGACCCGAACGCGAGCAATGAAGACAAGGCGCGTGCCTCGATATTGAACGCAGGAGCAGGAGCGCACGTGACCGGAGACCCGGCTGCGAGGCTAGACGATGTCCGGCGATTGAAACAGATAGTCACCGACAACTCTTTGACGGTATACGAACATGTCGACGCTATAAACCTGCTTGCCACTGCGTACAACGACTCGGGGAGAGATAAGGCCGTGTTCCAGGAGATATACAAAGATGCTCCGTTCTCCGCGTTCCTCGTCCCGAACGATCCGCAGATGTCCGCGCTCAACCTTGCCGAATGGTCATACGGCCTAGCACCTTCATCCGAAGCGGCGATTACCGTTGCGCAGCTTGCTTCTGGGAAATATTTCTCCTCTCCGAACCAGAGTACCAGCACCGTGGCAAGCTACATTTCGACGGCCGAAGACTATCTGAAGAAGGCCGAAGCTGCATCAAAGGCAGAACAGACCAAGCTTCCGAACATCTATCAGAAAGGTGAACGATATCTGGTGTATAGGATATGGCGCGCCATCACTATCGGACGTCTCGCGATAGAAGCAGGAGAGCCGTACAAGAGCCAGTATCGTCAGGAATATGAGGATTTCTTCAAGTACGCTTCAGCGTTGCCGAGTGTTCATGGCAAGGACGAGGTATTCTATGCGCGCTTCCAGTACGCACGCATCTTGGCTCTGGACAATGACCCGCAAACCGAAAAACAACAGCTCGATCTCTTGGCGCAGGGACTGAACGGTATCTCGGATAGTTACAGTTTCGTCTGGCTTTTGAGAAACGAGCACAAGAACGCGCCGACGGTGATCTGGAGTCAGATACAAGATATGACAAAAGTTTCGTCGGACTTCAAAGCCGCCGTTGATAAGATCATAGGAAACAACTAGTGAAACTAGCTAGTGTTCACAAGGAAGATAAGATAAAAGCCCGGATCGCGGTCATCGCGCTCTTTTTCATCATTGCGATAGCAGCGGTTTTCTCTGAAAAGCTCCGCGAAGGGTACGAGATAGCGTCAACGCGTATATTTCCGGATGGTGCCCGAGCATTTGCATATGGTGAAAGGCATTTCACCGCAGATGATCCGAAAGCATACGATGTAGATCTTGCAGAGTACTTCTTCAACCGAGCGCAGATGCTTGACCCGAACCTTCCTTATGTGAATCACGAATTAGCGCGCATAGATTTCCTCAAAGGCGTGTACGGTGCCGCGTTGGCGCATATTGCCGTACAGATAGAGCAGGAAGGGGATAAGATGCCTAACTCATATTATGTCAAAGGCCTCATCGAAGGATATATGGGACAGTACGACGCATCGGCGCGCGACTATGAGCATTTCCTAAGATTCGATCCCTATAACTGGGCGGGTTTGAACGACTATGCCTGGGTGCTTCTGAAAGCCGGACGGGATAAAGACGCTTTTTTTGCGACATCGAAAGGTCTCGAAAAATTCCCCGACAATCCATGGCTTTTGAATTCCAATGCCATCGCGTTGTACGAGATGGGATATCTGAAAGACGCAAAGCTCCAGGCGCAGCATGCGCTCGATGAAGGCAAGAGCATAAGCTTGGCGGACTGGCTGCATGCGTATCCTGGTAACGACCCCAGGATAGCCAAAGATGGCGTTGAGGCGTTCAAAAGGGCCATGGAAGAGAATATGCACAGTATTATCTCGTCAACCTCTACGCACGCGCTACAATGACTGATATATGAGATTTCTCCGCAATCTTTCTTCAGTGCGAAGGCTCCGCACGAATATCCTTGTCGGAACTCTTCTTTTCATCGCCATCGCGTTTGCCGGCATAGGAAACCTATCCCACCCGGCTTTCAGGTCGGTGGAAGTAAAATTCACCGACGCTTCTCATTCAGGGCTCTCGATAGTTCCCGCATCATGTCCGTCGAATCCGGGCGATGGGGATGCCCCATATGGATGTAGCGGAGGTTCTCCGCTGCCTCCTCCACCGAGCTGTCCTTTCGGATTTACAGCGCAGGGAGGAGTATGCGTATTCAGCGGTTGTGCTGCAGGCCAGCACGCGGTCGGCGGTATCTGCGTCTGCAATTCGACGAACCTGCCTGCCGATAGCAGCGGTCAGTGTACCTCGCAGGTATGTCCGACAGGCTTCCAGTTCGACCCTGGAAGCGGCAGGTGTGTCGCTATCAGCCAGTGTCTGCTTCCGGATGTATGCTCCGACGCGACGCATATCCTTGATCAATGTACGCGGACGGTCACTGACTGTTCGCTCAATGGTCGGGCCTGGGTCTGTCAGAACGCGACGTGCGTCAAGTTGCCGCCGCCGATAGCGAGCATCTCTGCTGTGCCGAATCTTATCTCTCCCGGATACAAAGCAAAAGTTTCATGGACGAGTACGAATACCTCTGACTGTACGGTATCTGGCAACAACGGCGACGGACCGTGGACAGGTACGACCAACACACATGATTCAACAGCCATACAGTCGCAGACGATATTCACTTTGAGTTGCAACGGATTGGATGGTTCCACTATCTCCAAGACCGCAACAGTCAATATCATCCCTTCCGAACAAGAAAGATAAATATGCTACGAACCATCCGCTTCGCCATCGCTGTCGCTCTTGCCCTCGCTGCGTTTTCGCCCGTCGTGGCACTCGCACAATCTTCGCAGGATGATCTGCATAACACTATTCAGAACTCCGTGCTCGCAGATCCTCGCGCGGCCAATATTCCGCCAGACCAGCTCCAGGGGCTCGTTGATGCGCTGGTAGCTGAAGCGCAGGCGCAACACATGACTTCTGCGGACATCCTCTATAGACCACAACAGGCAGCAGCAGGCTCCACCTTTACCGGGGGACAGACGCAGGAGAGTACCGCATGCGCGACAGGCTTGCAGGGGTACCTCTGCCAATTCAACCGCGTTTTCGGCTTTGAAGGCAATAATTATGAAATCCCGATATTCTTGCTGGTGACTACAGCTTTTCTTATCGCGGTGATATGGGAGCTTATCGTGCACCACCGGAAAAAGATGGAGAAAAAGGCCAAAAAAGCCGATCCTTTCGCCCCCTTGCACTAGACGCTACAAAGTAAAAAAGAAGAAAGCCGGTTCCGCGTGAGCAGAACCGGCCTGAGAGACGACAACACGTGTCGAATTTTTGTGCGCGATGCACAAAGTGGTGTGGTGAATCGACACCATTGTCCTAAAGAGCAGTCTCACATATCGATCGTGAGGAGTCAATGAGGGCCGGCGGGCGGCGGAACCGTCCGCCGGCTTAGGCACCTACCTCATTCTGGGATAGTGCGCCGTCTGACCGGCTTTGCGCGAAGCGTACTGCGCGACCGGCGTCGTGAAATCATCTATGTCGCGGTTAGGCAACTCAGACATTTCCACGTTTGGGCGCCCTACCACTGTTGCCACCACATAACCGCCGGTGGCCCCCGCGATCATAAACACTATGAAAGCGGAGCAGAGGCAAAGTGCCATCTTGAACACTTGCATTGTCTCTCCTTATGCAAGTTATGGGCGCGGAGACATCACCACAACGCCTCCTGACCCGGCGAGATGATATCACGAAATCTACGAAAGTCAATATCTAAGCCATTTTTTACCGTTGGGCAGGTTCACCTTGCATTTCAGGGCGATACAATATATAGTACGCGCTACCTCGAAAGAGGTTCCACGTCCCTTATTAAATGTTTGCTTTTCCGAAGCCAAAAGCTTCAGAGGGTAGACGGGGACCAATGGCAGACTTCTTGAGTCCGCCGTTGTGCGGATTTTTTCATTCAAAAAATTGCAATAAAAAATATGAGTAAATTCATGCTCGGTACCAAAGGCAGGATGACCCAGGTCTTCGATGAGGCAGGTGTTGCCCGCGCCGCTACGGTCATTTCCGCAGGACCTCTTACGGTCGTGCAGGTAAAGAACAAAGACAAAGACGGCTATGAAGCTACACAGGTAGGCTTCGGCGTCGCCAAGGCGAAAAACGTCTCCAAGCCGGTCCTCGGTCACGCAAAAGGCACGCCTTTCCGTTTCTTTCGCGAGACGCCGACCGAAGGCGCCATGGAAGTAGGGCAGACCATCGATGTTTCTATATTCAACCCAGGCGACACGGTCGCTGTTTCTGCAGTATCCAAAGGTAAAGGCTTCCAGGGTGTCGTCAAACGCCATGGTTTCCACGGGGGCCCACGCTCTCACGGTCAGAAGAACAAAGAGCGCGCTCCGGGTTCTATTTCTGGTGCAGGCCGCGCAGGTGGTCGCGTTTCCCTCGGTATGCGCATGGCAGGCCGCATGGGCGGTGACCGCATCACGGTACGCAACCTCAAAGTCTTGCAGGTAGACAAAGACACCAACACCCTCTTGATCTCGGGAGCTGTCCCTGGACGCCCAGGCTCTTTCGTAGAGATCCGCGGCTAATATTTATTATATGGAATCAACAATCTACAACGCAGAAGGAAAGTCAGCAGGAAAGGTCAACCTCCCGGAGTCTATCTTCGGTCTGCCTTGGAACGCTTCGCTCATCCACCAGGTCGTGACTTCGATGCAGGACAACGCCCGCACGAACGTCGCACACGTCAAAGACCGAGGAGAAGTCCGCGGTGGTGGCAAGAAGCCATGGCAGCAGAAGGGAACCGGTCGCGCTCGTGCAGGTTCTTCCCGTTCTCCGATATGGCGCGGCGGTGGCATCACGCATGGTCCGAACAAAAACGAAGTATTCTCCCGCGAGATCCCTAAGAAGATGCGCGTAAAAGCACTCGTCGTAGCACTCTCTCAGAAGATGCGCGATGGCGAAGTCGTCTTTGTAGATTCTTTCGCACTCGACATCCCGAAGACCGCTGCCGCGAAGAAGACCCTCATGGCACTTTCCAAGGTAAAAGGCATGGAGCGCCTCGCTACGAAACCGAAGAACGCCGCACTCATCGCTTTTTCAGATCCTACCGAAGCCGGTATGAAGAGCTTCCGCAACCTCGGGAACGTCAAGACCGCATCCGTCCGTGACCTGAATCCTGTCACCGTACTCGGTAACTCCTTCCTCATCATCGAGAATCCTGCAGCAGCTTTTGCTATCCTCGAGACCCGCGTAAACGGCAAGAAGATGGGTCCGGCAAAAGGCGTAAAGACCGAAGCAGCACCGAAGGCTCCGAAAGCACCAAAAGCAGAAAAGGCTCCAAAGAAGACCGCGAAGAAAGCAGTTAAGAAAGCTTCCAAATAACATCTATGGCACTCTTTAGCTCAAAAAAGAACACGAAGAAGGAAGAAAAGAAGGCAGATGCTTCTGTTTCATCGAGCACGACCCCGATGGTACGAAACGACCTCTCGCACATCCTTCGCCACGCTCGCATTACCGAGAAGGCGACCATGCATTCTGAGCAGTCTGTCTACGTGTTCGACGTCGCAGAAAGCGCCAACAAACATGAGATAGCGGCTGCGGTCAAAAAGCTCTACCAGGTCACGCCTCGTATGGTCCGCGTAGCGACTATCCCGTCTAAGATGAAGCGAAGCGCACGCACCGGAAAGACCGGCATGAAGAAAGGCGGCAAGAAAGCATACATCTACCTTAAGAAAGGTGAGACCATCAACATATAATCTTTGATCTAATACTATGAGAAGCTACAAACCAACATCACCAGCGACGCGTCAGCGCACCTCGATAGAGTTCCGAAAACTTCTTTCGGGCCACAAGCCGCTCAAGGCTCTCAAGAGCGGCGGCAAGCGCGGTACTGGTAGGAACAGCTACGGCCGCATCACTATGCGCCATCGCGGCGGAGGTCACAAGAAGCTTTTCCGTGACGTCGACTTCTCTTTCAACAAGAAAGACATCCCGGCAAAGATCTCTTCCATCGAATACGATCCTATGCGCTCTGCTTTCATCGGTCTCGCGGTCTATCGCGACGGTGAGAAGCGCTACATCCTCATACCGAAGAACGTGAAAGTAGGGGACAGCTTCCTCGTTTCAGAAAACGCAGAGGTCTCGACCGGTAACCGCCTTCCTCTCGGAAAGATCCCAGTCGGTACTTTCGTCTACAACGTAGAGCTCAAGCCCAACGGTGGCGCCATCATGGTGCGCTCTGCAGGCAACTTCGCTGAAGTCGTCGCACAAGACGCAGGCTACACGCATCTCAAGATGCCTTCTACCGAGATCCGCCGCGTCATCGGCACTGCATGGGCATCTGTCGGTGAAGTCTCCAACGACGAACATCGCCTCGTAAACCTCGGAAAAGCAGGGCGCTCTCGCTGGATGGGTGTCAGGCCCACAGTCCGCGGCACCGCGATGAACCCGGTAGACCACCCGCACGGTGGTGGTGAAGGTAAGCAGGGCCGAGGCCTCAGACGTGCAAAGACCATGTGGGGTAAGCCGTCCGGCAAAGGTCAGAAGACCCGCCGCCCGAAGAAATACTCGAACGTATTCATCCTCTCCCGCCGCAAGGTTGGCAAAAGGAACAAATAGAGAAACAAATAAAAATAGAAGGCCCGCGAAGTTCGCGGGCCTTTTTAATATGAGAATTCATTTCCTGATCGCATCAAAGAAGGATCTCAAATCTCTCTGAAGTACTCAGTTCTTTTGCGAGAGAATTCCGCAACGCAAGAAGCGTTTCAGGGTCTGGTCGGGACGAGTCCGAGCTTCTGACCGACGGATCTATGCGCCAGATCGGCATTTCCGGCAAAGGGTCGTCCTCGTGGCGGGGGAAGAGATGCCAATGCATATGCGCATCTTTATTTCCTAGTAGTTCGTAGTTCATTTTTCGTGGCAGAAAGGCGCGAAATGCTGCCGCCGCTACTTCGCTCATGTCTTCGAGAAATGCTTGTCGTGCGGCCGGTTCCAGCTCGTGGAGTTCTTGAGAATGAACTTTCGAAAGGAAAAGCGTATATCCTCTGTAGAACTGATGATCGCCTATGACTGCGTATCCGGACGGACTTTCTGCGACGACATACGGGTTGGTTCCTGCATGGATAGCCGAGATGCGGTCGCAAATGAGACATGCTGTCTTTTCGGCCTGGTCCATATGCGCATCCTAGCATGTGTCATGAGAGGTTTGTTGCGGCAGAATTTTTGTGAGAGAGTGCGGAAAGACACTGATCACAGGAGAAGAAGCATGGAAGCTATCATCATAGCTGGCGGCAGAGGCCGTCGGATGGGAGCACTTACTGCCAATCGGCAAAAGGGCTGTCTGAAATATCGTGGGACGCCTATCATCTGGCATATTCTCAGGACGCTCGTGTTGCCGGAGATTTCGACTATTCGGTTTGCGACAGGATATCGGGCGGACGACGTGCATCGGGTATTGACCGAAGCGACGTATCGCGAAGGATTTCCGCTGTCGATAGTCGAAGTAGATACGGTCGGCATGTACGGAGAGTTCACGAAGCTGGCATATGTAATGCGACAGTTGCCGAAAAATGCAGACTGTCTTTTCACTGGCGTTGACACCATCTTTCCGGGAGAGACGATAAGATTTTTCGTCGAGATGGCAAGGGAATCTCCTGAAAAGATGCTCCTCATGCTTTCGGACCAGGTAGGTATAGCTCCGACCCATCGTCGAGTGAAGACGCAGAACGGCATGGTGGTCGGCTACGAGGCACCCGATGATGCACCGGCTTCGTTTCGATACATTGATACAGGTCTTCGGTATTACCCCCGACGCATCGTGGAAGAGATATGCTCTGAACACGTACCGCTTCGGAAAAATCACGATACGTATCTGAAAGGGCTGGTCGCGAGAGGTGAATATTTGCGCGCTTATGAGTATCGAGGTCCGTGGAGGCACTTTGCCTATGCTCGGGATTTCTCGAAATGATCCAACCAAACGGGCATCGCCGAGCGCGGTGCCCGTTACGTTCGTCAGCCGAGTCAGCTTCGATTCGAAGTTTCTCGTAATTCGAGACATACCAACTCGACTTCATCCTCTCCCGCCACAAGGTCGGCAAGAGAAACAAATAAAATAGAAGGCCCGCGAAGTTCGCGGGCCTTTTCCTCGGAGAAGGCTGTTACGCCTTTACACCGTAGAGGTCCTTGCGGAAACGGGTCACACGATTGGCGATACGAACGGATGCATCACGGTACTGTGGCTCTTTGCCCTGGCGGATTTTCACCCGCTGCTTTTTCACCGTGATATCGATCTTCGTCAGTGAGTACCTTGGGGTGTTGGTGTTTACCCACACACCTCCGACGCCTCTAACGACCGTATACTGTCTTTTGATTTTTTTCCGGCGAATGGGTCTTCCCATGCGCCTGTATTTGCTCGCCAGCATGAATTCCCGCGGGTCCGGGCATTTGTCTTCATCACAAAACATCAGTTTGCGCATGACGGCGCTCCTTTCTCTGAGGCAATCCTAGCAAATCTCTGAAAAAGAAAAACTGTCCAGGAAACCCAGATGGTTCGAGCCGTTCTTTTTAGCTCAAAGGCGATACTTATCTACTTGGACTTTCACGTTTGTCGGCGTTTCTTTACGCTCGGTAAACGCGAGTATGGCTACACGTATGGTCCAGGGAAACATCAGATCGCCGAAGGGAATCATGTCGATAAGGGCAGTTGCCACGCTCCAGCCGGTGTTCTTTCCGCTCCATAATTCCACGCCGTAGCGCTCGAACCAGAACGTAAAAGTCGCGGCCGAAGCTGCATCCATGACGACTCCGCCTACGCCAAAGCTCACGTATTCGATCAGGACATTGGTCAGATCAAACATGAAAGCGAAGCCAACCATCATGACTGCCACGTCGGTCGGGACCTTCTTTTCGCCTCTATTCATGGCTGAATTCTACCACTCTCGCCCTCTAAGCCGATTTTCTTGACTATTTAGGCCATTTCAAGTACATTATGGGCACCCGCTGCGGCGGGTTTTCAATTGCAAATATGACACGCTCACTCAAAAAAGGCCCCTACGTGGACGCCAAATTACAGAAGAAAGTCGCAGCCCGAAAACCGGGTGCCGGCGTTATTAAGACCTGGGCACGCGCTTCGCAGATCGCACCGGAATTCGTCGGGTATACCTTCGGCGTACACAACGGCCGCACGCATGACGAGGTCTATGTGACCGAAGACATGGTAGGGCACCGCTTGGGCGAGTTCGCTCCGACCACCAAATTCATCCGACACGGAGGTAAGATGCAGAAAGAAGCTGAAATGGCAGCAAAAGCAGCCGAAATAGCTACCGCACAAGCCGCAAAAGCGACCACTGCCACCGCGAAGAAATAATCTATGAAAGCTCTCCTTACCAACTACCATCAGTCGCCGCGGAAAGTCCGCCTCGTCGCGGACCTCATCCGTGGCAAGTCTGTTGCGCGAGCAAAAGAAGCCCTGATGTTCCTCCCGAAGAAGTCTTCTCCTGCTATCGAGAAGCTCTTGGATTCTGCAGTTTCTAACGCCCGTAACGCAGGCCAGAACATAGACAACCTTTTCGTTAAGACCATCCAGGTAAACAAAGGCATCGCGATGCGCCGCTTCAAGCCTATGGCACGCGGTCGCGCAGCGCAGTATCGCAAAACCATGAGCATCATTTCTCTCGAGCTCGGCACGCTTTCTGTCGCGGCTCCTAAGAAAAAGGCTGCAAAGAAAGCTACCAAAGCAAAAGCTAAGGAAGAAAACAAATAATATGACACACACAGTACATCCATACGCACATCGCCTCGGAATCATCCGCGACTGGAAGAGTCGCTGGTTTTCCAAGACTCCTGGCCAGTACCGAGACTCGGTGATGGTTGATACTGCTATCCGCACTTTCCTGAAGAAGCGTTTGCGCGGCATGTTCGTCACTTCTATAGAGATCGAGCGCAACGAAAAGCAGATCCGCATCTTGATAAAGACCTCACGCCCAGGCCTCGTCATCGGCCGCGGTGGAGAAGGCTCCGTCAAACTGACCAAAGAGATTGAGCGCGTCGCGAAGACCGTTAAGGGGTCGGGACCACGCTCTGTCCGCCTCGACATCGAAGAAGTCCGCTCTCCTGAGTCTCAGGCTCCGATAGTCGCCTGGATGATAGCCGAAGGCCTCGAGAAACAGCAGACTTTCCGCCGCGTGCTCAAGCAGGCAGTGGAGAAAGTCATGGCAAACCGCGACGTGCAGGGCGTGCGCATCGGCCTCGCAGGACGCCTCGGTGGCGCTGAAATGTCCCGCAACGAAGAGATCAAGCGCGGCCGCGTTCCACTTCAGACACTCCGCGCGGATATCGATTTCCATCGCGAAGAAGCGTACATGCCTTACGGCGTCATCGGCATCAAGGTCTGGATATACCGTGGTGACATCTTCGCTGACAAAGGTCCAACCCAGAGCCAGAACAAATAATTGAATCTTTATGTTGGCACCGAAAAAAGCAAAACATCGCAAATGGCAGACTGGCCGCAAGAACCCTAACAGGCTCTCGCTTCCGGACACACGCGGCATCACCGTGGCTTTCGGCTCACATGGTCTCAAAGCCATGACTCCTGCCCGCATCACCTCGAACCAGATAGAATCCGCTCGCCGCGCACTTACCCGCGCAGCAGGCAAGACCGCGAAGGTCTGGGTACGCATTTTTCCTGACAGGCCGTTCACACAGAAAGCTGCAGAAGTAGGCATGGGTTCTGGTAAAGGCGATGTCGCAGGCTATGTCTGCGAAGTCCGTCCGGGCCGCATCATTTTCGAAGTTGACGGTGCACCGGAAGCGATGGCGCGAGAAGCGCTTCGCAAAGCCGGCACCAAACTCCCGGTCAAAGGCCGCGTAGTGACCCGCGAATAATTGTATGGCTGATATTTCTTCCAAAACAATAGAATCTTTGCAGCAGGAGATCATCGAGAAGAGGGAAGCGCTCCGCGTGTTCCGTTTCGGCGGTGCAGGTTCTCGCTCTAGGAACGTCCGCGAAGGCCGCAATCTCCGCAAAGACATCGCGCGCATTTTGACACAAATTAACGCACGTGTTGCATCTGAGAAGAAATCAGCATAAAGTACCCACTCACTACCACTATGAACACCGCAATAACAGCACAAGGCAAGACTCTTCAGGGAACGGTCGTTAAGACCGCCATGAAAGACACCTGCACCGTCGAGGTCAACCGCTACGTCCAGCACCCGAAATACAAGAAGTACTACACCGACAGCAAGAAGTTCTTGGTCCACGACGCAGGAAACGTTGCAAAGGTAGGCGACAAGGTCACCATCCGCGAGACTCGTCCTATATCCAAGCGCAAGCGCTTCATCATCGCGTCCATAGACAAGAAAGCCGTCCAGGTCACCGAATAATCTTATGTTGCAAGATCGCTCAATAGTAAAAATAGCAGACAACTCCGGCGGTACCATCGGACGCATCTTCAAGGTGCTCGGCGGTTCCAAGAAGCGCTATGCAGAAGTCGGTGACGAAGTCGTCATCTCCATCCAGACCGCGCAGCCTCGCAAGTCCGTAAAGAAGAAAGAGGTCCATCGCGCCGTCGTCGTCCGCCAGTCCAAGCCTATGCGCCGCAAAGATGGCAGCTACATCCGCTTCGACGAAAACGCAGTCGTTCTCATAGTCGGCTCCGGCAAAGAGCCGAAAGACCCGAAGGCGACACGTATCTTCGGTCCTATACCTCGCGAGCTCCAGGAAAAAGGCTACGGCAAGATCGGCACCATGGCGCCTGAGATCGTCTAGATAATTCTTCATATATGAAACTCAAAAAAGGCGACAAGGTAATAGTGATAGCAGGGAAGTCCAAAGGCGAGACCTCTTCTATCGTCCGTATCCTCACGAAAAGAAATATGGTGCTCCTCGACGGGATAAATCTCGTCAAGCGTCATCGCCGCGCCGGGCAGCCTGGCAAAGGCCAGATAATAGACAAGCCGATGCCGATGCATATCTCGAACGTACAGCTCGTAGATCCGAAAGACGGAAAGCCGACGCGCGTAAAGATAACCCGTGGCAAAGACGGTGAACGCGAGCGCGTAGCGGTGAAGAGCGGTCAGTCAGTAAAATAATTTTGTAAAAGCGTATGGCAACACAAACAGCACAACAGAAGACATTCGAAGCGCTCAAAGCAGAGGCGGGCTACAAGAACATCATGCAGACGCCGAAGATAACCAAGCTCGTGGTTTCCGTCGGTACCGGCAAGGTCAACAAAGACAAGAAACGCATGGAGCTCATCGTCGACCGTATCTCGCGCATCACGGGCCAGGCTCCTGCTCCGCGTGGCGCGAAGAAATCCATCGCGAACTTCAAGAGCCGCACCGGAGACATTGTCGGCTACCAGATAACGCTGCGCGGTGCTCGCGCTGACAGCTTCTTCCAGAAGCTCATCCACATCGTCTTCCCGCGCGTCAAAGACTTCCGCGGACTCTCCGCAAAGGCTATAGACGAGATGGGTAACATCACTATCGGCATCAAAGAGCATACGGTCTTCCCGGAGACTTCCGACGAAGACGCGAAGGACGTTTTCGGTCTCGCTATCACTATCACTACTACCGCGAAGAACGCGAAAGAAGCAGAAAGCTTCCTCCGCTACATGGGCCTCCCGCTCCGCGAAGAAAAATAATCTCAAAGCGCCCCGAAAGGGGCGCTTTTGATTTTGGGAAGTGGTGCTACACTCTGCGCTACATGAAAACCTCAATGAAGACTTTCGGACCGCTTCTCGTCTTATTCGCCGCGATGCTCTGGGCGACAGATGCGCCTTTCCGTATACATCTGACACAGACGCTCTCCAGCAACTTCATCGTCCTTGGCGAGCATGCTATCGACCTTCTTTTCGTACTTCCGATACTTGCGATGGGGTGGGGAGATCTCAGGAAGCTTTCGTGGAAAGAATGGGGCGCCGTGGCTTTCATCTCTGTCGGTGGAAGCGCAGTCGCATCCATCGCGTTCACGCAGGCGTTCCATTATGTAAATCCATCCGTTGCCATCCTTCTCCAGAAACTCCAGCCGCTCATCGCTATCGCGCTTGCCGCCATCATCCTCAAAGAACCGCTCAAGCCGCTTTTTTGGCTGTGGGCAGGACTCGCGCTTTTCGGCGCGTATCTCATTTCTTTCCCCAACCTCGTGCCGCAGCTCTATCCGGGCGAAGCGTTCAATCCCAATGTCGCGGGTGCCGCACTCGCGCTCGTCGCGGCTTTCTTCTGGGGAGCGTCTACCGTCTTCGGTCGCTTCGTACTTCACAAAGTCGATTTCAAGATGATGACCGCGCTCAGGTTTTCTACGGCGTTCGTCTTTCTACTCGCTCTCAACGCTGTACAGCAGTCGTTTCCTGCACCGGGACAATTCACGCTCAATGATCTGGTCTTTATCGGCGTCATCGCCATAGTTTCCGGCGTCGCGTCTCTTTTCATCTACTACCGCGGGCTGCAGTTTACGCAGGCGAGTGTCGCGACGCTCGCAGAGCTCGGTTTTCCGATGGCGGCTATTTTCGTGAACTGGATATTCATCCCGAATTCCGCACTCGTCCCTATGCAGCTCGTCGGCGTCGTAATACTTCTCGGGGCTATCTGGGGACTTTCGAGCTACAACCACAAAGAAGCAAAAGTAGAAGTCGTGACTGGCACGTCCGCAAAATAGATCAAAAACGATATTTTCGACTACCCACAGGCTTCCGCCTATCGGGGGGACTCTCATGTATACTATGTCGTATATGGGGGGTATGGAGGATCTCAATAAAGTGTCGAAAGACCATAAGCCTGAAGACTTCAAGCACATCGAGGGCCAAGAGGGGCGCGTAAAGACAGAAGAAGGCTGGCTTACCAGGAAGCTTGGAATGGATTCAGACAAGGAAAAAGCGGAACAGATGGCACGCACGGAGAATACGTATCAGTCGGCAGGTAAACTATATGCGGAATATCTTTCTGTCCCCGACGCTAATAGGGACGAGTGGGCTAGGATCCATCTGCCGGAAAATAAGACCGCTCAGTCGGAGAAGCTCGGTAAGCTGAAAGAACTTGAAAATCTCGGCGTCACTCCAGAATACCTGAAGAAACTCGGCGAAGTGATGGCAGAAGTAACAGGCGCTAACTTTGATTGGAAAGAGAAGATACAGTCGATGAAGCCGAATGAACTACAAAAAGCGGTACAAGAATTACAAGAGCAGATGAACACACCTGCTTTTAAGGAGCTCGTAGGAAAAATCGGCAAGGGTGCGATCGAAGCTCAAACACCTGAACAGATTAACGCGCTGACACAGGTCAAACTGGCGCAAGACAAGAACTTTATGACGCAGATGGAGATGAGTAAGCGCGGAATCTCATCTGATCTGAACTCCGACACGGTAGGAAATGCTGCTGCACTCGGCGAGGCAGTACAGGTGATCAACCTCCTCTCTCAGATCTTCGGACGCTGAGGTTCTCGAGCCTCGACCCGGTAAGCGCTTCCGAGGGGACGCTACAACAAGCGCTCTGCGACCTTCAAAAAAGTGAGAAGAACCAGCCTGCAATCTTTGAAAATATCGAAGGTGACTGCACCGCTTCTTGTACGCTCGCGCTTTCAGCATGGTTTTGGGCCACTCCAGTGATAGGTGTGAGGCCCGCGGCAAGCTCAGATACGTTCAACGAATGCAGTAATTCTGCATTGGTGAGCGGCTGAGGTGTCTGAGTGTCTGTCGTCGAAGTCGCAGCAGCAGGAAGCGGTACAGGATCCGGCGGTGGAGGTGGAGTCGGCGGAGTAGGTGCAGGATCTTTGGCAGGCGGAGCTGCTAATTCTTCAGCTGTTTTTGGTGCTGGCAGGTTCGGTGCTGGAGAGGGATCAGCAGGTGTAGTCGTAGGAGTCGGTGCAGGGGGAGGTGGCGGCGGAGGCGGGGGCGGCACTATCGGCGGAAGTACTTGTGCGGTTGTAGAGCTGCCGCCGACAATTATCTGCTGGCTGGGAGGAGCCCATGGATTCGTAATTGTGACTCCTTGGGGCGCGGCAGGGCGCTGTATCAGTTTCCACGCCGCTCTTTTTTCCGGAGTGTCCGCTCTGTAGCGTGTACACATGTCTATGTCGGTAGGGGTGACCATCCCGAGCTGCGTGCAGGACAAGTCGATGTTGAAGGCGACCGCAGAGGCGATGTCTTGGTAGATCTCTCCTGCAGCAGGCGTAGGCGGCGGAGGTGGCGGATCGTCTTTCACGCATTTCGAGCCGCTTACTTTGTATCCTACGTTGCAATAGCAGAGATTGCCGTTGAGGGTGGCGTTTTCTGTGCAGGTGAGTTCGGTGCTCTGCGAGTACGTGACGCTTGCACCGCTTGCCGTCGTGGTAGCGCTCTGCGCATACACCGCGATAGGGAAAAGTGCTGCCATCACGAAAGCCACGAACAATCGACGCATATACGATGATTATAACCGCCCAGAAACATACATCTGTCGCATCTGAGGAGAGTGTATAAAAGACAAGGCGGCCGTTCCCCATGAACGGCCGCCGCTTTTTGGATGCCGGTATTCCGGCTGCTAGTAGTCAGTTGGAACCACACTTGGATCCAAAGCCGTCGCTCGTCGCCTCAGGTAAGTCATGACCATGAGATTGAGTGCCTGGTGCAGACGAGAGATCTGTTCTGACATTAGCTTTTGCCCTCCAAAAGTTTTGGTGATAGCACTGACCATCACCAAGTATTGAGTCAGGTCAATTCCCGACTACAGCGACGGATTCTACAGCAAAAGAGCAATCTTTACAATCCGTGAGTATGTGGACTAATCCTTTCGGCGGGGGCTGCTTCTCCTGAGCGGTATCAACAGGAGAGCAGTATCTGTCATCCACATGGTGCTACAGTTACGGGACAGGTTATTTTATTTACTGAATACTTAAGTCTTTTCTACACAGTATGGATTATTTTGGTTCACATGGGCCGATAGTGCAGGTTTTAGATCTTGCGCTAGTGGCACTTTCTATCTGGATGGCAGTGATCGCCAAAAAGGGCATGGGCGGAGTTATCGGCTCAGCCATCAACTGGATGGCTCTTGGCATCATCATCCTCGGCTTTGCGCACTACATTTCAACGCTCATGAGCACGTATATCGTGAATTTCGACGAGATATATGGCGAAGTTTTCCACCACTCACTCGTTCTTGTCGGGTTCCTCTTGCTTGGATATGGATTTATGAAGATAGACAAGGTCGCAAATACTATGAGGCCTGGCTACGTCCCGCCTGCATCGCCAAAGTCCGAGACGTTCAAGTATCCGTTCGACAACAAATAAATCTGAAAGTGTGCGACGGTTTGATTTTGAGTGCGTGCCTAGTAGAGTGCAGGCATGCTTGATGCCAAACTCCAGCTAAAGAAAGGTCAGAAGATATCGCTCGTCGGCGCTCCGGATAAAATCGCCATTGCGGCGGGAAAATCTACGGAGACTGCCGCGGACGCAGTCTTGGTATTCGTAAAAAACGAGTCAGAGCTCAAGAAAAATCTCGGGAGGCTTCAGAAATCCGCCCGCGCAGGAAAACTGACCTGGGTCGCGTATCCGAAAGCAGGGCAGTTGGATACCGATATCAACAGAGATAGCCTCCGTGCTATAGCCAACAAAAACGGCCTCGACCCCGTACGGCAGATAGCGATAGACGATATCTGGTCCGCTCTGCGTCTGAAAGCGCTCTGACCCGGTAGTTCGATGTAGGCAAAAAATAGCGGCCGCTCCCGAAGGGCGGCCGCTTTCAGATTTCCTGCCAGACGCATCAGGCCATGTTGTAGGTCGAGGTCTCGACTTCATCGATGGCGCGGTCGAGCGCGACGACCGATGGTCCGGAAAATATCCCGCCGGCCTCTCGGACGCGGAGCTTGATGCTCTCGTCAGACGAGTACACGATCACCAGGAGCTTCTCGAAGCCTGGTTCTTGACGCAGATATCGGAGAAGTCGAAGGCCGGTCGCACCGGAGGTGTGGTGCTCGACTATCACCATGTCGCAGTCGCGAGGGTTCACAAATGTCCGGAGAAATGCCTCCTGAGACACGAATACCGTGACGGTGTGTCCGCGACCTCGCAGTGCGTCTTGCACCAGGCTACGCATGGCCCAGCCATCGCCGATTACGGCGATACGCAGACTCTTCTTCATCATTCTCTCCCGTTTCAAAGCTTTCCAGCCGGAATGGCTGCCACCACTTAAACATCGACGAGTCATCTCGGCAAGCGGTCCATCTTTTCCGACGTATCACACCTGATATATCCTCTGCAGCAGCTCTTTGAAAGCAGTTCTCGTGATTAGCAGTATCGGCGTTTGTGTGGCATACTCATGAGGTAGCTGATTCTCCTTATTCAACGAGAGGCGACTCCTGGTCGACTACTTTTCTGTTTTGTCTCGTTCACAAGCAGTACGCACTGTCGTGGTCCTGCTCTTTTCACTAGCAAATAAAAAAATAATATGAAAAACTTTATACTCGGCGCCATCCTCATCATCGCGCTTATCGCGGGAGGATACGTCATCTGGCAGAACCAAAACCCTCAGGCAGTCATGCCAGGCACGCTTACGAACACCGACGGCACACAGCCTGCTTCCGGCGATACGAACTCGACAGATACTCAGCCTACGCCCCAGACTCCGGTCCCGACCACCAGCGCAAAAGCCGCACCGTCTGATACGACCGCAGTAGTCACTGGTACCGTGAATCCCGAAGGCGCCATCACTAGCTATTGGTACGAATATGGCACGACCAAAGAGCTCGGCAAAAAGACTACCTCGCAGGAGATAGGCTCAGGCTACTCAGCTCTTGCTACTCCGGGCTACATCACCGGGTTGACCAAGAACACGACGTACTTCTTCAAGCTCGTCGCACAGAATTCTCTCGGCACCGTTTCCGGTGATGTGAATTCCTTTACGACATCGTCATTCAGCTCCGCTCCGGTAGGAGGTATCGCTTCTGCGACTACTCTTGCGGCAAGCGGCATCACCGCAAACGAAGCGACTCTGAAAGCTACGGTAAACCCGAACAAATCTGCGACGCAGTATTGGTTTGAGATAGGGAAAAATGGCAGCTTTGGCGGGGTGACTACCGTCACCTCGATAGGTGATGGCAATGCTCTAGAAGCAGCGTCTGCATCGGTCACTGGACTAGAAGCAGGGACGACATACTACTTCCGCGTCGACGCGCAGAATCAGTACGGCACCGTCAACGGCGCCATACTTACCTTCAAGACTGGCGGCAAGGTCGTGACAGTCGCACCGGTGGTCACCACTCAGGTCGTGGGCGCAGTCACCGCAAACAGCGCACTCGTCGCCGGCACCGTAAATCCTTATGGCGTCCAGACGACATATTGGTTCGAATACGCGACTGATCCGAAATTCGGACAGTCCCAGACTTCTTCGAAGAAATCTGTCGGAGCAGTCTCTACGACTGTTTCCGTCCAGGCTACGCTTAACGGCCTGAAAGCGAAGACTACGTACTATGTGCGTATCGTCGCAGAAAACGGGGGAGGAACGGTCAAAGGCGACAGCCAGACCTTCCAGACCAAGTAGTCCAAGTAAACTTAGAGCTCTGCTCTACACAAATGCCGAGGTACCCCTCGGCATTTTGCGTATCGGAACTTATCGCGTCGATTGATGTTTGCGCATGTTTTTCTTTTATAAAAAATTCCCCGCCTGTCGCGAAACAGGAGGGGATGGCTTGAGACGAACGCGACAAGGCCGTCAGCTGAGCTAGCTGTCGCCGGCGACAGGTGCCGCGTTTTCTTCGGCGGCTTTATGCGGGTCCGCTCCGCGAATGATGCGCTCCAGTTCCTCCATCGTTACATCGCCGCCGTCGAAGATAAATCCGGAAGCGCGTCGAGGCTTCGCAGGTTCGGCCCAGCAGAGATTGCGGTCCTTGTCCACGAAGACAATGGACTTGGTGGCACAGGTCACATCCATTGCGATGGCTTCGAGCTTCATCCAGCTGTGGACGGAGTGGTACATGGTCCTGAGCTTGCCGGCCTGCTGTTTGTTCACGATCGTGCTCGGATCATCCTCGACCGGCATGCCGTCGGCCACGCGGAATCTCTGGGCGGCACTGGCCATGGCGACCAGCTCGGTGACGCGGTTGTATTCGGTCTCGAGTGATTGGCAAAGCATCGAGAGACAAACGACAAGGTCGCTCGCGTTGCCGATGAAGCCGGTCTTGAACTCCGCGCCGTCAGGAACCTGGTCGCCGCGGAAGGCGGACAGATCCTGATCAGCGAGAAGGCTAAGAATTTCTTCGAACGCTTCGCCTAGGACGGCGGGTGTACTCGCGGCGCCAGCGGAAGCCTCGGCATCTGCCAAGGTGTCGATATTCGTCATTGCAAAGATCCTCGGGTTTCAGTAAGCAGCATCAGCTGCGGATAGTTACGGTACAACGAAAATACTGCCACAACAAGGCGAAATAATTCCTAAACACCCGAATTTCCACCGTTTGATTTTCCGTATATATATGGCATAATGCGGGCCGGAGAGAACCCCGAGTACAAGGAACGAAAGAGATGAAACTCATGCAATACGCGGCAATCGCCGCCTTGCTTCTCGTGACGGGATGCGCCGAGTCTCCGCAAGACAATACGGAAAATCTAGGCACGACCGAAATCTCTGAGTATCAGAGGCCGCTCGGTTCGTATGGCAGACGAGACTGCATGTTCCGTGTGCATACCGCCAAGGCGACACTCACGTTCACCGGCTCAGTCACGACACCGGTGCAGACGAACAAGTGCAAAGCCCTGCATGACGGCGACACCATCACCGTCATAAAGAAGTCCAAGAAGTGGACCAACGGGCGAGAGACGGAGATTCGGTATACGGGCCATATCAACGAGATCGTTTTCCCACTGAACTGATGCGCCGTGACGCATCCGACGAACAAAGCGGCCGAGTCAGCAATGACCGGCCGTTTGATTTTTCCGTCACTTATATGCATGATGCCCCGCACATAGGGCAGGGGCCCATGAGTTCTTATAGGAGAAGGTGACATGCCAAAGAAAGACAAGGCGACGCTCAAAGTCAGTGCCGGCTGCATCTACGACAGTATCGTGCGTGGCAACCGCATTGCGGAACAGTTTCGTTTCGACATGAACAAGGAAAGCGCTACCCGCGACATGCTGAAGGTGCAAGTGCTCATGCCGGTACGGTCGGCAAACTTGCGCAAGAAGCTCGGCGATGTTTTCGACGGCTTGTTCGTGCAGGGCGCTTCGCGCGGATTCTTCAATCGAAGAGAAGTCGAAGCGCTCTTGAAGCTGCGGGCTGTGTGGCAGGGCTGCTTCACGATGCACTTCGGAGAGCGCGAACCTCGCGGTATCGAAGTAGGCTTCCACGCCTGCCAAGCCTGATCAGGGCGTTATGTGCGCCAACAAAGCGGCCGAGTCAGCAATGACCGGCCGTTTTCTATTATCTTTGCGCCAGAAGTCCGTGAATACACCCCGGATCCCACTTTTTGACAAACTCTCTTCAAAATCTTCAGACATAAAAAAGAGGCCGTCGTCCGACGGCCCCAAAAGGACAAACAGTGCTGACTATTATTTCTTCAAATCCAGCACCGCGATCGCGTCTTCGCGAGACAAATGCTCGCTAATAAGCCCCATATAGAGCATCCAGGGACGGCTGATTTCGCCGGCACGATTCCTGAGAACGCGGACGACCGTGTCAGTCGTTCCTTCTCCCGTCCAGCCGGTCACTTCAAACCGACTGCAAAGGAAGAATATCCGCTTGAAATTCCACCACTCGATAGGCACAAGACCTGGGTGAAGGTTTAGGAACTCAGCGATGCGGGCGTTGGCGCTGTGCCCGCCATGGTCTTCGATCGCTCGCGCGACGCTGACACCTTTGCGCGTCTGGGCTTCGCCGTATTCTTCCAAGACGCCAACAAGCTTCACGAGCGAGTCGCTCCACCGCAGTTTTCCGTGTGGGCGGTGCAGCAGGAGCTTCGCTTCTTCTCTCGGACGCTTCGGTTCTGCGTCGGTGTCGATTTTGTAGACGTAATCTTCGCTCGTGCCGCGGGCTATCTTGATGATGTCCGCGAGAAGGATAGGGTCCTCGATGAGTGCCTGCAGATCGGCGGGCGCGCCTTTTGCCCTGGTCCAGGCTCCGCAGAATTCATGCATCACTCCTACGCCGTCGAATTTCGTTCCAGCTAAGCTAGTCATGTGCGTACCTTTCGTGTGGCTACCCGCGAGGGCGTTGCCACGGTTGGTTTCGGCTCTCTATGAACCGCGGTGACTATAGCCCGAAGGGGAGTGCCAGACAACCGACCGTCTGATTCTTAATCTTTGAACTTCGAAATTCCGTGAACACACCGCCGCATTCTGCCTGAGCCATTTCTGCTTTTGACATTCGCTACTTTGCGTGGGGTCTGACCCCATTGCCCCACCGTTTGATTTTTCTTTCTTTAGCATGCAGGATGTCGGATAGGAATGATGAACAAAGAGGGTTGCAATGCTCAGAAATTTTGCCGATTGCATGCGGGCAGGGAACTTGTGGCTGGTTCATGTCGGCCACTCATGGTCCGTGTATCGCATCACCACGGAAGATACCGATGCCGCCTTGGAAGCGATCCGCGCTGATTTTCCGGTCGCGGCCGAGTTCCAGATAGTGCGCGAGATCAAGGACGCGGCCGAGCTTTCCTGCTATGCGTGCATACATCACGACGAGAAATTCGTCGTTACGAAGCTCACTAGGCCGCCGCCTGAGTCAGGACATGAATTTGTGTTCGGTCTCCGAGGTTTGGGTGCCTGATCATTCATCGCATCTCTGCGAAGCTCTGACAAAACGGCCGACTCCACGTGAGCCGGCCGTTTGATTTTGCCGGAATGATGCCGAAATCACCGTCCCGAATCCTTGCGGTTTTTAAGCCATTTTTCTGCCTTTTGACACTCGCTACTTCGCGTGGGATCTGACCCCATTGCCCCAGGATTTCAGTTTGATTTTTCCTCTGCCCAGACGCATTATTGCCGGGCATGAAATGGAATGCCGCGTGGATCGTTCCGGCTCTTACTGTATACGCCTATGCGGTCACAATACTGACGTACACGGGGTATACCGGATATTTCAATATTCCTTCGTCGTATGTTGAGGGTTCAATAAGCTCGAATATTCAATATGTATATTTTCTTGCGCAGATTCTTGCGGGCATGCTTCAAACAATGCGATGGTATGACTGGCTCGCATTAATATTCGTATTTTTAACGCTGCTGGGGACCTCTTTTTTCTTTTTGCTCAAACGCTCGACTGTGTTCGGCGGATTAGTAGTTTTTCTGCTACTAGTTTTCCTGTGGCAGTCACCGAACTTTGGTACTTTTCTTGCGAAGAATCAAACCATCTTCTTTGCTCCGGAAGCTGGGTGCCTCAACGAAAAACCTGAACAACGATATCTTGTCGCAACATTCTATGGCGATACAGCGGTGCTCGTATCCGTCGACGCAAAAAATCATCTTCAAGAGGGGTTTATTACGCGTGATATATCGGCACTCCCGTGCCGAATTGCATATAACTATATTGTAGGGAAGATTGTGAAGTGACATGCGCGTGCACACTCCACACCAGCTATAATCCTAAGCTCTCGCGGACCAACACATATACGTAATATATCCACGGTTTAAAGAGCGGTGTAAAGCCCGCAAAGAGGACAAACGTACCTGAAATGACGGAAAAGAAAATACTGTGCTTGCTGAAAAACTCACTCAGTACTGTTAGAAAGGTAAACGAGTCACCGTCTCCAGTAACGCGAATATAGGATTCATCGGCCGTGTCTTCATCGGTCCAGTCAATTTTTTGAGGAGGATTTAATCCGTCTTTTTTCATCATGCTACGAGTATTGGAAGATGCGATGGCTCTGTCGACCACAATCTTTTTACTCTCTTCTATCAGAAATGGTGGGGTTCGTCGCAAAGATCGCTCCAATACTTTCTTATCTTTCGCAATGCGCGTATTCTGTGCTCCTTCAGAACGCGGTATCACTCCGAATTGGCGGGCAGAAATTTGTTTTAAAAAGCTCTGTTTTTCTTGAAAAGAATGAAGATTAAAGATTCCATGTGCTGTCATTAAGACGTCGCCTTGGCGGTTCTTTTCTCTTAGTTTTCTCAAAATCCACCATTCTCTGAAAATCGTAAACATACCCCGAAGCCTAGACCTAAGAGTGGGGCAGCGCAAATCACATTCGGCGCCGGTACACCTAGTTTGACTTGGGGGAGGGAATAGGCTATATTTCTCGGGCCTCGCAGGGGGCCTTGTTTTTTACCGCTTAGACGGTGGAAGAACAGGGTCACGCGCTAGGACTCGGCCTAAGGTGACTTCGCAAGAGCACCTGCAACCGGTCCAAGATGCTTTCCTCCTGTTTTGGCATATTTACACCAATTCCATGGCAAAAAAGAGCCTCATCGTTAAGGCGAACCGCAAGCCTAAATTCTCAAGCCGCAAGGTGCGACGCTGTTTCCGCTGTGGTCGCCCTCGTGGTTTTATGCGTGACTTCAACCTCTGCCGTATCTGCTTCCGCGAAGCTGCCCTCGAAGGCAACCTCCCGGGTATCAAAAAATCATCATGGTAAACGATCCTGTAGGAGACCTCATAATCCGCCTTACGAACGCGGGTGCTATCAAAAAGCCAAGCCTCTCGGTGCCTTTTTCTAATTTCAAGCTTGCTATCGCCGAGAAGCTCAAAGACGCCGGCTACATAGAGTCCGTCGAGAAGAAGGGCAAGAAAGTAAAAAAGACCCTCGACATCGTCCTCAAATACGACCATCAGGGCATGCCTCGCATCCAGGGCGTGAAGCGCATCTCGAAGCCGGGCCGCCGCATGTACCGTTCGGTCAACGAGATAGTTCCTGTCCGTTACGGCAAAGGCGCGCTAATTCTATCCACGCCGAGCGGAGTTAAGACTGACAAAGAAGCCAAGACTGCAAAAGTCGGTGGAGAGGCTCTTTTCGAGATCTGGTAATACAAATATATGAGCCGAGTAGGAAAAAATGCTATAGCAATACCCGCAGGGACCGAAGTTAAGGTTTCCGCTGATACCATCACCGTCAAAGGGAAAGGTGGCACGCTTACACGCGCGCTCCATCGCACGGTGGCAGTAAAAGTAGAAGGCTCCTCGATACAGGTCTCTCCGGTGGGGAACACCCGTCTCGCCAAAGCGCTCTGGGGTACCTATGCTGCGCACGTCCGCAACATGATCGCCGGCGTGAACACGCCTTTCGTAAAGAAGCTTCAGATAGAAGGTATCGGCTACAAGGCTGAAGTACAGGGCAAGAACCTCAAGCTCATGCTTGGTTTCTCTCATCCGGTCATCGTCGCTATGCCAGAAGGCGTAGAGACGAAAGTCGAGAAGAACATCGTCACCATCACGGGTGCAGACAAAGAGAAAGTAGGGCAGTTTGCTGCATCGGTACGTGCGCTCAAGAAACCAGAGCCATACAAAGGCAAGGGCATCCGCTACGAAGGCGAAGTAGTCCGTGAGAAGGCCGGTAAGAAAGCTGCAACAGCATCCTCATAAAATTCGAATAAATTTTCTTGTATGAAATCCACCACCGACCAGAAAGTAAAGAACCGAGTACGCCGCCACGCGCGCGTACGCGCACGAGTCGCAGGCACTGAGGCTCGTCCACGTCTCTCTATATATAAGTCCAACAAGCGCCTTACCGCGCAGATAATCAACGACGACAAAGGTCTCACCATCGTCTCTGTCGACGCTGCAAAAGAAAAGGGCAAGACTCCGCGCGAACGCGCAGAAGCTGCCGCAGCTACGCTCGGCAAGCTCGCAAAGGCCAAAGATATCTCGAAGGTCGTTTTCGACCGCGGAGGCTTCCAGTACATCGGTACGGTGAAGGCTTTTGCTGACGCTGCTCGTGCTGCTGGCCTAGAGTTCTAATTGCAATTTTAATCACTATAAATACTGATATGGCTGACGAAACAACAAACCCAACACCCACAGTAGTCGCAGAGGTTCCGGTAGCGGAGCCGCGCGAAAGCGAGCGCAAGCCTTTTGAGCCGCGAGGCCGAGGAGGTCCGCGCGGACGTGGTGGTCCAGGGGGCGGCCGAGGTGGCCGCGGAGGTCCTCGCCGCGACGACCGCGAGCGCAGTGAATTCGCACAGAAACTCATCGGCATCCGCCGCGTCGCCCGTGTTATGGCAGGTGGTCGCCGCTTCAACTTCTCCGCAGCGATAGTGCTCGGTGACAAGAAAGGCCGCGTAGGAGTAGGAGTAGGAAAAGCAGGGGACACACAGCTCGCAATCGAAAAGGCTACTCGCGCAGCGAAAAAGAACATGATTCTTCTCAACCTCACCAAGAACCGCAGCATCTCTCACAACGTCGAAGCGAAATTCTGCGCATCGGTCGTAGAGATCCGTCCTTCACCGGGTCGCGGACTCGTCGCTGGTTCTTCGGTACGTACCGTACTCGAGCTCGCCGGCGTCTCCGACGTCACCGCAAAGATCCTTTCCCGCTCAAAAAACCCGATCAACAACGCACGCGTCGCTATCGAAGCCCTTCGCTCACTCAGTAACCGCTCTTAAATATCAGTATGGCAAAATCACTTTCAAATCTCGTTCGCATGACCAAACGCGCATATCGCCGCGTAGGCCGTGGCCAGTCTTCCACTCGCGGGAAGACCTCCGGTCGTGGTGGCAAAGGTCAGACAGCGCGCGCAGGTAACAAGCGCCGCCCTGAGCTCCGCGACATCATCAAGAAGCTTCCGAAGCGCCGCGGCTACGGCAAGAACCGCGCCCGCACCGTGAACCCTATGGCAGTCGTCTATTTCCCGGTACCGCTCGAAGCGCTCGAAGCAGTTTTCCCAGCCGGAGCAGAGGTCACACTCGCAGCGCTCGCTGAGAAAAATGTCATCCCGACGTATTCCGGTAAGCCTATGCATGCAAAAATCCTCGGCGACGGCGCGCTCACCAAGAAGCTTTCTCTTAAAGGCATCAAAGTCTCCGCTTCAGCAAAAGCTGCGATAGAAAAAGCCGGAGGCACCATAGCCGCCTAGTATGTGGGATTCATTCGTACGTAAGGTTCGTCTCGTCATCGAAGACGAAACACTGCGCTCACGCATACTTTTCGTGCTTGGCGCACTCGTCATCTTCCGTTTGCTCGCGGCTATCCCGATACCGGGTATCAACGCCGAACAGCTCGCGGCGTTCCTTTCCAACAACCAATTCTTGGGCCTCTTGAACGTCTTCTCCGGCGGCGGCTTCTCGAACCTTTCTATCGTCATGCTCGGCGTCTCGCCGTACATCACGGCTTCTATCGTCATGCAGCTCATGACCATCCTCGTGCCGCAGCTCAAAGAGATGTATCAGGAAGAAGGCGACTCCGGCCGCGCACGTTTCTCGCAGTACTCACGCTATCTCGCGGTGCCGCTCGCTTTCGTACAGGCTTTCGGTTTTCTCCTTCTCTTGAGCCAGCAGGGGATAGTCTCGACGCTCACCGGTTTTGCGCTCGTCACGAATGTGATAATCATCGCTGCGGGCTCCATGCTCGTCATGTGGATAGGCGAGCTCATCACGGAGTTCGGCGTCGGTAACGGCGTTTCTCTCATCATATTTGCGGGTATCGTCTCGCGCATTCCGAAAGCCATCTCGCAGCTCGCTTTTTCTTTCGATGCTTCGCAGATCCCTGCATACCTCGGCTTCATCGTCGCGGGTGCTGCTATCATCGCTGGCGTCGTCTTCATCACCGAAGCAGAGCGCCCGATACCGGTCACCTACGCACGCCGCGTCCGTGGCATGAAAGTGATGGGCGGCATCTCGACGTATCTCCCGCTTCGCGTAAACCAGGCAGGCGTGATCCCGATAGTTTTCGCACTCTCGATACTTCTTTTCCCGCAGATGATCGCGACCTTCCTCTCGCACTCTTCTATCGTCCCTCTCGCAAACGCAGCTTCCACCGTCGTCGCATGGCTCGCGAACCAGGTGGTATACGGCGCACTCTACTTCTTGCTCGTCGTCGTCTTCACGTACTTCTACACGGCTATCACCTTTGAGCCGCATCAGATAGCGAAGAACCTCCAGAAGAACGGCGCTTTCATCCCGGGTGTACGCCCAGGCCCGACCACGACCGAATATCTCGGGAACATCATCACCAGGATCACGCTCGTCGGCGCATTGTTCCTCGGAACTCTTGCGGTACTTCCGCTCATCCTCAAAGGCGCGACCGGCATCACCGCTATATCTGTCGGTGGCACCGCACTCCTCATCGTCGTCTCGGTAGTCCTCGACCTCGTCAAAAAGATCGACGCACAGACTTCCATAAGGGAGTACTAAACGACGCATTGCCAGGTCAGCGATCCTGACGCATAGTGTTGCCAGATGTTCCGACAATGCGTCGGCAACTTGGGAGCGCACGATGAACTCTTGGAATCATATCTGTGAGATCGGCATAGGTCTTGCTGAAGCGGCGCGTCTTTTCTTCCGGCACATCGGCTTGATCCTGTTCGACGTGAACGGTCGCCGCGTCAGCTACGCTTGTCGTGTCGGCAAGAAATACGCTGAGCAACATGCCCTGGAAGGGAAATTCAAGGACCTCGGCGAAAGCTTCGTTGCCGCGATCGATATCGATAACGGCAACTATACGACCGGCGATTCCGTGTTCGAAGCCAGAAGAGCGTTTCGAATGAAGTACGGAATTCCCGGGAACCTGTATTTCCATACTCAGGGGATACCGACTTCCATAAGGGAGTACTAGTGGTATAGTGGCGGTCTCGTCGTGACTCCCTGCCGGTGTCATGACAGAAAGGTGCCGATGGTCGGTACCTGCTAAGGTCCGGCGCGTCTTCTGATGCTCCGGACCTCCTCTTTATATGCTAGGATGTCGCCTAACATGCAGAAACAAGTCGTAGTCATAGCCGGACCCGCCGGAAGCGGGAAGGACTCCGTCATCCAGGAAATAGTGAAACGCTTCACGAACGCCGAGCGCGTGGTGACCGCGACGACGCGCGCGATGCGCCCGGGAGAAAAGAGCGGCATCAGCTATCATTTCATGACCAACGACCAGTTCAGGGAAGAGATAGAAAAAGGAAATATCCTCGAGTACTACTATCGTGAAAAAACCGACACCTACTACGGCCTCTACAAACCAGACATCGAAGACAGGATAGCTCGCGGGAAAGTCGTACTCTGCCAGCTCCAGATAGTCGGCGCCAGGTACGTGAAAGAACACTATGACGCGACGACTTTCTTCATCATGCCGCCTTCGCACGATGCCTTTGAGGCGCGTATCCGTGCACGCGCGCCGATGAGCGACGAAGAATGGGCAGAGCGCGCAGAATTCACCCGCAGAGAGATAGAAAAAGAAGCGCCGTGGTACGACTATCGCATCGCAAACGAAGATGGGAAACTGCAAGAAGCGGCACAGCAGGTAGTAGATATTCTCGTCAAAGAAGGGTATCAACTTCAGTCATAAATGATTGTGAAATAGGGTGTTTTAGTGTAGGGTGCCGCCATGCAAAAAGGGAGGCTCCTATCCGTCGCAGCCGGTAGTATCGGTCTTTTTCTCTCACTGGCGCAGCCGGTTTTTGGAGGTACAGGAGTTTTGCTTGATATGGAATACTCCACAAGCACGGGATTTAACACGCTGACGCCTCTTGGAGCGTCTCAGCTGACTCAAGCTCTGCAGGGTTCCATTGCAGCAGGGAGGAGCAATGATTCATTCTATTGGTTCGGCTCCTATAATTTTCCGAATCTGACTGTCGATTGGACGCATACCGGCTGTGGCTACAACGGCTGGTTCGGCACGCCGAGTAACCCAAGCTTTAATCTCAGCAGTAGTTGTGTTGCCCCTGTCGATAATCACACCGGCAATCCGCTCAATGGCACGCCGAGCACTATCTACGAATGCATCGGCGCCCTCAACAACGGTGCCAATTTCTTCAGCCCCGAGACCGCAGGCGACCCGTACCCATGCATCAAATATGACTGGAATGGCACCGTCTACGCCGCCCAGCCCACCGAACCCACCAAACTCACCCCTGTGATAATAATCCCCGGCATCGTCGGCTCGGCGGAATACAATGACATATGGGTGATTGACCCCATTACCCATGGTTTTGACAACCTTATTGATACTCTAGTTGCAAATGGTTATACAAGAGATGATGGACTTAATTTACATCCTGACCTCTTCACTTTTCCCTATGATTGGCACAAATCGAATATTGATACAGCAGTACTCTTAAAACAGAAAATTGATCAAGTGAAACAAATCTGCGGATGCGACGAGGTAGACCTCGTTGCTCATTCAATGGGCGGATTAGTTGCGAGACAATATATACAATCTGCTTATTACGGACATGATGTGCGTAATATGATTTTCATCGGTACGCCTCATCTTGGAGCACCAATGGCCTATCTAATGTGGGAAGGGGGTGAAATGGATGTTGATTTCGAAAGCCAAGTTAAACTTGCATATTTACGTGCCGAAGCAATTGAAAACCTAAAACTGAGTTTGTTTGACTATATTCGAGAAACGCCCATAGCATCTATACAGGAGCTTCTGCCTGTTTTTGGGTACATAAAACATACAGATTCGCCAAATATTTCTACCTATCCCAATACGAACTGGTATCCAAGTAATTCTTTCTTGGAAAATCTCAATGCAAATGTTGGAAATTTATATGATTCGGGAGTAATAATTTCTAACTATGTCGGAGTAAAGACCGGCAATAAGACAATCTCAACTATTCGTGTAATACCACCATCAACAATAAACGCCGCGTCACTTTGGGGTTATGGATTCCCAGATGGATACCCAAATAACGGCGATTCAGGACTTGAACGTGGCGCTGGAGATGAGATAGTGCCTATAAATTCATCGAGTTTTATAAACAACAATCTGCAAACACTTGATGCTAATCATGGTGATCTAATCACCGCTGCCGAGGGAGATATTTTCGAGCAACTTACTGGTAAAGTTGCTGCAACTTTGGTACACAAGACCTACGGAAACTTAGACTCAATCGCAAGTATGATAATGTTTCATATTCATTCTCCAGCAGACATTATGGTTATCGCTCCCGATGGTAAGCGCGAGGGTAAGGATTTTGCTACAGGCGAAGTGTTTAATGAGATACCTGGCGGATTCTATTCTGGATATCGAACAAATAATGAATATATAACCGTTCCTAATCCTATCGGAGGCGAATACAAGCTGATTACTCAGGGAACTGGCACGGGTAAATACACTCTTGTTGCTGACACAATCACATCCGCAACTTCCAGCGAAGCCTCGTTTGTCGGGCAAACTACTCCAGGTCTTATTACTGCGCATGACATCGATGTCGATATGACGAATCCGAGCGGCACGTTGATAGCTCCAGAAGATCAGTCTCCGCCGACCATTACATTTAACCAGCCTGCGACAACGACCTATACTCACGCAGACTTTTTACCGGTAAACGTTTCATTTGCCGATGCGACCGGAGTGGCTTCTGGTAGTGTAGGGTTCGATAATCGGGCCATATTGGCCAGCACCACCATTGACCTCTTCTATGAAACACTTGGAACACACACTATCTCTGCCAGCTCCACGGACTTGGTAAACAACGCGACAAGTTCTCGTGAAACTATTCGAGTCATGGCCACGGCTAGCAGCACCGTTAGCGATGTACAGCGGGAGTACTCACTTGGCTGGATCAAGTCGATTACGCTTCGCGACCTACTTATCAAGAAGCTCAATACTTCTGTGAAACTGCAGAAAATCACTGATACAATAGTGGTATCCACCAAGCCGCTAGTGACGAAAAAAGTAGACAGGTGGGTGCAGTTTTTGGATACGATAATTCTCAAGAGTATGCTGCTCGACCTTACTTTGGCAAAGGCTACCAATCAAATTAATGCTCAGGGATATCAAACATTAGTAGCGGATATTAACTGGTTATTGAGTCATTAAAATATCTATGAAAATAGTGATTAATCTAATCCGCTATATTTTTCTCTTCATAATTGTCTTTCTACTGAGCGCCGTGCTCGGTAAGATTAGTTGGCAGATTTTCAACTTTTTCTTACCACAATCGGGCGGCTCATTATTTGATATGGATTTTAGCGGCATTGCCGGCTCAATACTCGCCTATGCATTTTTAGCACCGATGTTTGCATTATCGCTTGGCGAGAAATATTGGATTTGGGCTTTAGTAGTGTTCATGTTGCCGATAATTGCTTTTGAGTTTTTATCTAGCGCAAGCTATATAGGACTCTTCATTATCCTCACGTTTGCCGGTTTGATAGCAGGGTATTGTCTTCGCTTTCTTTGTTCCAAAATTCTTGGCGATGTTACGATGTTCACAGTTTGGAAGAAGTATTTTTAACGCCTTTTGAGATTTTGCGGCTAGATATTTTCGCGAAATGAGGCTATTATCAAGCCCAATGAAACCCGTAACCGTACTATTCTTCGGCTCGCAGGGAGCAGGCAAGGGCACACAGGTAAAGATGCTCATGGAGTATCTCAAGTCCAAGGGGCCGCAGGGCATCATCCATATAGACATGGGGCAGGAGCTGCGGGCTCTCCGCGACACCGGCTCCTATGCCGGTAAGTTCACCGGCACGGTCATCGATGCCGGGCACCGCATGCCGGATTTCATGCCGATATACCTCCAGACCAAGAAAGTCGTAGACAATTTTACGGGAGAAGAACACATCATCGCGGACGGTCTCGCTCGCGGCAGGGAACAGACGATGTGCTATGACGACATGATGCAGTTCTTCGGACGTGGCGACGATTTCCAGGTGGTTTCCATAGAGCTTTCAGAAGACAGCGTGATGAAGCGCCTGCTCGCACGCGGCAGAAACGACGATACCGAAGAAGGCATCAAGAACCGTCTCGGCTGGTACAAGACCGATGTGCTCCCACAGCTCGAGCTTTTGAAGAGCCGCGGACGGAAAGTCCACGTCATAGACGGAGAACCCGACACTGAAACCATCCACAAAAGCATTCTCGCTGCGCTCAAGCTCGAATAAACACATGATAGCGAGGACACAGGAAGAAATAGAGATATTGCGAGAAGGCGGAAAGAGGCTCGCCAAGCACGTGCGCAGGCTCGGTGAGATGGTAAGACCCGGCGTGACTTCCCGTGACCTCGAAGAAGCGGCGATACAGATGGTAAAAGACGACGGTGACGAGCCGGCGTTTTTAGACTACGCATCGGGGAGAAACGGCGAACATTTTCCGAGCGTTCTCTGTGTCTCGGTCAACGACGCCATCGTCCACTCGCCTGCAGGGACCAACGACGAAGTGTTCGAGAACGGTGACGTGGTCTCTGTAGACTTCGGCATCATCCATCGTGGTCTCATTACCGATCATGCTGCAACGGTGATATGCGGGAAAGCGATAAGTCCTGACGACGAGATGCTCGTACGCGCTGCGTACGAAGCACTCCAAGTAGGCATAGACCAGGCTTGGCCGGGGAAGACCACCGGTGACATCGGGTATGCAGTAGAAAAGATCGCGGAGAAATACGGACTAGGATTCCCACTCAACCTCTCCGGCCATGGGGTAGGGAAAGAGATACACGAAGAACCGCATGTACCGAACTATGGCGACCCGGGCAAAGGCCACAAGCTCGTCGAAGGTCTCGTCATCGCCATCGAGCCTATGTTTACACTCGGGAAGGGCAACCTTTTCGTAGACAAAGATAATTTTTCCTATCGTACCAAAGACGGCTCCCGGAGCGCACACGCGGAGCACACCGTGCTCGTCACGAAAAACGGACCGGAAATACTGACGAAATAACCATGACCGCGGAACGATTCAGGTCGTACGAGGATTCCGAAGGAAAGAAAGCCAAGGTGCGGATCAAAAAAGGCGAGGAGCTGGGCGAAGGTGCCATGGCTCGCGTCCATGCCGTGGACGCGACAGTTCGTAATAAAAAAGGCCAGGAAAAGACGATAGAAACGCTTGTCGCTAAGAAATATAAAACCATCGGCGAGAGTGAAATATTGTCGCCGGGAGATAAAGGACCGCGGGAATTTTCTGAGGCGGCTCTCAAGAATTATGCCTTTCTCAAAAAACATGGATTTCCGGTACTGCCCACATACCGCCTCAATAAACAAACAGGAACACTTCTAATGACGAATCTGAGTGCTCTTCATCCTGGGTACGGTAGCGTCACAGACAATGTACGGAATTATCATGTAGAACCCGATTCAATTTCAGAAATTAAGAATTTTCAGGCTTTGATCGCTGAAGTTACCATGTGCGCAGAAAAGGCCGCGAATTTGGGTCTCAGGATCGAATCGCCAAGTTATAACTTTGCTGTTCCCAATTCCGGGACAGGAGAGGCCTTCGTATATCTGACAGATCTAGAGGACATGTCCATAGAAGGTAACTTGAGGCCCGATTTCCGTGAAATAGTATTAGCGCAGAATATCGCAGACGCCAAAGTCGCTCTCCAAGAATTGGTAGGAAACTATATGCACCCTTCAGTTCGCGAGGAATATTTCTCGAAACTAGACGAGGCCTTGTAATGCGAAAAAGATATGAACATCTGCATATTTTGTTCTGCACAGGATGTCCCGGAAAAATACGGCCGTGATGCTGTGGAGCTTGCGACACTCATCGCGAAGAGCGGCCATACGCTCGTATGGGGAGGTTCGAATTACGGGACGATGAGAGTCATCGCCGACGCGGCACAGGCTGCCGGCGGGAAAGTCGTCGGTATCACGACAGAGCTTTTTGCACCTAAAGCGCGGGCAAATGCCGACGAGATGATAGTGACTAAAACCCTGGATGAGCGCAAGAAGCTCATGATAGAGCGGGCTGACGCGATAGTGGTCTTGGCAGGCGGTATCGGCACCCTGGACGAGGCGACAGAAGCCATCGCGCTGAAAAGAATGCGCGTGCATACGAAGCCCGTCATCGTCCTGAATACCGATGGTTTCTATGAAGGGTTCAAGGCGCAGTGGCAGCGCATGGAAGACGAGGGCTTCTTTACCAAGAGTACGGAAACCGACATGCTCGTCGAATCTGACCTGGTGCTCTTCGTCGATACGCCCGAAAAAGTGATAGAGCACTTGGCCTAAGGGGTGAACATGGGTATAGTGCCTCACATGGCACTCGATGTCTTACTCATTGGTTCCGGAGGACGAGAGTCCGCTCTGGCCTGGAAAATAGCCCAATCTCCCCGCATCGGGAAGCTCTATATTGCGCCAGGAAACGGCGGTACCAGGCTCTTTGGTGAGAATGTACCCATCCCCGCCATGGCAGTGGAGAAACTGGCTCATTTCGCTCAGCAGCACTCTATCGACCTCACGGTAGTGGGGCCCGACGATCCGCTCGCCGGGGGTATCGTGGACGCTTTCAGGTCCCGCGGGCTCAGGATCTTCGGTCCTTCGAAGAGAGCAGCGCAGGTGGAGGCTTCAAAAGCATTTGCGAAAAACCTCATGCAAGAGGCGGGAGTACCGACCGGGGAATTCGCGGTCTTTGCGGATTATCGCGCGGCGCTCAAATACGTGCGAGAAAAAGGCGCACCCATCGTCATCAAAGCGAGCGGGCTCGCGCTCGGAAAAGGCGTATATGTCTGTACTGCGGCGACCGAAGCGGAAGAAGTACTCAAACGCATCATGGTAGACAAGCTTCACGGTGAAGCCGGAAACCAAGTCGTGATAGAAGAATTCCTCGACGGGCCGGAGATATCGGCACACGCGCTTTCTGATGGAAAGAATTTCAAGATGCTGCCGCCCTCGCAGGACCATAAGCGGGTAGGGGAACAGGACGAAGGACCGAACACCGGCGGCATGGGAACCATCGCGCCAGTGCCGTGGGTCACGCACGAGACGATGCAGCTTATCGAAGATTCTGTCGTGCGTCCTGCACTCGAATCGCTCGCATATCGCGAGACGCCTTTTACCGGAGTCTTATTCCCGGGAATTAAACTCACCACCAAAGGACCGAAAGTGCTGGAGTTCAACGCACGCTGGGGAGATCCGGAAACACAGGTGTACATGCGGCTCATGAAGACCGACGTGCTCGACGTGCTCGAAGCATGCGCAGACGGTAGCATCGACAAGCTTTCGCTCGAATGGAACCCGGGCTTTGCAGCGAACATCGTACTCGCTTCAGAAGGATATCCCGACACGTACGAAAAAGGATTTGCTATCGAAGGCATCGAGGAGGCAGAAAAGATACCTGGTGTCGTCGTATTTCATGCAGGGACGACCTATGCGGATGGCGTCGTGAAGACGAGCGGCGGACGAGTATTGGGAGTTTCCGCTGTTGGAGCTAGCCTGAAAGATGCTTTGAAGACGGTTTATAAAGCGGTAGACCTCATCCGGTACCAAGGTAAATATTTTCGTCGTGACATCGGTGCAAAGAGCCTTACAATGAAATCATGAGAAAGAACGGTCCATGGATGATAGAAAGCAGCGAGACAAAATATAAAAATGCGTGGATCGAGGTCGTAGAGGACAAGGTAATTCGTCCGGACGGCAGTGAGGGCATATACGGTGTGGTGCGTAAAGGTCCCGGCGTTATGGTCTTGCCGTTCGATGAAGAAGGGAATGTCTATCTTATAGAGGAATTCAAATATCCTATCGGTAAGGATTTGCTTGAGGTGGCAGCAGGTGCAGTTGACCCGGGCGAAGATGCTCTTCATGCCGCTAAAAGGGAACTCAAGGAAGAGCTCGGCATCGAGGCAGACGAGTGGACCGACCTCGGCATGGAATACCCGTTCACATCTGTACTCGATGCGCCATGTACTATGTATATCGCGCGCAAGCTTCGTTTTGGCGAAGTTGAACCCGAAGTGACCGAGTCTATCGTCATGAAGAAAATGCCTTTTGATGAGGCTGTACAGAAAGTCCTCGACGGAACCATCGTACATGCACAATCCGGACTTTTTATATTGAAGGCAAAAATGCTTCTTGATTCACACGGTGTATAATCAATAAATGCCGAGAGCTGGGACATCGGAGCGGCCGCGTTTGGTAATGAACGAAGGTCCGAAATTCAAATCAGCCGAAGAAGAGATAGCGTATCTGCGTCAGCAGGTGCGTTCTAAAGAAGCGCAGCTGCAATTAGGCAATAGCGAACACGAGCGCGACCGCCTCGCCAAGCGCGAAGTGACCGCGTACGCGGCCACACCCTCACGCGAAGTCCTGCATCAGGATTTCAAAGTAGACGAGCACGAGATCATGCGTCACGTGTTGAACCTCGAGCCGGAGCCGCATGACAAACAGATGGAAGGGCTTCTGAAGATAGTCCAGACACACGGCATCAGGAACGCGCTTTCTGTCGCGCAGGGACTGAAGAATCCGCATATCGAAGACGATCTCCACCGACTCCTCGTCGCGTATATCGCGCAAGGACTTCCTGACAAAGGCATGGGACTTCCTGAAAAGATCCGCTACGGGCTGGAAATGGTGCTTTTTGAGATATTTCCGCAGGCCTACGGCGAAGGCAAGCAAGACCAGCAGGGACAGGTGAAGCTGGAGCAGATACTTTCGTCGTCTGAGCAGCTCTATGCCGGACTCATGTCGCTCATACCGAAACACGAAGGTTTCTCGCTTGAGATCGCGGTCCCGGATGGCTCGGAAGAAGCGTCGCTTTACCTTGCGGTGCCGCGCACCAAGCAGGCGCTCGCGGAGCGTCTCATATCTTCGGTCTTCCCCAACGCCCGCATCAACGAATGCCGTGGCGACTACAATATATTCAATGCACAAGGCGAACATGCTGCCGCGTATGCGAGCCTGGATAACCATCCGGCTTTCCCGCTGAAGACTCCGGAGATGTTCGAGCGCGACCCGCTGAACATATTGCTTGCCGCTTTCGCGAAGATCGCCAAACACGGGGAAGGCGCGGCGCTGCAGATAATAGTCTCGAACGAAGGCGAGCGATACAACGACCACTATAAACACATACTCCGCGCGATGCAGAAAGGCATGGGTGATAGAGCTTTCACTCTGGCAGAAACCGCACTTGGCCGAAGCCTGCAGAAACTTGGCCGGGATCTTATCATGCCGACGAGCGATAAAGAGCGCGAGTTATCGCTTCGCGCCGGCGCTGATAAGGTCAATCAAGAGGTCATCGAACGCAAGATCAAGACCCGCATCGCGCCGACTCTGATACGGCTAGTCACGTCAGGGCCGGACAGGAAAAAAGCGACGGAACTCCTGGAAAACCTCAAGGCGCCTTTCGCGCAGTATGACGACTCGAAAGGCAATCGCCTGAAATTCCACGACGTGGGCTGGTGGAACCTGCAGCAGTTCCTGCGCGATTTTACCTATCGCAGCTATGACCATTCTCTTGCGATGCCGCTTTCTCTCGCTGAGATCACCTCGATATTCCACTTTACCGCGGAGAAAGTCACGACCTCGCGAGAACTCAAGCGAAGTTTCGCAAAGCAGACGCCGGCGCCGGTCATGTCCGACACCGCAGAAGGTATCACGCTCGGTATCAACAGATATGGCGCGACCTCTACGCCGGTAAAATTCGCTCCGAGCGACCGTCTGCGCCATGCATATGTAATAGGGCAGACCGGTACCGGTAAGACGACGCTTCTGAAGAACATGATCGCGCAGGATATCAAGAACGGCGAAGGTGTGGCCTTCATCGATCCGCACGGAAACGACATCGAAGATATCTTGGCGAGCGTGCCGCCGGAGCGCGTGAAAGATGTCATCTATTTCGACCCGGCCTATACGGCGCGTCCTATGGGGCTCAACATGCTCGAGTATGACGTGACACGTCCGGAGATGAAGACGTTTGTCGTGGACGAGGTCTACGGAATCTTTCGCAAGCTTTATGCCGATGTGCCGGAAGCTTTCGGTCCGATGTTCGAACAATACTATAGGAACTCTGTGCAGCTCGTCGTCGAAGACCCGTCGTCAGGCTCTACTTTCCTTGAAGTGCCGCGGATACTTTCTGACAGAGCGTTTCGCGAACTCAAGCTTTCCCGCTGCAACAATCCCGTCATCGCGCAATTCTGGCGGAAAATAGCGGAGGCTGCGGGAGGCGAGGCGTCTCTCGAAAACGTCGTGCCGTACATCACGTCGAAATTCGACGTATTTCTCGCAAACGACATCATGCGGCCGATAGTGGCGCAGGAAAAGAGCGCTTTTGATTTCCGTAAGATAATGGATGACAAGAAGATATTCCTTGCGAACCTCTCCAAAGGCAGGCTCGGCGACAGGAACACTTCGCTCTTGGGCCTCGTGCTCGTCTCGAAATTCCTGCAAGCCGCTTTTTCTCGAGTAGAGGCACGCAACGACTATCCGACTTTCTATCTCTACATCGATGAGTTCCAGAACTTCGCGACACCATCTATCTCTACGATCCTCTCTGAAGCCCGAAAATACAAGCTCTCTCTTGTCATCGCGCACCAGTTCATCGCGCAGCTCGACGAGAAGATCCGCGATGCGGTCATCGGCAACGTCGGTACGAAGGCGAGCTTCCGTATCGGCACCACCGACGCGGAATTCCTCGAGAAGCAGTTCGCGCCGACCTTCAACGCGCCTGATCTCGAGAACCTGCCGAACTACAACGCGGTCATGGCGCTTCTCGTAAACGGCATCCCGGCGAGGCCGTTTACCATCGAGACCGAAAAGCCGCCGCAGCGTGACTATTCGCGCATAGACGAGATGCGTGAGCTTTCATATCTGACATACGGCCGCGCGAGGGAAGATGTAGAAGAAGAGATACGACAGAGGTACACAGAAGCACCCGCAGAAAAACTGGAAAATCCTTTTAGTGCGTACTTGTAGCGCTCCGAGATGCATCAAAAACGCCGATATTGTATACTGTCTCTATGAGGAAAATAATTGCAACATTTATAGTATCCGCCGGCCTTTTGGCGCCAGCATTCGCTTTTGCTGACACCTTCGGCATCCAGCCGACTCTCGGCCAGCTGCTCTCGCGCATGGCAGCGATAGAAGCGATGACCAACGGCAAACAGATCTTTTGCGAAGTCGTCGCGACGAAGAGCGCTGTCAAAGTAGGCGAGCCTTTTACTATCGCATGGGGTACCTATGGCGCCGATGCGCAGTACTCGACCGATCCTAAGAATGTCTACGCCCCGAACGGGGAACTGGCGATGCTCATCGACACGCCTCAGATCCACACGTACAAACTCAGTTTTTTCGGTCCGAACGGCCTTAAGACGACCTGTGAGCAGACCATCACGGTGACTCGCTAGCGCTTCGTGTTCGTGTTATATTTCCGCGCATGCAACATCCATCAGACGAACGAACATTAGTCATCGTAAAGCCTGACGGCGTCCAGCGCGGACTCGTCGGCGAGGTTATCAAGCGCTTCGAAAGAGTCGGCCTCAAGATAGTCGGTATGAAAATGATGGTCCCGTCAGCGGACAAGATCGAAGAGCACTACACCCTCGACCCGCAGTGGCGCACTGTCACCGGGCAAAAGACTATCGACAGCTACAAAGCAAAAGGCATGAAGCCGCCTTCAGAAGACCCGCTTGAGATCACAGCTAAGATCCTCGCGAACCTCAAGAAATACATGACCTCCGGACCCGTAGTTTTCATGGTCCTCGAAGGCGCACACGCGGTAAAGATAGTACGTAAGCTCGGTGGCGGCACGGAGCCACTTTCATCCGACGTCGGCTCTATCCGCGGCGACTACGTATTGGACTCTTACCAGATGGCGGACACTGACAGTCGCGCGGTTCGCAATATCGTGCACATGTCGGGTTCACCGGATGAAGCAAATGCGGAGATAAAGCATTGGTTCGCAGACAGTGAAGTCATCGACTACCGTATCATCCACGAAGAGATACTCTACGACGTTAACCTCGACGGCATCTTGGAATAAACCATGATAGTTTTTATCTGCGGCGCAATAAACGCGGGTAAGAGTTCGGTGGGAAAGCTTCTCGCCGACAAGCTGGACGCGGCTTTCATAGAAGGCGACACGGTGCGTAATTTCCTCTCCATGCTTACGGTGGACGAAGCCCGTCCGGCCATAGTAGAGGGCATCGTCGCCGTCACCGCGGCGCTTGCAAAACGCAAATTCTCCGTCGTCGTCGCATATCCGCTCTGGAACGACGACCTCATGAGGCTTCAAGAAGGCCTTGCTGATGTGAAAGTGCCCATCCATTACATAGCGCTCAATCCGTCGCTCGATGTCGCGCTGACGAACCGTGGCGGCCGGGAGATAGGGGAATGGGAAGTGAACCGCATCAAAGAGCTATACGAGAAAGGTGTGAACAAGCCGGACTTTGCGGTAAGCGTGGACAACAGTCATATGACCGCAGAGGAATGCGCTGAGCATATTTACCAGATGCTCAGCTCAAAATAATCTTTGAAATGCTAGAATGAGCATATGGGTCGCGAATACCTGCACACGGCAAAATATGGTAATCCCGGAGGGCTTCACACGATGAAGCCGATGTTCGTCAAACAAGACAACCACATCTACAAATCCGAGTATCATCCGGACGTCATCGCCAACAATGACGAAGCGCATAAGGCGATATACCACGTCCGCGGCAACAAAGTATACGCATCCGCAGCGCACCCTGATGGACCGAGTCCGCACGCGCTCTTTACCATCGGTGAAAGCGGCATGATACACACGACGATAGATCATCCCGAACATCAGCCCGATCTGCCTGTCTTTATCCTTCACAAAAAACCCGACGCAGCTTTCATAGAAAAGACGATACAGAACGAAGCGCCGAAGCCGCCGAAAACCGGAACGGACAAGTGACGACCCGCCTCATTGCGTTTCCATGAACGCGCGTATAATGGGTACAGCGGCCGGTACATAAACCTGCTTGGTACTATATAGGGATTCCGAATCGCGTATGCCCGTGGGTATACTGCTGAGGAAACCCACCTGGACAACAAGCCCAGGCTTACCAGTACTGACCGCGTCAAAAAATCCGCATACAGCGGATTTTTTGACGCAACGCCAGTCTTACTCCTGCGGTGCTACAATTCTGCGATGCTTCTCTTTGCGCAGCTGGGCATCCTCGTCGTTCTTATGATCCTAAACACGTGGTTCGGCATCATGCATGGCCTCTATGAGGCTATATGGTGGTGGGACATCCCCACGCATTTTTTCGGCGGCGTATGGGCGGGACTCTTTGCGGCGTGGCTTTTGCAGAGATATAAGAAGAGATTCTTCATCATCCAGTGTGCAGTCATGGCTCTCTCTATCGGCGTGTGCTGGGAGATATTCGAATACGCATTCGATATCGGCGGCTCGATGTTCATGAGCTACTCGGCTGATACCATCAAGGATATCTGCATGGATACGCTCGGCGGCACGGTCGCAGGGACCGTGGCGTATCTCGAAAAAGATCTATGGCAAAAATAACATTTTACGGCGGCGCGGGCTCGGTGACGGGAGCGAATTTCCTACTCGATACCGGAGACAAGAAGATCCTCGTCGATTGTGGTACGCATGAGCGTGACAGTATCTGCGACCCGGCGAATCACGCGCCGTTTGCCTACGACGCGAAGAGTATCGATGTCTTATTCATCACGCATGCACACCAGGACCACATCGGGCGCGTCCCGAAGCTCCTGAAAGAAGGATTCAAAGGAGAGATATATTCGACTCCATCGACGCTCGATCTCACGCGGGTGATGTTCGACGACGCGCTGAACGTCATGGCGCATGACGCCAAGAGACTCAAATGCGAGCCCATATATGATAGACATGATGCAGACGCTGCGCTCTCCCGCTGGCATGCGCACGAGTTTCATCAGCCATTCGAGATAGGGGACATGACCGTCGAGTTTCTGGAGGCCGGACATATCCTTGGCTCGGCGATGGTGAGATTCTCGCGCGGCGGAAAGTCGATAGTGTTCACCGGAGATCTCGGGAATTCCCCCGAGCCACTCTTGAACGACACCGAGAGTCCCGAGGGCGCGGACTACCTGGTGATGGAGAGCGTTTACGGCGACAAAGTCCACGAACACCGCGAAGAGCGGCATGATATCTTGCGGCAGGCGATAGAAGACACACGTGTCAGGAACGGTACGCTTCTCATACCGTCTTTTTCTGTCGAGAGAACGCAGATAATCCTGTTTGAGATACACAAGATGATGGAAGAAGGGAAGCTTTCACGCATCCCGATGTTCCTCGACGCGCCACTGGCAGAAAGGGTCACCGACGTCTTCAGGAAATACCGCAGTGAGCTGAACGCTGACGCGCAGAAAGAGTTCGTGCAGGGAGATATATTCACGTTTCCGGGACTTACGGTCGTTCGGGATTATGACGACAGCATCCATAAAGCACCCAACCCTAAGATAATAATCGCAGGTGCGGGCATGTCTTCGGGCGGGCGCATCCGTTCACACGAGAAGAAATATCTGCCCGACCCGAATGCGTCGGTACTCATCACCGGATTCCAGGCACCGGGCTCTCTCGGGCGACGCATCCAGGACGGCCTCAAAGAAGTAAAGATAGACGGCGAGCTGGTAAAGGTTCGCGCAAAGATCCTGGCGCTTACCGGATACTCCGGGCACAAAGACAGAGACGGGCTTCTGGAATTTGCAGAAAAAGCAGGAGAGTCGCTCAAGAAAGTATTCGTCGTGATGGGCGAGCCGAAAGCTTCGCAGTTCCTGGCACAACGCATCCAGGATTTTCTCGGTATAGAAGCGATCGTGCCTCGCGAAAAAGACGCGGTAGAGATAGAGCTATGAAGTTGACAATTAGATCTGTTCGTCGCAGAATATCAGTCTGATCTTTGAAAGCATTTGCCATGGCAGAAAGCGGCTAGAAACAGGCCTTTTTCCGCTGTGGCAAACTTCGAATTCGTCGGAGAACCAGTAGCACGATGAAAGGAAATGCCCCATGTCCAATGCGGGGAATGTCCATGATAACAGCGTCACAGAGGCGCAGACGGCGCTTCTTAAGGCGCTTACGCCACACATCATTGCGATGAGTCCCCAGCAGCGCCAATGCGTGCTGACTGGCAACATGAGCTTGCCTGCTCTTTCTGGGGCATGGCTCAGAAACAGTTGCTGCCTGGAGATCAAAGCCCCGAGTGTGCTTGCGGTCAATCGATCGAAGCCGTTCAATCCTACGAGGCTGTTCGGCGTCGACTGCTCGGTTATCCCAGAACGGGAAGACAATCGCTCACACAAGCTCAAAGAAATCGACTTCTCGAGGGCCCGCTTCGAAAATCTGCTTCGGCAGGACGAGCCTCACATCAACGGGAGCAACATGCTCCGTAGGCTCAAATTGAGGTCCGAAATTCGGGCCGACGCAAACATCGGATGGGCACTCGTCACTGAAAGGGAACAACGGACCTTACGTTGGATTCACGAACACCTCGACATTTCGTGGATCGAGTTTCCAGGGACTGTCCTGGAAAATCCAGGCCATGAAGAATTCTTCTTTGCTCTCTGCCGGCTCGACAACGGACAGTGGGAGTGGCGCCAGTCTTGGTTTGGGTGCGTTCGCGATCGTAAGGTATTCTCGTTGCTTTTTGCCGCGTGAGTACTTGTCCTGACCTCGGTCTCATGACTGTGCTTTCGGCTCCGCTCAGCGCGGAGCCGAATTTTTTTGATACACTATATGCTATGGCTAAAAAGATAATCCCTCCGAATCACGCGAAAGTACCGAAGAATTTCTGCAGACTACCTGACGGCTACGGCGTCGTGAAGATAGGCGTATCCGGCGCAGCAGAGACCGGCTACACAGGACTTGAAGCATACGAAAAAGCGAAAGAACTCGGCCGCGAGATAGCGCGCCAGGGTGCCATCATCACGACCGGTGCGACTACCGGGTTTCCTATGTATGCCGCGATGGGTGCCAAAGACGAATGCGGTTTCTCTGTAGGCCTCTCTCCGGCTGCGACCGAGCGCGAGCACGTAGAGACATACAAGCTGCCGCTCGATTACATGGATATCGTCATCTACACAGGCTTTGGCTACGCTGGCCGCGACCTGCTTTTCATGCGCTCGTCCGACGCCGTGATAATAGGCCCGGGACGCATAGGCACTTACAACGAATTCTCCGTAGCTTTTGAAGACCGCCGTCCTATGGGCATCCTCGAAGGCCCGTGGCAGACCGATAAGATACTCCGCTCCATCATCGAAAGCTCGCATCGCCCGACCGATCGGATATTCTTCGACAGCGATCCAAAAGCGATGGTCGAGAGGCTCATCCAGATGGTTCAGAAGGAAAGGGAAGAGACGAACCTCGTATACAACAACCACGACGGCTGGAGCGGTACAGGCAAAGGCGATGAGGTGATATTCTAGTGCACATGAAGCTTTTTAGCCTCGGGTATTGTTCCGACTGCGGCGCGGTACGTGTCCCGCACACGCTCTATAAATTCCTCGCATGGATAGACATATTCATGGACTATCTCGAAGACGGCTTCGGCCTCTTCGGCGAGCGCATGTATCCCAGATTCGTACACAGCGGACTCGACCTGTACGCTCGCCCTGCCTTTGAATTCCTCGCGAAGAACCATCTCGCATCTTTTAAATCCGAGCTCGATTCTCGTGACAACACGCGTACACGCGCGCTCTTTGACGGCGCGAAGTCTGCGGGTGTGCATCTCAGGCAGTTCCGTCTCTTCGATTTTGGCGACAACGGCACTTTCGTGGCGCAGAAGGACGGCAAAGAGATAGTCTTTGCTGTCATGCCGCGGCCGCGCGGTTTTCGTTCACCGTCTTTGAACTGGATGGATGACAAAGGCAAGCTCAAGATCTTCCTGCTTTCGAAAAATATCCCGACGGCAGACGGTGGCGTCGCAAGAAACGCAGATGAAGCACTCGCCATATTCGAGCGTGTGGGGTCCCCGGTCATCGCCAAACCCTTCAAGACTTCGCGCGGCCTCCATACGACACTCAGCATCAACACCAAAGAAGAGCTTCTGCGTGCGTTTCGTATCGGGCAGCAGGTTTCGCCTCTGGTCATCATCGAGAAAGAACTGCAGGGGATAGTGCATCGCGTGACGCTCATAGGCGGCAAGGTTTCCGCTGTGGCCATTCGCGACTACCCTCATGTGATAGGCGACGGCGTTTCTACCGTGCGCGAGCTTTTGGAAAAAGAAAACAAGGACCCGCGCAGAGATAGCGTCAATTTTTATCCGCTTGCCGCGAACGATCGCGCAGACGCGCAGCTGAAAAGGCAAGGCCTCACGTGGGACTCCGTCCCCGCAAAAGGTGCCGAGGTCGTCGTAAACGACAAGGTAAGCCGCAAGCACGGCACCGTGACGATAAATATCCCGAACGATGCCGTGCATCCTGATAACATCGCGCTCTTCGATCGCATAGGCGAAGTGATGGGTGACCCGCTTATCGGCGTTGATTTCATGATAGGAGACATGCGCCGGTCATGGAAAGAACAGCCGGGTGCGGGACTCATCGAATGCAACGCGATGCCGTATATCGACCTACATATGTATCCGTACGAAGGCGAAGCCGTAGATGTAGGCAAGACCCTCTGGGAATACGTCTTTGCTCACAGCTCGTAGAGATACCATCGCTGTTCGTTCCATGTACCCGGATCCTTGCTTGGTGCCAGTGTCGAGACGGGGTTTCTTCCGGGGATAGGATATGCACGAGAGACCGTGCGTGCATGCGGGAATTTATCGGATATCTTCTGTATGAATTCTGGCAGCAGATAAAAATATATCTTGGTCGCCTGAGAGAAATCTTCTTCGGCGATGTCGCTCTGACGTACGGATACGTTGTGCGCTCGCAGGCAGAACTTTTTTGCCCGGATATACCACACGAGCAAAAAGTTGCTCTCGATGCCGACATAATGCGCTTCAGGGCAGCGCTTGGCACAATAAAAAAGAAAACGGCCGTCGCCGCAGCCAAGCTCGTACACTACGTCTCCTGGCTGTATCGCGAGCGCCTCAAATATCATGCCGAGCGTTTTGTACTGCGTCACGATAAGAGGTGCGTCGGTATACGCCGAGATGCGGCGCGCGAGGCGGCTGAGGATCCACGGTACGGCGGCTAAGATTACGAGGACCTGGACGATAAGGATAGTTATCTCAAGATACACCCGGGTATCATAGCGTACAAAAGAGAGGAGAGGGCTATGCGACGGCAAGCGCTTTAGAACGCTCACGTGACCCGGCCGGTGTGCTTACAGCTCGTACACGTAGAGCGTTTCCTCGTTCCATATACCCGGATTCTTCAGAAGCCGGACTTCGGTCACGGGTTCTTTGTCCAGATGCGGTATCTTGAAAGCGCGTGTCGCGAGCCTGCCGTGCGGAAAGTGTGGGCGTAGCCGAGACAAGAACTCAGGCAGCATGTAGATATACATTTTCGTAGCGTCCGAAAAGTCCGCGGTAAGCAGGTTCTCGCGGCGTATGGAAATGTTATCGGCGCGAAGCAGCAATTTCTTGATCCAGATGTAGGCGACGAGCAGATAATTACGCTCTATTCCTATGAAGCGGGTTTCAGGATAATGCTTCGCGGCATAGAAGAGAAAACGGCCGTCACCGCAGCCGAGGTCGTAGACGATATCTTCAGGCTTTATCTCAAGGGCGTCAGCGATCTTCGGCAAGAGCTTCTTGGCGGTGAAGACGAACGGTACATCGGTATAGGCCGATATGCGCTTTACTGTGCGGTGAAAGATAAATATCAGAAGCGCAGCGATCAGTATGAGCTGGGCGAGGAGGATGAGTATCTCGAAAAGCACCCGTGTATCATAACGCGATAATCATGCCAGTAGGGAGATCAGGCGTAAACGTAGACGGTATACGTATTTCCGGGACCGGGAGGCGCATCTTTCAAGACGAACTCTCTCGAGGCATGTCTGCGCGGGATCTCGAATGCGCGCGAGACGATACGTGGCGCCGATAGTATCGGCGCGATATCGCGCATGACTTCCGGAAGCAGGAAGACGAAAATGCGGGTTGCGTTAGAAAAGTCTGTCTCGAATATGTTTTCACGGCGTATCTCGATGTTGTCTGCCCGCACTATGAATTTCTTGGCCAACATATACGCGACAAGCAGGGGATTCTGCTCTACGCCGATAAACCTTGCGTATGGGTTTCGCTTGGCACAATAGAAAAGAAGCCGACCGTCACCGCAGCCGAGGTCATAGACGATGTCCCCGGGACGTATCTCGAGCGCATCAGCGATACGGGGCAGAAAGCCGTAGTCGGTCGGGACGAACGGTACGTCCGTAAACGCTGATACGCTTCGGACCGCGAACTGGAATATGAAGTATATGAGTATGCAGACGAGCGAAAATTGCAGGACGGACAGGAATATCTCTATGAAAAGCACCCGCACATCATAGCGCAAAAGAAAACCGCTCGAGCTGCTTGCGCATGCTCGAGCGGGGGGCCTAGGAAGTTGTCCTATGCGGAGATCATATCTCGTTGCGACGGGTGTCACTTATCTTGAACACGCGCTGCAGAAGCCGGGTAAGCCAGTTGAAGAAGTTACGCTTCTTCTTGACCTTCCAGATTCGGCCGTCATGGCGATTGATCAAGCCCTCTCTGTCGAGCTCATCAAGAACCGCCATGGTGGTTTCTTCGGGTATCTGGTGCAAATCCTTGAGTGTTCGCGCCACCTCACCTTGTTTCGGTGGAACGGCAGATGCCCGAACAAATCGCTGCACGAGGGGTTCTATTACCTCCCGCATTACTTTACCTTCCTTTCTAGGGGCAGCATCATTGCTGCGTCCGTGTATTATACAACAAAACGGGGCAAAAAGCTACAAAATCGGCTTAGGAGGGCTTAAAAGCTTAGCTTTTGAGGCCTTGCATGACACGACCAAAGACTTCCGGGTGGTTCATGGCGAGGTCAGCGAGAGACTTGCGGTCGAGGGTCATGTTGGCCTTTTTCATGGCTCCAGCGAGCTTAGAGTACGAAAAGCCGTGCATACGAGCAGCTGCGTTGATGCGCAGCGTCCAGAGGTTGCGGTACTCGCGCTTCTTGGCTCGGCGGTGCTTGAAAGCGTGTTGGCCGGCCTTCCTTATGGCTTCGTGAGCGACGCGCTCTTTAGTGGAGCGGTCGAAACGGTAGCCTTTAGTCTGCGCCAGGATGTTTCGGCGGCGCTTGGTCTTCATTGTTCCTCGTTTTACTCGTGCCATATGATGTTATCTAGGAAGGAAACGCGAGCGGTCTGAAGCCGACATCTCCAGGACCTTCCAGCGGCGGCGGCGCATACGGCCGGCTCCGCTTTCTTTTGCGTTGAAATGGTTGTGGCCAGGGGTGCGGGCCATGATCTTCCCGTTTTTCGTCACCCGGAGGCGCTTTGTATAAGATTTGTTGGTCTTCATATCAATTTCTATCAAAAAATTGGGCCCCTTTCGGGCCGCGGCTACTATACACCATCCCTTCTATTTTGGCCAGTCCCGAGGCGCTATTTGGCTTTTTAGGCCTTTTGGCCGGTTTCGGCCTGAGGGGCTATCCCGGGCATAGGCTTACCTGCAGGTTTCGGGACCTTTTTTGAGGCGTCGCGCTCGATGGCGACCGAGAGGCCTTTCGGGCTCTTCTTGATGTCGTCGGCGATCTTGAAGCCTTCAGGGATGATGGCGAGGAAGCGCTCCAGTCTCTCTTTCAAGAAATTGAACTCCATGTATTTGTAGCGGCCCCAGAGGAAGAGGTCTATTTTCACGCGATGGCCTTCTTTGAGCCATTCACCGATCTTGTTCGCTTTGATGCGCATGTCGTTCTCGCTGGTGCCGATCTTTACCTGTGCTTCTTTGGTTTCGTGCACTACTGCGCGGCTCTTCACTTCTTTGTCTTTTTTCTTCTGCTCGTATTTGAATTTGCCGTAGTCGGTGATCTTGCAGACCGGGGGATTCGCGTTGGGAGAGACTTCGATGAGATCAAAACCCAGCTCGCGTGCTTTGGCCATGGCGTCACGCGTTGCCATTATGCCGAAATTCTCTCCTTCAGGTCCGAGCACGCGTACTTCAGGTACGCGGATGCTTTCGTTCATGCGAACCGACTGTTTCTCGTTTTGCGTTGTGTATTTGGTGAAACCCATTTGTAGGGAAGACTATACCATATTGCGACCCAAACGACTATTCCAAATACGCTGTCGCGGTGTTGTTTACGGCGGTAGGGTGCGGGATATTGCTCCCGAAAGGCCGTAAGTATGAAATGACGTACAGAAGCTTCTGTTTGAGGTCTTCGAGGATAGTAAACGTGGAGTTCGTAGGCAGCGGCGCAGTCTGCATGGAAGTCGGCGTCTGGCTCAGGTCTTGGGATACGAATGTCTGAGAAACGGTGGGGGAAAGCGCGTAGGTCGAGCTCGCTTGCCAGCTGCCATCTATGGAGACGTTGGTGCCGTGCAGTGCGACGGTGTTGTTCAGACTGCTTCCCAGGGCGACAGGTGTTCCGGTCGCTGCCGTGGAAGATGCGGTGAGAGCGGTCGTCGTAGGATTTGCGATGGCGTTGATGAGGTCTATCGCGGAAACCGTCGAGCCGGTCGGTTTCTGGCCGCTTCCGGAATCTATTATCCCTGAAATGCTGGTGCCGCTCCCGCCACCGGCAACGTTCGAGCCGATGGTGATGCCGTTGGTGTTTCCATTGGTATTTGTGTTGGTGTTGGTTCCGGCAGATGAGGGATTGATCGTCCCGGATGAATCAGTACCGTAAACGTTCGAGGTCGGTGAGGTCTGCGGTGCTGGCGACGGAGAGAGATAGCTGTACGGATTGGTCTGCGTCGAGGCCATGGCTTGTTGTGGTACGCAGGTGCCGTTCATCAGCAGGAATCCCTGAGGGCACTGCATTGGCTGGGGTGGGGTAAAAAGATTCGCCAGGCCTTGTGAGCCCAAAAGACCTTGTTGGATGTTGCGGAGCACGCTACCAGAAGCTACTCCACCGGAAGTCGATCCGGCGCCGCACTGCGAAGGGTTCGTAGACTGCATGTGCGGTTTGTCGGTCGAAGCGATTGGGAAACCGACACCTGCATTGAGTCCCTGGATATACTGATGCAATTGATCGTAGTTACCGTTGCCTGGATTTATGTCGAGCGCTAGCCCGCACTGATGCCAGTGGCCGTTGCAGCTTATCGCGTAGCCATCAGAACCCATCGGACCTGCGGAACCGCAGACACCAGCTTGCGGCCCTGTGGGGCCGCAGACACAGACCTGCTGCTGCTGGCTTCTATATGCGGAGCTGATAGTGAATTTGTTGCCGGCGTCTTCGTATTTCTTGAGTGCATTATATGCACAGACCGCGAAGTTTGACTGAAGCTTCTCAAAGCTCTGGTCAGACGCGGTGCCGCAGGTCGATTTCGCTTGCGCGTGTTGCGCGAGCCATTGCTTGGCCTGCTCAGCTTGCTGGCTTATCCCCGCTGCGTCGGGGTTGTAACAAGTGCCGACAGGAATCTGGCCGTTCTTTACTGCCGCATCAGATGCCGTGGCAGGACGATATCCTGCGCCAAGCTGACTGCAATCCGTTGCTGAATCTGCATGGACCGACGTTACTCCCAAATAAGATACCGAGGCTGCAAACAACAACCCGAACAATGAAAAAACTACGATGCCAGAGCGCATGTCTATATAGTATATCGCGAAAAATATTGTAAATAGGGCTCCAACATGATACTTTCTCGGGAATGGCTCGAGTAAAGATGACCGAATATCGGGCAAAAAGCCTCATCCTGGGCGATGGCTACACCGGCTACTCGGTCCGCACTGGGGAAAAGTCCAGCAAATCAGTTAAGTTGCCTGCAGGAAGCTATGTAGCCAAAGTCGATCAAGGTATCAAGAAACGCTTCAAACAAGGCCTGGTCGCGATAAACAAGAAGCCGGAGGAGCTTGCGAGTTTTTTCAAGGCGATGGAGAAAAAAGGCTTCACGCAGTTCATCGTCGAGCCGATGTTTCCGCATGAGGCGAGTGAAGAGCAATATTTCTCGCTCGAACGTGTGCGCGAAGGGCTGCGGCTCCTCCATGCCAAAGACGGCGGCGTAAACATAGAAGAGCATCCGGAACAGGTTTCGAACATGATACTCGCGTCGCGCGAAGATTGCAGAGGAGCGGCAAAGGTAACCGGCATCCCGCAGAAATTTCTGGAACATCTTTATGATGTATTTATAGACAACTTTTTCGCATTCGTAGAGATAAACCCGCTCATCGTGCGTGGCGACGACGTATTCCTTCTCGACGCTGCGGTACTCGCAGACTCGACAGCGCAGTTTTTCGTGGGAGACAAATGGACTGATGCGGACATAGTCCGCTCAAAAGCGAATCATCCTAATGAGCGCGCAGTGGAAGCACTCGCCGCGACGACTCCTGCTGCGCTTTCTCTTAAAGTACTGAATACCGACGGCGCGCTGTTCTTCCTGCTCTCAGGCGGCGGTGGCTCTATCGTCATCGCGGACGAAGTCGCAGCCCGCGGACAGGGCCTCATGCTCGGAAACTACGGCGAATACTCGGGCGGACCGACGCGCGAAGAGACGTATCTCTATGCAAAAGAAGTGTTGGAGTTGATGCTGAACTCGAAGAACAAGGAGAAAGCGCTCATCATCGCCGGAGGTGTCGCGAACTTTACCGATATCAAACAGACGTTTGCCGGCATCATCGATGCGCTGATAGAAAAGGCACCCGCGATGCGCAAAGCCAGTATAAAAGTGTTCGTACGACGCGGCGGGCCCAACGAAGCAGCGGGATTAAAAGCCATGGAAGAATTCCTGAAGAAAGAAGAACTTTTCGGCTCGGTCTACGGCTCGAACACCATCATCACGCAAGCTGTCGAAGACGCGATAGATTTTGTGCAAAATAAATAATATGAGCATTATTGAAACCATCAGAAAAAATCCTGGCGGCGTGCTCGCACTCGGCGCGCATCCGCAGATATTCCAGGCGATGCTGGATTTCGATTTTCTCTCGGGGAAATCCGAGCCGTCGCTCGTCGGCGTCATCGCCAACAACCGAAGCGCCATGAAGATGTTCTTTGGTCGCAAAGAAGTATTGATACCGTGCTGGAAGAGCGTGAAAGCCGTGCCGCGCGAAGCAGCGGAGAGAGTGCAGTGGATGCTCAACGTGCAAAGCGGACGCCGCACGTATGATTCGACTGTCGCGTTCTTTGACGCTTTCCCGGATGCGCTCGGTGGGCATCTTTTTGCCGAAAACGTACCAGAACGTCACTCGACGGAGCTACTGAAACGATACGGAAAGTCGAAAGTCATCGCAGGACCGTCCGGTGTCGGATTCCTTGTCGGTGGGAAACTCAAGCTGGGTGCCATAGGCGGTACGGACGCGACGATGCTCAACGCATCACATCTCGCTGAAGAAGGTTCTGTCGCCGTGGTTTCCACTTCGGGCGGCATGACCAACGAACTCATCCGCGACGTTGCACTTGCGGGTAAACGCGTTTCATTCTCGATATCCATAGGTGGTGATAGGTTTCCCGTGACTTCGCTCACGGACGTCCTCATGCTCGCGGAAGGCGACCCGAAAACGAAAGCCATCTGCTATTTCGGCGAGCTCGGCGGTGCTGATGAATACGAGATAGTGGATCTCATCAAAGCGAAGAAACTCACGAAGCCGATGATCGCGTACATCGCGGGCATCGTCGACGAAGCTTTTGATGAGCACATGCAGTTCGGTCACGCCAAAGCGCTCGTCGCGAAAAAAGACGAAAGCGCCCGCGCAAAGAGGGAAGCTCTGAACGTTGCGGGTGTGCAGGCACCGGGAACTTTTCCGGAATTCCTAGACGCACTCAAGAAACTTCCGAGCGATGATATATCTGATAGAGTCAGTGGCATGGACGACCTCACTGGGCGCCGCCCGAGCATCCTCTCTACGAGAGAGATAGTAGATGTGGAGCACGGTCATGAATTCGTAAAAGGAAAGAAGCTCGCAGCTGCTCGACCATACGCACTTTCTCGTGCATTTCTCGAAGCGCTTCTGAACAGAGAGATCACTGACGCGACGGCTGCGCTTGGAGAAGAAATATTCGAATCACTCATCGACCATGGCGGTAATGTCTCTGGTGCCGTCAACACGATGATCACTGCCCGCGCAGGGAAAGACATGGTCTCGTCGCTTGCGGCAGGACTTCTCACGGTAGGACCGCGTTTTGGCGGGGCGGTAAATGCCGCGGCTGCTACGTGGCTCGAAGGAGTCGCGGCAGGACTTCCGGCAGCAGAATTCGTCGAGAAGAAAACCAAAGGCGGGAATCTCTTGGCCGGCATTGGTCACCGCAAATACCGAGTAGGTATCCCAGACCCGCGTGTCGCGTCTATCGCTGAATTCGCGAACCTTCTCAAAGCGCATCCGCATTATGATTTTGCACGCTCTATAGAAGAAGTGACCACGGCCAAAAACGGCAAACTTATTTTGAACGTCGACGGCGTCATGGCTGCGCTCATGCTCGATATGCTCGCGGAAAAAGAAGGATTCACACGAGAAGACCTGCAGAGCCTCGTACAGGCGGAATTCTTCAACGCGCTTTTCATCATCCCGCGCTCGGTAGGATTCATCTCGCATTTCATGGAACAGAAGAAGAACGACGAAGGACTCTTTCGTCTCCCGGACGAGCTGCTTTTTGTCAGCAAGAAAAAGCGATAAAAAAGATAGAGTCAGCGGATCATCGTCACGGTCTCCTTATCTGAAAGAGAGTCGTCTATTACGTAGCCGAGCTTTTCCGAGAGTTTTACACTTGCCGTATTTGCGCGATTGTTGCTGGTCCAGAGTTTGGCCTGCGGGAAATAGTTTTCATACACCTGTGTCACTGCGATGACAAAGTTCTTCATAATGCCCGTGCCGCGAAAAGGTGGGTAGGAGCGGAACGCTATCGTATGCCAATTCTCGCTCTCCATCATGTTTGCGCTGTCGCGCTCCTCCACAGAAAGGTGCTTGAGGGACTTTACGCCGAGCGCTTTGGGTCCGAACCACACGAGTGCAGCAAGCTCTCCGGTATCGCGATGGACGAGAGCGAAGGGAGTGCGGTCTTTCGCGTACCATTTCTCGTAGCCTTCTTCTCCGAAGCGCTGGAAATCCGAAGTGTTTTCCATGAGTGCATCGTCGTCGGTATCGAGAGAAAGTTCGCGCAGACGCGTCGCCATGTCTTCGTCGAGGCCCAAATACACATCGAAAGACACGCCTTTATTCTCCGCGGAGCCGATGAAAACCTTCTCGAATAGGCGCAGCGGTACGGTCTGGGGGAGCTTGGAGGGTTCGATGGCTATTTCCATGCCTGCACTATAGTCGCTCCATCCGATAAGCACAATTAAGTAACTGATGAAAAATTCATGGTGTTCAAATCTCACTTATGTTAGTCTTCCCGCTACGCCATTTGATGTGGCGAGCTCTAGCAGAAGGATGAGGTCATGAAACAGACAGTGTCGAAACCGAAAGAGAAGAACCCTCTGCCTCCGGACAAGCGTCCGGTCACAGGGGCTGGAGTCTCCGGTGGCCCCGCCCTCGGCCCGATGAAACATCGCGAAGCAGCAATCATGCGTCACGATGACGAAGGTCCGGTGCCGGAAAAGCCTGACACGACGTCCAAGTCCGAGTCGAATAAGCATCCGGCGTCGCGTTCTTCGCAAACTCGGAAGGCCCGTTGACCGCCTTTCTACGACACTGCAAGGCGCTCCTTGCTGTCGACGACGGCCAGCCGGAATCACTTTCCGCTGGCCGTCACTTTTTTAGTATTTCTTATTCTTGCCTTTCTGTTCGGGTTTATTTTCAATCTTTGCGGGAAGCTCTTTTGTCTGAGACTCTTCTTTTTCATTGAAAAGCTCGGCTATCATCCTGCTTCTGGAGCGGAAATTCCTGGTGCAGTCAAAGAGCGCAAATGCGGAGAAGAGAAACTGTAGCGTGCCCGGTATCATATAGACGAGCGGGTTCTGGAAGAAGTCTGGGAAGATGAGTACCGCGAGGACTCCTGCGACGTTGAAGGCGAGCGCCGAAGGCACGAGGAATTTCATCTCAAAGATATGCCGGCGTTCGACTTCCGAGAGGAAAGCCGTACCGCCTTTCAGCTTCGAGAAGCTCGCGTAGGAGTCGCGCAATATCCAGAGGTCGAGGAAATACATACCCATGGCGACGAGCGAGAAAAGCGACCACCAGAAGAACCATGTGCCGATATGAAGGATGCTCGAGTATGCGATGATCTGCAGCAGCGCGGACGCGAAATACGTGAACATATGCTCGATACGTATCGGCCAGCGGATGAAAGAGACCGCGTGCAGGATGGACTGCGCCCAGAAGACGAGAAGGATAGAGAATCCCGCGAGCATGTAGGGGAGATACCGATACCAGTCCGGCTCCTGGAGCGAGACCACTATCTGCTCTGCGAGCGTGACGAGCGCGACGCCTTCGATGAGGCTGATGAGTACGAGCTCGACGTTTACCGCGATTTCATCGAGTTTTGTCATTTGCTTGAAGTAGCTGCTTCGTCCTGAAATATTGATACACAATCAGGCCTGTTGCAAGCGCGAAAAGGACGAGTCCACCGAAATCATCACCTGCTGCATCAGGGTCATCGAATTCTATGATGAGCGCGGCGACCTTGAGCGCGAGCGCGACGACCACGAAGAAGACCGGTGCAATGGAGCGTGCGTAGCGATTATCTTTCCACAGATACCAGCTGATGCAGAAGATGGCGAGGAGCAAGAGCCCCATATCGTCAGCGCGGTCTGCCCATTCGTTCTCGAGGAAAATCTCCGGAGCAAAGGCGAACCCGGCGAGTCCTGCTATGGCCGTGCCCAGCAGGTTGAAACTCCTGTTAATAGACTGCGTCAAGTTCATCTTCATATGACCCCTGTATATCATGATGCTGTTATGCGTAAACTCTAGCAAAATGCCTCGTCATTGGAAATACAAGTGAAGGAGAGTACAATCCGCGCATGGAACCTCCATTTGATTTCGACGCAGGACCAGGAAAAGTATTCGTAGACAAAGCGCATCTGCGTATCATCAACGGCCTTCTCAACATCACCATGCAATCCGGTGAAGAACTCTTTACCTACATAGTGCCGCTTCCCTTGGCCAAGCAGATCTCCCGCGCAGTGCAGCTGCAGATAGAAGAGATAGAGAAGAAGAACGGCGTCATCATAGAAGGCCGGCTCCCGAACGAGCCGATGCTGAGTCCTCTGAACCCGAAATCTGACGACGAAAAAAAGGATTAACGCATCGAGATCTTCGAGTAGTCGTTGCCGTCTTCTATCTCTATGCGGTTCATATAGAGGAGCGGAGACGTGATGGCTATGTACACCACCTTTATCACGAAACCCGTGATCATGATGTCTAAGATGTTTGCTGGCGGCACTACTCCCCAAAACGCTATCGTAAAGAACACGGCACTGTCGAGTATCTGTGCAAGAACACTCGAGATATTCGCCCGGAGCCAGAGCCGGGAGCCGTTCCAGCGTTCTTTCAGATAGATGTAGGTGTATACGTTGAGATTCTGACTCAGGATAAAAGCTACGAGGCTTGCTATCGTGACCTGCGAAAATGGCTGGAATGTTCCGCTGAGCGAATCATTGAGGTTGGCAGTGATAGGTGCGCCAGCGAAACCCACTGCTATCTGCACCAAGAGGAAGAAGAAAGCGACAGCGATGACGCTCATCCAGATGGAATAAATACCCTGACGGCGTCCCATCCTTTCTATAAGGAAATAGGTGGTGAGAAATACGGCGGCATAAAATATGTTGCCGGTGTTCGTGGCATGGCCGGAGAAATACACGATCTTCCCTCCGACTATCGTGATCAGGATGAGAAACAACGTCGTGACACCATAGAGGCGTTCTCGCGCAAAACGCCAAGTAAGCAGCACGAAAAGCGTGCTGATCGCCGCCTGCCCCAAGAGCAGCAGATCATTCATAGAGCAATACTAGCATGTAAGCTTCATGATGCTCCATGGCAGAAAGACGGCTAATGCCCCGTATTCATACGCACTTTTTGTCATATAATGCGAACCATGATTTCCTACTTCCAGGCCGCCGTTTTGGGCGCTTTACAGGGAATTACCGAGCTTTTTCCGGTATCGAGCCTGGGACACACGGTGCTTCTTCCTTCACTCTTTGGCTGGCATCTTGATCAGGCAAGCCCACAGTTCGTGGCGTTCATCATCCTCACGCATCTGGCCACGGCACTCGTCCTTCTGGGGTTTTTCTGGAGAGACTGGCTCAATATCGTCAGCGGCATATTCCGCACGCTCAAGGTGCGCCGCATCTCTGAAGAAGACTCATACGGAAAGCTCGGCTGGCTCATCGTCCTAAGCACAGTCCCGGTAGGGGTTCTCGGACTGCTTTTCCAGGAACAACTCACGCAGCTTTTTGCCGCGCCGAAACTCGTCGCCGGAGCATTGATACTGAACGGTGCGCTTCTGTTTGCCGGAGAAAAGCTCCGCACACGCGCACCGGAAGGGAAGGTCGACGACCGCGCGCTTGCACGTCTCTCATGGCTGCAGGCAGTCGGCGTAGGTATCGCACAGTGCTTCGCGCTTATCCCGGGATTTTCACGCACCGGAGCTACGATGACGGCGAGCCTTTACAACGGTCTTTCGCACGAGAATTCCGCGCGCTACGCGTTTCTCCTCGCGACGCCGGTGATATTTGCGGCATCGCTTCTGAAAGTGCCTGACCTTTTTGCTGACGGAGGCGTCGCGGCAGGGCCGGCATTTTTTGGCGCGTTGTGCTCAGCGATAGCGGCGTATTTCTCGATACGGTTCCTCACGAAATATTTCGAGACAAAGACACTCACGCCTTTTGCGGTGTACTGCGTACTAGCGGGGATATTCTTTTTAATCAACGCTCTCGTCCACGTTCTCTGATGCGATAGCAGCAGGGTACGAAGGTGCGCTTTGGAACCAAGCGAATGCAAAAAGCGCGACACCCAAAATGAGTGCACCAATGCCGTGCTTGAAGTGGATGTTCGTGCCACCAGAAATGAACCCAGGCATATATGCAGGGAGATTCCCTGACGGCGTGACGAAATACATGACTGCGATAGCGACTAAAAGCACGCCGAGTGCTACAGAACCCCAGGTGAGTATTTTTTGCATGCTGCGATGATAGCACTAAAAAGAAGAAGCCCGGGCGGTGAGGTCCGGGACTTCTATGCTGCGAAATCATGTCAGTTGGAAGCGTGACTCGCTTCTTCAACAAGCGTCCAAGGACATTCCAGGCCGTATATCGTCTGGCCGGTATCGAGAAGGAGAATTGCCGTGGTCGCTTCCTCCCTGGCAAGATAGAGCATGACATCGGCGATATCTTCTTCATTCGCAGTGAGCTCGACATCATCATCTGGCAGATCAAGGTCATGGACCGAGTGCGCTGCGTCGATATCCGTCACGAGCACGATTCCCATGTAGGTGCCGTAGCCGAGATTTCCTCCCTGCATCGTGAACACCTGCACCCGGTCGCCGACTTTTGCTGCCGGCATTGCGTCTTCATCGAGGACGAGCTTTTTGAACGTGCCTTTGTGCGTATGCGACATCGTCAAACTCCCATGATCTGGATGTTCTTTTCCTTGAACATCTCGTGCATCCGACCCGCCGAATAGCTGATCGCGAAGTAGTCGGCCTTGTGGTGGTGATAGTGACTCGCCTCGATGAGGCCTGCGGCCTCCAGAGCTGCTGCTTCGCTCTCAAGGTCCCAGACTCTTATCGGCCCACTGCTGTCGGTCGAAAAGACGCCGTTCACTCCAACGGTAAATCTACCGCCGCGGGAGTCTTGTCGATATACTGCCCATAAGCGCATGCGCGCCTCCTCAAGTTGTTCTGCCTCGATGGTAGCAAAACGACCCGCTTTGTATAGCAGATCATATATCTCTTCTGATAAATTCACTCCCAAATAAGCGCGACAATAGTTCACCGTAGCAACACCCGAGCGTCTGGTAGGATTCATTTATGATCAGCAGCCGCACGGGAGTCGTGATAGCTATCATCGCGCTGATACTCGCGGCAGGTGCGTATCAGGCATATCAATACGTAAAATACACGCCACCCGAATGGCTCATAAAACTCGTCACTGCTAAAAGCCCTCCGCCCGCGCTTCCGATAGGGGACGCCGCGCCGATCATCGTGCCGCAAGGATTCACGGCAAAGATATTTTCGCGCGAAACGCCGGGCGCGCGCGTGATGATGTGGGACCAGGCAGGAAACCTCCTTGTCTCAGAGACCGACCAGGGGAAAATCGTCGCGCTTCCGGATCACGAACACGACGGCATCGCTGACGAGACTATCACCGTCCTCTCCGGACTCAAACAGCCGCACGGGATACTCGAGAGCTGCGAAGCCGAACAGCCGTGCATGCTCTATGTTGCGGAGACAGATAAATTGAAATCATATGTTTACAACGCCGATACTTTTACGGCGACGTACCAGAAGACTCTCGCGACATTTCCGACAGGAAACGGCCATTTCACTCGCTCACTGATTTTCTCGCCGGATGGAAAAAAGATACTCATCTCTATCGGCTCTTCGTGCAACGTCTGCAACGAGACATCACCACAGCGTGCGAGCGTGCAGTCACTAGACCTCGTAACAGGAAAAATGACGACCTATGCGACGGGGCTACGCAACAGCGTTTTCATGGCGTTCGATCCTTTGAAGCCCGGAAGCATCTGGGCCACCGAAAACGGCCGCGACATCCTCGGAGACGACATACCGCCGGATGAGATAAACATCCTGCAGCCAGGAAAAAATTACGGCTGGCCCATCTGCTACGGACAAAACATCCATGATACGGATTTCGACCACAACAAATACATCCGTGATCCGTGCGCAGATAAGACTCCCGCATGGATAGATCTCCAAGCCCACTCCGCCGCGCTCGGGCTGGCTTTTATCCCTGAAACCGGATGGCCGAAAGACATGGAGGGGGACTTGCTCGTTGCATTTCACGGCTCGTGGAATCGTTCTCAGCCAACCGGCTACAAAGTCGTGCGTATACATCTCGACCCGAAGACCCGAAAGCCAATCGGCGCACCGATTGATTTTGCTACAGGATTCCTGCCATCTGGAAGCACTGACACCAACGAAGCGATAGGCCGACCTGTCGGCATCATCGCAAACGATGACGGCACGGCATACATCTCCGACGATCGCGCCGGTGCGATATATAAGATCTCTCAAGCCTCAAAATAAAAAGAACCCGGGCCAGAAAGAGGTCCGGGTCAATGCATTCATTGCACGGTGTTGATATTCCATAGAGCAAAGGCCGCGAGCCTTTCTCCATCCACGTAGTCAACGGGATAATAGTCTACGTTGTGAGGCTGGCGATGGCTCGCATAGATCCGTTTGCAAACCGCATCCGCTTCTGCTTCGCTTTCGAGGTCCCATACCTTTATCTTCTCGCCGAGAGATGTCGTGAAAAAGCCGTCAACTCCGATGGCAAACCTGTTGCCGAGGGAATCTTGCCGATACACGGCCCAAAGGATCGCCATAGCTGATCTCCACATTTCGCTGCCGCGATACTAGCAAAAACCTGTAAAAACAAAAAGCGCCCGAGGGCGCTGATCGTTTGTTTGTGGAGGTGGGGAGAATCGAACTCCCGTCCAGAAAATGATCTGCAAGCGATTCTACAAGACGTAGTACATTCTTTTGTTTAGGAATGAAGGGTGGGGAATGAACAAGATCCCTTCAGACCGGACTCTCTTTCTTTAAGCTTCTAGCCGGAGTGAACTAGGAGCCGTGTCCGATTATATGACGTCCACATCCTTGTATCGGAAACAAAGAGTGGGCGGTCGTTCGAGTTTTTTACGCAAGAACGAGGCCGAGGTCTGCCACCTGAATCGGTGAGAGAACCCCCCGTGCAGTTTTGTTTGCACTTAGAGTTTGGGACTTTTAAGGAAGTGTCCCACTTCCGTCTTGCACACAGGCAAACTGGATTTCCTGTCGAAGCCAGTCACCCCCCACCTCCGAACACAAAGTGCTCAGAGGTGGGGACCGGCTGATTCCTTCGACATGCGTGCGCGGTAGCGCACGAACTGATTGCAGGAATCACGTCGAAAAAGAGAATATTTTTTCGACGCGGATCAAACTTTTATTGAGTATCGGAATGTAGCGCGGAATCCATCGATGATGGTCCGCGCAAGTCCTCACAAGAAGTCACCGTTCGTCATCCGTTCTTTCATTTGCCATTCTGCGAATTGTCGCTTGGCCTCGAGTTCTTCGCTTGATTGTTCTTTCGGATCTTCGTCGGTGAGGGTCTTCTTGAGAGTCTTCCAAAGGTTCTTAAGGTTGATCAGCCAACCTTTCCATGGCCCGTCGTGCATGTGCACCTCCTTTTGCCACATTCCGATACTCAATATTTTATTTTGAGAAAATGAGTGTCGAAGCATGGGCGGAAATCGAATCGCAAGGATTCGATTTCCGCCTACCTATTGGGATCAGTTGAGGTCGATGACAATTTCATCGTGCCTCCGATCATTACGAGCGGGGTTTTCCCAGGGCTGTGGTGCATAGAGTGGAATCTGCACCTCCGAGTTTCTCCGTCGCTGATCGATCTCGTATGCTGGTGGAACATCCGCCGGCAAACGTCGCCTGACAGGCTTCTGCATGGCGCTACTCCTTTTGTTGCCACGCTTCGGCACTCATTCTTATTTATTTTTCAATGTTCTTTCGATATTGAGTACCAGAATGTGGCAAAGTCCTCTAACAGTGGGGACTTAGCATCACATTCCGATACTCAATATTTACGAGTGCTTGAGAGTGGCCGGAGGTCGCGCAGTGCGATTCTCCGAGCCTGAGAGAGGTCAGAAACCTCTCGTGCAGTAGTACGCGATGGGCGCCATCATGACCGGCGTCCCGAAGTAAACCCACATTAGCAATCTCATTATGCTTCATCTCCTTCGGATTTGCCGCCGATCCTCAGCACGCGCCGCACGGAATTCCGTACGACTCCGCCGAACGTATCGATGAGGCCGATACTCCCGACAACGGCGATCATCGCCATAACAATATGTGCGCCGTTAGCATGGACGACCTGGACCATGGTGTTCGCTCCCTTCGTTGACCACTCTCAAGCACTCGTTATTTAGTTTTCAAAGTCCTTTCGATGCTTCTTTTCTCTTCGCGCGCACGTATGTCGTGACGTTTGTCGGCTTTTTTCTTACCACGCGCTATCGCGATAGAAAGCTTCAGATTTCGGCCTTTAGTATACAACGCAATAGGCACTACTGTCAACCCGCTTTTGGCTTCAGCGCTCGCTATCTGGACGATTTCAGACTTTTTCAGGAGCAGTCGTCGCGGGCGCTCGGGGTCGTAGCTCTTAGGGGCGTTGGCTTTCTGCCATGCCGGGATCGTGGCACCTACCAGGTACGCTTCGCCGCCTCGTGCGACGACTCGCGCGCCTTTGAGTGATCCGTGTTTTTCCCGCAAAGACTTCACTTCGAATCCGAACAATTCCAAACCCGCCTCCATTTTCTCGAGGAGTTCATAGTCGAAACCTGCGCGGTCGTTATCCAGCAATGCCATTCCGGCACTATATCACTGGTTATGCACCTGTAACCCTTGCGTGCCTGTGGGGCAGCGCTACGCTTCGGGTAGTGCCTCGAGTATTCCGTGCTCGGGGCCATCGTCTTTTCAGACCAAGGGAGGCAGCGATGCAAATACGCGGAAAGAAGTCCGTTCTCACCGCGCTCGCGCGCGGAGAAGAAGTCCTCGTCATCGTGATGGGTGGTGGAATGTCATGCGTCATATCGCTCGGCGTCCTCGCGGCGCTCGTGCGTGCCGACCTCCACCGCTTCAAGGCAGGTATCGGCGTTTCTGGCGGGGCGTGCAACCTTGCCGCACTTTTTTCGAATCCTGAGAAGATCGAAAGCGTTCTGGAAGTATTTGAATATCTTGCGTGCGGCGGGTTTCTGCGTCTCAGGCTGGGACCTTTGGGTTGGTATCTCGCGTTCAACCTCGAAGAGCTGATACAGACCCTCGAAGGCAAACGTTCACATATCGGTCTGCCTGCACTCGACGAGGCGAATGTTGCGTCACAACCAAGTCCGTTCTGGGTAGTGGCGACGGATCACCGGTCGGGCAAAGGCGTCTTTCTCGACGCCAAGCGCGACCTCTTCAGGAAACTTCGTGCGACCATGTCAGTACAAGGAGTATGCAGCCCTGTGGACATGGAAGGCAGACAGGTTTCGGACGGACAGGTAGGACTGAAGATCGGTCCAGCCATCAGGAAAGTCATGGCGAGAAAAGTCATCGTCATCATGAACAGGCCGCCCATGGAGAACAGGGGCTGGTGGGAGCAGATGCTCACGCCGACTGTGACTCGCATGGCGCTTCTCACAGAGTCGAGAGAATTGAGAGAAGCAGCGGCCACCATGGACTTTTCGTTTTCGGATGAAGTCCGGCGCCTCGAAGCCTGCAAGCGCGTCGAGACTCTGGTCATCTATCCGGATTTCATGGAAGACATGTGGCCATGGACCAACAACGTCTCACTACTGAATCTTTCGTTCGCAAGGGCGAGGGATTTCACCGAACGGCTCGTCGAAGATGCCCGTGCGGTATGAGCGGTCACGACGCGCGGATTCCCGGATCCGCGCGTCTTGTTCATATCAGTATGAAATCCCTATGAAATAAGCGAAGCAAAATCATTCTGTTTCATTTTGATTCTAGGGTTTCTTCTGTATAATCGCGCGATGTCCAGCGCACCACCCCCCACAGAAAAACCCCAAGGTTCCGGCCAGCAGGGAGGAGGACCTTCGATATGGCTGCAGCTCGCTGCAGCTTTTGCCGTATTCCTCGTCCTCTCAGCAGGATATTCTTTCATCCGTGACTACATGAGCCAGCAGTCGGAGTCTGTGCCGCTCTCGCAGATAGCTGCGGACATCGACGCCGGGAAGATCACTGATATCTCCGTAGAAGGTGACAGCATCACCGCGACTTATGCCGACAAGACCACAAAGACTTCCCGAAAAGAAAACGAAGCTTCGCTTACGCAAACGCTCGCCGACCTCCAGGTGCCGCCGGCAAAGATCAGCGCGGTAAAGATAGAGATAAAAGACGAAAGCGGCGTGCGCTTCTGGTTCCTCACGCTCGTGCCGATAATAGTCCCGTCGCTCCTCCTCTTCGGCGTCATCTGGTATCTCTCTCGCCAGCTCAAAGGCGGTGGCATGCAGGCTTTTACTTTCGGCCGCTCGCTCGCGAGGATGACTTCTCCGGAAGACGAAGTACAGAAGGTGACATTCAAAGACGTCGCCGGCGCAAAAGAAGCCAAACAAGAACTCACAGAGATAGTCGACTTCTTGAAGAACCCCAAGAAATTCATCCAGATAGGTGCGCGCATCCCGAAAGGCGTGCTTCTCATGGGTGCACCAGGTACTGGTAAGACGCTTCTTGCTCGTGCAGTAGCGGGTGAGGCCGGCGTGCCTTTCTTCTCCATCTCTGGTTCTGAGTTCGTCGAGATGTTCGTCGGTGTCGGTGCTTCGCGTGTGCGCGACCTTTTCCAGACAGCCAAGAAGAATTCTCCCGCGATAATATTCGTCGACGAGATAGACGCCGTAGGCCGTGTGCGTGGCACCGGAGTAGGCGGCGGCAACGATGAGCGCGAACAGACGCTTAACCAGATTCTCGTCGAGATGGACGGCTTCGAGCCCAACGAAAAAGTCATCGTGATGGCAGCTTCGAACCGCCCTGACGTCCTCGACCCTGCACTTTTGCGCCCGGGCCGTTTCGACCGACGTGTAACCATCGATCTTCCTGACCGCAAAGACCGCGAAGAGATACTGAAAGTGCACGCGCGCAAGAAGCCATTCGGCCCAGACGTAAACCTGGAAGTCATCGCCGAGCGCACGCCAGGCTTTAGCGGAGCGGACCTCGCGAACCTTATGAACGAAGGCGCGATACTCGCCGCGCGCGAAGACCGCACGGAGATCACGCAGTACGACCTATTGCGTTCCATAGAAAAAGTCATGCTCGGGCCCGAGCGCAGAAGCCACGTGCTGAATCGGCGCGAGAAAGAGATCACCGCATATCACGAAGGCGGACACGCCATCGTCGCCTCCGTACTTCCGTACGCTGACCCGGTGCACAAAGTCTCCATCATCTCGCGTGGGCGCGCTGCCGGCTACACGCTCAAGCTTCCTTTCGACGACAAGCGCATGCAGTCCAAACGCGAATTCCTCGACGACATCGCGGTCTCTCTCGGCGGCTACATCGCAGAGAAGATGGTCTTCGGCGACCTGACTACCGGCGCATCCAACGACTTACAGGTCTTGACCGCACTCGCTCGCGACATGGTCACGCGCTACGGTATGTCTGATAAATTCGGCGCGATAGCGCTCGAAGCAGGGCAGGGCCGAGCGATGTTCGGCAACGGTCTCGAAGGCGGTGAGATGTCGGCAGAACTTGCTGGTGAGATAGACAAAGAAGTCCAAAAGATCGTCGGCGGAGCGTACAAAAAAGCAGAAGACGTCATGATAAAACATCGCGCAGCGCTCGACGCGATCGCCAAACAGCTCATCGAAGTCGAGACTATAGAGCGCGAAGAATTCGAGAAGATCCTCATCGCCAATGGCATCGTCCCCAAGAAAAAAGAAGATATCGAGCACGCGCCGCTCGTCTGAGCCGCTGTCCAGAGTATAGAAAGGAAAGCATAAAAGGTAAGCACCATTTCGACGTCTTCGAAATGGTGCTTGATTGGACCCGTCAGAACTGATCTACTCGTCGCCAAGAGCGTCTTGGTGCACGAGTAAGTCGCCGCTCTTGAGACCCATGATGGTCTCGATTACTTCGGCGCGTTGCCGGTCGTCCGGCGGGAGCGCGTCAAGCTTCGTCTGAAGCTCGCCCACCTTCCTGATACATGCGACTGACTTGTCTTTCTTCCACTCGTCGCTCCCATCGTTTTTCGGCGGGAGTGGACTGAATCCCGGAATACTCATGGCCGTTTCCTTCTGCTGCTGACCGACGCCAGTCTAGCAAAAGGAGACATCATTGTCTCGTACGCAGCGCGTCTCTATTACGTTCTTATCAAAGAAGGCGTCGAGCCATGCGTCTCTCCTAAAAAAGAAACGCCTCGGAGACCGGGGCGCTTCTCTGGGTTGCTTCGCCTGGCATCAGGCGAATGCTTTGATCATGACTCCGACCGCGATCGCGACCACCACGGTCACAATGAGGAGTAACATCCTCAGTATCTTCGAATCCTGCGCTCTGAGCCTGACGTACTGACCTCCTGCGCGTTTGGTGCTCTCCGGGCTCGGAGAGCGAAAGGGCACGACCGACATCTGACACTCCTGTGGGTTCGCACGAACAGATTATCTTTCACTGTCGACCCAGTCAACCGATGCGATAGTTCACAGTCCGTCTATCTGCGCGACGACGAGTATTTCTTCGACTGCTTCAATGAGCTTTTTGGGATTGTCGAAATCCCGTTTCTGGATGTCCTTCACGACTGGTGTCTTGTTCTCGTCGAGAAAGACAACGGGAATCTGTGCGATGTGCGATAAGTCGAAATTCTTGGGCCAATGATGCGGGTCTATTTGAGGGTCAGTGACGGTCTTAAGTACGCGAAGCATCTGCTGCGCATAGTGCATATGTCCTTTTGGGTCCGGTGCGCCGTGCTGTAGTCCGCGATCTTCGAGGAGCGAGGCGACATTTTTCTCGTATGCTCGCAGAAGCTTTTCTGCTCGGGACTGTATCTCATCGTGGGTCTCTTCTTTAGTCGGTCCCGCCGATATGCGCATTGCTTCGCCATCGAAAAACATACATACAATGTACCACGCACCGAAGTTTGCTATCGATATTGAACAATGATAGGCTCAACTTTTAATGAATGCCTCGGACGTCCATCTCCACAAAAAACCGCCTTCCGAAGCGGAACAAGACCTCAATGACTATCGAAAAGGCCGCGACCTTTCTTTTTTCGATCTCGTTTCTATCGAGCAGGTGACCCAGAAAGACCTGGCACTTCTCTACGACGTCGCGCGCCGCTTCCGCGACTACAAAACATACAAATTCTCTTTCAACAAAGGCTACTCTCAGATAAACGCTTTCTTCGAGCCTTCCACCCGCACGTCTTCGAGCTTCGACCTTGCGGCCAAACAGCTCTCCATGGACACGGCATCGGTTTCCGGCAACAGCTCCATCTCCAAAGGCGAGAGCTATCTCGATACCGTAGAGACAGTCGACGCATACAACGTAAAAGTCATCGTCATCCGCTCGAAAGAAAGCGGCGTGCCCGAGATGGCGGCACGACACACGCAGGCATCTATCGTAAACGCCGGCGATGGCTGGCATGAGCATCCGACACAGGCTTTGCTCGACGGACTCACCATGCTCGACCATGTAGGAAAAGACGACCTCAAAGGAAAAGTGGTGGTGATAGTAGGAGACATCACGCACTCGCGCGTTTTCGGCTCGCTTGTCAGGCTCCTCAAGATGCTCAAAGCCGAAGTACGCATCGCGGCGCCTCTGACGCTTATCCCGAAAGACGTGGAGAAATTCGGCGTCACGTGGCATGGAAACATCGAGGAAGCGCTCAAAGACGCAGACATCGTCTATGCGCTGCGGGTGCAGTCTGAGCGCGGCGCCAACGGTTTCATCCCGACGCTCCGTGAATACTCAAAGATGTTCGGCATTTCCCGTAAGCGTCTCGACCTCGCGAATAAAGACGCGATACTGATGCATCCGGGGCCGGTGATACGCGATATAGATGTGCACTCGGCGCTTGCCGCGGTAGACGGGCAGTCGCATATCTTGCGCCAGGTAGAAAACGGCATGGCGGTGAGGAAGGCACTTTTGTGGCTTCTCGCAGACAGGCTCGACGGGCAGTCGAAACAATTCACCCGCAAATAGATATGGCAACGCTTTTGATACAAAACGGAAGAGTGGTGGACCCGAAGAACGGCCGCGACGGCGTCATGGATGTCTTCGTCAAAGACGGAAAAGTCGCAGCGATAGGCAAGAACCTGAAGCAATCCGCAGATAAAAAGATCGACGCCACCGGGCTCTTGGTCACACCAGGCCTCATCGACATGCAGGTGCATTTCCGCGAACCAGGCCGCGAGGATAAAGAAACGCTCGAAACCGGTTCTATGGCGGCTCTCGCCGGAGGAGTGACGAGCGTTGCCACGATGCCGAACACCAATCCCATCGCAGATAATCAGACCGTAATAGAATTCGTCGCGCGCCGCGCCAAAGAACTCGACCTCATAAACATCTATCCGACGGGCTCTATCACGAGAGGAGAGGCAGGTACGATGCTTTCAGAAATAAACGAGCTCAAGAATTCCGGCGCTATCGCCATCACTGACGACGGCGTAGACGTGCAGAACGAAGGCGTACTCAAACGAGCGATGGAATATGCGAAGACCGTCGACCTGCTTCTGATGAGTCACTGCGAAACTGATGAGCTTACCGAGGAAGGCGTCATGCACGAAGGCTGGGTATCGACGCAGCTCGGGCTTCCGGGGATCCCGGCATCGTCCGAAGACTTGGCGGTTTATAAAAACATCTTGCTCGCAGAAGAAACCGGCGCGCGTGTTCATCTTTTACATAATTCTACCGCGGGTGCTGTCCGCGAGATCCGCGCTGCAAAAAAACGCGGCTCGAAAAACATCACCGCAGAAGTCTCCGTCCAGCATTTTGCTCTCACGGACGAAGAGTGCCTCGGCTACAACACCAACGCCAAGATGTACCCGCCGCTACGAAGCCGTGACCATGTCGCCGCCATCATCAAAGGCATCAAGGACGATACTATAGATGCTTTTACTACGGACCATGCGCCGCATATAGAGCCTGATAAATTAAAGCCGTTCCAGGACGCAGCGTTCGGATTCGTGGGACTTGAGACGAGCTTTGCGACGATGTACACCTATCTCGTACAGCCCGAACATATCGACCTAGCGAAAGGCATAGCCAAGATGACGACGGGCCCGGCCGGCATCCTCGGCATAGATAAAGGTCATCTCACGGTCGGCGCAGATGCAGATATCGCCATCTTTGACCTGAAAAAAGAATGGGTCGTAGACGCAAAGAAGTTTTTCTCAAAAGGAAAGAATTCTCCTTTCATCGGAAAGACCCTTACCGGAAAGGCGGTCTGCACCATCGTGGCAGGAAATGTCCGATTCGAAGACGACAAGATAGTACGCCGATAAGTTTGTGATACTATGCCCCTCAATGAAAGGGGACGTTTCAAAGAAAGCCATCGCACTCCACAAGAAGCTAGGCGGAAAGATCCGCATCGTACCTGCTGCGCCGGTCAGGAACCGCGCTGAGCTCTCGCTGGTCTACACGCCGGGAGTCGCCGCAGTCTCGATGCTCGTTGCCGGTCAGCCGGAAAAAGCTCGCGAATACACGATGAAAGGCAGGACAGTCGCAGTCATCTCTGACGGCTCTGCTGTTTTGGGACTAGGGAACATCGGTGCCCTCGGTGCTCTTCCCGTCATGGAAGGCAAAGCTGCGCTTTTCAAGACGTTTGCCGACGTAGATGCCGTGCCGATAGTCTTGGATACGCAGGATGCTGATCAGATAGTGGAGACGGTGCTCCGCATCGCACCGGCTTTCGGCGGAATAAATCTCGAAGACATCGCTGCACCGAAATGTTTCGAGATAGAACAGCGGCTCATAGAAAAGCTCGACATACCGGTCATGCACGATGACCAGCATGGTACCGCGGTCGTCGTACTTGCAGGACTATTGAACGCGCTCAAGGTCGTGAAGAAAGAACTCAAGGATTCTCGCATCGTGATTTCCGGTGCAGGTGCGGCGGGAACCGCGACTGCAAAGATCCTTTACGCTGCTGGAGCGAGGAAGATACTCATGCTCGACAGGCAGGGAATAATCGCACGTGACCGCATGCTCGAAGGCCACAAGAAAGAATTAGCTTTTATGACGAACCCCAACATCGAGCACGGTGACCTGCGCGACGCTCTCGTCGGTGCGGATGTACTTATCGGCGTTTCTGGTCCGGGGCTTGCGCATGCACGTGACATCAAACTCATGAACGACAACGCCATCGTCTTTGCCATGGCGAATCCGACACCGGAAATAATGCCCGACGAAGCGAAGAAAGGCGGCGCGATGATTATCGCGACCGGACGCTCGGATTTCCCGAATCAGGTGAATAATTCATTCGCGTTTCCCGGAATATTCCGCGGTGCACTCGACCATGGCGTAAAAAGGATCACTGACGAGATAAAGCTCAGCGTCGCTCATGCTATCGCGGACCTGATAAAGAAGCCGACCGCAAAGCAGATATTGCCTGACATGTTCGACAAGCGCGTGGCGAAGGCTGTCGCTAAAGCGGTACACTAGCGACATGAAAGACCGACCACTAAAGATATTCACAGGCAGTGCAGGAAAGGCCTTCGCTGAAGACGTATGCAAGCGCCTCGGCATCATGTTAGGTCAGGCACTAGTCTCGCGGTTCAAAGACGGCGAAGTGCGCGTGCAGATATTGGAAAATGTACGTGACGCTGATGTATTCATACTGAACCAGACGAATCCGCCGGCAGAAAACATCCTGGAAATGGCGCTCCTCTCGGAGGCTGCGCACGACTCTTCGGCAGGACGCATCACGCTCGTGCCGACATACCTCGGCTACAACAGGCAAGACCGAAAAGATCGTCCCCGCGTGCCGATATCGAGCCGCACCGTCATGCGTTTCCTGTCGCATTCGGGTGCCAACCGCGCACTCTTCTTCGACCTTCATAGCGAGCCGACCGCCGGTTTCATGGCGCATCTCGTCATCGACCATCTCTATGCTTCGAAGATAAGCGTGCCGTATCTGCAAAAAGTCTTAAAGAATGATTACGTCGTCGCTTCGCCGGACAAAGGCGGCACCGCGCGCGCTGAAGCATATGCGCGCAGACTCGGTCAGGATGATTTCGTCGTATTCTTCAAAAGCCGTTCGGCTCCGGGAGAGATACGCAAAGAAAGCATAAAGATAATCGGCAATGTAAAAGGCAAAGACGTCGTCTTCGTAGACGATATGATAGACAGCGGCGGTACGATGATAGCCGACGCAGAAGCTGCGAAAAAAGCAGGCGCGAAGAAAATATACTGCTTCGCGACACATGGGGTCTTTTCTTCGGACCCGAAAACGGTCATGGAGCGTTTCGACAAGAGTGCTGTCACGGAGCTCATCATCACCGACTCTATCCGTCACGACCCGAAGCTCCTGAGGTCCAAGCGCGTGAAGATAACCGTGCTTTCGCTCGCTGAACTCGTCGCGGACGCCATAGCCCGCATCCACGCGGGGGAGAGCGTCTCGGCGTTGATTACGTAGCGAATTTAGAATAAAGTTCACGTACTCCGCCCTTAGCTCAGTTGGTTAGAGCATCGAGCTTATACCTCGAGGGTCCTTGGTTCGAGTCCAAGAGGGCGGACTTTTTCGCGAAGCAAAAAGTCCTCCCTCTTGGACGTGAGGGGGTCGGGGAACGGTAGTTCCCCGTGGAGGAAGGTTGGGAAAACCGTGGGTTTCCCAGTCGTCCTAGTGGGCGGACATATCTTATCCGCCCATGCTAGGATTCCCACATGTCCAAGCTTGATTGGGAGAAATGGAACAAGATCTCTCAGATAGGCTTGCCGGTTTTCACCATACTCGGCTTTCTGCTTACGGCGCTGAAAATGCCGCAATACGGGCTCATATCGAGCCTTATCTCGCAGATGTTCTGGCTCCCGAGCTCATACCGTGCGTGGAAACATGCCGGGCAGATAGGTATTTTCATAACGACGCTCGTCATCACCACGATAGTCGTATCAGGAGTCATTAACTACTGGATCCTCTAGTATGGCGCACATCCACGAAAAAATAGATTTCACGGCGAGTATCTACATCGTCCATGACAACAAAGTGCTTCTGCATAAACACAAAAAGCTCCACATATGGCTCGCTCCGGGAGGTCACGTAGAACTCGACGAAGACCCGAACCAGGCCGCAATACGGGAGGCAAAGGAAGAGACCGGGCTAGATGTTGAGCTTGTAGGAGAGTCGCGGGAATATGAAGATTCTCGATTCAAAGCGCGCGATATCATCCCGCCACGATTTATGAACAGGCATTTCTTCGATGAGAGCCATACACATGAACACGTGGACAGTACTTTCTTTGCGCGTTCTAAGAGTGCCGATGCAAAGGCTGAATACGAGGGTGGGGAAGTCCGGTGGTTCACGAAAGACGAGCTCGAGAAGAACGACTTCGGCATAGTGCCGGACGTGTGCCATCATGCCCTCACCGCGCTCAAAGAACTCGCTTCATAAACGACTGTGGATAGTACTGGTGTAGAGCGCCACGCGTGAGACAATTGTCCTATGAAGAAAATCTTAGGCATCATTGCCGCTCTTTCGTTATTAGCTCCGCTATCGATTCCTCTTGCCGCCAGTGCGCAAAGCACTACCGACCTGCAGGCGCAGGCTCAGGCGCTTCTCCAGCAAGTCGCGCAGCTCCAGGCACAGATCGCGGCGCAGGGAGGTGGTACCACCAACACCGGCACGGCTACGACCGGTACGACCGCTCACTATGACGGAAATCTGCCTAATGGTGGTAGCTCATGTCCGAACATCGGACGTGTCCTAAAGCGCGGCTCCACAGGCGATGACGTGACACGACTGCAGCAATTTCTTGCACATGACTCCACGGTATATCCAGGCGGCACGGTTTCCGGATATTACGGAGCGCTCACCGAAGCAGCGGTCGAACGCTGGCAGGCAAAATACAACGTCGTTTCGAGCGGCTCTCCTTCGACGACCGGCTACGGCGTCGTCGGACCTCGTACCGCGGCAGCGATTGCACTTCTGTGTTCGACAGGTGCTTCAGCTCCGGTCGGAGGCTACATCCAGGTCTCACCGATATCAGGAAATGCTCCGCTCAATGTAAACGTCGTCGCTACGGTAAATTCCACTAATTCCTGCGCAGGAGCGATCTATCAGCTCAACTGGGGTGATGGCTCGAACGCCGTCTCTATCCCGGTTTCTGCGAACAACTGTCAGCCCATCTCGCAGACATACCAGCATACGTACAATGTCGGCGGCACATATCAGATAACGCTCGCATCCGGCGCGCATCAGACAGGCGCCACTGTTACGGTATATGGAAATTCTGCCGGTACATCCGGTGGCGGTGGGACTACTGGCGGCACACAGACACCGAGAGAAACTTTCACGGCAAATCCGACTTCAGGTGCTGCTCCTCTTACGGTGACTTTTTCAGGTATCGTAACCGGAACGGACCAAGGCTGGTGTTCATCCGGCTGCTCGGACATTCTGGTCTTGGGCGACGGGTCGCAGGCAGCAGTGCCGCTTCCGACTTCGCAGTCACAGTCGCAAAGCTATAGCCTGCAGCACACATACACGAGCGGCGGCACTTTTTCGGCCGTACTCTATCAAGGTCAGGCAGGTAACGGCAGGCCTTTAGTCGGGACGCCTATCACGATCTCGGTGAGCGGCGGTTCTACCGCGACGACGACTTCTTCTCTGAATCCGCCGACCGTAACCCCGGCATATGGAGGTAACCCTATGACGGTCGCTATCACTTTTGATAACCCAGCGTGCGGAGGCTATCAGACCAACTGGGGTGATTCGGGCGGAGCGTCGCCAGGAGTCTCGCAATGCGGAGCTTCAGGCACGATCTCACAGACGGTACAGCATACCTACACTTCGGGAGGCCAGTACACCATCACGCTGACTCGCGGCACAAGAAACGACACGGCAGGAGTAAATATCTCCAACTAGTCCTCTTACTCAGAATGCATCTCTCGAGAACTTTCCTCGACTCGCTTTGCGAGCGCGGGGTGCTTTGAGAGCGAACGATCTGCTGAAACTATCCTCTGTGCCTCTTCGCGCGCTGCCTGGATGAGTCGGGGGTTCTTGAGCGCATCCATGCCGATATCAGAGACGCCCCATTGCCTGCGGCCGTAGAGATCTCCCGCGCCGCGCGTCTCGAGGTCGGCTTCGGCGAGCTTGAAACCGTCGTCGCTCTTTTCCATCGCACGCAGACGCTTCGTCGACATCTCTCCCTTGTGTTCTGCCAAGAGAAAGCAGAACGGCGGATGAGACGAGCGCATGACGCGGCCACGCAGCTGGTGGAGCTGTGCCATGCCGAAACGCTCTGCACCTTCTATCAGAATCACCGTCGCGTTCGGGACGTTTACGCCGACTTCTACCACCGACGTCGCGACCAGTATCTGTATCTTGTTTTCCATGAAATCTTTCATTACGTCTTCTTTCTCGCCCGGACGCATGGCTCCGTGGAGAAGCCCCACTTCGAAATCAGGGAACACTTCTTTCTGCAGACGCTCAGCTTCAGCTTTTGCGCTCCTGGCCTGGACCGCGTTCATCTTTGCAGGATCGGGCTCGTTGATACGCGGGCAGATGACATACGCTTGTCGGCCTTTCTCCAGCTCTTCACGCATCTTTTCGTATGCACGACTCCTTTCTTTCGGTTGCAAGACTTCGGTAGTCACTTTCGCGCGTCCAGGCGGGAGTTCGTCGAGTACAGAGATATCCAGGTCACCATATATCGTGAGTGCCAACGTGCGGGGGATGGGAGTCGCGGTCATCGAGAGGAAATGCGGCGCGGCATCGTCTTTGTGCGCGAGTGCACGGCGCTGACGCGTCCCGAAACGATGCTGTTCGTCTACGATGGCGTATGCCAGATGCTGGAACTCGACTTTCTTCTGGATGAGCGCGTGAGTACCTACCAGCATGGCGATCTCACCGTTACCTATCCATTTCAGAAGCTGCGAGCGCGAGATGTCGGTGGCTTTGTCGCGGGAGACTTTCGAAGGGAATTTCTTGCAGCCGCTTCCGGTGACGAGTGCGATGTTTATCGGCAAGTGCCTGAAGTATTCTATAAAAGAATCGAAATGCTGCTGCGCCAATATTTCCGTCGGTGCCATATAGGCGACCTGGAGCGTGCCGCTTTTGCGCTCTGGCGGGCGCGACGTCACCACTGCATATGCGGTAGCTGCGGCGACGAGCGTCTTACCGCTCCCCACATCACCCTCCAGAAGCCTTGCCATCGGATGATTCTTCTCGAAGTCCGCGAGTATCTCCGCAATCGCGCGTTTCTGTGCACCAGTCGGCGTGACAGTGAGAGCCGAGAGGAATTTCTCAGTGCGCTCAGGCGCATCCGGCACTGGAAAAGACGGGAGCGAATCATTCTCGGCGCGCTCGAGTGCACGAGCCGTCTGCATCACGAATATCTCTTCAAAAGCAAAACGCTTACGCGCAGCTTCCGTATGCGGAAGCTTTTCCGGCACGTGAAGCCAGACGAGCGCGGAGGCAAGGTCAGGCAATTTATATTTCGCACGGATATCTTCGGGGATCGGGTCGGCGAGTTCTTTGTGTACGCCAGCTGAGAAGACCCGCTGAAGCGCGTGATAGAACCAACGGCTCGTGACGCCTTGTGTCTCGGGATATACCGGGAAGAGTGCCGGCGCATCCGGATCGGTTTCTTGTTTTGCAAAAAGATTCTGCGCACTCTCGTCGAAAGACGAGCGTTCTATCTCCGGGTTCGATATATATGGCCGGTCTGCTTTTCCGCCGACCGTGCCCGTGATCTTTACGACGACGTCTTCTTTCACGTACGATTTGATATACGGCTGGTTGAACCACATGACTTTCACTTTGCCGCTGGAATCCTCGAACCAGCCTTCGGTCGCTGGCCGGCGGCTTTTCCAAAGCTTTTTTGCTTTCAGGCCGCTGAGCTTGCCGATGAGGGTGACTTTGGTCCCGGGGACGAGGTTTCCGACACTGCCTTCGGAACCGGCTTGTTCATAGCGGGCGGGGAAGTGGTACAAGAGGTCTCTGAGCGTGATTATCCCTAGACGGCGCAGCGCGCCAGCGTGCTTTACATCTAGCTTAAAATGCTTTATCAATGCGTCTTCCGGATGCATCAGAGCATCATAGCTGCATTCGGTAGTAGCGACAAAGTTGAGGCTCGGTCCGTCTGCGGGTGCTCGTGCAGACATAAACCTCTTCGTATCGGCCGTCGGCCGACACCCAGCCCGCCTTTCAGGCGGCGCACTCGCGTGCGGGTTTAGTTATTCACAGTGATGCATTTGCATCTAGGGCAGGGACTTCGATACTATAGTCGTGTTTAGCAGTCAATGAGCATTTTTATGGCAAGAGGACGTGGCAGTAAGCATGAAGATGAAGAGGAAAAGGAAAACAAAGACGTCGGTGTCTCCGATGAGGCGCTTGATCTGGTAGACGAAGACGAGGAAGACGAACTCGGGCTATTAGACGAGCCCGAAGACGACAAAGGCTGGGAGTAGGTATACAATTAAACGATGCAAATACTGCTGCGCTATCTGGGCACGCTTGCAGCTGTGGTGCTCACGGTGTATCTGGTACCCGGTATCGTGGTAACCGGAGGCTGGCTCAGTATCTTCCTTGCTGCACTCGTATGGAGCGTCTTGGTGACGGTGATAAAACCAGTCCTCCAGATAATCGCGCTGCCGATCACTATCATCACGTTCGGCCTCTTCGCGCTGATACTCAACGCTTTTCTTTTCTATGTAATGGCCTGGATCGTTCCGGGCTTTGCGATAACGAATTTCTTGGGTGCACTTCTCGGCGCTCTCGTCCTCTCCGTGCTTTCATGGCTCATACACCAGATACTGTAGCGATATGAGCCTGGATGGTGGCGGATTTCGCGACAAGGGAAACTCTGAGCGGGAAGAAATAAAAGCGACGGAGAGAGAGGGCATGCGCAAGGCGCTGCATCGAGCGATACAAGCGGCATTGCTTGGCGGAGCGCTTGTCGGAGCGCCGCTAGAAGGAGCAGAGGCAGCGAAACGAGTGCAACACCCGCGGCATGAGTCTATAGGCAGTCCGGCTCCAGTTCCTGAAAAACCGACGCAAAGAAACTTCAACCTTAATCCAGGGACGGTCACCAAAGTAGAAAGCTATGCTTCTCCTGAGGCTCAGCTCGCTGCAGAGGCCAGAGAGGTACAGAAAAATATAAAAGTGGCTCGGCTAGCTTTCGAGGACGCAGACGCGGTGGCTCGCGCTTTCGTGGTGACGAACGAGCAAAAGTATGCCGAAATACGGTTGATAATCAACAGCATGGTCGTGCGACTCAACGAGATCGAAATGAGGCTTACGGAGAGCATTCGCATCTCGAAATATGACAGTCCCGTAGATCGTCCGGCTTCGAACGCGACGACTCCTACCGGCGCTATCCAGGAACAACTGCTCGAAGCGGCTAACGCGTTAAAGCAGGCAGATACGGCCCTCCGCAAAGCCAACAGCACGGCGAATGAGATGCATAATGCGGCCGTTGTCGCGACATTTTCAAATGTCGATAAGCTCCTAGCTGAGATCGAGCGATCCAACAGCAACCTCATCGAGATGAATGTAAAACGGAGATAGGAAGCGCGTTTTAAATAAAAAAATCAGCCCGTCTCGTGAGACGGGCGTATATATCGCGGGGTCGCGGCAGAGACTAGCGCTTCTTTGCGCGTTCCTGCTTCCGCTTTTCTCGATCCGGAAACTCGCGTATGTGTCTTCGCTCCGCCTCCAGTGCACGGTTGACGGCGTGCAAGATTCCTTTGAATCCGCGTCGAAGGCCTCGCATATTACGGTTGATGTCACGTACTGACTCAGCGAGTCGCGCCTCGAAGTCATCAAGTTCGGTCTCAACGAGCTTGTCGAATGCACCGACATCGCTAACGTCAACCTTGTTCCGAATGTCTTCGTAAATCTTCCGGAGCCATGCGATCTCGGTCGCGGCCTCGGGACGCATAGCCCGGAGGAATTTTTCCGTGTCCGAACTGATCTTGGATAATTTCTCGAGGTGTGGGAGGTATAGCTTCAAAACCTCTTGAATGCGTTCTATGGTACGCAGCCGCGAAAGAGGCTCCCTCCTCCTCGACACGAGCTTCTTTCCATTGCCGCCAGATTCTTTTGCCATTTCGTCTCCTTGGCACGAGTGTCTAACAGAGTTATACAAGTAAAATGCAATATTGCAATCTTAACGTAAAGCCAGCTTGACATGCTGTCCGTGGCATTTATCATGCAGGCAATGACCGTCTCGAACGTCGTGCAGAAGATCCGCACAGACAAAGGATTCACCCAGGAAGAACTTGCAGATAAAGTCGGCGTCTCGCGGCAGACCATCATCGCGATAGAGAAAGGCAACTACACGCCGTCGGTCCTCTTGGCGCTCAAGATCGCGCGGGTGTTCAAATTATCGGTTGAAGATATATTTTCATTATGAGATACAACGTCATCCAGTGGGTAATACTCGCGCTTTTGGCGCTTATACTCTTCACTCTCGTGGACCCTTTCATGTACTGGATGCCCAGCATGGTCCAGATGATAGCGCTCACCGTGGCTGCAGCGCTTCTCGCGGTCTTTGCGGGAGCAGTCATTGCGGAGAAAGGCGGTGATGAAAGGGAAGTGCAGCACCGTATGCATGCGGGACGTGCTGCATTCCTCTCCGGCATCGCGCTTCTGACACTTGCGCTCCTGTACCAAGGTTTTACACACGCGATAGACCCATGGGTGCCGCTGACGCTCTTCGTGATGGTTCTCGCCAAGCTTAGTGCGCGCTGGTACACAGATCGGCAAAACTAATCCACATGTCCGTGTAAAGTCTACTTTACACTCATAGGACAAAGCTTATACTTGCGACATGCTACTTTTCCTCATCGCATTCATCGCAGGTGTACTGACCGTGCTCGCGCCATGCGTCTTGCCGCTTCTCCCTGTCATCGTCGGCGGCTCGGTAAGCGGTGGGGTTAATCGCTCGCGAGCATATACGGTCGCATTCTCTCTCGGCGTATCAGTAATACTTTTTACGCTGCTTCTCAAAGCTTCGACCGCTCTCATAGGAATACCGCAGTACGCATGGATGTGGTTTTCCGGCGGCGTACTCGTCATCTTCGGCATCATCACGCTTATCCCGCAGATATGGGACAAGATAGGTCTCGTAAATACGCTGAGCCGCGAGAGTAACAAAGCGATGTCGGCGGGTTTTATGAAACAGACGTTCTGGGGCGACATCGTCGTCGGTGCGGCGCTCGGTCCTGTGTTTTCCACCTGCTCGCCGACATACTTCGTGATACTCGCGACGGTATTGCCGGCTTCTTTTGCTGCGGGTCTCGTTGACCTTTTCGCCTACACCTTCGGGCTTGTGCTGATGCTCCTTTTCGTTTCTCTCGTCGGACAGAAGATAGTCGATAAGCTCGGGCTTGCGGCGGACCCGAACGGCTGGTTCAGGAAGATAATCGGCGCACTTTTCATCATCATCGGCGTACTGGTCTTTTCTGGCGCAGAAGCACCGCTCGAAGAGTGGCTTATAACGCACGTCTATGATGTGACACGTATAGAACAGCAGCTTTTGCAGCTTCGCGGAGACTCCGGCCCGATGCCTATGCCGACTCTCGGTGAAGACCAGACTACCATCACGGCAACGGGCGCGACTTCTACCTCAGGCGCTCTTTCCGCCTCTACGACGTCACAGTCGGTCGCGGCTGCCGTCAGCGATGCGCAAAAAGCGATGCGTTTCCCGAAGGCGCCCGAGCTTGCATCTGTAGATGGCTACATCAACACCGGCACGGGACCGGACGGGAAACCTGCGCCTATCACGATCTCGCAGTATAAAGGAAAAAGCGTGGTACTCGTGGATTTCTGGACGTACAGCTGCATCAACTGTCAGCGATCTCTGCCATATGTAGAGTCGTGGTACCAGAAATACAAAGACCAAGGACTCGTCATCATCGGCGTCTCGACTCCTGAATTCGCTTTCGAGCACGTCTATGACAACGTCGCGAACGCTACGAAACAATTCGGTATCACGTATCCGGTCGTACTCGACAACGAATACGGTACGTGGAATGCGTTCGGGAATTCCTACTGGCCGCGCGACTATCTCATCGATATCGACGGCTACATCGTGCATGATCATGCTGGCGAAGGTGACTACGATGTAACAGAAAAAGCGATACAGACGGCGCTTCTCGAGCGGGCGAAAAGGCTTGGCACGCAGATGCCGGCGACCGGAATATCAGCGCCGATGGGAGTCGTCTCCGTAAATAGCGGCGCACTCGGCTCACCAGAGACGTATTTCGGTTCCAACCGCAACGAATATCTCGGAAACGGCGATCAAGGTAAGAAAGGAACACAGTCTTTCACATTGCCGCAGACAGCGGATGCGAACATGCTCTTTCTTGGCGGGACATGGGACATCGAGCCGGAATACGCAGAGACATCAGCCGACCTCGGTAAAAGCGCGGCGAGCGATACCGTCGAATATCACTACCAGGCGAAGAACGTGTATTTCGTCGCAGGTTCAGCCAACGGAAAAGATATCCGAGTCGAAGTGATGCGCGACGGAAAACCTCTCGACAAATCTTACGCCGGCAAAGACATCATCTTCAAAGACGGGAAGAGCTACATGATGATAAACGGAAACCGCTTGTATCACGCGATAGGGGACAGCGGATACGGTGACCATACTTTAGAATTCATCATCTCTCAGCCCGGCCTCCAGGCGTACACGTTTACGTTCGGCTGATCGTTACTGAGCAAACTGCGTGCGGTAGAGTTCTGAATACAGTTTGCCGTTTTTGATGAGTTCTTCGTGCGTGCCGCGTTCCACGATGCGACCTGCTTCGACGACAAGTATCTGATCGGCACCTCTGATGGTGGAAAGCCGGTGCGCTATCACTATGGATGTACGGTTCTTGAGAGCGGTCTCGAAAGCTTTCTGTATAGCAGCTTCGGATTCGGAATCGAGATGTGCGGTCGCTTCGTCGAGTATGACGAGCGGCGGCGCTTTCAAGAGTACGCGCGCGATAGCGAGGCGCTGCTTTTCTCCGCCGGAGAGGCGATAACCGCGCTCGCCGATGACCGTGTCCAGTCCCTGAGGGAGCGACTCGATCAGGGGCCATATCTGCGCGTCTCTGAGTGCGCTTTTCAACTCCTCATCGCTCGCATCCGGCTTCGCGTACGAGAGGTTCGCTCTGATAGTGTCGTGGAACATATGCGCTTCCTGGAGGACGATACCGATAGTGCGGCGCATCGAATCGAAACTCGCGTCGCGTACGTCGACGCCGTTGATACTGATGTTTCCGACGGTCGTGTCGTAGAAGCGGGGGACAAGCTGCGTGATGGTGGTTTTCCCAGCGCCGCTCGGTCCGACGAGTGCGGTAGTCGTCCCTGGCTCGACGACGAAGCTTACGTCGTACAGGACCTGGTTTTCCGGAGAGTGGCTCAGGATCGCGACGGACTCAAGCGACGCGAGCGAGACTTCGGAAGCTGACGGATACCGGAAATCGACGTGCGAGAATTCTACTTTTGCGGGACCCGGCGGAATGAGTGTGGCGTTTCGTGTCTCGGCGACCATCGGCTTCAGGTCGAGTATCTCGAATACTCGGTCAAACGACACGAGCGTCGTCATCACGTCTATCTGGACGTTCGAAAGGGCGGTCAAAGGGCCGTAGAGCCTTGCAAGATACGATGCCATCGCGACGAGTGTACCGACGTCGAGTACGTGCTCTATGGTAAGGACGCCGCCCCATCCGTACGCGAAGGCGACAGAAAGCGATGCGGTGAGTCCTAGTGCGATAAAGAAGATGCGCGCATACGCGGAAGTCTCGACGGCGATATCACGCATGCGTCCGGCCTGATCTTTGAACGCTTTTACTTCGTCACCGGGGTCGCCGAATACTTTTGCAAGCTGTGCACCGGCGACGTTGAAGCGCTCCACCATGACGTTGTACATCGATGACGAAAGGTCGTAGCGCTCGCGAGTAAGAGCCTGGAGTTTCTTGCCCATGTATCGCGCAGGGATGATAAATATCGGAATGAGCGCGAGTGCCACCAGCGTGAGCTGCCAGGAGAGCACGAACATCGCAGTGAGCACCAAGGCCGTCGTGACGATATTGCCGACGACGCTCGATAATATGTCGGTAAATGCATCACTGATGCCGCTGACGTCCGTGTTGAGCCGGCTCACGAGGGCACCTGTCCGTGTACGAGTGAAAAAAGCCAGAGACATCTGCTGGATATGCGAGAACACGCGTACGCGCATGTCGAGCAGCATGTCCTGGCCTATGCGAGTCGCGAGTATGCGCTGCACGAAAGTAAGCGCGGCATCGACTATGGCGATAGAGCCCGCAAGGAATGCGAGCTCGATGACAAGCTTCACATCGCTATCCAGGATCCCTTTGTTTATTATTTCGCGGTAGATGAGCGGATTTACGACTCCGACCGCGGCATCGAGAACGACGATACATAGGTAGAGTCCGAGCATCCACGCGTAGGCACTTGCGAACTCCAGGATGCGCCGTATAGTACCGGGCCGAACGCCTTCTTTTGCAGCGTCATTGTCGCGCGTGAACGAACGGAGGCTGCGTAATCCCGGAGGCATCGCTCTCACTGTATCAAATGACAGACCTCGATGCGCCCGCTATAAGAATTGAGCCGTTTCACTGCCTGTTCACTACGGTGGCGCTATGGTATCGATGAGCCGGATAAATGACGGCTTCCTACCGTATGAAAAAGAAAGCAGTATTCTTGTTCATCCCGCTTTTTTTCGCGTTCAGCTATCTGCACGAATATAAACTCCCGCATTTTTCTTTTTCTACTCCGCGAAACGCATCGGATGCCTCAAGCAACGATTACGACATATATTCTTCGCATGGTGACGGTTCAAGCTGGCGCAATGCATTTCTTGCAAGGAACAACGTTCAGGATCCCGGCGCAGAAAATAACAGCACTGATACTCCTGCCGCAATGGGTCAAAGTCGCACAGATGCACAGACTCAAACAACAGATACCTCTGTAACTCCTGGTCTGCCGAATACCGGTGTCGAAGGGCCATCCCCGTCTTCTTATGCTCCTCCAGTCTCTCCGACCGGAAGCGTTTCATTCAACATGCCTGCGACGACCATAGCTGTGCCGACTGGGCCTTCGGCGAGCGGCACCGGACTCACTATCTTTCCCCAGTCATCATCTCCGGCGCCCACTACGATAGATCAGATAAGCACTTCTCAAAGTAACAGTCCGCTTCCGCCGCCTCCACCTGCAGATACGTCCGCAGCGTCATCATCCGTTCCGGCTGAATCTACTTCGACAACCCCTTCGCCTGTAAATGCGACTTCAGCTTCGAGCTCGACTTCTGCTGCGACCACGACACAGATGACTCCGCCGCCTCCACCGCCATTTCAAACGCCACCGTCCAAGACTCCGTCCACCTCTTCTTTATCAGTAGCAACTTCAACAGGAATTACGCAGACAGGAAGTAGGCCGCCAGAAAACAGCGGAGGGAATACCGGAGGTGAGAATATATTCTCGACTGGTGGAGTGACTTTCCGCTTCGACGACGGCTGGCAGTCTCAATACGACGTAGCGCTTCCAGCGCTCCAGGCAGCAGGGTTTAAAGGTACTTTCTACATCGTCACGCGCCAGCTTCTTGACCAAGACTTTCCCGGATTCATGAGTAGCGACGAAGTAAGACAGCTGGCAGCGGACGGCGAAGACATCGGAGATCATACTCAGACGCATCCGCATCTGCCGACGCTTTCTGTATCACAGCAGCAGGCCGAGATAGTCGGCGCACGAAGCGATCTCGAATCGCTGGGCATTCATCCGCTCACGGTCTCATATCCGTACGGCGAGTACAAGCCGGAGACCGTGCAGATAGTGAAAGACGCGGGCTTCCAGGGAGCTGTGACTACCGTGGAGACTACGGTCTCGCCGAATTCGGATCCATACCAACTCGAAAGTCCGTCGCTCCAGGTATCGAATTCGCCCTCACAGATAGAACAGATGATACAGGATGCGATGAGGAATCATCGCTGGCTGATAATGACTTTCCACCAGATCGATACAAGTGGTAATCAGTACTCCATCACGCCGCAGGATTTCCGCACTGTCGTAGACTACGTCTCGCGTAACCATATTCCGGTAGTCACCGTCGCCCAGGGACTTTCACAGCTCTCGAAATAGTTACGGCATCACCGCGCTACACGTAGCGCCACACGTACCGGAAGGGGATTTACCCGACATCGTTTTGAAGTGAGCGTTTATCTGCGTCTGTGTCAGTAGATGGTTATATATCGCGACTTTGCCGATAGCGCCTTTGAACCACGTATCCATCGCCATCGTCCCGATGTCGAGCGCAGATGAGTTGCTCTGCGGCTTGACACCATACTGGCTCATGCAGCCGGTCGGCGCGTGGTCAGCAAAGCTCTGCTTCACGCCGTCGACCCAGATGTTTATCGTGCCCGGCGAAGATGAATCGCATCCGCTCGGAGTCGTACCGGTCTGATATTCCGCGACGACATGTATCCATTTGCCCGCAGAAATAAGGTTGCTTTGCGGCTGCCAGTCCGCTGCGCTCCCTAGTCCCGCAGAACTATTGAAGACGTATGCGGAGAGCCTGTCCGGACGATTCTCAGCCGTGACTGCGTTGTATATACGCGCTTCCCATTCGCAGGTCGGCGAATAATCTTCGCATTTGCCCATCCAATCCACATAGCCGTCGTCGCTTGCGGTACTGAAATTCAGCGTGTCGGGCCGTATCCATGCTTCCCAGGTAAGCGCGCGCGTCGTAGGGATAGAGAAGTCCGCGGAAGACGGCACCGTAAGATACTGCGATGAGCCGTTAAAGACCGCGGCACTATCGCCGTTGGGGAGTGACGCGGAAGAAGGCGTCCCGCCTTTGTATGTGCCGGTGTGACCGCGACCGCTCGCGTCGGTTTCTTTGCCCGAATTGGCTGAATTCATCTTGAGATACATGACTGGCTTGTCGGCGAGTACTACGGAGTCGTACGCGCCGGACGAAGTCGAAGGTGTAGGCGTCGGAGCAGGTGCCGGAGCAGATGAAGGGGCTACGCTCGGGACACTTGCCGGAGGAGGATCCGATACGTAGAAATCATCGAACTGAGCGTCAGCAAAGTCGCTGCGGATGCCGATGGTGCCGGAATTCGGTACTTCAGCGCCATATTTGGCCGGAGTGTCGATAGCGCTTATCGCAAGCGTCCATGTGCCTGTGCGGCCGATATCGGTGTAGAGAGAGAGCTGAGGCCCGGTAGAGCCGTCGACCGCAACGAGCTTGAGGCCGATCCATTTGTCGAGAGGGATGAGGTCATAGTTCGTGGTCGCGCTGTACGTCCCGGAGAGAAGCTTCTTGTACGCGAGCGTCTGATATTTGCCACCGGTCTTTTTCTTTATCACTACGGCGCCATCTGCACGCAGACCGCCGTAATAATAATTGTTTTCGTTCTGGTATCGCACGAGTACCGACTCGCCGATGTACGGGCTGCGGTTCGCGGCGTTGGTGAGATTGTCTTTGATACGCTTGAAATATATCTGCGCCGCAGGATCCTTGACTGAGCCCTTGAAGAACATCTGGAAGACATTTTGCGGGTGCGCTCCGCTATCTGACGCTACAGGATAGCTCGTCGCGTAGGTTTTGCGGACCGGGCTAGTAGAAGGTATGGCTCCCTGCACCGTCTCCGCGACGCCGCTTACGATCGTGAGCTTCGAGCCGCTCTGGAGCCACCAGGTGAGGCTGCTACTCTGAGACGCATCAGATGCCTCCGAGAGGACTCCCGAGCTGCTGAAATGATCCGCAAACGGGATGCTGATAGCGGCAAAAGCGAGGCCGCTTCCGGTCAAGAGTATGGCAAGCGATGCCAGTAAGGTGAGAGCTTTGGTCTTTTTTCTCAAAGAGAATAACGCTTCTAACAGTCTTTTTCTCATACGATGGTATTTTTTGCTTAATTGACCCCGGAAGACGTGATGCATCTCCCTGAATAAAGAATGAATTTTCATTGTAGGAGTGATGAAGATAGGCGCAACACGAAAAACTTTTCACACCACAGAAATTGTGGCGTTGCATGAACTTTTTTACTTTTTGTGCTGAAAAAGATATGAAGGGCGTTCATGAAAAAACGCTCTCACCATGCAAAGGAGACAATGCAAGGCCAAAAATTATTTTTGCAGCCTGAAGAAACCGAGGGAGTATGGATAGCCGGGTATGATGCGCACCGTGAGCTTTCCCATGTATTGTCCTGGGAGCGGCTCGACGAGCTGGTCGAGGATAAGGCGTATCCAGAAGGGATTTTCCGGCCGGTCGTAGTCTATATATAGAGCGGTCTTCTCTCCATGGAGGCCTATCGAGGTAGTAAAAGGATAGCGCTCTGCCGGCTGAGGGTTGCCGTCGTCAAAAACATTGATACCTGTTGAGCTCGCGGAATTAAATTTCTTGCCGAGCCAGGTGACTTTGACCGGAAGGTTTACGCTCCCTTTGTAGAAGCCGTCGAGCTTTGTGTTTGGTGCCGAGCTCGAAGCAAAAAGCTTGCCGTTATCGGAGTTTTCCACGTACCACGTCTGCAGGAATCCTGCGCCGAGCACGAAGATAGCTATGCCTATGACAAGCTTGAAGAGGAAAAACATCTAGTTCTTGCTGAAGAGGGTGCCGAACTTCCTTTTGGCGACTAAGAAAAGATAGATTATCTCGAGGATGCCGGCGGTGTTTATGAAAAGGAACACGATGAACCAGACGACCTCTCCGCGGCGAGAGCTGTGCCAGAGGGCGAGGCCTTTCCAGAAGATGGACCAGAAGATAAACAGCACCAAAAAGGGAGCGAATCCCGGAGGGATCATGCCCGCGAAAACGTCTTGCGGATACATGCCTATACTATAGCACTATTTTAATGCATGTATCCGATCTTCTGCATAAACTCCTTGCCGCCCGGAATCTGCTCGATGTCTTTGAGTTCTTCCGAAGAAAACCATCGCGTCTCTACCAGGTCGTCGCTGAGCCGGACGGGGATCTGGTCGGCATCATGGTCGATATCGATACGGAAATATTTGAAGTCCATGTGACACAGTACTTTTTCGCCCGTTTCCTTGAGTGTCTTTTCTGTGGAACCGCCGTTTACGTAGGGGAGAGGCGTGACCTTGTGCTTGGAGATATCTATCCCGACTTCTTCCATCACTTCACGAGCCACTGCATGCTCCAGGCTTTCGCCGTCGTCTACTCCGCCGCCAGGAATATGCCATGCGTCGGCCCAGACGCCGCCACCTTTCGGGTCTTTGCGACCCATCAGGAGCTTCCCGTCTTTAGAAAAAACGTGCGCGCAGGCGATAGTCCGCTGGATTTCCCGCATAGTCGTGACAAAATCCTACCATGACCAGTGAGTCCATAGAAAAGACCGCATCTAAGCAATGGAACGATTTCATTGAGCTGAAAAAGGACAGCAAACCCAGTGCGCGAATTCAGGAAGCTATGCCCATGGTTTCGGGGAAGGATGAGGCACTTGACCTAGGTGCCGGAGCGCTGGTCAGTACCAAATACCTGCTCGAACAGGGATTTAGGCATGTCGTCGTGGTAGACGTGGCTGACGCGGCAAAGAAGATCGCCAGAACAATGCCGTCCGACCGGGTGGAATTCCATCAAAGAAAATTCGAGAACTTTGAATTTGCGACCGGGAAATACGATCTTGTAAACGCAGAATATGCGCTGCCGTTCATGCAGAAGGATACGTTGCAGAAGACTTTTCCGAAGATCATCGCTTCGCTCAAGAAAGACGGGATATTTGCCGGAACACTTTTCGGTACGCGGCATGAATGGAATGACGGAAAGAGTGTGGATACGTTTCTGACACGGGATGAGGCGATGAAACTTTTCGAACGAAATGTCGCGGTCCTGAAGTTCGACGAGATAGAGAAAGAGGGGGCGACCATGAGCGGTAGGATGGTGCACTGGCACACGTATCATTTCATAGTCAGAAAGACGTGATTTGAAGCCGCTCTCGTGGTAAGGTATCCAGCGAAGGAGGGGCAGTCCGCGCCTCATCTTCGGAAGCAGACGAAGGTCTACATAATGGAGAGGTGCCAGAGCGGTCGAATGGAGCACACTGCTAATGTGTTGAGCGGGAAACCGTTCCGAGGGTTCGAATCCCTCCCTCTCCGCAGAGAAAAAATGCGCGCGATGGGCGCGCATTTTTGATGCACGAGGGAAAATGGTGAAAATGGTGTCAGACACCATTTTCACCAAGATGCTTTGGGGTAGGTGGTCGTCGAGACAAGTATAAAAGTAATGATATTGTTCAACTATGAAACTCAAAGACGGGGCGAAATGCAAAGTCATTGGCGGAGTTCATACGGGAAAGTCCGGTATCGTGCGTGATATCAAGACCAGTAAGACCGGCGCCATGACGATAACCGTAGTTCAGGCAAACGGTGTGCGCTTCAAGACGCTCGCGAAGAATGTAGAGATGGTATGAGTCCGAAACGCTGAATAATGGTGTCATGCACCTTAGGACAAAAAAGGGAGACGCTATTTCTCCGCATGCGTCTCACACGGTCTGACCCCCCATTTTCCCTTATTCGCTCGGAGTCGGATCGCGGAAGACCGCTTCGATATTGTTGCCTTCCGGATCGCGTACATAAGCGGCATAGTGTCCTGGAGAATAATTCTTGCGATACCCGGGCTTACCGTTATCGGTGCCTCCTGCCTCAATCGCTTTAGCATGGAAAGTGTTAACGGCTTCTTTGTCTTGTGCGGCAAATGCAATATGGTCACGACGCGGTTCGCCCTTGTGTACCATGAATTCCGCGTGGTCTTTGCCGAAACCAACGACCTTGCCCTTAGCTTCAAAGCTCATCTTCAAACCTAGCGGTTTTAATGCAGCCTCGTAAAAAATCTTAGCCTTATCTACGTCAGAAACAGGGAACCCTGTGTGATCGATCATATAAAGTATTTATGATGATGTTTGATAGACGCTGACTTAAAAGCATAAGCTATTGTTTATGCTAATCACATGAACTTGCTACTTAAAGGCGGTCACTTTTTCTTGAAGGGTGACAGGCACCTTTTCTCCTGCTCGAGGTTTAATTCTAATTCTGCAAAAAAGAGGAGCCCATCAGCGTGCATATGGGCGGCGAAATTGGCAAACCAAGGTCAGGACCTCCAAATACCTGAATAATGGTCGTATACTTAAAGAGTATGGCAACCATCAATCCTTGGATTAATTTCAACAGTTTGAGGATTCTCAATCCATTGGATCTATAAACCGTGCCGCCACTTTCTCGACTTTCTTTACAAAATGGTGAATTTTCGGATATCTACGGGTATGCAATTCGCTCCATGCGCGGACCTTCGACGAGGCCATCGAAAGCAGGACTATTCCTATGGCAAGAAAGAGAAATCCTTGTAAGAAGGGAAGGGCCAGGCCTAGGATGCCCAAGATAACGAAACAGATACCGAGTACGATGATGAGTATCTTTTTTACCTGTTTATTCATATCTCATTATACAAAGCCTAAGACCCTTAAAAATGTTAGGCTGACGAAGTGAAAGATGCTCTAGCCATACTAGCCGCACTTTTCGCAGTCGCGGGCAATACTCCGTATCTCGTGGAAGTCGTGAGAGGGCATGTGCAGCCGCATATGTACACGTGGCTCGTAGGCGCGATCGTATCTGGTACGGTTTGTTTCGGAATGCTTAGTAAAGGCGCTGGTATCGGCGCGCTTCCCATCGCAGCATCCGAAGTATTTACGATACTTATCTTTCTTTTCTCGCTAAAGTACGGCTTTAAAAGCATCACGAAATCCGACAAGATGTTTTTACTCATTGCGCTTGCAGGAATAGTCCCGTGGTTATTCACTGAAGACCCGACACTCTCGGTCATCATCGCTGTCGGTGTCGATGTGGCGTCCCAAGCTCCTACCTTTCGCAAAACTTGGACGCATCCGAAAACCGAACATCCTATTTTATATGGAAGCAATGTCTTGCGGCACATTTTGGTGCTCTTTTCGCTGCAGACATACAATATCGCAACGACCCTGCACTCTATCGTTATGCTGGGCACGAATACCGCCATGACCTTTCTCATTCTCTTGAGGCAAAATAAGGAAACCAAGGCCTGACCTCATTCCGGATTTTGTATACTCACAGACGTATGACAATTAACGACTAACGCATGGAAACACGACCGACAGCGGCCATCATCTTGTACGAAGGCGACAAGATCCTGATGCAGCATCGCTCAGAAGACGCCAAGCGGAACCCGGGTTTTTGGGGTTTGTTCGGTGGCGGCATAGATGCAGGGGAGACGCCGCTCCAGGCCGTAAAGCGCGAGTGCATGGAAGAACTCGAATATCAGCTCAAAGATCCGCGTCATATCGATACCGAAACTACCGAGCGCAACGACCTGCGCGTCGAGATGTATACTTTTGTCGAAGAATACGACGGCAGCCCACTGGTACTTCACGAAGGGCAGGGGTACGGGTGGTTTACCATCGACGAAGCACTTGCTTTGCATATCACGCCGGAGCGGCGAGCCGCATTGGAAAGATTACGGACAAAGATATTCAGGTAGCAGAGTTTTCTGGGATTGGTGCCTGACACTTTTTCTAGTCCTTATATTCCAGAATATCTCCCGGCTGGCATGTGAGCGCCTTGCAGATAGCTTCCAAGGTAGATAGCCGGATAGCTTTTGCTTTGCCGTTCTTGAGTATGGAAACGTTGGCCATCGTGATGCCGACCTTTTCGGCAAGCTCGGTGACGCTCATTTTCCGTTTCGCCAACATGACGTCGATGTTAATGATGATTGCCATGCGGGTATTTTTATACCGTTAAGTCGTTCTCGGATTTCATGTCCACGGCGTTCTGCAAGATCCTCTCGAACATTCCCGCTGCTGTGGCGATAACCACAGAGAGAAAAGTAATGAGTACACCCATGAAAACTCCGCCTGCAGCATCATCGCTGCCATGGTTCATCATGATGATGAGCTCTTCTACGACTACAAAACCGATGATGGTTATGAAGCCGTATTTTATGGTTCGCAAAGCTTTGACGGCTGCTTGCGAGAATATCTTATTTTCTCTGGCGTATCCCAACACCTTGAACGCTTGGTAGAGTGCAATGAAGAACGGAATGGATCCTATATATACCAACGCCAGAAAGGGATCATCGAAATATATCTGATAGAGCGATGTGGCGTGTGCGTTCACTCCCTCAGTCTGAGGTTCCCACAGGAGGAGAGTAAAAGCGCCTATGCCTAGAGCCACAATTATTATCTGAAGAAATATCGTTGAACTTTTTTTCATAGATGGTTCTTAATAAACTTATATAGTTCCATCCTAATGTGGCGTTTATCGTTTGTCAATACATATTTATCGTTAATGTTATCGCTTACGCCCATGCATGCCGACAACTACAAAAATAGCCGTTACCGTATCTGTCGGGAAGGTGATATCCGATCTATGTACCAAATGCTTGCGAGAATTACGGCCAGTTTATGAGACAAGTCGAGCCGAAGCCGATAGCGCAAACAGGGAGATCGCCGTCCAGAAACCAGCGGTTATCAAACTTTACGATCTTGATCGATTGGCCAGAACCAGTGACGCAGGTGCCGTCGGTATCGGTACGGCTTGTGATCTCTGAACACCCTCTGAAAGCAGCGTAGTTTTCGAAGGTGCTATGCGCTTTCTGAAGGAAAAATACCTGCCAGGTGAATAGTGCTCCGAGTATGACGACGATGACGATCGCAAACGACACCCAGGGATGATTCTTGAGATATTCCATATATTCGTGAAATAAGCTTTTAATAAGATCGCTGATAATGAACGCCCAGAGAAAACGCCGAGATCCTACGTCGTGCTCCAGGTCTTCGAAATTCTGGAGCATCTCGGCTCCGTGCTTGCGCAAGAACGATGGGGGATACAAGAAGATCAGACGGCTGTAAATCTTCTTCGAAACGGAGCCGTGATCTGCGAGTATCTTTTCCATAGAGCTATGCGGTGCGCAGGCGCGCTTGCGCGAGCCGTGACGCTTGCGCCAGGCGCTCGGTTTCAGCTTTGAATACTGTCCGGCCTTCGGCGGTCAGTTTGTAATAGATACGGCGCGGGTCGCTCGTGTTGCTCTCTGCGACTAGTCCGCTTTTCATCATGCGCTCCAAGGAGCCATACAAGGTGCCGGGACCCATCGTGACGCTTCCGCTGGAGTCTTTTTCGACGAGCTTCATTATCTCGTATCCGTGCTTTTCGCCGCCGTAGAGTGCGAGCAGTATGTGAAATACTGCGGGGGTTAATGGCGCACCGTGGGTATTTTTGCTCATACTCCCAATATATCCGTAGCGGATATATTGTCAAGGTTCACTGTGGACGATGAAAGAGTCTCCAGGTCTCAAATGTGGCTGGCAGCTGATGTCTTCATAGAAATGCCGATGCAAGACCGTTTAAGGAAAAATTCATCTCAAGATGTGAAGAATATGGTACATGACATATCTCATAAGCAGCTGCATGACGGACAGGAAGAGCATCGAGGTATAAGATGATGATATGAACGATGATCAGCAGATTCGTGAGCTGATAGAAGACTGGGCCAAGGCAGTACGCGATAGGGATGTCGCGGGCATCGTTGCGCATCATTCGGACGACATGCTGATGTTCGATGTGCCGGTGCCGTTCCAGTCAAAAGGAATAGATGCTTATCGCAAGACTTGGGAGACCTTTTTCAGAGGTACTGAAGAGGGTCGCTTCGAGATCAGTGATTTGCATATAAACGCTGATACAGATGTCGCTTTTTGTACGGCGAAAGGACGATGTTCATGGAAAAACGACGGGAAATTCGAAGAGCTGGATTTCCGACTGACGGTCGGTCTGAAGAAGATAGACGGAGAGTGGACGATAGTCCACGAGCACCATTCAGTCCCCGCTAATCCGTAAGCACCGCTTCATTTTGGGTTCACTGCACCTGTCGCAAAATGATGCGATGCAAAAGACCGCTCACAAGACCGCTGCAGATCCAAAGAAGAAATATTCGAAGCCCGGCAGCAGAGAACATGCGCAGGAGTATCCGGGTTTGGAAGAGAAAATGGTGACCAAGCCGGTTTCCGGTACGGACTCCTATAAAGGCTCGGGTCGGCTGGAAGGAAAGATAGCGGTGATTACCGGAGGTGATTCCGGTATCGGGCGTGCTGTAGCGATCGCATTCGCCAAAGAAGGCGCAGACGTCATAGTGTCGTATCTTCCGGAAGAGCAGAGCGATGCTGATGAGACCATAAGTGTCATCGAGAAGACCGGAAAGAAAGCGGTCGGGATACCGGGAGATCTCGGTGACGAAGCCTTTTGCGAAGAGCTTATCGGGAACGCTTTCAAGGAGTACGGAAAGATAGACGTGCTCGTGAACAACGCCGGTCTTCAGAGGCATTTCGAGGATCTCGAAGAGATCGAGGCGGATGACTTTGCGGAAATATATCGCGTAAACGTCATCGCGCCGTTTCTCCTGACCCGCGCTGCGGCGCGACACATGAAGCCGGGCGGGTCGGTCATCAACACCGTCTCTATCGAAGCATATGATCCGGATTTCATATTGCTTCCGTATGCCGCGAGCAAGGGTGCATTCGTCGCTCTCACGAAAGGTCTCGCTGAAGAGCTGATAAAGAAAGGCATACGGGTGAACGCCGTCGCTCCCGGACCGATATGGTCACCGCTCAATACGCACGGTTCGCCGGAGGAAAAGATGAAAAAATTCGGCGAACAGACGAAGTTCGGAAGACCGGGTCAACCCATCGAGCTTGCGCCGGTCTATGTGCTCCTGGCGTCAGACGAAGCGAGCTATATCACCGGAGAGATCTATGGAGTGACCGGCGGAGAAGGTGTCGCGTAAATGGTTGTCCGGCCGGCTTTTGCTGCATTGCGGTTTCGAGCATCGGCATACCGGGTACGCCGCCACATCTGATAGTATTGCAATATACACAGCATATGGCTGCAGAGCATCCGAAGAAAGTAATGCTTCTGGACGACGAGCGGTTCCTGCTCGGCATCTACAAGATCAGTTTTGAGCGTAGAGGTTTCGAAGCGGTGACGTTCAGCGATCCCGACGGCGCGCTCGATGCGCTCAGGCAAGGCTATCAGCCCGACGTGATACTTTTCGATATAACCCTGCCACAGGGCAGGAGCGGTTATGAGTTCATAGAGACGGTCAAAAGAGAATCGCTCGCGAAACACGCGCTCAAGATAGTGCTCAGCAACGAAGGCCGAGACGGCGCACGCATGCGGCTTGAAGAGCTGGGCGCCGACGAGCATCTTCTCAAGGCGCAGTATGTGCCAGCTGAGCTGGTGCAGAAAGTCCAGGAGCTCTTGGCTAAGAAGCGGCGTTAAACGGTTGGCAAACATTAGTTTTCGATACGACGAGATATCCGCTACGTCACGCTCTCAGATGCATGGTCTGTCGGCGTCAATCGCAGGTACCACGAACCCGTTTTCAGCGAATCCTAATGCGGTCTCTGTATGCTGACTAAATGAGAATCGCACAGATCGCTCCTCTGGTAGAGCGAGTGCCGCCGAAAACCTACGGCGGCACGGAGCGTGTCATCCACGCGCTTACGGAAGAATTGGTCAGGCGTGGGCACGACGTCACACTTTTCGCTACCGGCGACTCTATCACCAGCGCAAAACTCGAATCGGTATATCCGCGCGGCATGCGCGAAGCGCATATCAAGGATCTCTACGGCCTCAACCTTCCGACGCTCTTGCATATCGGCAAAGCATATGAGATGCAGGATGAGTTCGACATCATCCACGACCATCTGACACCGATAACGCTTCCCATAGCGAACATCGCAAAGACTCCAGTGGTGATGACCGTGCATGGGCCGTTCTCTTCTGAAAACAGGAAGCTTTTTGAAGTGCTGCATAAGCCTTCGATAGTGACCATCTCCGAAGCGCAGTCGTATCGCGTGCCCGGCATCAACCACATAGGAGTCGTCCACAACGGGCTTCCTATGGAAGAGTATCCTTTTTCCGCCGAACCCGGGGAGTACCTGCTGTATGTGGGCCGCATATCGATGGAAAAAGGCGTCCACTATGCTGTAGAAGTCTCGCAGCGACTGGATATACCGCTCATCATCGCGGCGAAACTGGAAAAGATAGACCGGCCGTATTTCAGCGAATACATCGAGCCGTACCTGTCTGATCGGATACGCTGGATAGGCGAGGTGAACGAAAGCGAGCGAAACGAGCTCATGGCGAAAGCTCTCTGTTTCCTGCATCCGGTCACCTGGCGAGAGCCGTTCGGGCTTACGCTCATCGAGTCTATGGCGTGTGGCACGCCGGTCGTCGCTTTCAACCGCGGTTCAATTCCCGAAATAGTAAAGAATGGCGAGACCGGCTTCGTCGCGGACGACGTGGAGACGATGATAGAAGCTGTCATGGACATCCGGTCGATAAACAGGAAGAGATGCCGCGCGTATGCGCTGGAGAATTTCAGCGCATCAAGGATGACCGATGATTACGAAGCGGTATACCGGAAAGTACTCGACGTTCATGATGTTTTTGACATTCCGTACCAAGAAGGTACATATAGGTTCAAGAACGCATGAACGCACAAGACTATCGACAACTATGGGATCTGGGATATTCAAGCATCAAGGACCTTGAGGTCGAAAGCGGCATACTCGCATCCGGAAAAGACGAATTATACGGATGCATCTTCGGCCGCGATTCGCTGATAACGGCGCTCCTCCTCTTAAGGGCATATAAGAAGACCGGCGATATATATTTCCTCGACCTGACGAAAAAGATCCTGCTGAACCTCGTCATCCTGCAGGGGAAAGAGGTCAACATCGAGAGCGGCGAAGAACCGGGGAAGATCATCCACGAATTCCGACCCGACAAGCATGAGCATCTTACTTCGCACCCTGAGCGTCCGTGGTATCTGTACCCGGATCAGACGATGAAGATCTACGACAGCGTGGACTCTACACCGCTTTTTCTCCTTGCTGCGCACGAGTATATGCGCACGAGCGGGACAGAATTCCTTCCGGTCATAGAAAAATTGCTACCGCATGTGAAGAGTGCTTTGGATTGGATCCTCGCTTTCGGAGATTCTAACGACGACGGGCTCATAGATTATCGTTTCCACGAAAAAAGGACGTTCGGCGGGCTCGAGGTACAGAGCTGGATGGACAGTCATGACTCGGCTTTTCACGAAGGGGGAGAAGCTATCGCGTACCCGATAGCCCCTATCGAAGTGCAGGGATATACATGGAGCGCGCTCAAGCTGTGGGCGGATTATTTCCGTGCAAGCGACCCGTCGTACGCCGAAATCCTCGACGAGCGTGCCAAACGCCTCAAAGAAGTTTTTGACGAGAAGTTCGTGCGCAGGAACGGAAATGCCATATCGATAGCTTTTGCGATTAGCGGTGACGGCGAGCAGATGAATAGTCCGCGTTCGAGCGCGGGGCATCTCTTATGGGCAGCGTACTCGAAGGATGGCGACACGTACGAGTCGATATTGGACAAGGATCTCGTGCCGCTTCTCGTCGAGCGCCTGATGCAGGATGACCTTTTCGTGCCTGCTGCCGGGATACGGACTCTTTCGAGTGCTTCCAAGAAGTATCAGGCGCAGAGCTATCATAACGGCGCGATATGGCCGCACGACACAGAAATAGTCGCGATAGGTTTGGAGAATTTCGGATACGAAAACGAAGCCGCGCGCGTGCGCGAAGCGCTCTTTTCCGCTTACAGTCATTTCAGGACACCGCTCGAATTTTTCGGGTTCGAGAACGACATTTATACTGACCGTCTCCTGCCAAGCGGACAGCGCGCCTGTCAGACGCAGGCCTGGAGCGCGGCGGCGCTTCTTTCGTCTCTTTCCGCGCGCCCGGTATCCGGAGAGGATACGAGAAAGATTATTTCTCAAGATGCGTACGTAGTTGCCGGAGGTGTTTGAAGTCTATTGCGCCTTATTCGAACGCTATTCCTTGCATTTTCATATTGCAACGCTTACTGTCAGAGAAGGAATGTTCTTTGTTGGCATTCCTGTTGTTGCAACAACTGTCGAAAATCCGAAAGGGAACATGATGTGCGATTACAGTCTGCATGCGGTGGCAACACGTCCCGCGCAAGTCGGCGAGAAATTGGTGACTACAACCTTCAAGGGCACAGCGACGCGCGGCTTCGCTTCGATAAGCGATCCGACCGTCGCCGTCTGTATGCTTCCGGGCACCGAACTCGCGTTCGATGACAACGTCCGCTATGACCGTGTCTGGCTCTGGGCTGGGACCATCAAGTCCTGCGTCGGCAAGTTCAACCAGATCAAGCCAGATGTTCCGTCTCGTCATCATGACGCCGTCGAATTCGCTGACGGCCGCCACGTGCTGGTGACACAGCTTCGCGAAGGGCAATGCGTCACGGTGCTGCAGCTGCCGGCGACCATGAAGCCTATCATTCCGCATGGCGAAGCAGCGGCGACCTCGACATCAGAACAGGCGCACGAAGAAGCCTGACCTTCCGCCTTCGGCCTACAGTTTCCAGCACGCGACTACGCTCGCCTGCACGATACGGCGGCTCATCCTCGCGATGGGCCGCTACTTTTTTAGTCGAGACGAGCAGTGGGCTCGAAAAAATGATGGCAATGTTCACTCGTCCTCCATCTGCTCCCCATATACAATGAAGCCTTATATCAAGTAAGAGGATATATCTATGAATAAATATTTCGCACTGTTTTGCATACCAGCCGCGACGATGGCTGAATGGTCAAAGAATGTCTCAGCGGAAGAGCGGAAGTCGCAGAGCGACCAGATGATGAAGGATTGGGGAGCGTGGCAGGAGAAGCATAAAGCGCAGATAAAAGACAACGGGCAGCCGTTAGGGAAGACCAAACGGGTCACCAAAGGCGGCGCAAGCGATATCAAGAACGATCTCAACTATTACATCATCTTTGAAGCAGAATCCCACGATGCTGCGACAGAGATAATAAAAGACAATCCGCATTTCATGATTCCTGATTCATACGTGGATGTCATGGAGATTCCGCACATGGGGATGTAACAATAGTACGATGGTACTTCTTAAAGAACTGAGCGGGTGGGTGCCGATCGCGATGTCTGTATCTGTTATGGCAATGCTTTGCGGACTCTTCTTTCTTTCCGGACCGCTCGTGCACGAATCTGACGAAGGCGTTGCCGCGCACGTGTTTCAGCTGCTTATGGCGGGGCAGCTTCCGATAATCGCATTCTTCGCATTCAAATGGCTTCCGAGGTCACCCATGGATGCGTTTCAAGTGCTTCTGCTACAGCTTATCGCAGGTATCATCGCCGCCGCGCCGGTTTTCATACTAGGTCTTTAATGTGGCGCTTGACGGTTTTTTCGTGTACGCGTATAGTTTAATGGTTATTAAACTATTAAATAATGCACACAGTATGGAAGGAAATAAAAGAGTGGTGTTTTCATGGAACCTCCTCAGGTATGCATACGGGGCAGTCGTCTTACTCGCAGGACTCGATAAGCTCTTCGGCACGAACCTCATCGTCTACTGGCCGAAATATATAAGTCCTCTTGTCGGTACGCATCTGCCGGTAAGCGCATCCGTATTCCTCGGAGCCATGGGGGTGATAGAGATAGCGGTCGCGATACTCTTAATCACGAAATGGCCGCGTATAGGCGGATATCTCTCCGTGGCGTGGCTGCTCCTCATCAGTATAAATCTCCTGATGCTCGGGTTCGTCGATATCGCTATCCGTGACATATTGCTCGCGGTCGGCGCGGTGGTGCTCGCCGAGCTTACTGCAGCGGTCGAAGAGCTTAAGCTCGTAAGGCAGACGATGTAGACTACAGAGATGTTGAAGCCCAAGGAAATACAGAAATTGAAGACGCTCATATCCGGCGAGGATGCGCGGCTACCCATCATCTTCAGCGCACTCGGCGATCCGCGTCGCTGCAAGATATTCCGCAGTTTCCTCAAGCGGGAAAGACTCTGCGTGAGCGATGTTTCTCGCACGATGGACATCTCCATGTCACTCGCTTCGCAGCACCTGAAGATCTTGGAAGTGACCGGACTAGTGGTGCGCGAGCGCGAGGGCAGGGTAGTGTATTTCCGGCCGAACATCGCGGACACGCTAGTTCACAGTATTATAAAAGCAGTTCAGTAAAATAGTCCTATGAAACTCAATCTTGTCCGAAGAAAACCGGAAGCTCCAGGAGTCGAGTCATTCGTCTTCAGGCCCGCTGAACCCCTGATCTGGAAAGCGGGGCAATATCTGCACTACGTGCTGCATCACGAGCCGACGGACGATCGCGGAAGCGACAGATGGTTTACGGTCGCATCTGCGCCGTTCGAGAAAGAAGTGATGATAACGACAAGACACGCATCAGAAAAAAGCAGCAGTTTCAAAGAAGCGCTTTTTGCGATGAAAGAGGGCGAAGAGATAGAGATATCGAGCGTCGAAGGCGAATTCACCGTCGAAGACGCGGGAAGAGACTATGTATTTCTTGCAGGCGGGATCGGCATCACTCCTTTTCATTCGATCCTCAAGCAAGCTGACAAAGACGGCACGAAGCTAAAAGTGAATCTCATCTATTCGAACCGCGACGAGAACGTCCCGTACAGAGCGGAGCTCGAAAGCTTCGCCAAGAATAACTCCGGAATATCGATCCATTATGTCGCGGCACCCGAGCGCATCGACGAAGCAAAGATACGCGGACTCGTGCCTGATCTGAAGACGCCGATGTTCTATGTTTCCGGACCAGCCCCGATGGTCTTTGCACTCTCTGAAACGCTCGAGAAGATGGGGGTTACGAAAGAGAACATCAAGCTGGATGATTTTCCTGGCTATCCCGCGGACTGATCCGGAGATTTCCTACTGCAATGATTGCAAGCCTTGAGAGACGGTGACGACCGGGATATTTTTCTGCGCGAGATAGTCGATGATCTGCCCGAATTCCTGCGGAGTGGTGCAGTACTGGTCGCAGTTCTGGTCTACTCGATGGAAAGTAAGTATGAGCCAGAGTTTCTTGGTCGCTGCTTCGTCTATCCAGCTTTGTACCTGTGCGAGCGTCGTCGTGTTCTGTATCTCATGATGTTCGAGCTGATACGGGTCCGAAGTCGGCGTGACATCGCCATCTATGGTCGCAGCTCCCGAAGTGAAGCCGGCATTTTTCACGGTCTGGATGCTCGTCGCGTTATATGCGCCATAAGGATACGCGAAAGAAAGTATCTGACCGACGTTCCAGGAAAGAAGATCTTGGCGCGAGCCCTGTATCTCTGTCTGCTGCTGTGAAGCAGAGAGCGTCGTGAGGTCCGGATGCGTACGGGTGTGTGCACCTATCTCTTCTCCGAAAGAGAAGAGCTTTTGTATCTCCGCTTTGCTCATGTAGCCGGAAAAGCCATTGTCAGAGAGCTGCTGTGTCACGATGTAGAACGTCCCATGAAAGCCGGAAGCCTGCATCTTCGGAATGGCGTTATCGTACTGTGACTGCCAGCCATCGTCGAAACGTAAAGAGACTGCGCCGGTCGTAAATACTCCTTTGAATGCCGCTTTTTGCGTCACCGAAACGTTATCTACCGTGAGAGTGCCGACATTTTGGATAAGATGGAAGACGGTGATGTTTTTCGTACCGTTCGGGACCGTGAAATCTACCGTTGCTTTCGTAAAACCTGAAGAAGCGGGCAGGTTCGCGATATCTCTGTAAGTGAAGCTATTGTCTGCATTCTGATATTGCACGTCTATTACCGACGGGACGTTTGAAGAATATTCTTCCGAATAGGTGTACACACCAGGTGTCACGGATATCGGCGCAAAATCCCATTTAGCATCGCCGCTCGTGTAGCTCGATATGGCGACTTTTGCGGCTTTGCTCCCGTCGGGGCCCGTGACCGGATAGGTGAACGTGGGAGTGTTCGTGCCCCAGTGATCGCGGTTCCATCCGGTCGGTAGGCCGTTGGTTCCGGTCGTCTCGAAATTGCCGTTAGGAACGAGATTCTGTGGCGGCGGAGGCGGTGGCTGAGTAGTGGAAACTTGGTTCAAGGAATAATCGTCGACCGTGAGAGTGCCGACGCGGTTTATGAGATGGAAGATAGTGAGCGAAGCGACGTTTGCCGGTACGGTGAATTGTTTTGTCGTTTGCTGAAACGCACCAGAGGCTGGGACGTTCGCGATATCGGCGTAGGTAAAAGTCCCGTCGCTCATCTTGTACTGGATGTCGATGATAGATGGAACATTTCCGCTTGAATAATCAGAGAATTGATATGTCGCTCCCGGAGTTACCGACACGTTAGGAAAATACCATTTAGCGTCACCGTTCGTGTAGCTCGTAATGGTGACTTGTGCACCTTTGGTGCTGTTGTTCCCGCTGACCGGATACGTGAGCGTACGAGTGTTGGTGCCATAGCCGCCTTTACTAAAGCCAGAAGGAAGACCATTTGAACCGGTAGTCTCAAGGTTACCGTTTTGGATGAGGTTCGGTCCGAGTGATGTAGCGCTCGCGGTCTGTGCCTGTGGCGAGGCAACGGATCGCATCTGCGGCTCTGTGCTTGCAGAAGTGTCGACGCTTTTTCCGCTTAGGTTCGTTCCGGTCAGGTCTCGCAGTTTGGAAACCACTCTGTGCGTGGAAGACGCGTTGTTCTCGGTGCGGGGAGTGCGCGTTGCAGCAAAAACAGGTATGCCGATCGATACGACGACTAAGAAAGCTACCCCGGTGATCATGCGCATCGTCATACCTATGGGCGCACTATAGGCTTTATGCGGTGAAGCTCGGGTGAACGGTGCATTTTCCTATACAATACGGTCATGAATTCGAAACCTTTCGTCTGGGTGGGGATGTTCGTCGGCTCGATGATAGGCGGCTATATCCCGGCACTCTGGGGAGACACCAACATATTCTCTTTCGCCTCGCTCATCCTCGGCACCGTAGGTGCAGTCGCCGGCATATATGCCGGATGGAAGATTTCCAGGTATTAGGCACCATCGAGCCGCTCCGAGGCGTGCAGATACATCTAGTATCAAGACCGACTATTTCCCCGGTTTCGCCTGAAATGCTACTCTGGTTGCGATGCGCTACTGGCTTCTAAAGACCGAAGGAGACGTATACCCGATAGACCAGTTGGAAAAAGACAAAAAAACTCCATGGAGTGGTGTGCGGAATTTCCGCGCAAGGAACTATATGCGAGACGATATGCGTGTGGGGGATCCGTGCCTCTTTTATCATTCGAGCTGCAAGGTGACTGGCATCTACGGCATCGCGAAAGTCGCTAGCGCGCCATACCCTGATCCTTCGCAGTTCGATAAGAAGTCGGATTACTACGAGTCGAGATCTACCGAAGAGAATCCTATCTGGTTTCTCGTAGACATCGCGTTTGTAAAAAGATTCAAATATCCGATAGACAGCGTCGGCATGAAGAAAGACGCCGAGCTCAGAGACATGCTGCTTTGGAAGATCCCGAGGCTCTCGATCCAGCCTGTCGAAGAAAAGCATTTCAGATATATCGAGGGGATTGCGGCGCGCCAAGGCGCTTAGGCTCCGAGTATCAGCAAAGGAAGCGCTCTTGAAACGATGAGGAAAAAGATGAACAGATACTTGAGCCATGAATTTTTCGGGTTCTCATAAGCTGTCCCCGAGCGTTCGATGAGGTCGAATACGAAGAGCGGCAGGAATACCTCTAGTGCATTGCTGAAAGGGAAGAAATAGCGGACAGGTCTGAACGCAGAAAAAGAAAGTGCGGTACACACGATGATGAACATCGCCGCGATATACAGGATGAAATCCGCGGGTACGGAAGTAAGCTCTTTACGGAGCAACGTAAGAAGGGCAAGTGTTAGCGCGAGTAGAGCAAGTGACATGGCACTTAGCGTATAGGTAAGGTCGCCGGACGAAGTGACAGTGGCATTCGACTTCACAAGCTCTGCGATGCCTTCGAGATGCTGCATGGGTGCGGTCCATAGATACGGATCAAGAGCGAGAAAAGTCAGGAAAGATACGGCGGTGAATATCCAGACACGTGTGCGGACGAGATATGCAATATAGATGAATGAAAAGAAACCTGCGGCGAGTCCTGTATCTATCCGCGTCGCAAGAAGTACGCCGGCGCAGATGCCGAGAATCCCGAGCATCTTTCCAGAGATCATCTTGAGATTTCGTGCATAAAATACGAGTATTACGAAAAGCGTTACCAAGGCTCCAGCTACGGCACCGGGAACGGTGGCCGATATATACAGCGGGTTGCAGATCATGAGTACCGCTGCGCCAAGCCACCAGAGACTCTGTGGCCGGAGTATGAGACACATGGCACATATGAGAGCGGTGCAAACAGAAACGAAGAGTGCGATAGTCAGGTTCAGCGCGACTTTGGGAGAGGCTCCGGTCGCGATCAGGGCAGCGGTCGGCAGCAGTATTGCCGTCCCCGGGTGAACCAGAACGTTATCCGAAAAGTCCGGGGTCTTCTGTGTGAGGAGTCCCAGTGCGTCGGCTTGCCAGAATGATTTGTCCGCATAGTCGACTGAAAGCCAAAGCATGGCCTGTGTTGCAAACGCAACCGCAAAAACAGCGACTACGATGACGTTAGTCCTGGTGAGATGAGCGTTCATTTGCAAGTTGCTCGCTAAGCATCATCCTTGGCCTCAGCAGCCTTCTGGATCTTCTCGATATCGATGCGCTCTTTCATCTGCTCGAGTTCTGGATCACGCTTCTTTATGCCCTGCGCTTTGCGCATCTCATCGACGACCTCGAGAATCTTGGTTATCTCTTCTTCTGAGCGGACGTTTATCTCGAAGTCTATCTGCTGGCGGATGTCAGCGATTTTCGACTGCTTGTTCTGACTGATGAGGACGATGATGGAAAGGAATATCGCTTCGAGCGAGACCGTCATCGTAAGGAGGTTAAAAGGGAACGGGTCGAACGGATGATTGCCCAAGACTCCGCTGTTCGCGCCCATCCATACGAAAAAGAAAACAGCATTCAATATGAGAAACGAGACCGTCCCGAACTGCATGGTAAGAAAATCAGCGAATTCGTCCGTCCAGGTGCGTTCGAAATGAAGGTTCGCATGGATGTGCTCGTTTATGACTTCTCTCGTGAGCTTCGTATTTCGGTCCGGCACCAGAGGGGGCTTTTTATGCTGAGTCATACGGGCATTATACGACAATATGGAATAAGGGTCCGAATTTGTGCAGCCACATAGCGTAGACCACCCATACTCGCGAAAACAACAGCAGGAGGACCAATGCATACTCCGAGCGACGCAAAGGTTGCAGGATTTTCCACGAGCCGAAATAGCTCAAGAGCTCGAGAAGAAACAGCGGCAAAAACATCTCCCACATCGTAATGAAGGGGAAGAAGTATCGCGTAGGGTGATATTCGGAAACGAGAAGCAGGCCGCATATGATAGTGCTCGTCGCTAAAAACCATTTCATATAATCCGTGGGAATCGAGAATAATCGTGGTTTAAAGTAAGTTCCGATGAGGCCCAGGATAAAAGCGATGACCGCGCCGGTGATTATCCAGAGGGAATAGTCGAAGACGTACGAGGTTAGTGCATTGGCGCTGATCTGCTTCAGGAAACTCAAGACATACATGATGGGGTCAGCCCAAATGAAAGGATTCAATGCTCCGAAATAAAGTAATGCCATCGTGCACGTGCGGACAAGCCTTGTGCCAGCGAGCGGCCAGAGAAATGGTAGCGAGAAAAGCATGAGGCTCGCGCCGGTGTCTGTGCGGGTAGCTAAGAGGATTCCGGCGCAAACTCCGAGAAGAGCAAGTGATTCGTCGGACGCGCCTTTTTCGCGGATGTGGAGGATCAACAGGATATAGATGCAGGCTAAGAGTGCTGCAAGCGCAGACACCGCGCTCATTTCCAGATAAATAGGGTTGAGAATGAGGAGGGCACATACTCCCAGCCACCATAGGCTTTGCGGCCGCAATATCCTGCTGAGATAGGTAATACAAACGATGCAGACTGACATCAGAAACGCCATCGCTATCTGCACCGCATCATAGGCAGTGACACCCAGGTGGATGATCGCTGCGGCTGGCAGGAGTATCGCAGTCCCCGGGTGAGGCGGGATCGTCGTGTAGTATCCGGGCAATACGCCGTTTGCGAAATCTTGCGCGCCGGGAACCCAGATGTTGTTATCCGTGTAGGGAAACTTTCCGAGCCAGAGCCACAGCTGCATGGAGAGAGAAATCAAAAAGACTCCCCACAGTACGAAACTTTCCCGGGAAAACCTCCCCAACATAGCGTGCATTATGGCATGTCACGCCCGAGCAAGCGCGATAAGAGTGACCTTTGCGCCAGCGTTGCGCAGAATCCTTGCAGCGCTCGAGAGCGTGGCACCGGTGGTAGTCACGTCGTCGATAAGTATCACGTGTGCGTCGTGCACGACATCCGTGCTGGCTTCAAACGCGTCCGTGACATTCTTCAATCGCTCTGCACGCGAGAGCCGGGCTTGTTGCGAGGTGGGTTTGATGCGTTTCAGGGCGTTTTCAGCGACACGCGACGAAGTCCCGTCTTTCAGGTCTTCCGGAAGACGCGCCAGGACTTTCTGCATCTGGTTGAACCCTCGCTCACGCACGCGTGTCGCGTGCAGTGGCATCGGGACCAACACGAGCGGCCGCGCAGAAAATGCCCGAAGGCTGGCCACTTCTTCTCGCAGATAGTCGGCGAGTGCTTCGGCACAGATCTCAGCGGCATATCCAGAATGTTCGTATTTGAGCGCGCGTATGAGGTCCACGACTCCGGAGTCTTTATAGTCGAGAAGGGTAATGATCTTCTCATGCAAAAGAGAATGCTCGGTCGGAACGAGCGAAAAGTCCCGGAGCGAACGCTTGCGGACGCGTGCAGCACGGGCCCGCTCGGGGAGGATGGTGTCGATGACAGGCAGGAAGACCGCGGAAAGCATCCTCAATGCATTTTTCATGTCCACGCTATATACTATTGATATGGATTTAACGCAAAAGAAGTGCGTGGCATGCGAAGGCGACGTGCCGCCTCTCAATAAGATAGAGGCCGACGTGCTCGTGAAGCAGACTCCCGGCTGGATCGTGAGCGAGGACGGAAAAATGCTCTCCCGCGAGTTCAAATTCAAGGATTTCGCCGAAGCGCTCGCTTTTACCGACAAAGTCGGCGCGATAGCAGAGTCCGAAGGCCATCATCCCGACATCGAGATGGGCTGGGGATATGTGCGTATCAATCTCACCACGCACGCCATCAAAGGCTTGTCAGAGAACGACTTCATCGTCGCAGCGAAAGTGAACACGCTCTAAATAGATCAGAAAACTGCGCTTCTTTGCGTGATATACTTTTTTGTAATGTCCCGATTTTCCGCTTCGGATGTTTTTGTGTTGCGGCTAGACACTTGATACGCCATGGCATTTTCACTGGGAAACATATTCAAACAGGTTCAGGCGTTCGGTCCGAAGGGTGACGCGAGTTTTCTTGGTGTCGATATCGGCACAAGCTCGGTCAAGATCGTGCAGCTGCGCGCATCGCGTGGCATCGCGGTCCTCGAAACCTACGGAGAGATAGCGCTCGGTCCTTATGGCAATCAGCCGATAGGAAAGACCGTCAAATTGCCTCCGGAGAAGACCGCTGAGGCGGTCACCGACCTCATGAAAGAAGCGAACATAACGGCGCGCGCTGGCGGGATATCGATACCTTTTTCCGGGAGCCTCGTATCGGTCTTGGATCTCCCCAACGTCGACGAAGAACAGCTCAAGCGCATCGTGCCGATAGAGGCGCGCAAATATATCCCAGTGCCGGTCTCTGAAGTCTCGCTCGACTGGTTCATCATCCCGAAAGAAGAAGGAGAGTCGAGTGCTTTCGATCAGCTCCAGGACAAGGCGCCGATACGAGCGAAAGGACAAGAAGTATTCCTCGTCGCTATCCACAACGACCTTCTGCATCAGTATCAGACTATGGCAGCGACAGCCGGCATCTCGGTAAGCTTTTTCGAGATAGAGATATTCAGCGCGCTCCGCTCGGCGCTCGGCCATGGCATCGCGCCGATACTCGTCGTCGACCTCGGCGCTTCGACCACCAAGATGTATATAGTAGAGCGCGGCATCGTGCGTCTCACGCATCTTCTTACGCAAGGCGGCCAGCATATGACCGAAACGCTTTCGCGCACGCTCGAATGGGATTTCGATAAATCGGAGCGCGTGAAGCGTGAGCGTGGCCTCATCGACTCCACCGCGTACTCGGTCGACGAGAACGACCGCATCAAGACAGCGTTGTTATCAACACTGACGCGTATATTCAGTGAGGTAAATCGGGTACTATTGAGCTACGGACAGCGGTATAACAAGAACGTCTCGCACGTGGTTCTGACCGGCGGCGGCGCGTCTCTTCCGGGGTTGGCTGCGTTCGCAAAACAGAACTTGAGCGCCGAGGTAGATATAGCCAATCCTTTCGGTCACACTGAGGCGCCGGCATTCCTTGAAGCGGTTCTGCGGGAGATCGGACCTGGTTTTTCTGTCGCAGTCGGTCTCGCCCTTCGCAATCTCAAACACAACTAACCTATGGAAAGCGGCATACAATCATCGTTCATCCCGCAAGATGCCGGGGACGTTAAGCTGTCGCAGCCTCGTATCGGCGGCGGCTCGGGATTTTCCGAACTCATCCTGCTCCTGTGCATCGTACTCGTGGTCGCGTCAGGTGCTCTCGCCGGAGCAGTATTCATATACAAACAATACATGCAGACCGCCGCGAATTCGAAAAAAGAACAGCTGCAGCGTGCGAAAGATGCCTTCGATCCGTCGCTGATACAGCAGCTCACCAGGCTCGACGACCGCATGCACGCGGGCTCGACCATACTTGCACAGCATTTGTCGCCGACGGTGTTCCTCGACGCACTCGCACAAGCTACGCTCACCACCGTCGCTTTCACTTCAATGGAGATAGACGACAACGACTTGCAGCACATCAACGTGAAATTCGCCGGCATAGCACAAAGCGTGAACTCTATCGCGCTCCAGGCGCAGATATTCAGCAAGAACGGCGTCATCGCGAATCCGATATTCTCGAACATCGGTCGGCAGCCCGACGGCGTGCATTTCAGCCTTACGGTCGTCGTGAATCCGAAAGCGATAGGCTACGAACAGATGCTTTCCGCTTCCAATCCTCAGCCGACGAAACCCGCGCAGACGCAAACACAGACGCAGGCACCGGCCTCGCCGTTCGGTGGCGCGAGTGCCCAGACTCCGGCGCAGACGCAACAGGCGCAGCAGGCTTCACAACAAACCTCGCAGAAATTGCAGCAGATGCAGAACGTCCAGAAAGGCCAGACGCAAACGCAGACCTCGGGACAGACACAATAATATGATGCGCTACATCTTTGCACTCATAGCACTTTTCATCGCAGGCGCGATATTCTTCTGGTACACGAAGCCGACCTATGACAGCGTGCAGGCGATAAAAGACGAATCTTCGCAGTATGACGCTGCTCTCGCCAAGGCAACAGAACTCCAGCAGCTCAAAGCCCAGCTCTTGCAGCGGTACAATTCTTTTTCTCCGACAGATCTCGACCGTGTACAGAAACTGCTTCCGGACCATGTCGACAACGTCGCTCTTATCCTCGATCTCGACAATCTCGCTGCAAGATATCAGATGCCTATCGAGAATGTGGATGTTTCCACTCCGGCTTCGACGGTCGCCGGAGATAACGGCACCGCAACGATTGGGGCGAGCGGACAAAAATATGATTCGGTCACTATCCGTTTCTCTACTCGCGGCACGTACACGGATTTCATGTCTTTCATGAAAGATCTCGAACAGGCGCTGCGTGTCGTCGACCTCGTGCAGCTTTCGCTCAAGCCGAATCTGACTGGACCGGCCGGTCAGGGACAATACGGCTATGACGTCACGCTGCGCACCTATTGGCTCAAATAATTATGATCAACTTCATCCTTTCGCATAAGATAGTCGTGGTCATCGTGGCACTTTTAGTCGCGGTGGGAGTCTGGATAGGCCTCTCTTCGAGCGGTTCTTCCACAGGTTCGCTTCTTACGACCGAAGACGTAGGGAACAATGGACCTAACCAAGACCTCGTGGCGACACTTCTCGCGCTTAGAGCGGTCAAGCTCGATGGTTCGATATTCTCGGATCCTGGCTTTCAGAACCTGAAGGACTTTTCCACACAGATCATTCCCGAGCCTATCGGCAGGCCGAACCCTTTCGCTCCGCTCGGAAATAACGTGATGGTTTCATCCAGTTCTACCCAGACCGCGCAGCTTTTCGTTCCTCCGTCAGGGAAGAAATGATGAGAGAGGGAGTTTTTTCCATCGTATACTAGGAGGGTAACTCCGACTGAAGCTATGCCGACATTCTTCTCAACACCTCAGCAAAACGACCAAGGAGGACTCTCGGTGCAGGTGCCAGCGCGACAGGTGACAGATGGGAAGATCCCGTACGAAGTCCTGCGATATATCCCGGAAGAAAGCGCAGCGCACTACCGCATCGCGCCCTTGGCAGTACAGGAAGGCGTGCTCGAAGTCGGCATGACCGATCCTGATTCTATCCAGGCAGTGGACGCGCTCAACTTCATCTCGCGCGCGACAGGAATGCCTTTCAAGATATTCCGCATCTCCGAACAGGATCTCGAACGCGTGCTCGCGATGTATCGCCAGCTCGGCGGCGAAGTAGACCGCGCGGTTACAGACTTTGCGTCAGAACAGCTCAAAGACAAGAATGCCGGAGCCCCTGCAGAAGAAGCTCCGCTCGACCTCGACGCACCCGTCATAGCAAAACCCGGTCAGACCGGCATGCCGAATATCCAGGAAGATGCGCCGGCTATAAAACTCGTCTCTACCATCTTGCGCTATGCGATAGATGGAAGAGCGTCCGATGTGCATATCGAGCCTTTGCCGACAGGGGTCCGCGTGCGTTATCGCGTGGACGGAGACCTGCATACGAGCGTGATACTTCCGTCGTCGACACAGCGCGCGCTTGTCGCTCGCGTAAAAGTCCTTTCATCTATCCGTCTCGACGAACAGCGCAAGCCGCAAGACGGTCGTTTTTCCGCACAGATCGACGGACGACCTATCGACTTCCGTGTTTCTACTTTTCCATCCTACAGCGGTGAGAAGGTCGTGATACGTATCCTCGACCGCGACCAGGGATTTATCCCGCTGGACCAGATAGGACTTACCGAACGCAGTCTGAACGCGGTGCGTACGGCCGTCGGGAAACCGCACGGACTCGTCCTCATCTCAGGTCCGACAGGAAGCGGCAAAAGCACGACGCTCTATTCGATGCTCACCGAAGTAGATCGCGAACATAAGAACGTACTTTCTCTCGAAGATCCTATCGAATATTACGTTGACGGTGTGACGCAGTCACAGGTGCGTCCTGAGATCGGGTATACCTTTGCGACAGGCCTTCGCACGACACTTCGCCAAGACCCGGACGTCATCATGGTGGGTGAGATCCGCGATGCAGAAACCGCGAAGCTTGCGATACAAGCGGCGCTCACCGGTCACTTGGTGCTCTCTACTATCCACACCAACGACTCTGTCGGCACTATTCCGCGCCTCATAGACATGGGTGTCGAGCCGTATCTCATCCCGCCCGTTCTCATCTGTGTCATCGCACAGCGCCTCACGCGTACGCTCTGTGACGGAAATGGCAAACAAGTGCCGCTGACACCGAGCGATATCAAAGCCATCGAAGCAGAACAAGCGTCTCTTCCGGAAAAATATCGCTTCAAGATCCCAGAATACGTGTATGACCCGGAGCCGACACCGACATGTCCGACCGGCATGCGCGGCCGCCAGGCGGTCTTCGAAGTGCTGGAAATGTCCTCACAGCTCGAAAAGATAATCCTTGAAGACCCGGTGGAGAGCAAATTATGGACGGCGGCCCGCAACTCCGGCATGCTTACGATAAAAGAAGATGCATTATTAAAAGCGTTCAATAAGAAGATACCGTTCTCCGAAGTAAACCAACTCTCGTCGCTTCTCATGGCGGGAGACGCCGAAGCGGAAGACATGGTCGTACCGAAAGAAGAGAATAAATCATAATTATGACCGACGAAAAGACAGAAAATAAGACAAGCGTGCTTCTCGTAGACGACGACAAGTTCTTGCTCGACATGTATGCGATGAAATTCACGCAGGCAGGGTTCAACGCGCATGCGTCTCTTTCCGTGAGAAATGCACTCGATACGTTGCGAGGCGGTTTCAAGGCAGATGCCGTCGTCTTCGACCTCATCATGCCGCAGGAGGACGGCTTCTTTCTCCTCGACACCATCCGCACCGAGAAGCTCGCGCAAGGTGCTGCGCTTATCGCGCTCTCGAATCAGAGCGACGAGTCCGAGAAGAAGAAAGCGACAGACCTCGGCGCGACACACTACATCGTGAAGGCGAGCATGATCCCTTCAGAGGTCGTAGCGGCGGTGGGGGAGGAAATAAAGAAGAATAAAAAGTAAGATTTTTTTCGCGGGCGGGAATGTTTGTCTTTCCGCAAACTCGGCAGCTCCGGTCGCGGGCATACCGCAATAAGGTGGCCTCAAACAATGCTTCGATATGAAACTTAGATTCTGGCGCTTGCGAAGGCAGAAAGAAATGTGGATAGGATAAACTAACAGCTGAAAAAATAAGGTAGAATAGAACATCTGGGAACTATGGACTACGGCGCAACACTGAAAAAATACATAAACGTTCTCGTACATGAAGGCGCGTCCGACCTGCACATGTCTGCGGGCGTTCATCCCACGGTCCGCGTCTCCGGTGCTCTTGCGCCGATGCTCAAAGAGCCGGTACTGAGTCCTGAGGACACGATGGGATTCGTCAAAGAACTCCTTTCGAACGAACAATACAAGAGGTTCATGGCAGAACAGGAAGTGGACTTCGCTTTCGAAGGCGAGGGCGTGCGTTTCCGTGGCAACGCTTTTTTCCAACGCGGTTCCGTGTCCATTGCTCTGCGTCTTATTCCAAAAAAGATCCGAACCATCCAGGAATTGAATCTTCCTGACATCTTGCTTTCGTTCGCCCGTAAGTCGCAGGGATTCTTCATCGTCGTAGGACCGGTCGGACAAGGAAAGACCACTACGCTCGCAGCCCTCATCGAAAGCATCAACCTGGAGCGACTCGAACATATAGTGACCATCGAAGACCCGATAGAATACATTTTCGAACCTAAACAGTCCCTCATCGACCAGCGCGAAGTGCGTATAGATACCAAAGATTTCCCGACAGCACTGACCAGCGCGTTTCGCCAAGACATCGATGTGCTTCTGGTGGGCGAAATGCGAGGACCAGACACGATGGCTGCGGCAGTCACCGCGGCAGAGACCGGTCACTTGGTGTTTTCAACGCTCCACACCAACGACGCAGCGCAGACCATAGACCGCATCATCGACATCTTTCCGTCGACCCAGCAGGACCAGATACGCCTGCAGCTCGCTTCATCTCTCGCCGGCATCTTTTCGCAGCGGCTCATCCCACGCATCTCCGGCGGACAAGTGCCCGCGTACGAGCTTCTCATCAACAACAAGGCCGTCGCGAACCTCATTCGTGAGAAGCGCACGCACGAGATAAACACCGTCATCGAGACAGGCTCGACCGAAGGCATGATAGATATGAACCGTTCGCTCGCGGAGCTCGTATCCAAAGGCGAGATAACCGTCGAAAGCGCGTACCAATATTCCCTCAACCCGAACGTCCTGAACAAACTTCTCTAAGATATGTCGGTATATAAATACTCAGCTGTAGATGCCGAAGGAAAAGAACGGCAGGGTACCATCGATGCGGTAAACATGGACCTCGCAATCGCCGCGCTTCAGCGTCGCGGTCTCGTACTCTCGAAGATAGACGAAGACAAAGGCCAGGGCAGCATGTTCAATTCGCGCATCAGGCTCTTCGAGCGCGTAACGAACGCTGACGTCGTGATGGTCTCGCGTCAGATAACGACGCTTTTCGAAGCGCAGGTTTCCGCTCTGCGCGCGTTCAAGCTCCTCGCTGCCGAAGCTCGCACGCCGCAGCTTGCCGAAAAGCTCTCTGACATCGCGAACGACATACAGGGCGGCTCGACCATCTCGAACGCACTCGCGAAACATCCGGATGTCTTCTCGCTCTTCTACATCAACATGGTGAAGGCGGGCGAAGAATCGGGCAAGCTCGACGAGACGTTCGCGTTTCTCGCAGACCACCTCGACCGCAACTACGAGATAACCCAGAAAGCCAGGAATGCACTCGTGTATCCGGCGTTCATCATGCTGACGTTTGCGGTGGTCATGACGCTCATGATGACCGTCGTCATCCCGCACTTGGCGGACATGCTCAACCAGGTCGGCGGAGAGATCCCTATCTATACGAAGATAGTCATCGGCATCAGTAATTTCATGTCGAGGTATATATTTCTCATCCTCACCCTTCTCGCTGTAGGACTCTTTTTCATGTACCGCTATGGACAGACCGAGCAGGGCAAGAGCCTTTTTTCGAAAGCGAAACTCGATATCCCGGCGGTCGGCAGCATCTACCAGAAGATCTATCTCTCGCGTATCGCGGACAACCTCTCTACGATGCTCAAATCCGGCATCCAGATTTTGCGCGGCCTCGAGATAACCGGCTCGGTCGTCGAAGATCCGACATACGAAGCCGTGATGACTGCGGCCGCAGCAGATGTAAAAGCCGGCCTCCCGCTCTCTGAAGCGCTCCGCAAGCATCCCGAAATGCCGGGAATAGTCGTCGCGATGGTCAAGATCGGCGAGGAGACCGGTAACATGGGCTCGATACTCGAGACGATGGCGAAATTCTATCGCCGCGAAGTAGATAACGCAGTAGATACTTTGGTCGGTCTCATCGAGCCGATCATGATCGTCATCTTGGCGCTTGGTGTAGCCATACTTCTCGCGTCTGTGCTGTTGCCGATATATAACATTGCGAGTTCGTTCTGATTCTCGCGCGAGCGAGCCCGCGTAGCGGGTCGAAGTGTCAATACGGGGCTTCGGCGCGTGCTCGCGCCGAAGTAAGTATCGCTCTGCACGGCCAAATGCCGTGCATCGCGCCCCGACCCTGTGGGTCGGGCGCCTCTCGGCGTACTTATCCACATGAAGATTTTGTGTAAGCTCGAAGCGCTATACAATTATCAATACGCGAACCGTCGGGGGTACCCCGCAAAAATTAATTAATAGGTAACGCGTAATTAACATTTATATGATGAAGAATCTTAAGAAGGGCTTTACGCTCATCGAACTCTTGGTGGTTATCGCCATCATCGGTATCTTGGCAGCGATCGTCCTTGCATCTCTGGGTACTGCCCGCTCGAAGGGTAACGACGCGAAGATCAAAGAGCAGCTTGGCTCCATCCGCAACGCTGCAGAAGTTTACTACTCGACCAACAACAACTACGGAGCGATCAGCTCAGCAACTGACTGTACGACAGCAGCTGCGGGTAACATGGGTAACGACACGTCTTCCGGCTTCAAGCCGCTCGTCACCGCTGCCAACTGGCCGGGCTCTGTGAACGCTACTTGTGTCACGAACGCTGGTGCTGCTGCGGCTACGGCATACTCTGCCTCACACGTCCTCAGCGACGGTACGTATTGGTGTGTTGACAGCACGGGTGCTTCCAAAGCCGAAACTGCTGCGACCTCTGCATCTGTCTGCTCATAAGCATTCAGTAGGATCTCGGCATCCTCAAGTCTTGCCGAGAAAGAAATCCCCACCCTCGCGGTGGGGATTTCTTTTCGAGGTATATACTGTCTGGAATGAAGGAAGCTCTCGGGACGAAATTCTCACGAGGCTTTACTCTCATCGAGCTCCTGGTTGTTATCGCGATAATGGGTATCCTGGCCGCGATAGTGCTTGCATCTCTCTCGAACGCCAGGCTTAGGGCGAGTGACGCGAATGTAAAAAGCGAAATGCATAACGTGCGGACAGCAGCGGACTTGTATTATTCCAATACTCAAAACTACGGCCAAAACGGCGCTCAGACCGGTTTATGTACGACGGCAGTAGGAGGTTCGGCGATGTGGGGAGATGCGCCTAGCGGCATGAAATCAGTGGTCAATACCATCTCCACCTCAGTCGGTGGCGCCGCGAACATGGACTGTGGTATCAATGCCGCCTCCGCTTGGTCTATGGCGGTCAAGCTTCCAGGAGGAACGTACTGGTGCGTTGATATCAACGGCAAAGCCCGCAGCGCGGCCGCTTCTGGCACGGCATATAACGGAATAGCTCCTCCTGCCACGAATCCTGCACATTTCATGGTCGGAGCGGCGGTCTGCAGCTGATGCATGCTAGAATGAAGTCATGAAAAACTTTCCTAAAAGAGGGTTTACGCTCATCGAGCTCCTCGTCGTCATCGCTATCATCGGTGTCCTGGCCTCCATCGTACTGGCATCACTCGACAGTTCGCGCAAGAAAGGTCGCGACGCGCGCCGCCTTGCAGACGTAAAACAGATCCAGCTCGCACTCGAACTCTATTACGACCAGAACAACTCATTCCCGCCGAACATCGCGAACTCGTCTACCTGCGGGGCACAGACTTGTGCCGCGACGTATCTCACCGGACCTGGATACATATCAGTCGTCCCGACAGACCCTTCGAGCGGTCGCGACTATTCATACACGCCGTACTATGCATCGGGAGGCGCATTGACGCTCTGCACCAGTTACCATCTCGGCGCTTCGCTCGAGACGGTCAACCACACCGCTTTCCAGACGGACAAAGACCAGAGTGCGCAGGCGACCGTTTGTACCGCGACTTACGCACCGTCTGCTGACTTCGATGGTAGCGACTTCTTGCCGGTAGCTTCCACCAATCCCCATAAGTGCAACAACAACGACGCCGGTCTCGAATGTTACGACGTAACGCCGTAGTTTCCGTGCTACACTCGCGGCAATGCTTTTCATCATCCTGTTTTTTGCCGTACTCGGAAGCATCATAGGAAGCTTTCTCAATGTCGTCGTCTTGCGCAAAGGCGTCGCATCTCTGGACGGACGAAGCCACTGCCCGTCATGCGGAAAAACCATCGCTGCCTACGACCTCGTTCCGGTTTTCTCGTGGCTTATCCTACGCGGACGCTGTCGGAATTGTGGCAGTCGTATATCTGCACAATATCCGCTCGTAGAAGCCGCGACCGCGGTGCTTTTCGCTCTCATCGGCGCGGCGGCTTTTCCGGCCTTTCTGCTGTCACTGCACGGAGCGCTCACGCTTCTCGTCGAACTCGCGGTCGCGTCGCTCCTCGTCATCATCACTGTCTACGATCTGCGGCACACGATAATCCCTGACGAATGGTCATATGCCTTCGCGGTACTCGCGCTCATACTTGTCCTTCCGCAGTCACTGACCTTGTCCACGCTTCTCTCTGGTCCTATCGCCGCGGTTCCGTTGTTCTTCCTGTGGCTCGTCTCGCAGGGAAGATGGATGGGTCTCGGAGATCCCAAGCTCGCGCTCGGTATGGGATGGATCTTAGGATTTCCGCTCGGCGTCGTCGCCGTATTCGTGTCTTTCATAATCGGCACCTTCGTGCTGATTCCGATGCTCCTGTACGAGCGTGTAGTTACCCACACTAGGGGAGGAGGGCATGATAACGCAGGGCTTACAATGAAGAGCGAGGTTCCGTTCGGACCTTTTCTCATCGCTTCATGCCTGATTTTCTGGGTTTTAGGGCTATACGGGGTCGAAGTTCCGTTGTATCTCATCGGACTCTAAAACCGCTCAGAAATCTTTCTAAGCGCGGCTTCACGCTTATCGAGCTCGTAGTCGTGACTGCCATCATCGCAGTCATCACAGGCTTGATCCTCGTGAGCGATGCAAAATTCGGCGGACAGGTTCTCCTGGAGAATCTCGCGTATGATATGGCGCTCTCCATCAGGCAGGCGCAGGTGTACGGTATCTCCGTGCAGAGGTTCGGGACCAACACCTATAACGCGGGCTATGGCGTACGTTTTGATACTTCGAGCCAATACAGTTATCTCACTTTTGCAGACGCGGTCACATCAAATGGGCTCTATGACTGCCCGACGCCAGGCTCTTCCGCTACATGCGAGCTCGTGCAGTCTACCGCTCTTGAGCGAGGTTTTCGCATCGCGAAATTATGCGCACCGGCAGGCACCGACTCCACCAGCTGCACGGGCGTAAACAAGCTGGATATACTTTTCATACGTCCCCAACCGGACGCGCTCATCAGCGCAGGAGGGCTTTCCTGCACACTCGGTCTCGGCACCTGCTATGACAGCGCGCGCATAATAGTGATGTCTCCGCGTGGCGATATGGATTCGATCCTCGTCGAAGGCAACGGCCAGATAACCGTTCAAAAACAGTGATATGAACAACGATATGAAGTCACGCGGATTCACCTTGGTAGAGATGATAGTAGCGGTCGCGCTCTTCGCGATAGTGATGCTCGTCTGTGTCGGCGCGCTTCTCGCACTTGTCGGCGCGAATCGCAAAGTGCATGCTCTTCAGTCGGTCATGAACAACCTGAACGTCACGCTCGATGGCATGGTCCGCGATATCCGCATGGGCTCCTTGTACGACGGCTCGGGTGCATGCACCGGTAACAGCGGCGGTACCAAAGACTGCACCGGCGGCGGTACGCAATTCTCATACGAACCTTACGGCAACGGTCCGACCGGCATCCCGACGGTATACCGGCTCAACACGACTACGAACCGTATCGAGCGCTCGAAGAATAACGGTGCCTTCGTGCCGATAACTTCTCCGGAGATAGTCATCAACAGCATGCAGTTCTTCGTGATAGGTTCTTCGAGAGGGTGTTCTGTCACGCCGTGCGACCTCGTACAGCCGAAAGTCGTCATCGTCATCAAAGGTACGGCGCCGGTCCTCAACAGCCAGGCAAAGACGACTTTCCATATCCAGGTGACCGCCGTGCAAAGGCTCCTTGACCTATGATATCAATCCGACACTTCATCCGGGTTTGTAGCGCACGCGTCCGTGGATTCACGCTTCTGGAGACGATGGTCGCCGTCACATTGCTCGCGGTCGCGATAGTCGCGCCGATGTCTCTGACCGCGCAGTCTTTGGCGAGCGCGTATTATGCTCGCGACGAAGTCACGGCATTTTATCTCGCTCAAGAAGGGCTGGAGGCTGTGCGAAACGTACGCGACAACAACATCCTGCAGAATTCTCAAGGTGGCACGACGGTAAACCTCCTGAACGGCATCCCGATAAACACGTCGTTCAGGATCGACGCGACCAACAACGCCATGACGGCCTGCAGTGCAGACGGAGGTACCTGCATCCCGCTCAAGACCGACGGTACGCTGTACAATTACACAGCAGCTACGCCGACCCAGTTCATACGCACGCTCGTCGCATGTTTCGTACAGCTCGACGGCAGTTGTAACAGTACGGTCACCGATGAAGTGAAAGTCACCGTTTCGGTCACCTGGAAGACGCAGAGCATACAGAGCCGCACCGTGAACATTTCCGAGAACCTTTACCGATGGGTAGCAGACGGTAGCGCTTCAGGATAAGACTATGAGAAATTCAAACAAACGCGGATTTACCTTGCTCCTTGCGGCACTCGTCTCTTCGATAGTGCTCTCTCTCGGCGCTTCGATATTCCTCGTCGCGAAAAAAGAGATAACGCTCTCATCTTTGGGCCGTGATTCGCAGTACGCTTTCTATGCCGCTGATCAGGCTGCCGAATGCGCGCTGTACTGGGATTCCCGCTGGACGTATTTCGGCACGTCGACACCTGCATCTTTCATCGCCCCCAACGACCCGCTTTGTGACGGGCAGCATTGGAACCCGGTCGGCGGGTCAAACACGTACGCTGGTACCTATCCATATACCGTGACATTCCAATACGCACCTGTTTCTGCCGGGACGAGCTACTGCGCGAACGTGACCGTCGAGAAATGCGACGGAAACATCGCCGTGGACGGCACCTGCACCCACGCCGTACCCGCGGTCATCCATACGACTATCCACGCCGACGGTTTCAGCACCAGCTGCAACACGCTCACGACGAACCCGCGCACTCTCCAGCGTTCGGTGGAGTTGCACTACTGATCCGCTCCAGCGGAGGTACTTCGTGCGGGAGCGCTCCGGGCCGCTCGGCCAAGTCCTACTCCCGCACGAAGTACCTCCGCATTCCCCTCTGTTCCTAGCTGTTCGTATGCAGTAAGATAACCGGATGATTCCTGCAGACGTCCGAGCTCGGTACCAGAAGCTCAAGGATTCGATAAACCATTACCGCACGCAGCTCCACGTCTATGACAAGGAAGAGATCTCTGAGGCAGCACTCGACTCCCTGAAGCATGAGCTCAGCGAGATAGAAAAAGATCATCCGGAAATCATCGCGCCAGATAGTCCGAGCCAGCGCGTCGCGGGAAAACCCCTGCCGCAATTCAAGAAAGTGCGCCACGAAGTAGAGCAGTGGTCTTTCAACGACTGTTTTACTCCAGAAGAGCTGCGTGAGTTCGATGCGCGTGTGAAAAGATTCCTTGGCGGTGCAGAGCCGACATATACGTGTGAACTAAAGATAGATGGACTGAAGATCGTCTTTACCTATGAGAAAGGGTTTCTGAAGACCGCAGCTACCCGCGGCGACGGCGTCGTGGGTGAAGACGTGACACAGAACATCCGCACGATAGAAAGCGTCCCGCTCTCGCTCGCACGCCCGATAGATATCATCGTCGAAGGCGAAGTGTGGATGAGCGCGTCAAACCTCGCAGCGCTCAACAAAAAAAGAGAGAAAGAAGGCCTCCCGCTCTATGCCAATCCTCGAAACGTCGCAGCAGGTTCCATACGTCAGCTCGATCCGGCGCTTACGGCAGCTCGCAAACTCGACGTATTTGTCTACGAAGTCGCGAAGACATCAGAGAAATTCCCTAAAACCCAGTACGAAGAGTTGGACTATCTGCGTGAGCTCGGTTTCAAGGTGAATCCGCACCACGTGCTAGCGTATGATATCGACGAAGCCATCAGATACTGGGAGAGCTGGAAGGGAAAAGGCAGGCATCAGGACTATTGGATAGACGGCGTCGTCATAAAAGTGAACGAGCGAGCCTATGAAGAGCGGCTCGGCTACACCGGGAAAGCGCCGCGCTTCGCCATCGCTTTTAAATTCCCTGCAGAGCAGGCGACGACTATCGTCGAAGACATCCAGCTACAGGTCGGCAGAACCGGAGTCATCACGCCTGTCGCCCATCTGAAGCCAGTACAGGTCGCGGGTACCACGGTGTCTCGTGCGACACTTCACAACGAAGACGAGATAAAGAGACTCGATGTTCGTATCGGCGACACGGTGATACTGCAGAAAGCCGGAGACGTCATCCCGGACATCGTGCAGGTACTTACCGAGCTTCGGCCGAAAGATTCTAAGCCATACAAATTTCCGACACATGTAGAAGGCTGTGGTGGTGATGGCCGCATAGAGCGCATTCCTGGACAAGCCGCATGGCGCTGCGTGAACCTCGAGTCTCCGGAGCGGCGCAAAAGAGCGTTTGCATATTTCATCTCAAGAAGCGCGCTGGATATCGCCGGACTCGGGAAGAAAACCGCTGAGCTTCTCATCGACGAAGGTATCGTCACGACTTTTGACGAACTTTTTGAGTTACAGGAAGGGGATTTCGAACCACTGCCGGGGTTTGCCGAGATCTCCGCAAAGAAAGCTGCCGAAGCTATCCGCAAAGCGCAGAAAAACGTGCCACTCGAAAGACTCATTACTGCACTTTCCATCCCGCAGGTTGGCGAAGAGACCGCACGCGATCTGGCGCGGCATTTCGGTTCTATAGAGAAGGTTCGCTCAGCTTCACTTCAAGACCTCGAGGCGATAGACGGGGTCGGTGACGTCGTCGCGAAATCCCTCCACGACTGGATGCACGACCGGACCAACTCCGCGTTCTTGGACCGGCTTCTGAAACACCTGACCATCGCAAAACCTGAAAAGGTTCGCAACGGGAAGTTTACCGGGAAGACTTTTGTATTTACCGGCACCATGGAAAAGATGTCGCGCGAAGAAGCCGAGGAAAAAGTCCGCCAGCTCGGAGGCAAAGCCTCGGGCTCGGTCTCTGCGAAGACTTCCTACGTAGTCGCCGGAGCCGAAGCCGGGTCCAAACTCGATAAGGCCCGGGAGCTGGGAGTAGAGGTGCTTACCGAAGCGGAATTTGCTAGGATGCTCAAATGACGCAGAAAATAGACATACGAGCACTGGCGAACCTCGCCCGAATGGAAGTTTCCGACGAAGAAGTCGCGAAGCTCGAGAAAGAACTGCCGAACATCCTCGCTTTCGTCGAACAGATCCAAAAAGCCTCCTCTGAGGCACCCGCTGAAGAGCACTCGCACCGGAATATCATGCGTGAAGACACGAACCCGCACGAAGGTGGTCTTTATACCAAGGCATTGCTTGACGCTGCTCCCGCGCAGGAAAAAGACCAGGTGAAAGTCATGCAAGTCCTTCGTCAGAAATAATATGGACTTATCCAAACTCACTATCGCGCAGGCGCGGAAAGATCTTGATGCAAAGAAATATTCCTCACTCGACCTGACGAACGCCTATCTCGACGAGATAGTGAAAAAAGACAGAGACATCCATGCGTATCTCGAAGTATGGGCAGAGAGTGCCCGCGCTGAAGCGAAAAAGGCCGACGAGATGATAGCTGCCGGGAAATCCATGCCGCTTACCGGTATACCGCTTGCGATGAAAGACAACATACTCATCGAAGGTCGTATCGCGAGTGCGGCGTCAAAGATCCTGGAGAAGTATCGCGCTTCGTACGACGCGTTCGTTACTGAAAAACTCAAAGCGCAGGGCGCGGTATTCCTGGGCCGTACTAACATGGACGAGTTCGCGCACGGCTCTTCGACAGAAAATTCAGCATATGGTCCTTCCAAGAACCCGCATGACCTTACACGAGTCCCTGGAGGTTCTTCGGGTGGTTCAGCGGCAGCCGTCGCCGGGAACCTCGCACTCGGAGCACTCGGGTCTGATACTGGCGGGTCCATCAGGCAGCCGGCAGCGCACTGTGGCATCGTCGGACTCAAGACGACCTACGGCATGGTGTCGCGCAGCGGGCTCATCGCTATGGGAAGTTCTCTCGACCAGATAGGACCGATTACGAAAACTATCGAAGACGCGAAAATAATCTTCGATGTCATCCGTGGACATGATCCGAAAGACAGCACCTCTTTGCCCGACGCACCGCTTCCATCGAAAAAACCCAAAGTCATCGGCGTACCGCGCAAATTCCTCGAAAGCGGGCTTGATGCGGACATGCTGCAAGTCTTCGAAGCGAAACTCGCGAGCTTGAAGAAACAAGGCTACGAAATACGCGACATAGAGATGCCGACACTGCCTTACGGCCTCGCGGTCTATTACATCGTGATGCCGGCAGAAGTCTCGACCAATCTCGCGCGTTTCGATGGTATCCGCTATGGACTATCTGTCCCTGCCGCGACGATAGGCGAGGTGTATGCAAAAAGCCGCGGTCAGGGTTTCGGTCCGGAAGCGCGACGCCGTATCCTGATAGGCACTTTCGTACTCTCAAGCGGATACGCAGACGCGTACTACCGCAAAGCTCGGGCAGTGCGTAGCGTCATAACCGACGAATTCAAAAAGGCATTCGAGTCGGTAGATGTCGTTGCCGTGCCGACCACTCCTTCACCGGCATTCAAATTCGGTTCAAAAGCAGATCCGCTCGCTATGTATGCTGAAGATGTCTTCAGCGTACCTGTCAACCTGGCGGGAGTCCCCGCAGTATCCATCCCGATGGGTAGTGTCGTCCGAGACGGTGTGACGCTTCCGGTCGGTATGCAATTTATCGCACCGCATAGGGAAGAAGAGACGTTGTTCGCAATAGGCGCAGACGTCGAGAAGCAGGGAAAATAAACAGGGTATAATTTTCGGATGCCAAGTGATGCGACACTGCCCGGAGCTTTCGGGTGGATCTTGTGGTACGTCGGAGAAGTAGCCTTCAGATGGGTGCCGGGTTTCGTGATATCGCTCGCGGGAGGCCAGCCGCAGGACACGACCGTTCCGGCTGCGCCGCCTCCGACCATCACGCAGCCGGTCTCCGTGCAGGATGTCATCCAGTTCCTGCAGAATAATTCCGTGCCCGGCGCGTATGACCAGCTGTATTCCGACTGGAACATCTTCGTCGTGATTTCGCTCACGCTCTCGCTCATATTTGCGGCGATAGTCGTGTACTCCGTCACGCGTCTGTTCCAGCTGCGGCAAGCCGAATATAAATATTTCCAGGCCATGGCTCATTCGGTCGCGGCTCAGGACCTTCCTAAGACGAGGCTGCGCTGGAACCACATACTCGATGAGGCGAACTCCGAGAATCCGCAGAATCACCGCCTCGCTATCCTGGAGGCGGACATCATGCTCGGCGAACTTCTCGACGAGCTTGGCTACAGAGGCGAGACGCTTGCTGATAGGATGCGGCAGGTACCGAAATTGAATTTCAACACCATCGACCTCGCGTGGGAAGCGCATCGCGCCCGCAATCGCATCGCGCACGAAGCGGGTTTCGAGATGTCACCATACGAAGTGCGGCGTATCATCGGCCTCTATGACAAGGTCTTCCGGGAGTTCGGCTTCATCGAAGAATAAACGGTCCCGATTCATATATTTTGCACTGGCAATATGCAGAATAGGCGACAAGAGAATGCCTGATCGGCGTTCGGGTCGACCTTAAGAGCTCTAACGCGACAACATACATATGTGGCAGCAATGGGTAAATGCAGTACTTGGCCTCTGGGTCATGGCGGTGCCATTTTTGGGATTTGCGACAGATACGCTTAAGTGGACGCTCGCGGTGACGGGGCTTGTCATCGCCGCGCTTGCGGTCTGGGGAGCATCGCTTCTTACTTCTCAAGGCGAAGATTACACGTATCGCAGGACGCAATCATAAGATCAAACGACTCCGGCGAAAAACCGGAGTCGTTTTCTAGTAAAATTGCTCTCGGCGAATTTTTTTGATATGATTATTTTTAGCGGGGTGGAGCAGTAGTAGCTCGCCAGGCTCATAACCTGGAGGTCGCGGGTGCAAGTCCCGCCCCCGCAACACGAATAAGCAAAGATTCCGCGAAAGCGGAATTTTTGCGTTGAGTGTTGTGGGGGCGGGACTTGGGAAGGGGTCGGGAAACGGGAGTTTCCCGCGGAGGAAGGCAGGCCGCATAGCGGCCGTTGGAAAACCGTGGGTTTCCAAAGAGTCTCGCCCCGTGATATTTTTCGTGCGAAACCTGCAGCATCTACTCTGCCGCGATAGAAAGCACTACGAATATGACCACGGACGCTATCATCCCTAAAACGCCCCCCATGAATAGCCGCCAGTCACCTTGGAGAAGCATCGTCCCGAAAGAATATACGAGTACCACAAGCGCCGCGGGAAGCGCCACAAAGGCCCATACCAGCATAGCGATATGCATGTAGTGTTTGAAGTGGCTGTGCCCACCGTGTCCTCCCGCCATATATGAATCATAGTAAATAGTGGAGAAATCGCAAAAAATAAGTAGTATTAACGGGTTATACCCATGTCGGGGTAGCTCAGACGGTTAGAGCGGAGGATTCATAAACCTCAGGTCGGCGGTTCGATTCCGCCCCCCGACACATAGAAAAGAGCGGAGGATTCATTCTATAAACCCTGGTCAGGTCGAGAGCTTGATTCCGCTCCCGACACACGAACGAAGTGAGTGGATGGGGGAGCGCTGTGCCTGCGCATAGTGCGTGCGGAATCGAAGGGCGGAGCGATGTTTTCGCGAGCACGCGAAAACCGCGAGCCGGGCGATTAGAAAATCGTGCCGAGAGGCTTCGCGGAAATTCAAGCTCGATGGAGCTTGAGTTATCCGTGACCTAGTCCGTTCTCGACGTCACTACAGCGAGCCTAAGAAAATGCGTTCGACTACCCAGAATGCCGCGAGGACACATACGGCGTACGAGAATACCTTCAGTATGCGCGTCTTCCACGGAGTCGAGTCGATATACCAGAGGATGGGGAGCGCCGCCGCGAGTATCGCGAGCTGGCCTATCTCTATCCCGACGTTGAAAGTCAGGAGCGCCGGCACGAAGAAAATCTGCGGGATGGTCGTATCAGCGAGCGCTCCCGCAAATCCAAGGCCGTGTATGAGTCCGAACGCAAAAGTGAGCGGGACGCGGTGTTCATGCGGAATCTCCTCGCCACGACGAAGTGCCTGGATGTTTCGCACCGCCATATACAGAATCGTCGCTGCTATCGCGGGCTCGACGATGCGGGAACTCAGAGTCAGTATGTGAAAACCGGCCAAAAGAAGCGTGACCGAATGCGCGACCGTAAAAGACGTCACGAGAAAAAGTATTTTCTTTATCGAGCGCGCCAGGAGCACGACCGATATCAGGAAAAGTATATGGTCGTAGCCCGTCCATATATGGAGCATGCCCATCCAGAGGAACTTCACCGCAACGACCAGGAAATAATCAAAGACATTTCCAAGCTGCTGGAGCGGCACGTCGCCGGGAAAATCCTTTTTAGTGGCACTAAAGGGCAGGGAATAACGGTCGCTCCCGATAGTGAGCGTCATGTAGTGGTCGAATTTCTGGAACTGGTCAAAAAATATCTCGCTGTGGATGGAGATATCGCCCGGTTTCGTTATTGCCGACGGGCAGGTAAAAGTGCCGCGGAATATGCCATGCGGCGTATCAAATGACGGATCATAATACGTGAGCGAGAAAGGGCAGGTGGTGCTGCCTTCTTTTAGAATCAGATATTTAGAGAAATATTTCTGGTACAGATCGCGCTGTTCTTCCGGCGGGTAGCCGTAGACGTTTATGTTCTGAGAAGTCTCTGTCTGCAGATGTATCTCTCTGCCTTGGACATCGAGCTCGGTCGAGACGGTGCCGTAGGCGACGACGTGTGCACTCGCTATCATGGGGATGAGGAGCGCGAAGGAGCAGGCGGCGATGAGCCGGAATCTCATAAGATGAACAGTATGCACTAAGCGGGAGTATTTTGTGAAGTCTGCCAATTTTCGATGGTAAACTTATGGCATGGACCCATTGGAAGTACTCGGCATAGGCTCGGCTTTTATGATCCTGTACGCGTTCGTCGCCAACGAATACGGCACACTGAGCGTGCGAAGCCTGACCTATGACGCACTGAACTTCCTGGGCTCGATCGGCCTCTTTATCTATGCTTTTCAGACGGGTGTCATACCTTTTATGGTGACCAACTCGGTCTGGGCATGCGTTTCCGGCCTCGATGTCTACAAGCACATGCGCAGACGCTCGCGTAAGGTGCGCCCCATGCGGATGCTCCGCCGGCTCTTCGTAGGGAAGTAGGGACTCGAAAAATGGAGAGTTTTAGTGTATCCTGCGGTCATTGCGGGTGTAGCTCAATTGGTTAGAGCACTCCCCTGTCACGGGAGAGGCTGCGGGTTCGAGTCCCGTCACTCGCGCAAAATGCCGAGCCCAAAGCATGTCTTTGGGCTCGTTGCATTTATGCAGCAGAGTGACGCGACTCGAAGGGGAGGACCGGGGCCCCGTCAGTAGATGGGGATGCCCGAACAGGGCTGAGCGGAGTTTTCATGCGACGGCATGAAAACGAGCGCTTGGCAGAGTCCCGTCACTCGCGCAAACGCGTATAGAAGGCACCTTAGGGTGCCTTCGTGCGTTTGCGCGAGTGAAGGAGAGTGCGGGGCACTCTCCGTCGGGACTCGAAAGGCGCAGCGGGCCCCGTGCGAGTACGCACGGGTGCGAGCCGGGGTCGCGGAATTTTTGATGCGGCGGCGTCAAAAATATCCGTGACCTAGTCCTGTCTCTCACCATTTCTTCATGATGAGAAGACGATACTTATCGACAAGAAGCCGTATGGTATTTCCACTCATTCTCGGTATCGTACTCGGCGCACTCCTTGTCGTGTTCGCTCTCCAAAACGTCGCCGTAGTGACGCTCTCTTTCTTTACGTGGCAGTTCCAGGGCTCGCTCGCACTGGTGCTGATATTGGCGGCAGCGGCAGGCGTCGTCGTATCACTCCTCATAGTTCTTCCTGAAAGTATCGCGAGTTATTTCAGCTATAGAAGCCTGAAAAAGACGAACGCTCGGCTCGAAGAAGAGCTTCGTAAACAAAAAGAACTGACGGCTTTTGCCAAGGGCTCGTCTGCTACAGCAGAAGAACTCGCAAAGCTCGACCAGGGGCGCATCGCGAATCCCGAACTCTGACCCGCTAGAGATCGGCGAATTCTGGCACCTAGCGGTTCGACCTACATTTTCTCGCCACCGATGATACACTGGCGGCATCTATGAAAGTCCTGCTTATAGACGACGATGTGGATATCTGCGCGGCTCTCAAGGCGAGACTCCCGGAGCACGGCTTTATGGTCGAAGTCGCATCTACCGGCGGAAAAGGTGTATCGATGGCCCGCGTAAACCGATATGACCTCCTTATCGTCGACTTGAACCTCCCGGACATGACCGGCGAAGAAGTCATCGCCGAAGTCCACGAGATGCCGCATGTCCCGCCCATACTTATGTTTACGGTCGTCAGCGACACTTCGTCAAAAGTCCGCCTCCTCAACAGCGGCGCCGACGATTATTTCGTAAAACCTTTCGCTTTCGACGAGCTTTTGGCACGCATGCGCGCACTTTTGCGAAGGCCCAAAACGGTCGTCCCCGAAGTCCTCTCGGTGGGGAATCTCACGCTCGACGCCGGCAAACAATCCGTCCGGCGGGGCAAAGATGGACTCAGGCTTACCAGAAAAGAATTCGGACTCCTCGAATACCTCATGCGTGAACGCGGGAACGTCATCTCCAAAGGCGAGCTGATAGAGCGCGTCTGGGAGTCCGGGTCAGATCCTTTTTCAGACTCTTTCGACACCCATCTCGCAAACCTCCGCCGGAAGCTCGGCGAGCCCGCACTTATACACACGGTCCACGGCAGAGGATACAAGCTGGAGCTCGAGAAAAAGGTATAGTTAATATGGTCGATATTAGAAAATCTTGACACAATCTGTATATGAAAAAAGTGATTCAGGAGGTGCTGATGTCGGAGAAGCTTCGCGAACAAAAAGCGATCGCTTCGCTTGTGGCGCGCACCGCGGATGCGGGGTATCCGTGGTTGAACGAACCGGAAGCATAGGTCTTTTTAGAGACCCGCGAGGTCCATACGATGTTCCAAAAACTTTTTTACTTGATTCTCAAACCAAGGACCACCGGAGAGGACTCGCAAAGGCGTGAGTTCATCTTGAACGTGCTCCTGGGCTCTCTGGTCGTGCTCGTGTTCGTCGCTATACTCCTCCATGTCGCGGTACTCATATCACCGAACACCGATAGTACCGAATACCAGAACAACTCGCTTCCTTTTCTCATACTGCTCGGCATCGAATGCTTTCTTCTGTTTCTCTATGGGCTTTCGCGATGGGGATTTTTTCGTCCGGTCTCGTATTTCCTGATAGCCATCTTCTACACGGTCTCCGTATACATGGGGTTCCACTGGGGTGTCGATGCGCAGGTATCACTCTTGTTCTTCGTCCTCATCATCGTCATGTCGGGCGTACTCATGGGTACGAGGTTCGCTCTCTCGTCGGCGGTCTTCTCCGCGCTTGTCGTCCTCGTCCTCGGCTATCTGCAAGTCTCCGGTAAGACTCACCCCAACATCTACTGGAAGACGACCGAGATGCAGATATCGGACGTCGTCATGTTCTCGATGATATTCCTCATCATTGCAGCGGTCTCCTGGCTCTCGAACCGCGAGATAGACAAGTCCCTCGCCCGTGCGCGCCGCTCGGAAGGCGAGCTCAAACACGAACGTGACATGCTCGAAGTGCGGGTCATCGAGCGCACCGAAGAGCTGCGCAAAGCCGAGGTAGAAAAAATGACGCAGGCATATAGATTCGTAGAATTCGGGCGGCTCGCGAGCGGGCTTTTCCATGACCTTATGAACCCGCTTTCTGCGCTATCTCTCAACATCGAGAACATCGCGAACTCCGGGAAAGACGCGACCAAGATGGAAGAGCTTGCAGAAGACGTAGCCCGCGCCAAACAAACCACCGTGCACATGCAGTCGCTGATGGACTCAATGCGTAAACATCTCGCACGCGAAGGCACGCTCGAACATTTCTCACTCAACGGCGCCATCCACGACCTCATCCGCGTCCTGGAGCCATATGCGCGCTCGCACAAAGTGACGCTCGGCTTCGATCCTGCGGAAGAGCTCGGGTACCATGGCGACGCGGTGCATTTCACGCAGGTGATGACGAACCTCGTCTCCAACGCCATCGAGTCGTATCCGCCGTACAAAAAGACCGACGAGAAAGGGAAGCGCACGGTACTGGTGACGCTCTCGCGGGATGCGGGTGGCATACAGATAACCGTCAGAGACCAGGGCGCAGGAATATCTAAAGAAAACGCTGAGAAGATATTCGAGCCTTTCTTCTCGACCAAAGGCCAGGCACAGGGCCTCGGGATCGGGCTCTCGCTCGTAAAGCGCATCATCGAAAAAGAACTCAAAGGCACGGTGTCGCTCCAGAGCGCGCCCGGAGAAGGTTCGACCTTTGTGCTACACTTTCCGGCATAAGAGAACCTCGAGTTCCGTTTAGATGCAGGACAACCTGCTCACGGAACCTATGGATGCAAAGACCTTCGTCAAGACACTCGATACAGAAACGGAGCGTTTAGAAAAAGGCGGTACTCCAGAAGGCAAAGTCGTCGCAGAGATAATCCGGCAGCTGACCGATATAGAGATAGAAGCGGGCGGCCCGTATTCTTTTGGCGAAGCACCAGACCTCACGACGAACCTCGCCATCGCGAACTTTCTCTCTGCGTGCGGTGTGCGGCTCCCAAAGCTAGACGCATATATAGAAAAAGCCTGGCGAAGCGGGCAGCGCACATCTCTGGAGCTCCGCTATAGGACACGCATTGCGGAGCATGTGCGCTCCGAACACGACACACATGAGCCCGCGCGCCTCTCGCAAGGTGAGATGCGCATGCTCAAGAAAATACATGCATACGCAAAAAAGCGTCTTCGTACGCTCGCGCCGGAGCTGCGCGAAAGTACGGAGCGGGTGATAGGGCGCGTGATGAAAGGCGAAGGCAAACAGATACCGCTGATGCCGTACTACGTGCGCGAAGCATTCGGCGGCAAAGGCTTGGATTTTGATGACACCTACCTCGCGCGTGCGGGATTTGCGAGTGTGGCTTTCTGGATGGCGACCATCGTCTATGACGATTTCTGGGACGAAGACGAAGCCGCAGAGCCGGTACTTTTGCCTGCTGCAAACCTGCTTTCCCGTACGTACGCGGAATATTTCAGGACACTTTTGCCGACGGCATCGGGATTCGGAAGGTTCTTCCACGACTACATGGATAAAGTAGACGCGGCAAACACCTGGGAAATAAGCCGCTGCCGTGGGCGAGTAGCAGATGGAGTATTCTACCTGCCGGAAAGATTGCCGGACTATAAAGACTTCAGCATCAAATTCTATCCGGCAGCCGGACATGTCTTTGGACCCGTCGCTATGCTCGTCCAGCTCGGGTATTCGCTGCGTTCCCGCGAAGTCAAAAATCTCATCGCGTATTTTCGGCACTATCTCGTCGCGATGCAGCTTAACGACGACGCGCATGACTGGAAAGAAGATCTCGGACGCGGTCACATATCGACTGCGGTATCTCTGATCCTCAAGGAATGGCACAAAACCCATCCTAAGAAAAAAGAGATACACCTGACCGACGACATGGAGGAGCTCGAACAGATATTCTGGTTCAAGGTGCTCACTCCGCTCGCAAAATCCGCACTCCTGCATACCGCCCGCTCACGGAGGGCGCTCCACGCGCTCACCGTGCTCGAAGACGCGGCACCTCTGGAGCGCTATATCATTCGGAACGAAAACATAGCCCAAAAGGCACTCGACGAAAGGGCCAAGAGCGACGAGCTGGTCAGGGCTTTTGCCTGAAATCTTGGGAAAAAATTAAGCTTCGAAAGTCTATACTCTTCACACGACCCACATCTGAGCGCCATGAGCACCAACACCTATACAGATCATCGCTGTGTCTGCGGCAAGCTTCTCTTCAAGGGGTTTATCCGTGACGGCGAGGTAGAAATCAAATGCAAACGATGCGGGGCGATGAACCTGATACAAGGAGAGCTCCAGGCCGCTGCGGCAAAGAAAGCAAAGTAGCCGCCAAACGTCTATCTAAGCTGCGGCCTGCGGCCGCCACTCTGTTTTGATACTCCATTGGCACCACTCCATACCCATGGTACAAGGATGCCCTCGGCCATTGTCGGCCGATAGGTGACGATATCTGCATGCCGGCGGGAAGACTGAAATCCTCGAGGTTCCGCGCTCCCCACCGGCATATAGCTATCGTCTAAAATTTATACCAAACAGAAACCCACCAAAACTACGGCGGATTCCCGTCACGTTTGGTGGGTTGATTGTGCGACCCTGCGGACTAGCTGACCTTCTCGATGCTCTCGAAAAGAGAGCGGCCGAAGGTACGGTTGATGAAGTAGTCGGCGTCGAAGCCGTGGAGGATGGTGATGGTATAGGTCCGGAAACCTTCCCATTTTCCGCTTTCGGCGACCGCCTTCAAATTCATCATTCCCAATCCGTCACCGCCGAAGTCGATGGTGTCGCGAAATCCTCCGATCAGCATGAAGATGCGGCCCTTGAGGTCGCCGTCGAACGTCTCGTCGGCGAACACGATCTTGACCTTGTCGCCCGGCTTGAGCGACGTGACCAGATCGCATGCTGCGCGCATATCGAACGGCGGCTTCTTGGTCTGCGACTGCGTCGTGGCTTTTTCGGCGTGACGTTGCGGGTTGGACATGTTGTCCTCCTCTGTTCCGCGGCATGATTGCTGGGTATTCCGCCGAAAATAGTACATCATTATCAAGCCTCTGTCAATCTCAACTTCTCAGACTTTGTAATCTGCTGGCCCGCAGAAAGACTGAAATCCTCGAGGTTCCGCGCTCCCCACCGGCATCTAGCTATCGTCAAATTGGGCCAAAAGCCATCTTAAGTAAAACTTAAGCCCCCTCGTCGCGTAATATTTTTCATCTTGTTTCGAGTCCAGTATAGGGATAGTGTGTCTCTATATATGGCCGATCTCAAGCACATTATATATTTCCAAATATGTCAATAATTTCCCCGAAAGACTTTATGCGAGAGAGGCGGCCTGGACGCTTTTCGGACTCAAAAGTGGTCACGGAGAGCAAACTCAATCGAACGTTGCTAGAGTATCACCTTGATACTCTAGGGTCACGAAAACAAGAGCAAGACTTTGAAGAATTCGCCAGAAAGCTCTGCGAGTACCAAATTTGTCCTAATTTGCGGCCGCAGACAGGTTCCACGGGCGGTGGAGATAGTAAAGTCGATACCGAGACGATCCCTGTTTCTTCGCAAACGAGATCCGTCTTATATCAGGGACAAGATTCACAAACCAAAGAGGACTTTGCCTTTGCTTTCAGTACTCAAAAAAATTGGCCAGGTAAGGTTCGCGGCGATGCCGAGAAAGTGTACGGCACTGGTCGCGGATATACCCGTCTCTATTGCGTTACAAGTGAATTTGCTCGAGACAAGACAAGAGCCGAGCTCGAAGATGAGCTCACGAAGAAATACGGTTTTCGAGTCGTCGTGCTAGATCGAAATTGGATCCTAGATAAGGTTTTTGCCGATAAGCGAGAAAAGATTGCTATCGAGGAGTTGAAGATTGGTGGGAACCTCGAGGAAAAGAAGGAGGTTGGGCCTCTGGACTACCAGCGCAAACAACGCTTTGACGAAATCAATGAATCGATCGAGAAAGACGTCGTAAAAAACCAAGTAAGTCTTAAGACCGTGGATTCGTGTCTAGATGCCGCGTTGATCGCCGCAGAGATGGAACAAACAAAAACGGAAGTCGAAAATCTGTTCGACAGAGCGATTCGTTTTGCGAAAGAACCCGGAACGGAAGAGCAACACTTCACCGCTATATACCAAAGAGCATGGACGCTGTTCTTTTGGTTTGAAGATTTTGAGTCCTTCCTGAAGCTGTACGACGAAGTAGAAGAAGCCGCTCTGAAGTCACGAAATATCTTCGCTGTGGAGCGTTTGAAGAACCTTTGGAGCCTCATACACAGTCTCGCTCGACAGTCAGATATGGTGTCAAAGGAACTACTGGCGCAAAAAACCAAAAACGTCCGAGAGAAATTGGAGGAAATGAAAGCCAATGAGGCAAACTCCAGTGCGTCCGTGCACGCGGACGCCATGCTCAGCTTTATGGATCTGATGGATAATTGGCAAAATCCCGCTGAAACAACCAGGTGTTTCCGGACCATCAAAGACGTTCTCGAAAGAGCCAGCGGGTTGATCGGTTTCCCTTTTGAACCGACATTCCAAGTTCTCAATGAAATGGACGATATCTTTAGCGGCAACGAAGGCTATGAAGAGCTCCAGGAGTCATTGGTAAAGGTCGTGACAGAAAGAGAGGGTGACATATCAGCTGGCGAACTACTTCTGAATCGTGGCGTTCAGCATATGAAAGCCGGCAGAATCTATAAGGCCATAGACTCACTCGGTCGAGCGCTTAGACGCTTCTACAAAAAAGAAAGTAAGGAGATGCTAGTGCACACTCTTGCGCTCCTCTCGTTCGCTTATGAGGATGCGGGACTGCTTTGGGCCGCGCGTGGCGTCTTGATTAACGCGGCTTCGCATGCCACCAGCGATTTCTGGGTCTATGGGCACGTCAATACTAAGCAGGCCGCCTGTTACGAGCGTTTGAGAATGATCGAATTGCGACTCGGACGCATCGGCTATGCTTTGGAATGGCACCAGCTTCACCACATCATGGCGTCTCAGCTCGCGAAAACTGACGACGACAAAGCCAAGCTACTAGAAAAAGATCTGTATTTCGGCTCAGTCATGGGGCTTCTTTTGATTAAGACGCCCGACGAGGAGCTAAAAGCTCTAGACAAGTTGCCCGACACACTGTTGAGTATGGATCTGGATTTTGCCGCCGCGGGACTGATCTACCGCCTCGGCGGAGCATCAGCTTTACCAAAAGAATTTCTGGATGCGATGAAGCTCGATGATGTAGATAATTTTTTCAACTCCTTTCTTGCACAACCAGCACAAAGCTCACTTCCAGAGAAACCGGCCTATTACTTGGGCGATTCCGTCGAACTTAGGTCGCACATACTTGGATGCGAATTTGTAGTCGTAGCCCCAAACAGCAGTCCGGAAATAGAAATTGGCGAGTATCTTCTTGCCGCACTCGAGAGTTTCCTTTCTACGACGATGGACATGGATGCCGCGTCCAGTGATTCGTCCGTGGTTATAAAAATCGCGCGCGCCGAGAATCAGATCGGAAAAATATCTTATGAGATAAAAAAGGACGGGAAATTCGGAGTCGATGTGAAATGCTCATCGTTTAGCCCACATACCCTGAACCGAAAGGATCAAGAAGAAGTCATATCTTCAATCTCAGAAATCGTCCTGCACCTTGTTGGCAATAGCGTCATGTTCAAGGATGTTGATGTAGATCTAAAGAAATTATTCCGCGACGAAGAGGTTAGCTCAAGAGCTTTTAGTTTCTCCGGCCCCATGGTTACGCTCGGTAATGTGCTCGGGTACAACCCGAAACGATCAATCTCCGCATGGATTGAACCTAATAGTAAAACTTACCCGTATGATCCAGAGAAAAGCGGTAAGCCGGTAAAGAACAAGGATTTTCCTGAAGAGGAGCGAGAAGCTAGCGCTCCACTGGGTCATGATGAAATGAAAAATATTTCGATTATTCGACAGCATCTCTGGAATAATGCTGGTTGGGGCGGTGTGCTGTATTTAACAATTCCAGACCATCCCCCGATCATGGCATTCTTATTTAAAAACAAAGAAATGGCGGAGGCCATTTTTAAAGATTGGCAAGAAACCTTCGGAAGGGAGGACAAGGGCGACGTCATAAGAATTTCAATGGTCCGCGGTATTTCAAAAAAACACCCGGCTTGGTACCGGGCAGTCGTCTCCACGAATATGGATCCAGCAAAGATGGGCAAAAAAGACAGAGTTATTAATGTCTCACGAATTCATACGCTCACCCCAGATACTACAGAGAATCTAGACAGATTTGCGGCGAGTTTTCGAGAATTCGGTGTATATCTGCTGGCCCCTGCCCTTATTGTGGACGGTGAAGCCAGCCCACAAATCCATTTCAGTTTAGGAATTGTGAAAGGAGCCTTTACTGATAAGCATGCGTGGGAGATTGGTCCTAATGATTTCGATATCGCCGCAATTACGCCAGACAAAGACACTGACCCAATTATCCCCGAAGGAGTTAAGGACCCGCCAATCCTCGAAACTCTTAAAAAGCAAAAAGAAATGCAGGCACGCAAGGGTTAAGATTGCTTACGGGTATTCGAACCTCTGTCGTCCGCTTTTTGTATAATCGGACAGTCAAATCCTAATGACGCAAACAGGCAATGCTTTTCCTCGGGTCGGCTTTCATTCCATGCTTGGAGCCACGTTGTGAGAAAAAGGTGTCAGGTATCTTTTTCCTTTAGAATACCGGGAAAAGAGAAGGGCGGTCGTTGGACCGCCCTTGATCTGATATGTTCGTCGGATTCGACGATTTTTGCGTCGACTATTGTGTCATGTCCTTTTGGCGCATCTCTCGAAGAGCCTGGCGCGCCGCGAGCGGCAAAATCCCTCCGAAAGCGTCGCATTGACCCATCGGACAGTCCTGCGCTTTCCATTCGTTCGGGAAGTACTTCCGCATCAGCTCTGAGTGCTCGTGCATTATCTTCATATGATCGGCGGGGCTGACCTTGTTGCGCAGATATAGTTCATTGTCCGGGTCGTCGGCAGCGGCCATGCTTTCGACGATGATCTGGCACATGAGTGTGTCGCCGCAGGCCATGAGCATCCGGTCGTATCGGATGCCTTCCGCCTTGGCCGAGACACCCCATAGAGTCAGTCCCACTATGAATGCCATTACAACGCGCATTTGGTATCTCTCCCGGTTCCGTTTCAACAGCCGCTATAGAAACACGGCTCGGCTGTTTATCAAAGCAGGATGAAAGTGCCTGATAGAGGAGTCAGGCACAAGGATTTTGCGGTTTATAAAAACAAAGACCGTTCCTCCAGGCGGCCTTTGCTACCTTTTGGAACGGTCTTATGGGCCGTAGGCCCTGTGGAAGTTGCCGCGGCTACGCGGTCGCTTCGAGCTCGGGGGTCCGCCTCGACTCCCAGCGCGCGGTGCCGACTTCCTTCTCGTCCTCGAGCAGGCCGTACATGGCGCCGTCGGGCATGAGGACCAGAGTCTTGCAGGCCGGGACCTCTTCGTCGTCGGGCCCGTAGAAGCTGAAGCCACGGAACTTGAGCCGGACGGCGCCCGCGGGCACCACCGGATTGTCCATGCCTTCGGCGCGCTCGCAGAAGGCGACCGTCGAGCAGCCGAAGCCGGCTTCGTACGTCGTCGAAGGGCAGAACGCGATGTTGTAGGCGATGACGCCGACAACGGCGACGGCCTGCTCCGGCGACTGGTTGTGGTCACGGATGAGCCAGCGTTGAGGGGACCTTCGGTTATTGAAGTTGGCGCTCACGATCCGCATTCGTCTCTCTCCTTGTTATGGCCGGTCTTTGATGAAAATTCGCTCCGACCGCTTGCACCCCCGTATTTCGAGAGGGCAAGCGGCGGGAGCGAATCAATACCTTATTATCTACAAATATTATACATCAAAAATCTGTATTTACAAGTCCTTCTTGTAGACCCATCGTCTACCGTATTTCAGAGGGTGAATTTCGAGCGCGTTTCTTGTCGCGCAGTCTCTCCAGCATCTGGTTTGCCGCGACGCCGAAGCGCTCGGGGTCATCTCCGATCTGCGGATGACTGCCGCGCACCGAGAGGAATCCATCGATGGTGTCTTTCTTCAGATATTCTGCCATCCGCTTGGTCGGGAAAAGCGGGTCATCTACTCCCGAGATGATCACGATGCCGATACCGCGAGAGCGTAGTTCCTGGATCACTTCGTCGAGCGCGACCGAAGGCATATCCAAGACTTCTTTTGCTGCGCGCAGAGGATTTGCTGCCATGTACTTCAGTCCCTCGGTCATCGCGACCTTCCCGGTTTCCAATGATTCTTCTGTCTGCGGTATCGCCGGATATTCTATCGCGACCCTGCCTTCGGCGGCGGCACGCGCCTTGTCTTCTTCGGATATGGGTATTTCTTCCAGCGACTTCATTCCTTTGCGGCCTCCGAGCTGCCACTTGCTCCAGCCGAGCGCCAGATGGATGCGGGAGTCTTTGCCCATGAACCCGGGTGGCGCGAAGAGGACGATGTTGCGGAATTTCTCAGGCTCGACGAGCGCCGCAGCGATAGCGTTGATACAGCCTTCAGAGTGGGCGATGACGTCGACTTTTTTGTCGCCAGAGATGTCTTTGTGCTTGAGAAGCTCGAGCAGGTTTGAAGCTTTCTGTCGCTCTGGCTGCGGGAATGCCGATAGTCGTTCTTGTTCTTCGTCGGAGAGGTGCGTGTCGTTTCCACGCTGAGGATGATTGAGAGTGAACACGCGCCGGCCCTCGCCGGTGAGCGTCTTGAGTAGTGGCTGATAGACGGGAATCGTCGAAGCCCATCCTGGAGCGAGGAGTATCGGGACTTCGTCCTTGAGCGTTTCAGGACGGACGTCTATAGTATCGGTTTTTTTGCCGGCGATTTCCAACTGCTCTATGTGTTCTTTCAGGTAGCTACTTCTCTCGTTGTTTAAACTTTCGAGCCCCATGTAAACAGTATACCGCCACATGACAAGAAGGTGCCAGGTACCGTAGTTTTCGGTATACGCTACTATTGGCATATGGGACTGCCGCCGGAGCTAGCAGAGATATTTGGAGAGACTACGAATGTATTTCAGCGTGCACGCCTCATCTCGCGAGAGATGGTCGCGGAGAGTACGCTCGCGCTCACTATCGAGCGGCCGGGAAATTTTACTTTCGAGGCCGGGCAAAACACGATGGTCTCAATCCCCGGAACGCACGCGGATGACCTGAAAGAATTCACCATGGCAAGTGCGCCGTCTGATACGGACATACTGCTCGTGATGCGTCTGCGCAATTCGAATTTCAAAGACGCCTGCTATGCGCTGAAGCCCGGCGACGAGATCATGGTGCGGAGCGCCAGCGGTACTCTCTGGAGAGCAACGACCATGCCGCAGATATGGCTCTCTGGTGGTATTGGTATCACGCCATTTCGCAGTATCATCCGAGAGCTTATTTCTCAGGACGCACCGCTCGCTATCACGCACATCCATTCTGACCACAGCCGAGCGAGCACGCCTTTTTTACAGGAGTTCGAGTCGTACGCCGCGAAGCATCAAGGTTTTAAATTTTTCCCCACGATGACACGCGAAACAGGCCATGAGGGGCTTCGCGGCAGGATTACCGGAGAGATGATCACTGCGCATGCGCCGCGATATGCCGAGAGCGTTTACTTTGTAGTCGGTACGGATTCTTTCATAACGTCTATGCGCGAAGTGCTCTCCGAGCTCGATATCGCTTCCGAAAACGTACGGACCGAGAAGTTTGATGGATATAAATAAACGATCGGTTGACTCGGAGGGTGGGTTGTAATTCAATTCGAGGAGTATCTCGGGTTGTCCGAGTGCATGATAGTGGAGGACGGCTATGCGGATCGTTTTTGCGGCCCTGCTTCTCCTCTTTGGAGCGACAGGACTCTCTGCGGCAGAGCGGAAGGAAGATGACCGTTTTCAGGCCAAGGCAAGCTTCTCTCTGGATATCTCGGGTATCAAGGTCATGAATCTTGATCCCGTATATGGCGCCGAAGGCAAGGAATACGTCTACGGCAGTGCCACGGGTGGGAAGTGCAATGCCACCGAACACGGTTATTTTTCCATCGAAAGGCGGCGCGAGGACATGGTCTTTGCTACGTATAACATGAATCCCGATCCTGCTCTCGACGAATGCCCGACCGGCGTCTACACGATCTTGTCGGCGAGATATCTGAAAGAGCGCTATCGTGCAGCCGAAGCGAAGCGTCTCGAGCGAGACTTTCTTCGCCCGATGTCGGACTATATGAAGGGAGAGGAGCGATGACGAATGATCGCGTCTCTCAAGACTCAAGAAGGGACGTCCCAGCGTCCTTTCTTTTTGTGATACGGTCGGATTTTTCTCTTGAGGAAGATTTAAGCATGCTTATCGTGTAATATTTTTTCTCGTTGAAATGGTACTAGGAAATATTAGGATACGTATATGCATGCTAAGGGGTCAGACAGGACTGTTTTCCAGCGAGAAGACGGTAAATGGGTGAACAAGCGCAACGACGCCGATAAGGTCTCGACCGTACATGCCACCCAGAGAGAAGCTGAAGAAGCCGCGAGAGAAATGCTCGCGGTCCAGGGAGGGGGCGAGCTCACCGTGAAAGGTCCGGATGGTATGGTCCAAAGCAAACACACTATAGCGTCCCGCCGATGACCCGGATTGCCTGGCATTCGGGGCGAGAGATTTATTTTTTGCGCTCAAATAATAATATTGACGAGAGGAGATTTTCGAGTGATAATATAAATAGGTGCAGGATGTTCCTGACCGATAGCTGGAATGTTTCCAGCAGACGTCCCCGCTGCGCGGGAGGAGGATAGAAATGGTTGATTTGGTCCGGCTACATTACAAACCCTCGGGGTCCAATCCGGAAATTCAAGGCCCGTTCTACGAGACTTTGGGCTATTTCCGGGCTTGGGGAGCCTGGAACATGAAGATGTTGTCACTGGATTTCAAGTTCGGCGAAAGCGAACGGCGACAGCTCGTTTTCAGGCCCGTCGACGCTGACTGGCCGATCGTGCTCGCAGTCAGTAATGTCGATCATGCAGGATTCGTCGTCATCGATGAACATCTCCGCGAGAACGCTGGCTTGCAGACACGGAACTACTCCGCGTACAAGTACTCGTTCCTTACCGACTGCAGGGTTGAACGCGACGAGAAATTCTTCGCGGTCACAGCAGGAGGAGCGACCTACGTGTTCGGGAGGGCATTTCCGGATACGTTCGCGATCGATGACTGCGATCTGCTCTGCGGGTTGATCGGCGGCGGAGTTACGTTTAGTCAGCTTCGGGCACATGCGTATCGCGTACAGATCGAAGCCAAGAAGGAAGCGCGTCGTGAAGACCTGATCAAGGAACTGAAGAAGCAGCTTCGCATGAGTATCGAACGCAACGAACAGCTTTGCCAAGGCGTGGAGCTCGCCGGGATGCTCGCGACGAGGTGCGTGGTCGCCGACGGGAGATTGCGGATCGCGCAAAACCGGCTGCTGGCACTCCTTGATAGTCTGCGCTGTGTCTCTGAAGGATGGCTGCCGTTCGGTACCAAGTACAGGCTGCGCAAGATCCTCAAGATTTACGAAAAGGAACCGTCGCCTCCCTCTACGGAATCGGCGTACGAACTCTGAAGCTCACGCTTCATGATAAACACGGGGCTCGCTACCAAGCGAGCCTCTTTCTTTTTACGACCGCATGCCTATCCCCAGCAGGGCGGAAACTTCAGGATTTCTTTAGGAGGCATTGTGGAATAATGAACCCATCTGAGGCTCTCGAGGCCCGCGGATTCTGTCCGCGGGTTTTTGATTATCGAGATACCAGCTAAGAAAACACCATGACCGACTCCGAGACCCGGACTCCTGCAAGAGACAGGCCAGCAGGAAATAGTTTTGACCGTGAGCGCGTCTCAGCGCGTCTGCGCGAGGCGTTCATAGAACACGTTTCGCTGGAAAAAGCATCGCAAGAAATAATGACCGTTATCCGCGAAGAGTTCGGACTCGACAAGGTGGCAATACTCGTGGAGAGCAATCTCGGCATCCTCTCCTATGCTCAGTCATGTACTGAGCAGGTTCACACCGATGCAGTCACCCTCATCAAGACCGCAGGCCGGGTCCTCTGTATCTATGACCATATGGAAGACGGACCTCCTCGCGAGCTTCTGCTCAAACACGGCTTCTGGATGGGAACGCCGCTCATGCTCAAGAAGCTCAACCTCGCCGCGCTTTTCCTCGGACACAAATCGTCGGGACAACCTTTTGGTATCGAAGAAGTACAGTTCTTCGACGATATCGCTTCTGACATATCGAATGGCATCGAGAATGCCGAGGCCTACGACCTCTTGAAGATAGTGATAGGAGATCTCGAAAAATGGGAGAGCGAATGGGCCACGGAGCAGAGGGAAACCCGCCGTAAAGAATCTGCGAGGGATTACGAGATGGCGCGGCTGAAAGATGCGTTTGAATCGACCGTGTCACAGGAGATCCGAGTACCTATACAGAACATGCGAAAGGTTCTTGAGACGTCTGCGGGCTCAAATGCGGATATGCTCAAAGCCCTGCAGGGAATCGAAGAAGGATGCGAACATCTCAGACATATCAGGGATGAGATGATAGGCGTGGCTTGTTCGGACCGGACGGATGCCCCTGTGTCCGACTCCCGGCAGCAGAAATACGACTCTTCTCTCGAGAACATGCTCGAAGAGATAATGAAAAACTGGAAGACTCAGCTCGCGCATAAAGCCTGAGCGCCGAAATAGGCTGCGTTATTGTAGAATGCAGCGATGGCCAGACAAAAGACTCTAGAAGAAGTCTCCGCGATGGAAGAAACGCAGCGTGCTGGCGAAGCGGCGCTTCACGCGGTGATTTCATATCTCCGGTCATCTCCTGCGCCCGCGAGCGAAGAAGCGCATGCCATCATCGACAAGGTACTCTCAGAGCACGACTGCGAGTCTCCACAAGGCCACATCGTCGCTGGAGGATTACAGTCACACGAGCCGCATGAAAAAGGGCATGGACCTCTCTCACGAGGCGAGGCGATAGTGATAGATATATTTCCGCGCTCGAAAAAGACCGGTTACTTTGCCGACATGACGCGCACGGTATGTATCGGCGAGTCGAAAAATCCCCATCTGCAGAAGATGTTTGATGCGGTAGTAGCTGCGCAGGTGATCGCAGAGTCCCTGGTGAAGCCTGGAGTGCCTTGTAAGTCTCTGCATGAAGCGGCGGATCAGTATTTCATCGAGCATGGCTACGAGACGAGCGGCAAAGGCACGCTTTTTACCTACGCAGAAGGTTTCGTGCATGCGATAGGGCATGGCGTCGGGACTGACATCCATGAGCTTCCGCACATCAGTCCGAAAAGCGAAGACGTGCTCATGGAAGGCGACGTGATAACCATCGAGCCCGGACTCTACTATAAAGACATCGGCGGCATCCGCATGGAAGACATGGTGCTCGTGACCAGAGACGGCTCGCGTAATCTCACGCGTGCAGAAAAGAAATTCGTTATACTGTAAACACACATGGACCAGTTCACTGCCGCATCAAATACGCTTCTCTCCGCTGCGCTCGCGGTCCTCGGCGCATTCATACATTTCCTGATCCAGATACTCGACTTCTTTCTCGTGCTCGCACGCACGATACTCTCACTGCTGCACCTGCAGTAGCACTACCGTCTTCGGGGCGCTTGTGTTATTCTCTTTTTCATCGCCGAGATAGCTCAGTTGGTAGAGCACGTCCTTGGTAAGGACGAGGTCACCGGTTCAATCCCGGTTCTCGGCTCTGAATAAGCAGAGCGCAATGAAGAGCCGGGAACCGGGATTGCGGGGGTAGGTCGGAGGGGAGCCTGCGTCCCCTCCGTGGAGGATGCTATTCGAAACCGTGGGTTTCAAAGGCGCAGGCTTGCCAAGCAAATCACCGTTCTCGGCCGCGAAATCACCACGTTTCCAGGAGTTCTATCCCGGACGCAGTCAGATCACATGTAATAATGGTCGCATGAAGGCGATGAAAGTGTTCGTTACGGTCCCTCGCGCTGACGCTGAAGCTTTGCGCCGTGCGATAGGCGAGAGCGGCGGCGGGAAGATCGGCAACTACTCTTTCTGCTCTTTTAGCTATCCGGGAGTGGGTCGTTTCCGGCCGGAAGAAGGCGCGAATCCGGCAGTCGGCGAGGTCGGTAAGCTCGAAGAGGTCGAAGAAGAAAAGATAGAGTTCGTCTGCGCGAGCGAATCACTGCCGGCAGTCATTGCAGCCATAAAAGATGTACACCCGTATGAAGAACCGGCAATAGATGCATTTCCGGTAGAAATATTCTAGAATCAAGCCCACAAGCCGCCTTAGCTCAGTTGGTAGAGCATCCCCTTCGTAAGGGGAGGGTCCCCGGTTCAAATCCGGGAGGCGGCTCCGGTAATTGACACTCCCGTACCATCGGGCACACTGCGTATAGCCAAAGGCAACCGAAGGCTAGGAGGAGTTATGAAAACGCGAGTTTTCGTACACGTGATGACGCCGCTTCCTGGTGGTGGCTGGAGAGAACAGTCGCTTCAGTATTACAACCCAGGTGACCCGAGCCAGCTCTATGTCGGAAAGTTAGAGCTACCTATCGGCGTTGGATACTTATGCCAAATTGCACAAATCGACAGCATCCCAGGCCCAAAGCCCGGAGTGGTGGATGTTCACGCGCAGGTCGTTCCAGTCTGAACGTCAAAGGAAGTCATCGCGGGGCGCCCTGAAAGCGCCCCGCACTCTATTTAACTTAACTGTTATACTCGTCGCATGCAGAAGGCCGACATAGAAAAAAAGATAGCAGAGATAGAAAGCGCCATGGGAGCGCCGGATTTCTGGGCTGACAAAGACAAGGCGCAGGCAGCACTCAAAGAATATCAGGACCTCAAGAGTGCGCTCGCCGGTAACGCCGGCTATGACAAAAGCGACGCCATCATCTCTATCATTTCCGGCGCGGGAGGCGACGACGCCGAAGACTTCTCCCGAATGCTTTTTTTCATGTACGGCAAATACGCGGCGACTCGAGGATGGAAGATGTCCATGCTCGCTTCCAACGAAAACTCGATGGGAGGATTTCGCAATATCGCTTTTGAGCTTAGCGGGACCGGCGCATACGGCGCTTTGAAAAAAGAAGCGGGCGTGCACCGGCTCGTCCGCATGTCGCCTTTCAACAGCGCGGGCAAACGCCAGACCAGCTTTTCTCTTGTCGAGGTCTTACCGAAGCTTCCCGACCAGGGAGAAACGCACATCCCCGACACTGACCTCGATATTTCTTTTGCACGCTCGGGCGGCCCCGGCGGCCAAAACGTCAACAAGCGCGACACTGCCGTACACGCTACCCACAAACCCACGGGCCTTCATGTACATGTGACGAGTGAGCGTTCACAGGCGCAGAACAAAGAAAAAGCGATAGAGATGCTCCGCGGCAAGCTCTTTCAGATGAAACAAGACGCACAGACCGCGGAGTCGCGCGGCATGTCTACGGGAGCGAATACGAAAATAGAATGGGGAAGCCAGATACGCTCGTATGTGCTGCATCCGTATCAGCTGGTCAAAGACCATCGCACCGAGCACGAAGAGCGCAACGTCGACAAAGTCCTCGAAGGCGACATCCAGGGGTTCATCGATGCCGAGAGGGAGAGCTAGAGATATCTTTGACATCGCCGTGGGTCAGGTATAATGAATCTAAGGCCTTCCTGTTTGCCCGTTTGCTGATGTGACCGACATTCTGAGCCTTATTTCTCATGATTTATTTCGACAAAGTCACGAAAGTTTATTTTGACGGCGCACCCCCGGCTGTCGAAGGTGTCACGCTCGGCATAGACCCGGGAGAATTCGTTTCTATCGTCGGTCATTCGGGTGCAGGGAAAACAACCCTCCTCAAGATGCTTTTTGCGGAAGTACGTCCGACCGAAGGCTCGGTATTTTTCGGCGAACAGAAAGTGAGTGACCTAGGCAACGGCGCTTTGCTTCGCCTGCGCCGCAACATCGGCACCATCTTTCAGGATTTCCGATTGCTCGCGACTAAAAATGTCTATGAAAATATCGCTTTTGCTCTCGAAGTTGCCGGGAAGTCTGACGAAGACATCCAGGCAGACGTCCCGCACGTACTCGAACTCGTCGGTCTCGCTGACAAGATATGGAGCTTCCCGCATGAACTCTCCGGCGGAGAGCAGCAGCGTACCGCCATCGCTCGCGCGATAGTGAACCAGCCGGACGTACTCATTGCCGACGAGCCGACAGGAAACCTCGACCCGATAAACACGCACGATGTCGTCGAGATATTGAAAAAGATAAACGACCTCGGTACCACCGTGCTTCTCACTACACACAACAAATCCGTGGTAGACAGCGTCGGTCGCCGCGTGGTCACCATGGACCAGGGACGAGTGGTCCGTGACGAGAAACAGGGGAAATACGTACTATAATATTACGTATGTCCATGTGGCTCACCGCAAAGAGAGTTGCCCGCTATGGTCTCATAGGCTTCATCCGTAACGGCTTCGTGTCGCTTTCGGCGGTTCTCATAATGACTATCACGCTCCTCGTCGCCGCGGCACTCATCGTGTCGAGCGCGGCTCTGCAGTCGGTACTCCAGCAGCTCACCCAGAAAGTAGACGTCACCGTGTATTTCACGACTAACGCGTCCGACGACCAGATACAGCAGCTGACCAATTCCCTGAAAGCCCTTCCGGAGGTCGCGAGCGTCACGTATGTCTCGCGTGACCAGGCGCTCGCAGCTTTCCAGGCGCGCCACGCCAACGACCAGCTCACGATGCAGGCGCTGCAGGAGCTTGGCGATAACCCGCTCGGCTCTTCACTTGAGATACGCGCCAAAGACCCCTCGCAGTACGAGAGCATCGCCAAATTCCTAGACAGCCAACAGAACACTACGGCCGGGAGCGCCATAGACAAGGTCAACTTCTTCCAGAACAAAGCCGCGATAGACAAGCTTTCCCAGATAATCTCCACCACCAAAGAGATAGGCCTCGCCGTCGCCATAGTCTTCGGGCTAGCATCGCTTCTCATCGCCTTTAACACTATCCGTCTCGCCATCTATACGGCGCGCGACGAGATAGGGGTCATGAACCTCGTCGGTGCTTCCAACTGGTATGTTCGCGGGCCATTTATGATTGCTGGTGTTCTCTATGGCGTGATATCGGGAATAGTGGTGCTTCTCATCCTGTATCCGATAGCGGTCTGGCTCGGGCCCGGCTCGCAGCAGTTTCTAGGGACATTCAACGTCTACACGTACTTTACGAGCAATTTCATACCGATATTTGCTATCGTCATGGGCTCGGGTATCGCGCTCGGGGCACTTTCCAGCTATCTGGCTGTCCGCAGGTACCTGCGCATGTAAATAAAGACGGAGTGTGACCCGTTGGATCACACTCCTTCCACGTCTTGCGCATCGCTGCGCGTGGTTATCAAAGCTTTCCTTTCGCGATCAGGGCGCAGATGCGCTCGTAGGTCATGGTGGATTGCTGCTCCGCCTGCGCCCTTCGAGTTTTGCGCTCTGCGCGCTCCTTCTGTTTCCTCTTCGCTTCGTCAGAGTTCTTCTGGCTTGCCCAGGGATCATCGCTGGGCGCGACACTATCTTTTTCTGACATTTCTTGCCCCAATGCAATAGCTATCATCACCTGATGAGAGCTATTCATACTATTCCACTGTTGGGAAGATTGGTCAAGCAAGATTCAATATCCACAACGGGCATATAAAAATAGCTGTGATATAGTAGTGACCGAAGAACTGCGCATGGCGAAGAAAAATCGCAAATTTATATTTGTTATAGGCGGCGTGATGTCCGGGGTCGGAAAGGGCATCGCCTCTGCTTCTATCGGCAAGATCCTCTCTGCGCGAGGCCTCAAAGTGAACCTGATGAAGATAGACCCGTATCTCAACGTCGACGCGGGTACCATGAACCCCACCGAGCACGGGGAAGTTTTCGTATTGGATTCCGGACTCGAGACAGACCAGGACATGGGCAACTACGAGAGGTTCCTGAATCGTGACCTCGGTCCGGAAGACTACATGACGAGCGGTATGGTGTACCGTACCGTCATCGACCGCGAGCGCAACCTCGGCTATCACGGCAAGTTCGTCGAAGCCATCCCGCATGTCCGAGATGAGATCATCGACCGCATACTGAAAGCCGCAGACTCAGCAGAGAGCGATGTGACCGTAGTAGAGATAGGCGGCACCGTCGGCGACTTCCAGAACGCACTCTATATAGACGCGGCACGAGTCCTCCACCTCAAATCCCCAGGCGACGTCGTTTTCGTCATGGTTTCCTATCTCCCTATACCTTCGACCATCGGCGAGATGAAGACGCGCCCGACCCAGCATGCGGTACAGCAGCTGAACAGCTATGGCATCCAGCCGGACATCATCATCGCTCGCGCCGCAAAGCCTTTGGACCAGAAGCGTAAAGAAAAGCTCGCGGTCTGGTGCAACGTACAGCCGGAAAACATCATCTCTGCGCCGGACGTGGACTCGATATACGACGTACCGGTCAATTTCGAGCGCGACGACCTCTCCAGCATACTTTTGAAATCGCTCGGCAAACATGAGACACCAAAGAGCGACATGAGCGAATGGGAGAAATTCGCCAAACACGCGCACAACGGCAAGAAGACCGTGAAGATAGGCATCGTCGGCAAATATTTCGACACCGGCGACTTCGTGCTCTCTGACGCGTACCTCTCTGTGATCGAAGCGATAAAATTCTCCTCGTATCATCTTGAAGTGATGCCCGAAATAGACTGGATAAACGCCAAAGACATCCAGGACGGCAAGCTCGACGTACAGGCGCTGGCTGAATACGACGGCATAATCGTCCCGGGCGGCTTCGGCGAGACCGGTATCGAAGGCAAGATAAAAGCCATCAAATGGGCGAGAGAGAACAAGACCCCATATTTCGGCCTCTGCTACGGCATGCAGCTCATGACCGTAGAGTTCGCGCGCAACGTCGCGGGTCTGAAAGACGCGAACACGACCGAGATCAACCCCGACACACCGCACCCGATAATCGCCATCCTTCCGGAACAGATAGAGAAGATGAAACGCAAAGACTACGGTGCATCGATGCGCCTCGGCGCGTATCCGTGTGATCTCGAGAAAGGAACACTCGCACGGGAAGCATATGGAAAAGAAAGCATTTCCGAGCGCCACCGCCACCGCTATGAAGTGAATCCCGAGTACATCGAAAGACTCGAAGCCGCCGGGCTGGTTTTCTCCGGCCGCTCTCCGGTGGACGACAGACTCATGGAGATAGCGGAGCTTCCGAAATCCGAACATCCTTTCATGCTTGGTACGCAATTCCACCCGGAGCTTCGTGCACGGCCGCTCGCGCCGCATCCGCTCTTCACGGCTTTCATAAAAGCAGCTCTCGCGAAGCAGGAGAAATAGGCTATGACGGGACTCTCTCTGGTCTCGGTCAATATCGAGCGCTCGAAGCATTTGGACACCGTCGCTCCGTTCCTGCGCAGACAGAAACCCGATGTCGTCTGCGTCCAGGAACTGATGCAATACGACATACCTTTTTTCGAAAAAGAGTTCGGCGCATGCGCCGTGTATGTCGCAAATACCATACATCCGGCAGAAGGAAAGTCAGGTCCCGTGGGCATCGGGATATTCACTTCGCTTCCGGTACTTTCGCATGCTGTCGAATATTACTGGGGAAGTCCGGAGGCTTTGATGGAGTATGACCCGAGCAGTACTAAAAGAAAGCACGATACGGAAACACACACGGTCGTATATGCCGATATTTCGAAAGACGGCAGTACGTTTCGCATCGCGACGACGCATTTTACCTGGACTGCGGACGGACAGCCTGACGATCTCCAGCGAGAAGATCTTGTCAGAATGCTGTCGGTTCTGGAAAAGATGGGTGAGTTTGTCCTGTGCGGCGACTTCAACGCACCGCGAGGAGAAGAAATCTGGGATACCATCGCTTCGAGATATAAAGACAACCTTCCTGCAAAATACACGACCTCTATCGACCCGATGCATCGCGCCGCCCCCTTGCCATACGTAGTAGACGGCATGTTCACGACCCCGGGCTATGGCGCTACAGACGTCGAATTGCACGAAGGAGTTTCAGACCATATGGCGGTCAGTGCGACTATCGCGAAGCTTTGACAAAAAATATCCTGTGCTAAAATAGCGCATGGCAGTCATACGCGAAGGATTTACATTCGACGACGTGCTCTTGCGACCCCTCGCAAGCGCTATGGAGCCCGCCGAGGCTTCTCTAAATACGAAAATAGCCGGCATAGAGCTTTCTGTGCCTTTTTTGAGTGCTGCAATGGATAGAGTAACCGGCCCTGATATGGCGATCGCGCTCGGCCGACTCGGCGGTCTTGGCGTGATACACAGGAACTGTTCGGCAGATGAACAGGTCGCTATGGTAAAAGAAGTGAAAAAGGCCGGGGTAAAAGTCGCCGCGGCCTGCGGGCCTTTTGCGGTAGAGCGCGCACTCGCGCTCGACGCGGCAGGTGCGGATGCGATAGTCATCGACTGTGCACACGGACACAACCTCAACGTCCTTGCGAGCGCCAAAAAGATAAAGAAACAGCTCAAACACGCGAAGATGGTATTCGGAAACATCGCGACAGCAGAGGCCGCAAAAGCCGCATGCGCTTTTGCCGATGCCGTGAAAGTCGGCGTGGGCCCCGGCTCTATCTGCACCACGCGCATCATTTCGGGGGTCGGCGTACCGCAGCTCTCGGCAGTCATGGAGGTCGCCGCTGTGGCCAACAAGAAGAAGATCCCAGTCATCGCTGATGGCGGCATCAGAACTTCAGGCGACATCGCGAAAGCCCTTGGTGCAGGAGCATCCGCCGTCATGTGCGGCAATATGTTTGCCGGTACCGACGAGGCTCCTGGAAAAATAGTCGAGAAAGACGGCAAAAAATTCAAAGAATATCGCGGCATGGGTTCCAAATCAGTCATCGAAAGCGCTTCCGGCAAAGAACGTTATTTCACACACGGCCGCAAAGCCGTTCCCGAGGGAGTCGAAGCCTGGGTACCGTATAAAGGACCTGTGGCGGAGATCGTCGCGACGCTCATATCGGGCGTGCAGGTCGGCATGGGCTATGCTGGCGCCAAGACCATCCCTGAATTCCAGAAAAAAGCGCAGTTCATCCGTATCACGCACGCATCTATCGCCGAAGGTAAGCCGCATTCGCTCGCTGCGATCGCGGAATGATCTGCTTCACAAAAACCTCTCTCTGACGTAGAGTTCTCGTGGCCTCCCAAGCGGAGGCTTCTCTTATGCAGATATATATAGGTTTTATCACCGCAGGGATACTTGTCGTCGCAGGCATGCTTTTTATGGTTGAAAAGCATACGGTGCAGGCTGTGGCAGAGGGCATAGTAGCTCCGACACATGCGAGCATACTTTTTGGCGGAGACATGATGTTCGACCGCACGCTGCGTACGACCGCAGCCGAAAAAGGCGGGGACTATCTTTTCGCGTGCCTCGACGAGCTCTTCAGGTCCGAAGACCTCGTCATCGCCAACCTCGAAGGTCCTATCACTCCCAGCACCTCCATCTCGCAGTATTCTCTTCCCGGAGATGGTCGCAACTTTACTTTTACCTTTCCGACGACGACGGCCGAGCTCTTGTATGCACATAACGTCCGCACCGTGAATCTCGGTAACAACCACATAATGAATTTTGGTACGACGGGAGTCGAGAGCACGGAAACGAGTCTCTCCGATGCGCACGTCGGCTTTTTTGGCGATCCGCTCGAGCAGAGTGTCATAGAAGAAAACGTGCAGGGCATCCCGCTTGCGTTCATCAACTACAACCAGTTCTGGTATAAGAGCTCGGCCTCAACCACCATCGCACAGATCCGTGACGCTCGTCTGAAAGGCGAGATCCCGGTAGTGTATACGCACTGGGGTGAAGAATACTTGCCGGCGACCGAAAGAGAGAAAACGCTCGCACATGCTTTTATCGACGCAGGCGCAGATATCGTCATAGGCTCGCATCCGCATGTGGTGCAGGAGCACGAGCTGTACCAAGGGAAGCATATCTATTATTCCCTGGGCAATCTTATCTTTGACCAATACTTCGACGACGCGGTAGACCACGGGCTCATGGTCCAGGTGCGCTTCGCGCAAAAAGGCGCGGAAGAGGTCACTGAGATCCCGGTAGTGCTTCAGAAGAACCGCCAGACCTGTCCGGATGTCGATATACACAGGGTCCCGCTCGCAGATCTCTTGAAAGGGTAGAATTATCCGATAACAAGCTAATAGCTTTTCTATGAACAATTGGTTTGCTGCTGCGGCAGCCGGGGTATTAAGCATTTTCGGCGCGATGGGCGGACACGACGGACGAAGTGCTTCGACTTCGCATGATTTTGGAAACGGAACGACGACGCACCGCGAAGAGCGGGATACGCGCGCAGCTTCTTCTACCGGCTCTGCTGCGAACATCTCCTGCGTCGCGGCGGCAGTCGCGGCGCGCGAAGCGTCGATGGGCACTGCCGTCTCTACGTATACTGCCGGGATTAACGCCGCGTACTCGACGCGTGCATCCGCGCTCGCAAGCGCATATGCGCTAACAGACGCGACTTCTATCCGTGCCGCGGTAAAGACCGCATGGAGCAGTTTCTCTTCTTCGGTAAAAGGAGCCAAAACCGCATGGCAAAAGTCCAAAGAAAACGCCTGGAACTCTTTCCGCACGGCAATAAAGGCATGCGGCCCGACCGCCGTATCCGTTGCCGATACTTCGGGTGCAGGGATGGAGGTAAACGGCCAGTAATCAGAAAGAATTGAGAAAAAACCAGGAAAAGGCTAGTATAAGGGGCGCGCCAGTAGGCGCGCCCTTCTGTGAAGGAAATTGCCGGGTCCACTAATGGTGTATGACCCAGCAGTCAGGTATCGTAAGTTTGGGAGTTGATCGAATGTGAGTACATATTGCCGGTTCGTCTAATGGTAGGACACTTGCCTCTGGAGCAAGGTATTGGGGTTCGAGTCCCTGACCGGCAGCCAACGAAATCTATATGGATTCAGAATCGTTAAAACTCGCGAGGACTTTTCTAGGCAAAAAAGTCCAACTTGAATTCGACCAGCCGGTAGGGTCATCATATGCACCTCACGGAATAGATAGTTACCCGATCAATTATGGATATGTTCCCGGTGTTCCTGCTCCTGATGGAGACGACCTCGATGCATATTTGCTAAATGTTTTTAAACCGCTTCAAAAGGCTGAGGGTGTATGCATAGCAATAATTCACCGCACTAATGACGATGATGACAAGCTGATCGTAGTGCCGGAAGGTGTCGAACTCAGCGACGAAGAAATCCAAAAACAAACTGCTTTCCAGGAACATTTATATGAGGGCGTTATTGTTCGAGAGTAGTTCCAACATCGTCCCAGACAGCCGACTAACGAATTATGAAGATCTACATCGGCTGTTCACTCACCCAAGCACCTGAAGATTTCAAAGAGAGCGTGGAAAAGGTAAAGGCTGACCTGAGAAAGGACCATGAAGTGCTGGATTTTCTCGGGACCGTCGCTGGCACGGCGCACGACGTCTACAGGCGGGATATCCATGAATGCCTGGCGAATTGCGATGCATTCATAGCCATCTGCGATCTACCGGCTATCGGCCTCGGGTATGAGCTGGGTGTCGCCGTCGAGAAACTCAACAAACCGACCTTGGCGCTTGCACACAAAGACGCCAAAGTCTCCCGTCTCACGCTCGGCATCGAGCAGCCGCATTATACGTTCAAGAGATACAGCGATTATGAGGGAAATTCGAGCGCTGATCAGGTCTTTTCTAGATAAGTTTCAGGAATGAAGGTCCCTGGATCGGTTAAGACAGTCCGCTTATTGAGTTAGAATCACCACATGCCCACGATCGACAAGCTTACTTGGATAGAGATTCAGGATAGAAAAGTCTTATACGTGCGCTCAAAGGGTAAAGACCTGTTCTATAGTCCTGGAGGAAAAAGAGAAGACGGCGAATCAGACGAACAGGCGTTGGTCCGCGAGCTGAAAGAAGAGCTGAATATCCGACTCTTGCCGGAAACTGCAAAATACCTCAATACGTTTAAAGCGCAGGCGCATGGTAAACCTGAAGGCGTGATGGTCGAGATAAAATGCTATACGGGCTCATTCGAAGGAGAATTGAAACCTTCCAGCGAAGTCGAAGAGTTGGCGTGGTTTACGAGCAATGACAAGGACAGGACGAGCATTACCGGAAAATTGATCTTAGACTGGCTCGCCGAGAATGACTTTATCGATTAGGTTTCCAACTTTGACCACGCTGTTAACAGATATTTATCCATCATGATTAAAATCACTTACTTCGTACACGGGACTACGACGGATAACGAGGAGCACATCTCGTCTGGCTGGAAAGATGCTGAGCTCTCTGAGCTAGGTATCAGGCAGTCGAAAGAACTGAAAGAGCAGACAAAGGACATGAAATTCGACGTAGTGTTTTGTTCGGACCTGCGGCGGGCTCGGGAATCAGCGGAGCTGGCTTGGGAGGGTATATATCAGATCATCCTTGATGCGCGGCTTCGTGAATGCAGCTACGGGTCACTCAACGGCGCCTCTTCGGATATCGTCGAGCCGATGCAGGAAGAAGAATGCATTGAAAAGCCTTTCCCTGAAGGCGAAAGCTACGAGGATGTGAAAGCTCGCGTTGCAGACTTCTTGGATTCTCTGAAAAAAGAATACGACGGCAAACACATCGCGATAGTCGCCCACAAAGCGCCGCAGCTTTCTCTCGATGTCCTACTCAAAGGAAAGACCTGGAAACAGGCGCTCGCAGAAGATTGGCGCAAGACCAAAGCATGGAAACCGGGGTGGGAATATACACTCAAATAGTCTTAGTATCGGACAGGCTGATAGTTGATAGTCTGCGATGTGATGCTTCATAGCGGCAGGAAGGCACGCATATACGCCAATAGGTGCTATGCTTCACTTCCGTTATGAAGCGACTCTTTACGTATGCGCTGCAGGGAGCTGGTATCCTGGCCGTTTTCATACTGGTCACTAATATAGGAATTCATCTGGTGTCGAAGCCGTACATATACGACGACGCACGCGCGGTACCTATGGCCGAGGTTGCCGTCATACCGGGTGCAGCGATCTTATCTGACGGTTCGCTCTCGTCGATATTTACCGACCGGGTGGATATGGCGATAAAACTGTACGAGGATAAGAAAGTATCGAAGATCCTCGTCTCTGGTGACAACAGCACGGTAAGTCATAACGAAGTGGACCCTGTCCGCCGATATCTCATAAGCAAAGGCATCCCGGAACAAGACATCTTCCTTGACCATGCTGGTTTCGATACCTATAGCACCATGTATCGGGCGCGACATATCTTTGGAGTTACTTCGATGGTGATAGCTACGCAGTCGTTTCATCTACCGCGGGCTATTTTCCTTGCTCACGCGCTGGGCATGAAGGCCTATGGCGCGAACGCCGATGTCGGGCACATACTTTTACGCAACTATCTGCGCGAGGTGCTGGCGGACGAAAAAGCGCTTCTCGACCTCGCGCTGCACAGAGTTCCAAAGTTCTTGGGAGACAAAATACCTGTCACCGGTGACGGAAGGAATTATCCGTAATACCTGGAAACTCTATGACTGTCGTTCCAAAACCGAACATCTTTATCGCTGCGTTAGCGGGGCGTCTTCTCAAAATGATATCATCTCGGCATGACCGATATATCTTTCCGTGTCGCAGGGGTTGAGCTGCGCGGCAAGTTATTTAGACAACAAATATCCGGCGCAAACGCGGCTATCCTGTTTCTTCACGGATGGACGAGCAGGCAGGACCGGTATTTCGAGCTGGCGGATACGCTCGCCGCGCAAGGCTATGTTTGCCTGACTTTCGATATGCGCGGGCACGGTGCAAGTGATGGGGAACTAAAGGCACTGACCCGTGTCGATTTCCTGGACGATGCGGTAGCAGCGTATGATCTTCTCGCGAATACTGAGGGCGTGGACAAGGCGAGGATCTCGGTGGTCGGGTCAAGCTTTGGAAGCTATATCGCGACGCTTCTATCTGCGAAACGCCCCTGTGCAGCTCTGTGTTTACGGGTGCCGGCTAATTATCCGGATACGGGATTCGAAGAGCCGCATCTCGAGCGCGCCAATGCTTATTACGAAGGCGTAGTCGAAGAAGATAAGAAGAGATGGAAGACGACGGTGCATTCTTTTTCGGAGACGAGCTCGCTCAGAGCTGTCCATGCTTTCGGCGGACCCATCTTGCTCGTAGAGTCAGAAAAAGACGAGCTCGTACCGCACGAGATCGTCCAGAGTTACATAGACGCTGCACCCGATAAAAACAAGCTGACATATGTGTTCATGCGAGGAGCGCCGCATAGTCTGAACGGGAGCGATACGTACAAAGAGGAGTTCAAGAATATCCTCGTATCATGGCTCAGCGAGCGTCAGTAATACCGGTATCAAACTACCTCCCAGTATATAATCGACCATATGTCGAAGAACACAGTGATGATCCTTTCGCGCAGTGAGCAGGATGAATTCGCGGCCGACATCAGGGCTGCGAATTTGCCCGACCTCGAAGTCCTGGCGCCGAAATCCGAGGCAGAGATCCACCGGGATATTTCTCGGGTGAACATATTGTTCGCGAATCCGCCCATGGCAAAAGAGTATCTGAGCGACGCCAAAAAAGTGATCTGGGTGCAGTCGACTTTTGCGGGAGTCGATGCGCTCAGCGGCGAGGGGCTACGCAAAGATTATGTCCTCACGAACGTCCGCGACGTCTACGGGCCGGCTATCGCTGAGTACGTCTTCGGCTACATACTTCTGTTCAAGAAAGAGATATTGGAAAATATCGAACATCAGAAACGATCTGCGTGGCAGCAGCACCCCATTGGCACGCTTCAGGGTACGACCATCACCATCCTCGGCGCAGGTTCCATTGGCACAGAGATCGCAAGGTTTGCAAAAGCTTTCGGAATGAAGACGCGCGGCTATCGCACTTCAAAAAAGCCAGCCGAATATTTTGACGAGATGTTTTCCGGCAATGAGCTCGCAGAAGCCTTGTCGGAAGCGGAGTATGTCGTGAACGTGCTTCCCAATACTCCTGCGACGACGAACGTCATACATGCAAAGACCATCGGCGCGATGAAGCAAGGTGTCGTGTTTATAAACGTGGGCCGTGGAAACGCCGTCGACGAAGATGCGCTCGTAGAAGCCGTCAAAGAAAAGAAAATCTACAGAGCAGTGCTCGATGTCTTTAAAAAGGAACCGCTTTCTGAAGAGAGTCCTATCTGGAACACAAGCGGAATATACGTGACGCCGCATATTTCTGGGTACATAACCAGCTCGGCAGAGATAAGCGGGATCTTTATAAAGAACTACAAGCGTTTCGTCGCAGGTGAGCCGCTCTTATATCAGGTCGACCTCTCAAAAGGGTACTGAAACCCTGGTCCTGTGGCAGCGTAGCAGGCTCGTATTTTGATGATATTGTTATCGGTATACCAGCTAGCATAGGTCTCAGTAGAAAATACTATGTTACCCATCAATCTGTTCGCGGTTCTCGTGGCCGCCGTCGTGGCGTTTATCCTCGGGTTCTTATTTCACGGACCAGTTCTCGGCAAGCTATGGATGAAGCTCGCGAACATCCATCCGACCGGTAACGAAAAGCTCTCTGACATGATCCCGCAGATGCTGTGGAACCTTCTCGCTAATGTCGTGACAGCTTATGTCTTGGCCGTCATCTATCTTTTCTCATCGACTTCGCCGTATCTCGGAGCACACGGATTATGGGGCGGCGTGATAATCGGTCTATTGACCTGGCTCGGATTCTTGCTCACTTCTTCTTCCATCGAAGTCATCTGGATGGGTCGCTCTTCCAAGCTCTGGCTTTTCGAGGCCGGCTGCTCGCTCGTGGTAGTGGCGGTAATGGGTGCCATCATCGGCGCCTGGTAAAAGATGACGCAACAGCTCCTGCTTCTCGGCAGCGTCATTGCCGTAGGTATCCTGCATACGATGGTGCCCGATCACTGGGTACCCATAACGCTCATTGCTCGCCAGAGGAAATGGTCGCGCGATGAGATTGCGCGAGCCGCTCTCCAGGCAGGACTCGGACATGTGGTTACAACGCTCATCATCGCGGCGGTCGTGTGGATCGCCGGTGTCGCCATCGCTACGAAGTATGGGAATATCGTGGACGACATATCCAGTATCGCCCTCATCGGTTTCGGGCTTTGGATAGCGATAGGTGCCTGGCGGGAGATGCATCACGAGCATGGGCATTACCACGGCGACGTATATCATCCGCATGATCATCACGAAGGCGATCATTCGCGTGCACACGATTCCAAGCGTACCGCGATGCTCCTCATCCTCGGTTCTTCGCCGATGGTAGAAGGCATTCCCGCTTTCTTTGCTGCGAGCAAGTACGGGATAGGCCTGCTCATTCCGATGGCCATCCTCTTTGCAGCGAGCACGATGGCGACGTATGTGGTGCTGTGCGTGTACTCCCATCAGATCTTGAAACATGTGGAATTCGCAGCATTCGAAAAATACGGAGAGGTCCTAAGCGGAGCGATCATCGCTATCCTCGGACTCTTCTTCCTTGTATGGACCGTCCTCTAGGTATGGCACAGATACGACGCGTCTCTCCTGACGATATCGAACTGTTCAGAAACTCGATGCTGGTTTTCGGAGAGGCCTTCAGAGAGATGGATACGTATACGAAAAAGATCCCAAGCGAAGAATATATCCGTGCATTGCTGCAAAAGGATTCATTCATAGCTCTGGTCGCTCTGGAAGACGGGAAAGTGGTGGGAGCGCTCGCGGCCTATGTGCTCGAGAAGTTCGAACAAGAACGAAAAGAGATATACATCTACGATATCGCCGTATCGGAAGCATATCGCCGCCGAGGCATAGCTACTGCTCTGATAAAGCGGCTCAAAGACATAGCGAAAGAGGTAGAAGCATATGTCATCTACGTACAGGCAGACCGGGGCGACGAAGCGGCTATACGGCTCTATGAGTCTTTTGGAAAGAAAGAAGAAGTGCTGCATTTTGATATCGATGTCTACTAGGGCAATGTGGACGAGATCCCTGACCTCACGCAGCGGTGATCCTCTGGCCAAAGCTCATGTATACTGAAGCGATATCAGTAGTACCTTTAATCGCGCAAATGCATGAATCAAGAATTGGAGGTTCAGAAAGAGATTGAGAAAGGAGCCTCGCTTCTTCGATCGACCCTCGAGTCGACTGCCGATGGTATCCTAGTCGTCGATAATCAGGGCAAGATAGTGAGTTTTAATAAACGCTTCGTGAGCATGTGGCACATCCCTGAAGATATACTGGCCACACAAGATGACAATAAAGCTATCGAATTCGTATTGAAACAGCTGGTTGATCCGGATAAGTTCCTAGCAAAGGTCAAAGAACTATATGGCCATCCCGATGCCGAAAGCTATGACACGCTGGAGTTCAGCGACGGAAGGACTTTTGAACGTTATTCGCAGCCACAGCGCTTGGGTGACCAGAGCATCGGACGCGTATGGAGTTTCCGAGACGTCACCGAGCATCGCCGCCTAGAGACGGAGAAAGCGAGCCAGGCAGGGCAGCTTGAAAAGCTTAATTCATATCTGGTTTCCCGTGAGCTTCGCATGGCCGAACTCAAGAACGAGATCGATTCTCTCAAGGCAAGACTGGATGCGCAGGAAAAAGATAAGCACTAAAGACCCCTGACAGTTTTCGCTTAACCGATATATAGCGAAGCGCGGGACCGGAATATTTCCGGTCCCGCTGCGCTTCGACCCGCGTCTCTCTTAGAGCTTCTCTTCTTCTGCTTCCATCTCGTTACCGGCCTTTTCCGCGGCTGCCTTGGTGTCCGCCCATGCGTCTTTTACGTTTTTCTTGCCGTCCGCGAAAGTGTTCTTTGCGTTCTGCTCCACGTTATCGATGTTGTCTTCGAATGCCATAATTTTCTTGCTAACGGGTAATACGACAATCGTCGCATCAGAGGCATGAAGAGTATGTGACGGCATCAGTACGTCACGACGCGCATCTGATACGATAGCAGCATGACTCTTTTTCCCGATAGAAAACCGCTGACGCATAAAGCTGCTGTTACGACTTTCAGCGAGCGGGTAGTAAAACTCGCCCTTTCCATCCCGCGAGGACGGGTAACCACCTACAAGATACTTTCCCGGAAAGCTGGCGGCGGCGGACAGTCGCACAGGAGCGTCACTGCGATACTCGGGAAAGCCTGGGATAAAGGCGAGACGAGGATTCCCTGGCATCGTATCGTCTACAGCGACGGCAGCGTTTGGCTAAGTCCGTCGATAAAGAAAAAACGCCTCGCGCTCTACAAGAAAGAGAAGATAGAACTCGATAAGCGGAATCGCATCGTAGATTTCGGAGATAAGCTATACGAATTCTAAATATGTATTACGTCTATATGCTCGAGTGCGCGGACGCTTCGATCTATGTGGGCAGCACCAATGACCTCACGAGGAGGCTGAAACAGCACAACGGCTCGAAATCCGGCGCACATTATACGAAGATACGCCGACCCGTAGTCTTGAGGTATTCCGAGCGGGTAAGGACGCTCGCGAAAGCACGTGCACGTGAAGCAGAGCTCAAGCGGCTGACTCGACAGGAAAAATTGGAACTGATATCGTCGAGCGTATGAGATCAGCCAGAGACATAGACAGTTACATCGCGAACTATCCTGAAAAGACGCAGGTGCTTCTGAGGAAAATACGTGCAACTATCCGCAAAGCTGCACCATATGCCAGCGAGGCCATAAGCTATGGCATCCCCACGTATAAGCTTAACGGCAACCTCGTGCATTTTGGCGCCTTCAAGACGCATATCGGTTTCTTTCCGGGAGGCAGAGCAAGAAAACTCTTTCCAGAACTGTCCAGGTACGAAGGGGGAAAGGGGACAGTCCGTTTCCCGCTGGAGAAACCGCTCCCGCTCGGGCTTATCACCAGAGTGGTGAAGTTCCGGGTAAAAGAGAATACGAAAGATGATGCATAATAGAGACGCATGACACCCAAGGTTTTCTATAGTGCGTGCCTTCTGGTGCTCTTCTCGGGAGCTACCGTTTTCGTCCTGACCGCGCACAAAACTTCTACAGCTCCTACTGCCTACGTTGCCCCCGACGTCTTCGTGCCGGCTGGAGCAGAAGCGCCGCCTAAGGCGCCCGGGATTCTCGTGAACGCAGTCGGCTACACCTGTAGTAAGGCAAGAAGTATCATGGCCACCTATTTCGATAATCCGTCTTCTTCTACGCCTGCATCGGGAGAGCCGCCTATACCGACAGGCTCGGTGGTACTGTCTTTCAACAACAGAGATACCATGACTCTGACACAAACCTTATCTGCTGACGGCGCGCGATATGCGAATTCAGATGAATCGTTCGTATTCTGGAGCAAGGGCGACGGCGCAATGATATTGCAGGACGGACAGCAGAAAGACTATATGAATTGCGTCGTGACACAGACTCCTCATACGACGACACCTACCGTACCTGCGACAAGATGACTATACAGCCGGCATGAATGCTATGGCAGCATGGTGGAATGGCGACTGGAAAAGACTTCTGGGGGCATCCGTATCTTCGACGTACTTCATCTACTACGCATCCACGCCGAACGACTGGCATTTCATCGACTACGTGGATCTCATCATCCATGAAGCAGGGCATCTCGTGTTCCTGCCGTTCGGAGAATTCATACACATCCTCGGCGGTTCGCTTTTCCAGACGATATTTCCGCTTCTCTATGTGGGCTATTTCTATTTCAAAAAAGATCTCTTCTCATCCGCACTCCTTCTTTTCTGGGTCGGCGTGAATCTCATCAACGTCTCAGTCTATGCGGCTGACGCGCAGCTGATGCAGCTGCCGCTTCTCGGTGGAGACAGCGTCATCCACGATTGGAATTACATACTCGGATACACGCATACCATCCAGTACGCGCCGCAGATCGCTTCCTGCATCTACGGCATGGGAGTGTTGCTCGTCGGTGTCGCTGCTATTGTAGCGATGTACTCATCGCAGCACAGACCTGTCGCGGCACGATAATCAGCCACGGCCGCGATAGGGCGGGACACCTTGGTCGGGAACCCACAAGTCTTTCGGCTGTTTTCCATACTGGAAAAAGACGTCGATAGGCATGCCGCCTCGCGGATACCAGTAGCCGCCGATGCGCAGCCATTTCGGCTTGAGCTCTTTCACCAGGCGCTTGCCGATGTAGACAGTGCAGTCTTCGTGAAATGCGCCATGGTTGCGAAAAGAATAGAAGAATAATTTCAGCGATTTACTCTCGACTATCTTCTTGTCGGGGACGTAGTCTATGACGAGATGTGCAAAATCCGGCTGCCCGGTGACAGGGCAGATAGAGGTGAATTCCGGACAGGTAAAACGGATGAGATACGGCGCACCGGGCTGCGGGTTCGGTACGGTCTCGAGTACCGCCTGAGCTGGTGAGGCGGCAGGAAGTGCGGAGCTTCCGAGCTGCTGTAAAGCTGACTTTTTCATCCGGTGGTTATAGCACGCGCCCCGGTGTGGCCAAAATTCATTGCAGATAGAATGGCGTACGCGGATTCTCTTTGTTGTGCGCATCTATGCGCTCGGCAAGCCACTGGAAATATTCGCCGGTGTATGGGTCAGCTGATTTGCGCATATCTAAAAAAGCCGGCTCGTATTTCTTCCACGTGGTCATCACGAAGGTGCCTAATGTCTTGTCCACCAGGTCGAGGTCGATATAGTTTTCTGCGACAAGCATGCCGAGGGACTCCATCAGCTGTGAGTACTGGATGAAATGGACGCGCTCGTCTTCAGAGAGGGCGCTCAGTTCTTTGCCGGTCTTCGGCATGTCGTGCGTCGTGATGTAGTGGATGAGTTCCGCGAACTCGCGCGACTGGAAATTATGCAATGTCTCTAGCGTGAGGCGTTCTTTGCGGTCTCTTTGCCAGGTCTTGAGCTGCGCGATGCCGAATATGACCGCGACGACGACAGAAATAGCGAGAGAAATGTTCGCTATCATCGCTACGATGTCCGTGATAGGCATGGCGCTATGGTAGCACAAGGGCTTTTTACGCACGGAGAGAATAGAGGAGACATGCTCTTTTATACGCGCAATATGCTAGCATGCCTTCATGCTCGTAGATGAAGTGACTATAAAGCTCGAAGCGGGGGCCGGCGGACATGGTGCCGTCGCCTTCAATAAGACACGCCTGAATCTCGGTCCTACCGGGGCCGATGGCGGGCGCGGCGGCAGCATGTATTTCGAAGGCGTCTCTGACATCAATGCCCTCCAGTACTATTCCGGGAAACCGGTAGTGCGCGCCGAAGCCGGAAAAGACGGCCGCGGTCAATTCATCGACGGAAAAAGCGGACCTGACATGATATTGAAAGTCCCTACGGGAACGACGATAGTGAACCTCGATACGGGTTTCACCAAAGAGATAACCAAAGTGGGCGAGCGCATCCTCGCAGCTGGTGGCGGCAAAGGCGGCCGCGGTAATTTCAAGTTCAGGAGTTCTACCAACACCTCTCCGCAGCAAAGCGAAGCAGGCACACCGGGTGATGTCGTAAACTACAAACTATCTCTCAGACTCATCGCCGACGTCGGACTCGTGGGATTGCCGAACGCCGGGAAATCGAGTCTCCTCAACGAACTTACGCGTGCGAAAAGCAGGGTTGCCAACTACGCCTTCACGACGCTGGAGCCGCACCTCGGCGCGTATCACACGCTCATCATCGCGGACATCCCGGGACTTATCGAAGGCGCGCACGAAGGCAAAGGCCTTGGATTCAAATTCCTGAAACATGTCGAACGCACGAAGACGCTTTTCCATCTCGTCTCTGCAGAAAGCGACGATCCCGTCAAAGACTATAAGGTCGTGCGAGACGAGCTCAAGGCTTTCAACCCCGCTCTCATAAAAGAAGACGAGCAGATATTCCTCACTAAAAGCGATGCCGTCGATCCCGCGCTACTCAAGAAGCACCTCTCTGCTTTCAAGAAGATAAAGAAGACCGCGACACCTATTTCTATCCTAGATGAAGAAAGCATGGACGAAGTGAAGAAGATACTCAACAAGATACAAGACGCCAAGTAACTTTGTGGTAAGCTGGTTTGATGCAAAAACCACTCATAGCTCTTATCATCGTCCTCGCATTGGTCGCGGGCGGCGCGTACTGGTATCACCAGACCTATCAGGCCGCGCCTGTCGCGGAAAATCCGGCTTCTGGCGATACTACGCAGCAACAGGCATCGACGACTGTGCCCATAACTTCCGCCATACAAGCGCAGACCGTGATAGGGAAATCCGTCGAAGGCCGCGATATAGTCGCCTATAATTTCGGCGACCTTAGCGGAAGCTCCAGCACCAAACAGATACTTTTCGTCGGCGGCATCCATGGCGGCTACGAATGGAATACTGCGCTTGTCGCATACCAGCTCGTCGACTATCTCAAGAGCACGCCGAACGCTGTTCCTGCAGGCGAGCGAGTCACGGTGATACCGGCAGTGAATCCTGACGGTCTTCACAAAGTCACCGGGAAAGACGGCGAGTTTGCCGCGACTGATGTGAATCCTTCGCAAGACGTACAGGTCGCGGGACGGTTCAACGCGAACACCGTGGACCTCAACAGGAATTTCGACTGCGACTGGCAGGCGAGCGGCGTCTGGCAGACCAAAAAAGTCAGCGGCGGCTCAGCAGCATTTTCTGAGCCTGAAAGCCTTGCGATAAAGTCATATGTCGAAGCGAATCCTCCTTCGATAGTCATTGCCTGGTATAGCTCAGCTGGTGGCGTCTACGCTTCCAATTGTCACGGAGGCGTTCTGCCGGAAACTTCGACGATAAGCGGTGTCTACGCCAATGCTTCCGGATATCCCGCACACCAGAGTTTCGACTTCTATGCGACGACGGGGGACATGACCAACTGGCTCGCAAAGATGAAGATTCCGGCATTCAGCGTACTTCTCACGAACCATACCGACGCCGAGTGGACGAAAAATCAGAAGGGAGTTCAGGCCGTACTTGAGCACTACGCAAAATAATGCGAGCCCGGACCGTAGCGCTATTTGCACTCACTCTGCTCGTGCTTTTTAGCGCAGGTGTCTTTGTGATAGTCGCTCTGCATAAGAAACCTTCGGTAATCGCGCCAGTGCCACAGGTCGCAACTTCGACCAGCCCGGTCTATAGCGTACTCGGCACTTCGGTGCAGGGAAGAAAGATAGAGAGCTACACATACGGCACCGGTCCCACGCATATCGTCTTCGTCGGCGGCATACACGGCGGCTACGAATGGAACAGCGTCCTCGTCGCATATGACTTAAAAGATTATCTCGATGCCAATCCTGCGATAGTCCCGGCAAACGAAAGCGTGACGGTCGTCCTCGATGCCAATCCCGACGCGGTCTTCAAGGTCACCGGCAAAGCTGGTCGCTTCGACGCCGCAGATGTCCCGAAAGGCGACATTTCTTCGGCGAGATTCAATGCAAATAGCGTAGACCTCAACAGGAACTTCGACTGTGATTGGGCACCGACCGGCACATGGCAGAACAAGACTGTAAGCGGTGGTAGTGCTGCGTTTTCCGAGCCTGAAGCCGCCGCTATCCGGGACTATGCGCTGAGTCAGCGTCCCGCGGCGTTTATCTTCTGGCATAGCGCAGCAGGCGGCGTCTACGCTTCGCAGTGTGGAAAAGGAGTCCTGCCTGTGACACTCGACCTGATGAACGCGTATGCAAAAGCATCCGGCTATACTGCGTATAAGACATTTGACGCATATGTCGTGCACGGAGCCTCCGAAGACTGGCTCGCTTCACAGGATATTCCTGCGATTACCGTGGAACTGAAAAGCCACAGTGACATCGAGTGGGAGCAGAATCTAGCGGGGACTCTCGCGGTGCTCGCGTACCTCGCGAAGTAATACGACGATTTGCTAAGATAGTGCTATGTCATTCGCACTGCTCGTATCGGTATGTTGGCTTGTCTTTATCGTGTACTGGGCGATATCTGCTCTCTCCGCAAAGCGCACCGTCCAATATAACTTCACGAATTCACTTTGGTGGCGTTTCGGCCTCCTTGCGATAGTGATTATTTTCTTCAAGTTCTCGGGGATTCATTTCGATTATTCTTATATGCCGACGGAAATGGTCGGATGGTTCGGCGTGATCCTGACGGCACTCGGCGTCGCGCTCGCGGTCTGGGCACGCGTGAATCTCGCTTCCAACTGGGGAATGCCGATGTCGATCAAAGAAAATCCTGAGCTGGTCACGACCGGTCCGTATGTATATATCCGCCATCCGATTTATACCGGTGTGCTTGTCGGCATGCTCGGCTCCGCTCTCGTCGCGGGTCCAGTATGGGTCGTGGTAATGATAGTAAGCATGGTGTGGTTTATCTACAGTGCGCTCCAGGAGGAGAAACTGATGCTCAGGGAATTTCCCGGCCAATATCCGGAGTACCAGACCCGCACCAAGATGTTGATTCCCTTCATCTTCTAACAAAAAGAACGCTACAATATAGCCGTGCAAACGATATCTGCTTTTTTCGTCGGTATCATACTGAGCGTTGCGAGTGCTTTGGGGCTACATCATTCACCGACGCTCGCAGAGTTACCGGTCTTGCCGCCAGCGCCGGGAGTGGCAGCAACGCCAGCTACCGGTTCTCCGCAGTCCTCACCAGTGTCGCAAATCAATTCACCGTCGTCGAATTCGGAGACGCTTCTGCCGCCTGATGCGCACGCGGATATAAAAGTCTCAGCCGGGCTTTCACAGGCGCAGCTTCTCTCGATGGCGAGCGATGCGTTTGCAGATGGCTCAGTGCCTCTCGGCGATTATCACTACGTGACTGACGCGCCGAAGAAAGGCTACGTGTATCTGTGCAACGTCCACAAAGACAACCCTGGCTCAATGGTGAACGGTCCGTGGATGCACGGCTCTACGTGGAATTATCTGGAAAAAGTCTCTATAGATGGCTCAGTCAGCTGGCAGAACGCGAAATTCTCCGACTATATATCCGGCGTCTGGCATATATTTACGGGAAACGGTTTGCCGGTAGGATATCCGACCGGCGTATTTCCTGTGGCTTCGACCGATGACGCTGCCAAATACGACAAGAATCCGAACACCATCACCGCGCAAACGCTTTCGCAAAAGCTTCCCGCAAGTCCTACATATTCAGCAGCGCCGTATTGCATGGGCGGAGAGGTGGGCGTAATGACCGACGGCGTGCCGCTCTTCAATGCTTTCGATGCGGGACTTCGCGATGCACCTGCGCACGAGCTGCAGGATAGTTGCGACGGCCACCCGCAGGGCTCTGGCGAATATCACTATCACAGTCTGAGTAACTGTTTCAAAGACGTCATGGTCTCGACCGTACTCGGCTACGCGCTTGACGGATTTCCTATCACCGGTCCCGAAGTCGCACCAGGGAAATTCCTTGCGACGGACGACCTCGACGAATGTCATGGCATCACGAGCGACGTAAAGATGAACGGAAAGACGGTGACGACGTATCACTATGTGATGACACGTGACTTCCCGTATTCCGCAAGTTGCTTCCGCGGGAAGCCGGTCTCGATGCAGGTGATTGCCGGTGCAGGACCGCAGGGGCAGCAGAGTCAGAGCAGCCAGTCACAGGGAATGAACCAGAGCGCACAAGAAAGCGGACCACCGCAAGGCGGCGCTCCGATGGGTAGTCCACCACAAGCCGCGATCAGTGCGTGCGTCGGCGGTACCGGTACGCAATGTTCGTTCACTGATGATCATGGTACGCATAGCGGTACATGCCAATCGATCCCGACCGGGCAGGTCGCCTGTGTGCCGCACTGATATACTGTAGGCATGGCAACAGACCCACGCACTGACGCACTCGCATTCTTGAAAAGACACAAGACGGGGATGCTTGCAACCGTTTCGCGCGACTACAAGCCGCACGCAAGCCTCGTCAACTACGTCTGCGACGATAAATTCAATATCTATTTCATGACGCTCCGGAACAGCCGGAAATTCGAAGCGCTTTCTGCGCATTCAGAAATAGCTTTCACGATCGCGACCGAAGACGTGCCGCAGACTTTGCAGATAGAAGGGAAGGCGATGGACATATCTTCTTCGCAGGAAGCTGGCAGCAAGAAAGACGAGCTTTTTGAAGCGCTCAATGCGAATCCGAGTTTCTATCCGCCTATCTCAAAGATGGACACGGAAGAGACCGCGATAGTCTGGATAGAGCCGACATGGATACGTTGGGCAGACTACGCTTTCGCAGAAGACGGCAACGACAAGATCTGGAAAGAGATCACTATCGAAAAGTAACCGCAAAAAATACGGTATAGTGTAACGATGCTCTGGCTGGTATCGCTGCTCTCCTACATTCTCGTACAGACACTGGGTCTCGTGATAGCGTTCATCGCGGCGGCAGTTTTCATATATATGGTGTTCCGCCGATTCCATTCGCGAGTCATGGCGCTCGCGCTTTGCACTATCTTTCTCGGCATATCGGTATTTTTCTACGTGCCCAACGGTCTGCCGCAGGGATTCGAATACACTGCTTTTTTGACGAGCTACGGCCCTGCAGGCTCACCGGCGCTTCCTTTTTCGAACGTGATGAATTTCTTCCTGCATTTCAATAGTTTCGAGAAAGTCGCAGATATCGCGCGTGACCCGAATGAGATTCCGCCGCCTATCGATCGCTCTACCACAACGGTAGTCACGGCAAATATCACTGCCAAAGAAGTCATTTCCGAAGTCGCGCCGGGCGTGTACCAGAATTTCTGGACATTCGGCGGGAAAGTCCCCGGACCGTTCCTGCGGGTGAGGGAAGGCGACACGGTCGTGGTGAATTTCACCAACGATTCGACCAGTCTCCATCACCACACGATAGATTTCCATGCAGTCATCGGTCCCGGAGGCGGCGCACCGGTACTCATGGCGGCACCGGGAGAGACCAAGACGCTGACTTTCACTGCGCTTCACCCAGGACTCTACGTATATCACTGTGCTGAACCGGACGCGGCGCTTCATATGGCGCACGGCCAATACGGACTCATACTCGTGGAGCCGAAAGGAGGACTTCCGAAAGTCGACAAAGAGTTTTATGTGATGCAGGGAGAATTCTATACGACCGGGACTCTCGGACAGAAGGGTCTCCAGATATTCGACTCGCGCGCGATGCTCGACGGCAGGCCGCAGTACATAGTGTTTAACGGCCGCACGGGGGCGCTCACGAAAAATATGAACGCCGAGGTCGGGCAGAAAGTCCGGATATTCTTTGGTGATGGCGGCGTCAATCTCTCATCGAGTTTCCATGTGATAGGTGAGATATTCGACCATGTGTGGGAAGAAGCATCGCTTACTAGTCCTCCACTTACCGATGTGCAGACGACACTCGTGCCGGCAGGCGGCGCAACCGTAGTAGACTTTACACTTGTGGAGCCGGGGAATTATACGCTCGTGGATCACGCACTCGCGCGCATCGACCGAGGAGCATGGGGGACGCTCCATGTGACCGGCCCTGAGAACAAAGACATCTACGACGGCCACATGCAATCCGGAAGCGGGCATTGATATAGATATGGAAATCTCTTCTCTCAAAGATACGATGAACCTCTCAGGCAAAGTCGCCATCGTCACTGGCGGCGCGATGGGTATCGGCTACGGTATCGCGTATCGACTCGCAGAAGCAGGAGCGTCGGTCGTCGTTGCGGATCTCAATAAAGAAGTCGCGCAGGAAAGCGCAGCGAAACTCATCGCGCTCGGTTGGTATGCAACGGCGATAGCGGTAGACGTCTCCGACGCGGCGCAGGTGGCACGGATGATAGAAACTACCGTGACCGTATACGGCGGTATCGACATACTAGTCAACAACGCCGGCATCTATCCGAACATCCCTGTCCTACAGATGCACGAGAAAGATTTCGATCACATACTCGCGGTCAATCTGAAAAGCGTTTTCCTTTGCACCAAAGCAGTCGCAGAGCAGATGATAAAGCAGGGAAGAGGCGGGAAAATAATAAACATCACTTCGATAGACGCACTTCATCCGTCTATGGTCGGGCTTGCGACGTATGATGCCACCAAACACGGGCTGTGGGGTTTTACCAAAAACACCGCACTCGAACTCGCGCCACACAAGATATGGGTGAACGCCATCGCGCCGGGCGGCGTGAGTACTCCAGGGACAGGCGCTGGCGCGCCGCTGAGTCCAGAGATGCAGAAAATAATGGAGCCGTTTCTCGCAAAGATCCCGATGCATCGCCTGGGCGAGCCGGACGAGATAGGCAAGGTCGCGTTATTCCTCGCATCTGATCTTTCCAGCTACATGACCGGCTCCCAGATAGTCGTCGACGGCGGCGCCCTTTTGGCGTAAATTGACACACATTGGTTTTATATGTACAGTCTCGTCGGACAAACGGTAAGTTGTCTGGATTTTCCCTCAACCAACGACATGGAGACCGCGCATGCGGAACATTTCGAGTGCAATTGTTACGACTCTCTTCGTCCTGGCTGCCACCTTGTCAGGAGCGCAGGCAGAATGCACGAAATGGCCGGAGATCAAGATTGATACGACAAAGGTGTCGCCGGGCCCGTCGTCGCAGGATGATGAGACGCTCGTCGTCGACGGCAAGGTCTGGACTTCGCGCTATACGCGGGTCGTCAGGATAATCGTCCTCGACGATTGTGGCGTCGCTATCGTCGGCCGGCGTGAGCTTTCGAACTTCATCGTCGTGAACGATGTCCCGTGGCAGCACGGCGTCTTCAATTCTGGGCGTTTCGAGGTGAGCGACGACAATCAAAAAATCCTGCAGTACGACGAGGCCGGAGCGATTCTCGTCAACGACGTCGTGCAGCCTAGTATTCCGATCCGGCCGGGGCTGAAGGGCAGGCTTGCGAAGGCGGATTTCACGAGCGACAACCGCATCATGTCGATCTGGCGCTTCGACGACTCGGTTGTGATAGCGCTCGATGGAGAGATCATCTACCAGACCGAATGAACGAACCTTTGCGTCACCCATGACGCAAACACAACGGGCCGCAGCGAAGCTGCGGCCCGTTCCTTTTCTACTTCGCTAATCGGCTTTTCTATCGGCCGATGAGACCGGCGAGATGGAGGAGATAGAGGAACCCTCCGATCGCGACGAGGAAGAGTCCGAGCCCGACAGGGGAGCCCCAGCCGTGCCACTTCATCGCGGCGAGACCATACTTGATGTCATCCTTGGGGTCGTGCCCGTGGCGGACATGCTCGTCATGCATCTCTTGTAGATTCATAGCAAATCTTTTAGCTGATAAATGATGACTTCGATTTTGTGTGGGGGTGGCATGCGTATCCCGAAGCCGCGGTCGCATTATTCGCCACGTAGTTCCACTCCGGGGAGTATAGCAAAAAAGTATCGGAAATGGCGTTGATGTTTTCGCAAAAAAGTGGACCTCGTGCACATGGTACGAGGTCCTATACTTATGCCCGAGCCCTTTCGACATGATATCAGTCTCCGTTAGGCGATCTCCTCGACATCAAGGTCGAAAAATCTCACTCGTTCATTCAGGTCAACCGGCTGTTTGGTACCTTCAGGAGCTTGCTCCCAGCGGCCGTTAATCCGCAGGACTTCCACTTGATATTCACCGCAGTACTTCCACAGTCCGGGGACGTCGTGACGCTGGTAAATAGGCAGAATTCCTCTCCTATCTTCCAGCAACTCGCCGATAGTCTTCTCAGACTTCTCTCGCATTACGCACACCTCCTTTATGCAAAGAGTAGTAAAATTGTGCGCTCGTTTGTTACTTCCGTCAACCGGCGCAGTTTGAGTGCTATCCTTATTTCATGTCTGACGCAGAGCACCGGGAATGGCTTCTTGAAGAAAAAGAGCGCAAAGAAAAAGAGCAGAAGCTTCACGAGTCTGAGCGGCGTGATGTGGAGCACCGAAAAGCGGATGAGGAGCACAGGCCCAAAGAAGAAGATAACGGAAAAGTGAACGATGACGAGGATGACGAATACTATCTCTGAGGCATTATCTTATCCACCACTGGAAACACATGACACCTCCATGAAGCGGGCGTATGATTATGTGAGTGGTTGATTATTAGCTATCGGCTTTCTATCGGCTTTTTGCATGAAAAGAACAGCAATAGCGGGGGCAGTCGTCATTATCCTCTCCTTCGCGTTACCGGCGTTTGCACAACAGGTCATCACGACACCGTACTGGTGCGGTTCATATTGGTCATCGACTCCGTGTACATACGGCGGCTACGGCTATAGTTATACGAACCAGGAGTCACCGCAGTACTCCTACTACACATACCCGAGCCAGTACGTTCCGAACAACTACAACTACTACTACCCATATCAGAGCAATCAGTACTACTACACGCCACCTCCGACGTGCAGCATCACGAATTCTTATACCAACAATCCTAACTACTGGAACGGCGGCATGTATACCCAGGCGATACAGCTTTCATGGTCGTCAAACTACGCGACCAGTGTCTACATCACGGGTATCGGCGCGACGTCACCATCTGGGACTCGAGTGGTCTATCCGTATGGATACACCCAATACACGATGACCGTCTACGGGCCTGGTGGCTCGAACACCTGTACGACGTACTATCAGCCGGTGCGGTATAATCAGCCGCCGCCGCAGTATTACTGGAATCAGTACAACAACAACCCCGGCTATTATTATGGATACTAGATCACGCTTATGAACACAAAAGGACTCGTTGATTACTCGCAGCCGCTTGTCGCCGCTGCGACGCTTCTTACCGCCGCGATCCTCATCTCGGTCGTCGTGGGTGCGGTGACCGCATATAAGATAAAAGTCGCTGGGAACACTATAGAAGTCACAGGCTCAGCCAAAGAATCGGTCGTGGCAGACTTCGCACGCTGGACGATAAACCTCGACACGAAGACCGGGATAGGCGACCAGCAGACCGGGCTCGACAGGCTCGATACGGCGACGAAGCGCATCGTGGCGTATCTGAAAAAGCAGGGCTTTGAGGACGTTGATACGCCGTCTCCGAATTCCAACCCCGACTATACGTATCCGGATAAATCGCAGCCGATACAAACAGGGTATTCTGTCACGCGACAGATAATCGTACGCAGCGATGATGTCGACAAGATGATAGCTCTCTCTGGCAATATCGCCCCTTTGACCGGCTCGTCATACAACGTCAGCACGAACGGTCTTGAGCTCACGTATCAGAAATTGCCTGACGAGCGGGTAAAACTCCTCTCCGCTGCGATAGGGGATGCAAAGGCAAGAGCCGGTGCGATAGCGAAAGAAACAGGAAGTTCTGTGGGAGCTCTCAAGTCCGCTTCAGGCGGAGTAGTGCAGGTGCTCTCCCAGGGCGGAGTAGATATCAGTGACTACGGCTCGTATGACACGCAGAGCAAGAACAAAGACATCATGGTGACGGTTCACGCAGTCTTTTCGCTCAAATAATACAAATTCATATATGTCTACCGAAGAATTCAAGATAGACGGCGAGGAGCTTCTCGCCAAACTCAAAGAGATCCTCCACGAAGGTAATATCCGCCGCATTACCATAAAGAACGAGGCGGGAGATACGGTGATGGAGATCCCGCTCACGATCGGCGTTGCTGGTGCAGTACTTGCACCGACTCTCGCTGCTGTCGGAGCGATAGCAGCACTTATCAGTAAATGTTCGATAATCGTAGAAAAGAAATGATATGAAAAAAATACAAATAATAGGTTTTGCGACGGCACTTTGCGTCCTTTTGCCGCTGAGCGCCAGTGCGGCACAGTTCATGGTGGACAAAGAGACGTCGCTCTCTTCGGGAGAGACTTCGAACGGCAATCTATATATGCTGGGTTCGACCGTCTCCGACAGCGGTGCGGTGCATGGTGACTTCGTAGCCGCGGGCGGTACGCTTCTCGTTAACGGCGCAGTTTCAAACGACGTCCTCGCAGCTGGAGGCAATATAAGCATCCTTGGCGACGTAGGTGGCGACGTGCGTATCGGAGGTGGCAATATCCTCATACAAGGTAAAATCGCAGGCGACGCGATAATCGGCGGCGGGCAGATCACTGTCGGCGGTCCCGGGATAGGAGGCGATGTCGCTATCGGTGGCGGCTCCGTGACACTAAACGCGCCGGTAAATGGCAGCGTAAGGATCGCAGGTGGGCAGGTGACGATAGACGCTCCGATAAAAGGCAGCGTGCAGATAAAAGCCGACAAGGTGACGCTCGGACCGAAAGCGGTCATCTCCGGGGACCTTAGCTACACGGCTACCGGAGAGGCGACGATGCAGAGCGGAGCGGTAGTACACGGAAAGACCGACTTCACCAAACGTGAGTCTACGAGCACGAAAAACGCTGCTCCTGTCGCTCTCGGAGCGATACTTACCTTTGCGCTTCTTGCAAAACTCCTGATGTCCCTGGTCGGCGCGTTCTTGTTCCTATGGATATTTCCGGGCTATGCGAAAGAACTTGCGACAAGTTTTGGTACGAAGCCGCTTGAAAACCTCGGACGAGGATTCGTATTTTTCATCGTGCTTCCTATAAGCGCGATACTCCTTCTCGTGACCGTAGTCGGCATACCGCTCGGATTCCTCGCGCTGTTTGCTTTCGCCGGGCTTCTGATATTCGCATCGCTCGTCGCGCCGGTCGCGATAGGCTCTCTCGTGCATAAATGGATATGGAAGCCTGCGGAGTATCAGGTGGACTGGAAGACGATCCTGCTCGGTGTCGCGATATTCTTCCTGCTCACGTTCGTTCCGTTCATCGGGTGGATTATCAAGTTCTGCGCCATCCTCATCACGCTCGGTGTCGCGGTGCAGATAAAATGGTCGCTCACAAAGAGCTTACGCTAAAAACAATATGGAAAAGATAAGAGTTCAAAGTCACTTTTTCAGCGGGGGAGCATGGCTTGCGGCATGGCTCTTCACTATCGGGTACTTGCATCTGTCGTTCTGGTGGGGAGTGCTAGCTATCCTACTCTGGCCGTATCTCCTTGGGGCGCATTTCGGTAGTCTATGAACGCGGCAGTAGCGAAGTTCGGCTTCCGCTCAGCGTTAGTCTCCTTTATCGGTGCTGCAGGGTATTCCATCGTGCAGGTCATGCAAGTCGCTGGCATCATCGGGAAACCCATGGATGACATACTCATCTATGGGTTTTCTCTCGTCATCGCAGCACCATTCATGCTTGCGATCCTTGCTCTGCATTACAGCGTTCCGGAAGACAAGAAGATATGGACCCACGCGGCGCTGCTTTTTGCCGTGATGTATGCCGTGTACGTATCCATCCTCTATCTCACGCAGCTGGGTGTCGCGATACCGCTCGCGCTCATGGGTACACCCGATGCAGCTTTTGGCGTATCTCGCTTCACGGCGTTCTGGACGCAAGACGGGCTGGGCTATATATGCATGGGGCTCGCGACGCTCTTTGCGGTACCTGCTGTCGGCGCACTCAGAGGTGAGGAGTGGATGCGTAGATTTTTCCTTGCCAACGGTTTATTCACTGCGGTCATTACGTTCGTCTATTTCTATCCGGCATTTTCCGTGGGGCTGCTCCTGATAGGATTCCCCTGGATAATCACGGGACCCGGCTCGATACTTTTCTTGATGCTTTATTTCAGAAAAAAACTGCATGGCTAAGAAGATCCTTATTATTGACGGACATCCGGACAAAGATCCCGCAAGGTTTTCCCATGCGCTCACGAATGCTTATGCTGAAGGTGCCCGCGAGGCCGGACATGAAGTACGAACGTTAAAGATATCTGAAATAGACTTTCCTGTGTTGCGCTCGCCGAGCGACTGGGAGAAGGGAAAAGTGCCTGCGTCACTCGAAGAAAGCCAGGCTGCTATCTCTTGGGCCGATCATATAGTCATCATTTACCCGCTTTTTCTCGGCGACGTACCCGCACTCCTCAAGGCATTCCTTGAGCAGGTCATGCGTCCGGGGTTTGCGCTTGAGCCGCTAGGCAAATCTTTGTCACCCGGCAAACTAAAAGGTAAGTCCGCGCATATCATCGTCACGATGGGCATGCCCGGCATCATCTACAAGCTGTATTTCTTCAAACACAGCGTGAGGAGCCTGAAGAGAAACATCCTGCAGTTTGTCGGGATGAAGCCAGTGCGCGATACGGTTATAGGAAGTATCGGACAGACAGACACCAAGAAGTGGCTGAAAAGAGTCTTTGAAATGGGACGCAAGGGCGTTTAGCGGAAGGTCACGTACGAAGGAGGCGTGAGAAGCGATTTGTTCGTCAGCCATGTATGGCAGTGCCAGCCGACGCTTACAAAACTATCGCCGTAGATCTTGCCACTCGTCAGGTCTTTCGGAATGATGAGCGGGAGCTGCGAGAGAGAAGTAAGCACGGTCTTCACGCCTTCAGAAGTGCCCTCTGTCCACTGATACAGATAGTGCCCGTCGTAGACGAAAAGGTTCGCAGAGTTCTTGTCCGGAGAGGAGATCGTGCGGAATTCGCCGCGCAATTTTCCTCCATAGATATAGATGACGTTACTGGTCTGGCCGGTGGCGGTCACGCTCGAATAGTCGCACTCATAGCTTCCGGTCTGCGTGAGGAGGCTCTTGTAGGTGGTGGAGCCCGACATGCCTTTTGAAGGGGCCGGCGTCGGAGAGGTTTTCGTGCCTACCGGCGTAAGAGCTGTGGAAGAAGACTGCGATGTGCTCGAAGCAGTTGAGGAATCGTCAGGGAAAGAAGGGCCGGTCGTAAAGAACCAGACTCCGGCCGCAATGGCGGCCAGTACCGCGACTGCAAGTATGAGGCTTTTGTTCATCGCGGTCAGTGTATCACCTAATAGCATCCGTCAACACTTAGGCGCAGCAGGAGGTGGATTAAGCAGACGGCTAAAAAGCCGGCTCGAAGCCGGCTTTTGTACGCGGGTTCTTGTTAATAGTTAGTACCGTTGCCGCTCGAGGACGAAGTCATGGTTGCATTCGAGGATCCTGAGCCGGATGAGTTGTTATCGACGGTACCGGTAGTCTGCGTGCCAGTGTTCGGTACGCCCGGAGTCGTGGTCGAGGCGCTGTACCAGAGTGCGACACCGATGACCAGGAGTACCAGAATGATGGCCGCTGCGATCCAATATGCTGTCGTTGACGAAGAGTTATTCATAGCATCGTAATGAATTTGCCAATAATCAATCGATATCGACCGACGGAACCATTGTGAGCTTTCAGCAGTGAGAATGTTGTGAAGCATTTCACAACGTGCTTCACGTGCCGCACATTTCACATTTTCTGCGGAAATGCTGCTACAATATCCGCTATATGCCGGATTTCGGCGCCTTGCTGCCAGCTTTGGTCGACAGGTTTTCCGGCGAACTCACTTCGCCGCTTTTTCCTTTCCATGCGATCTTCTTTCTGGTCGTCATCGGCATCGTCGTGAGCATAGTGTGGGCGATAGCCCGTGCTTCTGAAAAGCGAAATGTCTCCGGCATGCTCTCGCGGCTCCAGAACATGACTCTGAAACTGAAAGACGCCGAACATCTCGGGCATTTCGGATCTTTTTCATGGGACAGGGATCCGAAGAAGGATTTCTGGTCTGAAGAGATGTTCAACCTTTTCGATATGGTGCCGGGCCAGAGGCCGCCGACTCTGGAAAAAGTCATGTCCATGGTTCTGCAGGAAGACCGTGAGCGGGCGTCTGCCGCGATATTGCACATGCAGGAAATCCCCGGGCCGTTTTCCATCTCTTTCCGTATCCTCGCGGGAGGCAGCATCGTCCGCTACCTTCGTTTCGAAGGGAAGACGACTTTCGGAAGAGACAAGAAGATGCAATCAATAGAAGGGGTCGCGAGGGACATCACACACGAAGTAGAGATAGACCGCGCAAAGACAGAATTCGTCTCGCTCGCTTCGCATCAGCTCAAGACCCCGCTTACGGCCATCAGCTGGCTCACAGAAGCGCTCCTCTCCGGCGACAAAGGACCGCTAAACGATGAGCAGCGCAAATATATCGAGAACATACACGCGACCGACCGGAGCATGATGGAGATGGTAAACGACCTTCTCAATGTCTCGCGCATCGAACTCGGGACTCTGCAGCTCAGGCCTGAAGATATCGACGTCGTCGCTTTCGCGCAGTCGGTCATCGACGAACAGAAACAGACGGCAGATGCCAAATACATCGCTATAAAGTACGAGCATGAGGAGAGTCTCCCGCATATGCGTGTAGACAGGAACCTTATCAGGATGGTTTTCCAGAATCTCCTTTCAAACGCCATCAAATATACGCCGGCAGGTGGGAATGCTTCGGTAACCATCGCGCGCGGCTCCGGCATGTCAGACACCGTTTATGTAACTGTCGCCGACACCGGCATCGGTATCCCGAAAGACGAGCAAGACAAGGTCTTTCAGAAGATGCATCGCGCGAAGAACGCACAGACTTCGGTTCCCGATGGCACTGGCCTCGGCCTCTATGTGGTGAAGACCATAGTAGAGCGCGTAAAAGGAACCATTACTTTCGACTCGGTAGAGGGCAAGGGGACGACTTTCCACGTCACGCTGCCGGTGATATGGCACGACGGGACCTCGGCAAACGGCGGTGTATAATCCCGATATGACGAAAAAAGAACAAAAGATATTAGTAGTAGAAGACGAAGCGCCGACCGCTCTCGCTCTCGGTGACAAGCTGGAACACGAAGGCTACACCGTACTCAAAGCAGATACCGGAAAGAAAGGACTGGATATGGCGCTCGCCGAGCATCCTGACCTTATCCTTGCCGACCTGAAGCTCCCAGAGATGGACGGCATGGAAATGATACGCCGCATCCGTGCCGACAACTGGGGAAAGGATGCAAAGATCATAATCCTCTCGAACATGAGCGACGTTTCCAAGATAGAAGAAGCGATGGTGCACGGCACTTTCCACTACATGGTCAAAGGCGATGCTTCGATGAACGATATCCTCGAGAAAGTCCGCGCCCAGCTTGCTCCGGAAGCCTGAACTCAGCTCGTGGTAGCTAGTTGAACATCAGGAGCAGGTAGCCGTCTATCTCACGTTGGTCCAGATCGTAGAAATTCTTGCCGTCGTTGTGAAGGCGCGTAGCGAGCGCGACACCAACGTATCGCCAGTGCCAAGGCTCATATACATAGTATGAGTTGCCTTTCGGATATGAGAGCACGAAGCCGTATTTGTACGCGTTTTCAACCATCCACTTGTAGCCATCGGTGGTATCGAAGCCTTTGGTGGCACTCGAGAAATTATCACCGAGCTTTGCCGTGGTGAAGTCGGCAGCAGTACCGAGCTGGTGCTCGCTATAGCCCTGGTCAGCCGAGAAAGCGTTCGCTCCCGAGCCGTATGTCATCTTGTACTCTGATTTGAGCGCGGCCTGAGTGCCGAAAGAACGATATGCGGAGATTATCTTGAGCTGTACTCCCGTACTCGAGGCGTCGTCGAGCATGTGCTGTAAGAACGGATATGCTTTGGTGAGGAATGACTGTTGCCTGGCAGGATCGTTCACGTATTGTCTGTCGATGGTCGTCGTCGACACCGGCGCGTAATTGTCCGAGAGGAAGTACACTTTTGAATATTTTTCCAGAAGCTGCTTATCGGTGTGCACGAGGACGGTGAGCTGGTCGACCTCGCCCTGTGCGCCGTTGAGCTGCGCCTGCATCTGCAGGTTCTGCATCTGCGCGTCGGTCAGGTTCTGTGCAAGCAGCTGGTTCTGTCCGACTGCCTGCTCGAATTTGTCCTGCCAGGTGCTGGTTATCTTCGTGTAAGCGACCGTCGTAGAAGAAAGCTCTTCTTTGGCTGCGGCGTATTCCTGAGAGAGAGAATAGTACTGGAGCCCGCTGTAGGCGAGCGCGGCGAGCGCGAACGCCCAGGTCGCGACTTCGATAGCGATGAAGTGTCTCTGCAGCCACGCAGACACATCGTGGAAAAAAGCGCGCATCAGAATATAGTAGCACTGCTTTGAGCCGAGAATATCATTATCCGGACATATGCCAGGAGAATAAGATACAATCCAGATGATGAAGATATTCGTTGCGCACTCGAGGAATTTCGATTTCCAGAACGAACTCTACGAGCCTCTGCGGCAATCCGAACTGAACAAGACCCATACACTCTTCTTTCCTCACGAAGGAAGCGCGGAGACCAAGACAAAAGACATCATAAAGAATTCCGACATCGTCATCGCTGAGACTTCTTATCCGGCGACAGGGATGGGGATAGAACTCGGCTGGGCGGATGCTTTCGATATCCCTATCTACGCTTTCTATAAAGAAGGCTCGGTGCCATCGCGCTCTGCGCAGTTCGTCACGCGCAAGAGCACGCAATATAAGGACTTGCAGGAGCTGGTGGCTCTCATCGAAAAGGTTATAACGAACCATGGTGCTTGAGGCATCACATATACGTTTTGCGCTTGATATAAAAGACCTGCTAAAAGTGCAGGATATCGACGCTTATGTCTCCGGCTCTATCTATCCGGACAGCAGGTACGTCACCGAAGTCGATAGACTCGCAACGCATCCGAAAGATTATCGAGACGACTCCATGTTCCATACGAGCGATTTCCGCAAAGGCTGGTTCGCGCATTTACTTGCTGACGACGCACAGTTTGTATGCATGGGCGAGATGCTTCCGCAGGTGAAGATCGGGACCGGCGAAGAAAGCTGGATAAAACGAAGCGCGATAAAGATATTGCAGGATATCGAAGACGCAAAGGAGTTTGACCTGGCGAAATATTCTGCCCTGTCTTGCATATATCGAGACACCGAACGGTGAAGACGAGGCAAAGATGCGCGAGTACCAGAGTATCTTTCCTGAGATGTATGCTGACATCGGAGGCCTCGACATAGCTGACGGCGAGGAGATGTGGAAGAAGTTCGGTGTGGGTGATGAGATTGCGGCAAAAATGCGAGAGACCGCAGAAGCATACACACAAGACGAATCGGTCATGCGCCACGTCCGGAACCTATACGAAGCAATGCTTTCCACAGGTAATGCACACTTTCGCGGATAATCCGCGGCTCTCCGCGGGCATATACTTACCGTGTTAGGGGAGGGGAACCAGACACACTTGCCAAAGCGCTTGTCGAAACGCGTAAAAAGCACGTGTGTAATGAAGGAGCTGCGTGCGCGTCTTCATCTTTGGAACAATTAGAAGCTAATTATTCATGTAAATTATTACAGTATGACAACAAACACATTAACTAAGGTCAGTATCGTCGCTGTGGCAGCTATAGCTGCATATCTCGCAGTAGGCGCGTTTTTGGCACACGCTGAAGCAGCGCCTACCATAACGACGACGATACGTGACTCTTCGACCGCGGAAAACGTCATCTCGACGGCGGCTATTGGCGCGAGCGTCCATGATGTCGCGCAGGTCGCGTCATCGACAGGGCAGACTGCGCCCCAGGGCAAAGTCGACTTCAATGTATATCCGAATTTGACATGTACGAGCGCAACATCGTCTTCGCAAAACGGCGTACCGCTCGTGAACGGTTTTGCGACCTCAAGTGCAGTCACGGTAGGCGCAAGCGGACTCGCGTTCAAGGTTCACTTCATCAGTTCTGAAGCTGGCACCTTGTCGGCAGACGGCCCTTGTGAGCCTTTGACCGCTACCTCGAACACTGCCACGGTCGCTACGGCACTCTCTTCCGGCACGATCACTGCTGGAACAAGCGCGCACGACACGGCAACGCTCTCCGGTGTAACAGCAAATGCGGGCGGCACCCTTACCTACTCTGTCTACACGGACGCGAGCTGCCATACGCCTTTCTCGGGTGCAGGCAACGTAAACGTCACTAACGGCAGCGTGCCGAACTCAAACGATGTCGCGTTCCCGAACGCAGGCACCTACTATTGGCAGGCGGTCTATCATGGCGACGTGAATAACAACGCTGCGACTTCGACCTGCGGAAGCGAGAACCTGAGCGTTCTGGCGACTCAGACGAATTCTCCGACTATCTCGACCAATCTCTCGAATTCCACCGTCACTGCGGGCGCATTGGTGCACGACAGTGCGACGCTTAGCGGACAGACAGCAAATGCGGGTGGTTCCGTGACCTACAAGGTCTTTACGGACAACGCATGTAACACGCTCTTCGGTAACGCCGGTTCCCAGACAGTAACCAACGGCGTAGTACCTGATTCTGCACCGTTCCAGTTCAACACTGTTGGTACATACTACTGGCAGGCAGTCTACGGCGGCGACGCGAACAATCACATCGCAACCTCGACCTGTGGCTCCGAAGTACTCACTGTGCAGGCAGCTCAGGGAAAGAATTCGCCGACACTCTCGACGACACTTTCTACGACATCTTCGACCATCGTTCCTGGATTCACCATCCACGACAGTGCGACGCTTAACGGCGAGACAGCAAATGCCGGCGGCACCGCAAGCTACAAGGTCTACACGAACAACTCCTGCAGCGCGCTTTTCGCAAACGCAGGCGATGTCACGGTAACAAACGGCGTAGTGCCTGATTCCAGCGGCGTGGCCTTGAACTCTGTCGGCACGTACTACTGGCAAGTCGTCTATCACGGCGATGCGAACAACAACGCTGCGACTTCGACATGTACCTCTGAAGTACTCACCGTCGCGAACCCGGGCACGAATACGACCGGTAACGGCACCTTCAGCGGCCAGGTCTTCAACGACAAGAACGACAACGGCGTCATGGATGCAGGAGAAGGCGGCCTTGCCGGCTTCAAGGTGCATCTCTACAACAGCGCAAACTTCCATGGTTTCGCGTATGACCCGGTATTCAAGACCGCAGTCACGGACGCAAACGGCAACTACTCGTTCATTGGTCTCGCAGACGGTACATACTCCGTCGAGCAGGTCCTGAAGAGCGGCTGGAAGCAGACGACTGATGATTACACTTCTGTAACCATCTCAGGCGGCAGCGGTCAGAGCGGACTTAACTTCGGCGACGTAGTCGGACCGAAAGGTAAGCAGCATGGTCACGGCACTGAAAAGTCTCATCACGGCAGGAACCATGATGGCAAGAAGTGCGATGGCGATGACGATGCAGACGACGTAGGCTGCACCAGCACGTCGACAGACCACACTGCTTCATCGACACACAAGTGGATCTTCAACGTGAACGTGAATGGCAACCACGATAACGGTCTTCACTTCGGTTGGCTCATTGGAAAGGGCAATCAGGGTAAAGGCAAACACGGCGATAACTAGCTTACTCAGCACACAAAAGGCCCCGAAAAGGGGCCTTTTGTGTGCAAATCCGGCTACCGGAATTCGCGTCAGCTGCTAAGCCTATCGTGTTACTATGAAATCTGCATGAAGAAACCTCCGACTATCAAAGGAGTATTCGTAATGAGCCATGTGAACGCCTTGGTCCGCGCCAAAGGCGAGAAAGCCCTGAAAGAGCTTGTAGAGCGCTGCGGACGACGTGTGCATTTCACCGGGAGCGAAGATGTGCCTATCCGCATCGAAGTCCTGATACTAGAACATGTGCTCGACATGCTGGCGGGAAAGAAGATCGCCGCCGGCAAGCGCGAGTACGAAGCAGGGAAACTCCATTTCAATAATTTTGCGCAGACGCCGCTCGGCGAGATAGTCTTACTCTTTAATTTCAAAACCGCTCTCATGCGTGCCCCGTGGATAGCGCGGCGCGTCTTTCGGGGAGTGGAATTCTCCAGCAAGCCTACGGGAAAGAACACCGTAGAGATAATCATGGGTAACAACGACTATCCGCTCGAACATTTCCAGGGATTCTTCAAAGCATGGATGCAACATCTGAAACTGAAAGGAACCGTCAGAGCGAAAGAAAAAGCCGGCGAATATATTTATACAGTTAAGTGGAAATAACATATAATCCAACGATGATCATCACCGAACTGCTCACCGTTACCACCATTACGCTTCTGGCCGTAATGAGTCCGGGACCGGATTTCGCTATCGTAAGTCGCAACAGCTTGAAGTATTCCCGCAACGCAGGGTACGCGACCGCGCTTGGCATAGCGCTTGGGCTCACGATCCATATTACATATTCACTTATCGGGATAGGCCTGATCATCTCCCGTTCCATCCTCCTGTTCAATATCCTTAAATATCTCGGCGCAGCGTACATCATCTATATCGGCATCTTATCTCTTCGAGCAAAACCCAACACCGCTACATACGAGGATACGGATTCTCATGCTGATATATCGCTCACCCGCGCGGTTCGCATGGGATTCCTGACCAATGCGCTTAATCCAAAGGCCACGTTGTTTTTTCTCGCACTTTTTACGCAGATCATCAGCCCAACGACAGCCATCGGGGTTAAATTCCTCTTCGGAGCGGAAATCATGCTCATTTCTCTCGCGTGGTTCTCACTCTTATCCTACCTGCTTACCATAGGCGGTGTTAAGAACGTCATAAAAGGAATCCAGCATCATATCGAGCGAGGAATGGGCGTAATACTTCTAGCACTTGGCATAAAAGTCGCTTTCTTTACGCATCGCTAATGCGATCTTTTACCCTATCAAAAACCTCCGCTTATGCGGAGGTTTTCGGTGCCATCAAGCGTTCTAATGAACGCTCCAACTTTTTATTACGAGAACGTAACGTACGTCGGTAGCGTCAAGAGTTTCGCGTCCTTGTTCCAGTCATGACAGTTCCAGCTTACATTGTCAGCGCTTGTGCCAAAGATGGCGCCGCTCGTAATGTCTTGCGGAATGATTGCAGGAAGATCAGCGAGAGACTTGATAGATGTTTTCTTGCCTGTGGTCGCGCCTTCTTTCCACGAATACAAGAATCCGCCTGAGTAGATCATGAGGTTTGCAGACGCCTTACCGCCAGTCGTAGTGCGGAATTCTCCGCGCATTTTGCCGTCAGCGATATAAATAACGCTGCTATTTCTGGATGTCGCGTCTACGAGTTCGTAGGTACACTCGTGATTTCCAGACTGAGTAAAGATGCTGTGGAAGGTGTTGGCTCCTGGCGTATTTCCTGTCGTGGGAGTGCCGGATGTGGTGGTGGCGGTTTGTGCAGTTTCATCAGAGCTGGTGGTGCGCATAGATACGACATACCAGATAGCGAGGACAGCAACCAGAACTAGTACTACGGCAATGACGCCGACGGTGGTTTTTCGATTCATGATTTTTTAAATAGATAAGAATTACGTAATGTGGAAAATGGTTTTTTGGAGAGATGTACCGACCTTTACAAATGTCTCCGCAATTGTACCATATTTTTACAAAAAAGCAAGATTCTCCGGCGTCCATTTTCCACATATTCCATGAACACATCATGAAGTCCCGCGTCTGATAGGATTACGAGATGTTACCGTCTCGGGAAGAGGCAAAGAAGCTCCTTGAGAGTCATGTAAAGGATGAATATCAGCGGTATCACGCGCTCATGACCGCGACAGCAATGGAAGGGTATGCCAAAATGTTCGGCGAAGACGCGGACCTCTGGTTTCTCACCGGCTATCTCCACGATATAGATTTTGAGGAACATCCGCGTGAACATCCGGGAGAATCGCTGAAATGGTTTAGGGAATGGAAATATCCGGACGAATTGATTCACGCAGTCGAGGCGCACGCCTACGGATACAACGGATTCACTACGTTGCCACAGGGGAAGCTTGCCGCAGCGCTTATGGCATGTGACGAGATGTGCGGGATATTTTACGCGTACAGAAAACTAAATCCCATCCCTTACGGAGAGATGAAGGCGAAGTCTGTCCGCAAAAGATTCGACGAGCCGAGGTTTGCCGCGAAAATCGAACGTGCGACTATCCGGCGCGGATGCGAAGCGCTTGGCGTAGATCTGGACACTCACATCGTGAATCTCATACGGTTCTTTACTTCGCTAGAGTGACTCGTTGCGCTCCTCCCCGAGTCCTTTACTTCCGTATCTCATAGTCGCTGAAAGTCTTCGCGAGGTTGTTAAGGACTTCGGCGGAATTTTCCAACATCGCCCTGAGCTGCGGCTCTCTCGCTCTTTTGACCTCGTCGCGCATCTCTTTCGCGATACTCGTGAACTGCCTCCGGGCCCTCCGTGGGTATTGTTCTTCGATATTCATAGAGCTTAAGTAAAACAGAGCCGCATAAAGAACACATTAAGAAGTTTGCTATCATTGAGCCATGGCTCTTACCGTGACGCAGAAGAAACTGCATCGAGCGAAGATGGGAAACCTGTGGCGCGACCTGGTCATCATCGCGCTCGGAATACTCATCACGCTTCTTCTTGTGCGCATGGGTGCGCTAGGGCATATCCTCGCAGCGACCGAAGAACAAGCCTATATAGGAAGCTTTATCTCCGGTATATTCTTTACTTCAGTCTTTACCTTGGCACCGGCTTCGATAGCTCTGGGAGTTTTGTCGCATTATGAGCCGGCGTATATCGTCGCGATATGGGGAGCGCTTGGTGCCATGATGGGAGATCTCTTGCTCTTCCTGTTCATACGCGATGTATTTGCAGACGATGTCGACGGCATCTCCGCGGTGCGAAGGTGGAAACGCATCATCGCACGGCCGCATTTCGGACTGATGCGCATATTGATACCTGTCTTCGGCGCATTGGTCATCGCATCGCCTCTGCCGGACGAGATTGGCCTCGCGATACTCGGTTTCTCAAAGACGAAGACGTTCTATATGTTTCCTATAACCTTTGCGATGAATTTCCTCGGCATCTATGCGGTAGCACTCATCGCGTCCCATATATGAGCCGCTGAGACCTGTTTCATTAAGAAACGATGTAAGAACGTCACAGGGACTTGCGTCATCTCTGGTATTGCCTAGTATAGAGATATGACAACCGCACGAAGAGAATATTTCCTACTCATCATAGGACTGATACTGCTTATCATCACTGGAGCCGGGGTTTACTATATGCAGCGCACGCCGAATCGTTCGCGCGACATGGCAGAAGTGTCGCAGCTCGTCACGACATTCGGAACCTATGAGAAGAATTTCTCTCTCTTAGGTACCGCATCGACGAGCGAGAGCAATATCCGCGGCACATATGGACAGTTTCTCGCCGATTCTCTGATACGACAGTGGGTGACTGATCCGGCTACTGCGCCGGGGCGTCTCACTTCGAGTCCTTGGCCTGACCATATAGAGGTAGATTCCATCTCTCCGCAGGGATCCGGCTATATCGTAAACGGCCGCATCGTGATGATGACTTCGACAGGAGTGAGCGGCTATGTACCGGTAGTCATGCTTGTCCTCAGAGAGAGCAACGCATGGAAGATAGCTGCATATCAGGAGTCGAAACAAGAAGAAGCGAAAACGGCGAGCACTTCACGGAAGTAGACTCAGATGTTGAACGAGTGCGCCAACGATCCGACGAGCGGGAGCTCGGTTTGTTTGTGGTTCACGACGTTCACGATGCCGATGATAGAGAGGACCAGGGTCGCGAGGTTGATAAGCTGCAAGAGCGGCCAGAAATGCCAGAAGAGCGTGCCGCCCAAGAACCACGCGATCATTTCTATGATGACGAGAACGAGCCCCTGTCGGATGTGGAATTTCACGAATGAGTCGTTCTTGGCCATCAGGAACGGGATGATGATAAGGATGCCGAGATAGGCGAGTACTGCCATCAGGGTTTCATTGCTCTGAGCCTGCGGCTGGTTCGCCTGAGGCGGCGTTTCTTGCGGAGATGACTGTTCCATATTTTTAATGATAGGAGTAATGCCGCCAGTATAAGTAGTGCGGATATCTTTAACAAGCAGCATTCATGTTCGTTTCATTACGCTGATATTTATTGCTCTCACGCATCTTTCATCGCTGAGTCCGCACACTGTAAGCCTTGGGGACAGATATCGTCTAGATATCAGGTCGGTGTTCTTATCAACCAAGAAAAAACACTATGAAAAGAATCCTAACTTCATTAGCTATCGTATCAGCTCTCGCGCTCACGGGCGCCGCAGGTATCGCAAGCGCGCAAACTACCGGCACCACGGGAATCGGCGGGGCCAGTACGACTAACTCGACCGGAGTAACGACGGGTACAAGTAACACGACAGGTACGACAGGAGGTACTTCGAACACGACCGGAACCACCGGTACGACTGGTTCGTCCAACTCGACTTCCGGTTCCGGAAGCTCGACCGTAGGCGTACCGAACACGGGTGCGGGCGGCGACGCTCCGATAAACTACGCGATACTTGCCATCTCGGCAGTGGTCGCGGTAGGAGCGGCAGCGTATGCATTCCGCAAGCCGACAACACGATAACAAACATTGAAGCGGGCCGCCTAAAGGTAAGTGCGGGCGGCCCGCTTCGTCCGTATAGATATGGTACGAAGAATATCTGCCGCCATAGTTGCTGTCATCGCGGTTTTTGTATTCAGTGCGACCCTTGTACACGCGCTCTTGTATTCGCCAGATAGCGAAGTGGTCGCGAGCAACAATAACAAAGATACGACGTCGCTTTCCGCGACACATGCCTCTGCTCCAGACAAGTATCCGGTGCGTCTGGTCATCCCTTCACTCGATATAGACGCCGACGTCCAGTATGTCGGCATAACTGCACACGGCACCATGAGCGTCCCGAATAATTTCACTGATGTCGGCTGGTACAAATACGGACCGGTCCCGGGTTCTTCTGGAAGCGCCGTCATGGCCGGGCATGTAGACAACGCTCTGGCACTTCCGGGCGTCTTCAAGCATCTTCAGGATATACAGAAAGGAGCGGATGTATACGTCATCGAGAAAAACGGCGAACAACTGCATTTCGTCGTTGACGAGATAGACACATATGAAGCCGATAACGCGCCGAGCGGGAGGATTTTTCAGAACGTAGGCCCACCTAGCCTGAATCTCGTCACTTGCGAAGGCACCTGGGTACAATCGGAGCATCAATACGACCACCGGCTCGTCGTATATACGCATCTTGTCGGCTGATTTATCAGGAGTTTTAAGAGTGCAAAAAGGCTGTTAAAAGCGCTCAATATATAGTAGGATTACCGTATGAACAGGGGAGCATGGATATCGACTATCTCCGCGCGCTGGCGCGGTCTTTCGCTGTGGGCCCGCTTCGCGATCGTCGCCTTTGTTGCGGTGGTCATCATCGGAGGGGTTTACTTCTCGAAGGGTAACGGCTCGGCACAGGCGACCGACACCCCGCACCTGCGCACGGTGCAGCTTGCGAGCGTTATTGACCTCGAAAACGATGCGACGCCGCTGCCTCTCATCGGTGAAGTCCAGTCAGCGAACGAAGCGCAGATACACTCGCAGACCGGCGGTTCCATCACGCATCTCTATCACAAGCTTGGCGACTATGTCCCCGCGGGCGGCATCATCGCCGAGATAGACAATTCTTCTGAGCGCGCTGCGGTGCTTTCCGCACAAGGCACCCTCGAAGCCGCACAGGCCAACGTCAATAAGACCGGCAACCTCTTCGACGAGAGCAAGAAGAGTGCAGCTGACACCATAAAGACCGTATACAGCTCCAACGACGACCTCATCCGCTCCAAACTCGACGTCATGTTCACGAACCCGCGTACTTTTACACCCGTCTTTATACTTTCTGTCTCCGATCAGGGACTCCTCAACAACGTCCAGAACGAGCGCATCGCCATAGAAAGCATCCTTGCAAAAGAAGCTGCCCGAGGAGCGAAACTGACTCCTTCTACTGACTTAAAAGCAGAGCTGCAGACCGCCTCGGACGAAACCCGCACGATAAAAGCCTATATCGACGATCTCTCAGCGCTTCTCAACGTCTCCATCGCGACACAGGCATATCCGCAGACCACTATCAGCGGATTCATCACGACGGCAAGCGGTGCACGCTCGAGCGTCTCTGCTTCTCTCACGTCGCTCAACGCCGCTTCACAGGCGCTGACCTCGGCGCAAACCACCGGAGATACGCCAAACGCCGCCTCTGCATCCGACGCCGCGATAAAACAAGCACAGGGCGCATTCGACTCTGCAAACGCCAATCTTGAAAAGACGATAATCCGCGCACCTATATCCGGCACGCTCAACAACCTGAGCATCAACCTCGGAGATTTCGTATCGGGCTTCCAGCAGGTGGCGGTCATCTCGAACAACGGCGCTCTTGAGATAATCGCGCATGTCTCTCCCGAAGACCGCGCTTCTATCGGTGTCGGCTCCAAAGTAAAGATAGAGAATGAATACGACGGCGTCATCACATCTATAGCACCTGCCATAGACCCGACCACCAAGAAGATAGAAGTGAAGATAAGCTTCAAGGGCAAAGCGAACGACCTCACCAACGGCCAGTCCGTGCACCTCGACATCGCGCGCACCGCAAAGAAAGTCACGAAGACCTCGACTATCACGCTTCCCGTGAGTACCGTAAAGATAAACTCCGACGCTTCGGTCGTCTTTACCGTCGATGAGAACAAGCATCTCGTCGCGCATACGGTGACCACCGGTGACCTGATAGGTGACAAGATACAGGTTCTCACAGGTGTCACCCCGGACATGCAGATAGTCACTGATGCACGTGGTCTGAAAGACGGGCAATCAGTCGACCTTCAATAGCCTATGCTGAAACTCTGGAAGTTTCTGCTCCACAACAGGCAGTTCAGCTACTTGGTCATCGTCGCGCTTCTTGCGGCGGGCACCTTCGACCTTGTCGCGATACCGAAAGAAAATTCTCCTGAAGTCCGCGTGCCGATAGGCATCGTCACCACTGCGCTTCCCGGTGCGTCTGCCTCGGACGTCGAGCGTCTCATCACCAACAAGATGGAAGACGGGCTCAACAACATCAAGAATCTCGACAAGATCACCTCTACGTCGCATCAGGGCCTTTCTGTCGTCGTCGTGCAGTTCCTCGCGAGCGCGGACGTGGACAAATCCATCGCTGACCTCAAGAGCGAAGTAGACAAGATAAAGCCGGACCTTCCGACCGAAGCCAAAGATCCGAACATAAGCGAGGTCAACATCAGCAATTCGCCCATCCTTATCATATCGGTCTCCGGCGGCTACTCGCCAGAGGAACTCACGGCACTAGGCAACGAGCTGCAGGATGACCTCAAGTCGGTCAAGGGCGTCTCAAACGTCGACGTATCCGGCATACGCGCTCGCCAGGTACAGGTTGTCGTAAACCAGGCCAAGCTCGACCAATACGGGCTGCGTCTCATCGACGTGGTCTCGGCCATCGCGAGCGCCAACACGTCGCTTCCGCTCGGTTCCATTTCTATGGACGGCATAAACTACGCGCTGCAGTTCAACGGCGACATCGAAGACCCGTCCGAAGTGAACGACATCGCGCTTCTCTCGCAGAACGGGACGCCGGTATACGTCCGTGACGTCGCCAAGGTCTCCAACGGCCTTGAAGACGCTCAGAACTATTCTCGTGTTTCGAAGTCGGGTCAGCCGAGCGTGCCGTCTCTTACGCTCTCCGTTTTCAAGAGTTCCGGCGGCAACATCGTAAAAGTCGCGGATGCGGTCAAACAGAAACTCAACGAGCTGAAAGAAACCACGCTCGCAGGCGGGGATACGCTTATAGAGTTTGACGCGGGTGACCAGGTGAGCAAAAGCCTCGGTGATCTGACGAAAACAGGCATCATCACCGTCATCCTCGTGATGGTGACGCTTTTCCTCACCATCGGCTGGCGAGAGGCGATAGTCGCTGCACTATCTATTCCTCTGTCATTTCTCATCGCTTTCATCGGCCTCTACTATTCGAACAACACCATCAACTTCGTCTCGCTCTTCTCGCTCATCCTCGCTATCGGTATCTTGGTGGACAGCGGCATCGTCGTAACCGAGGCGATACACACGCGTTCATCTTTGTTTCCTACCAGGACCGGTGCTGCCGAGGCTTCACTCGACGAATACGCACGTCCGCTTCTCGCGGGCACCTTAGCCACTATCGCGGTCTTCATCCCGCTCTTCTTCGTTTCCGGTATCGTCGGTAAATTCATTTCCTCCATTCCGTTCACGCTCATCTTCGTCCTCGTCGCCTCCATCTTCGTAGCACTCGGTTTGGTGCCGCTCATCGCGATACTTTTCAGTTCGAAGAAAAAGATGAACAGGCTCGAGCAAAGGCAGGAAGAATATACGCACCAATTTCAGGCGTGGTATAAGTCGAAGCTTTCATCGCTTCTCGACCATCGCCGCACACAGAACATATTTCTCTGGTCTATCGGCATCCTTTTTGTCGTAGCACTCGCGCTTCCTATCACCGGTGTCGTCAAAGCCGTCTTCTTCCCGCAGGACAACGAAGATCTCGTGTATCTTGAAGTCGAAAAGCCAGAAGGTACTACGCTTCAGGAGACGGACCTCGCCACCCGTCAGGTCGAAGAGCTTCTGTATAGCGATTCGGACATCGACTCTTTTGTCACTACCATCGGCGCAGGCTCGGAATTCGATCAGAACCAGGTCTCAGGCTCGAAATTCGCGAATATCACCTTGCTCCTGCCAAAAGGACATAAGAAGACCTCAGGTCAGGTCGTGGACGAACTCCGTAAGATGGTCGCCGGCATAAAAAGCGCGGACGTACATGTATTTGAGCCCAACAACGGCCCGCCCTCAGGCGCGCCGGTCGTCATAAAATTCGAAGGCGATGACCTCAACGTGCTCGCAAGCCTCGTGTCTAAATCCGAAGATATCCTGAATTCTATTCCTGGTACTGCCGAGGTAGACACTTCTACGAAGAACAACGGAACAGAGTTTACTCTCACGGTAGACAAGGCGAAGGCCACCGCTCTTGGCCTAAATCCCGCGGTCATTGCGCAGACCTTGCGCACCGCGGTAAACGGCGTGACCGCGACGACCATCAAGAAACAGGTCAAAGACATCGATGTCATCGTGAAGCTCGACGTGAATCCTGCCTACAGCGACCCAAGTGAGACGAACCAGGCTACACCTGACGCAATACGTGAGCTTTCTATCCAGACGCCAAGCGGTCCGGTGTTACTCGGCTCAGTGCTTACGGTCTCTGCAGATAGAAGTAATGCGATAATCCAGCACGAGACGCGCAAGCGTATCGAGACGGTCTCAGCATATACGGTGGGCAGTGTCACCGCAGGGGACATAAATACGAAATTCCTGGCGCGAAAAGCCGAGCTCAACCTTCCGGATAACGTGCAGATGGTGGTCGGCGGCGAGAACGAAGACATAAATCAGTCTTTCCAGGACATGGGCATCGCGTTCATCTCAGGCCTCTTCCTCATGTTCGCTATACTCGTGCTCGAGTTCAATTCTTTGCGCTACGCGGCGTGGCTCATACTCATGGTGCTGCTTTCTCTCATCGGAGTATTCGGCGGGCTCGCGCTTACGGGTCAGCCGCTTTCTTTCTCTTCGCTTCTCGGCGTCATCGCACTCGCCGGCGTGATCATCAACCACGCCATCATCCTTATAGACAGTATCAGTCGTATCGAACGGGCAAACCCGACCTGGGACCGCAAGACGATCGTCGTCGAAGCCGCGAACTCCCGACTACGCCCGATAGTGCTTACTACGGCGACGACTGTCGTCGGCATGATCCCGCTTACCACGGTCTCATCGCTTTGGGGACCGCTCGCGTTCGCCATCATGTTCGGACTTACGTTCAGCATGCTCCTCACGCTCGTCACTATCCCTATCTTCTACTACCGATGGCCGGGGAAGAAGACCGTGGAGCAGTAGCGCGAACTGAAACGCACGGCAGATTGACAGGCAGATAGGATATTCGTACTGTAATTTCAGTTCGAACATTTAAGAGGTGCAAACTTGCGACAAGTCCCGTTTTTCGTGGGGCTCGGCGCAGATGCGCCGAGGAAAAGAGCGCGGCCGGTGCCGCGAGACGCGATAGCAGCCCTCATCTGGAACCCTCGTACGAATAAATATCTTGGGCTCCGATGGAACAAAGTCGACTGGGAGACATACGTGACTGGCGGCATCGAACCTGGGCAGACTGCCGAAGATGCTGCACGGGCTGAGATACTGCAAGAAACCGGCTATCGGAATCTGCGGCTCATCCGGGAACTGCCGTGCTTCAACGCCTTTTTCTATCATCATCCGAAAAAGGTGAACAGCTTTTCCATCGTAACGCCGTTTCTTTTCGAGCTCATAGACGACGAGCGTGAAACAGTCTCCGCTCAAGAGCTCGAGAAGCACGACGTCGTCTGGCTTAGCCGCAACGAACTGCAGGCATTCCGTTTGCCGGAAGGACATCGGTATATAACCGACTACCTGCTTCAGAGAGACGAATTATAGCCGCCCGCGGAAAAATTTCCCCGGGCGGTTCTTATTTTTTAAATCATATGGGCGACTCAAACCCAAAGTCTTCGAAAACCATTTTTGCGCGGATTTAGTATACTGGGGACTCTTTATGAAAGCGTTTCCTGCTGCGATGGCCATCATCGATACCGAAACCACCGGCATGCGGCCGCCGTATTCTCGCGTCATCGACATCGGCATCATCAGGGTAGAGGGCGGCGTAGAAGTCGAGCGGTATCAGACACTGGTAAACCCGCAGACGTCTGTCCCGGCTTTTATCTCTGACATGACCTCCATCACCGACGCTGATCTAGTAGGTGCTCCGACTTTTGACGAAGTCGCACTAGAAGTCGAAGAACTTCTCAAAGATGCGGTTTTCGTCGCGCACAATGTCGGCTTTGACTATGCGTTCATGCAGAGCGAATTCCGCCGTCTGGACATGGACTTCAAAGCTCCAACGCTCTGCAGCGCTGCGCTCTCCAGGTCACTTTTCCCGCATCACAAAAGACACAACCTCGACTCGCTCATCCATCGACACGAGCTCGTGATAGATGGCCGGCATCGGGCGCTTCCTGATGCAGACGCTGTCTGGCAGTTCTTCCAAAAGATAGGCGAGGATGTGAGCGAGCGAAGGCTTCGCGAAGCGATAACCAGAAAACTCAGCATCAAAGACCGGGCGACCAAATTCTCCGAAGCTCGTACTGACGAGCCGGTCATTTCCTGACGTGTCGTCGAATTGGCCGTTTGCCTGCTGATAAATATGTAGCCAGGAGCGCTATCCACAGGTTATACACTGGTTATACAGGGTTTTACCCCTTGACGATGAAAACATCATTAAAAGTACACGGGGCATATGTGATACTGTTGATTGCGTAGTGTGAAATCCTTTATTTAGAAGGGAAGAGATTCTTGGGTCGACTACACGTTGTTTTGTCCCTTCCTCAGATCATTGTCTGCGGTCTCCCCAAGTGAGGTGTTTCTCCATGCCTCGAAGTAACTTGCTGCCAACATGCTATGAAATCTCCAATAAAAAAACATACCCGAAAGGAGTCGCGCAAGGACGACACCCACTTGCGCGTAATGTTTGATAACACTAACGAACATGCCATATGCATGCTCGACTCCAAAGGCAACATCATGAGTTGGAATATGAGCGCAGAGCGGCTCATGGGGTACAAGGCAAAAGAGATCATAGGAAAGAATTATTCGCTCTTTTTCTCAAAAGACGAGATACGCCGCAATGTCGTCAAAAAAGCCCTTGCGCTCACGGTGAGTAAAGGACGTTTTTCAGCAGACGGCATCCGCATCCGTAAGAACGGCTCGCATTTCTGGGCGCGTTCGTTCATCACGCCGGTGCAACCACAAGGCAAGGGTGAGATGCAATTCGTACTCATCACGCAAGATATCACCAAAGCCCGGGTCATCGAGCAGAAAAAAGAAGAATACATCGGCATCGCTTCGCACGAGCTGAGGAATCCCATACACACTCTTTCCATGTACTCAGAGCTTTTAGGTCAGCGGCTGGCACTCGACGCTGACAAAGACAATCTACAGACACTTCGTGATATGCAGGCGCAGACCGCGCGTCTGATCACCCTTATCGACGATCTGCTCCTGGTGAGCAAGGTCGAAGGAGGCAGTATGGAACTCAGACAAGAGATTTTTGATCCCGTCTACATGGCCAAACAGATAATCGGAGATTACCGGAATTTCGCGTCTGTACATAAGATAATCTTCAAAGGAAAGCTCGGGCGTCTGGTCCGGGCAGACAAGAGCCGCATCGCACAGGTGTTCATAAACCTGCTGACGAATGCCGTGAAATATTCTCCGGAAGCCGACCGCATAATCGTGCGCGTGATCAATATAGCTGGTAAGTCCGTCGTTTCCGTGCAAGACTTCGGGTCCGGCATCTCTCCGAAAGACCAGAGACAGATATTCACGCGTTTTTATCGCTCTGCTTCCGCGAAGTCGGGCAGTATCGCAGGCGTCGGGCTCGGGCTTTATATTTCTAAAGAGATCATCAAAAGACATCGAGAGCGCATCTGGGTCAAAAGCAAGGCGGGGAAAGGCACGACGTTCTCTTTCACCCTATCTCTGGTAAAGTAGCACAAAAGGATATATGAAAAAGAATACAAAAAAAATCAAAAAGTCATCGTATAAGCTCCACTCGGATGCAGAGAAGCTGTGGAAGGTTGCCTGGACACATATTCGCACTGTCATCGATACGGCTCACGAGCCTTTTTTGGTGCTAGACTCGCAGCTGCGAGTCCTTTCGGGCAACAGGACTTTTTATCGGTTCTTCGGAGTATCCAAGAAAAATACCGTGCATACGCTGGTCTACAGGCTCGGTGACGGACAATGGGATATACCGGCGTTACGGAAACTTTTGGAAAAAATCCTTCCTAAAAATACTTTTTTTAACGACTACGAAGTTGACCATGATTTCCCCGGCATCGGCCGCAAGGTATTGCTTCTGAACGCGCGACGAATATATAGTGTAAATGATACAATGCCCATCATATTGCTCGCGATGCAGGACATCACGGCGCAAAAAGACCTTGAAGAGAAACTCCGGACTTTCGCGAAGAAACTCAACGATGCGGTCGCAGTACGCACCAAAGAACTCGAACAGCGCGTGAGACTTCTCGAGAGCAAAAGAAGGGGAAATTAAATCCTTCTTCAGTGATAGTACGAACGCCAAAAGCCCCCTCAGAGAGGGGGCTTTTATCATCACATTGCTAGAGATTTCTCGTCCGCTTTTTTCTTTGCCTCGGCCGCGATCTTTTCGCGTTCTTCCTGCGCTTTGGCATCAGTCGTCGCTTTGTTCGTGTCTTCACTCGAAGTCATATATTCATTCATCATTATCTGGCTAAGCGTCGACCTTTTCTATCTATCAGTAATTCTACGCGGAGGCGCGTGTTGCTTGGATGAATTTGCCCACCCTGGGTCGAAATCCACTCCAGGTATGGTATAAATCTCCGATGTATCTACAAATACCTCACAAAGCCAACAAGATATCAGCGCTTACCAAAGTAAAACTCGCGCTTCAGCAGGGAAAAGCACAGATGCCGAAAGAAGTCTCCATCGACGAAGAGCGCTGGGAAGGCGACACCCTTAATTTCAAAGCTACGATCCAGGGCAAACAGATCAGCGGCACCTTGCTGGTGACCGACAAGGATTTCGTGATAGACGCGAAGCTCCCGCTCCTGTGGCGCATCTTTGAAGGCCGCATCGAGAAGATGATAGGCGAACAGGTGAAGTCTTTGGAGTGAGTAGCGCTTATCTCAAACGCGCGGCTTGAAGAAAAGCTCGTAGATGACGGTCAAGACCATCGACGCGAGAAAAAGCAGGAATGCGAGCATGAAAAAGCCGGCCAGGAATGTGAATACGGTCATGTGCATACTTTAGTCTCTTTATTCTAAAGGACGGATGAAGTAGTTTCTCCTTACCTTCATTGTGGATACACCGCGCAGATGAGAATATTTCGTCATGGCGCACAAATACGGAGAAAAAGCGTCGCAAAAAGTGGAGCGTGCTATGCACGAGATGAAACGCGGTGAGCTGAAAAGCGGCCGGAGCGGCAAGAAAGTCACTAGCCGTAAACAGGCGATAGCGATAGGCCTTTCAGAAGCCCGCCGTGCTGGTGGCAAGGTGCCGAGGAAATAGTGCTGCGGCGGCTGCGGGTGCGCGAGGTTTTGCGACTCCGAAAACTCGCTACACTCAGACAGTTCTACGTCGCAATATCTCGCGCGACCCTGCCCCTTTGAGCTTGTGCTAGCATTAGCTCATGCAAAAACTCACGGCACGCTGCTGCATTTCCGGCGGAGGGCCGGCCGGCATCGTTCTCGGATATCTGCTCGCACGGGCGGGTATAGACGTCATCGTCCTGGAAAAGTGGCCAGATTTCTTCCGCGACTTCCGCGGCGACACCATTCATCCTTCGACGATGGAAAACCTCCATGAGCTCGGGCTTCTCGACGACTTTCTGAAGCTGCCGCATCAGAAAACCCGCCGCATGACGCTAAAGATAGGCGAGGAAGACGTGACCGTCGCGGATTTCGCGCACGTAAAAGTCCGCACTCCGTATATCGCGTTCATCCCGCAGTGGGATTTCCTGAATTTCATGGCCGCGCAGGCGAAAAAATATCCGCATTTCAAGATACTGATGCATACCGAAGCGATGCAGCTCGTCGAGGAAGGTGAGAGAGTCGTCGGCGTCATCGCTCAGGGCCCTGAAGGTCCCGTTGAGATCCGAGCAGAGCTCGTCGTCGGCGCAGACGGCAGACATTCCACCGTGCGCGAAAAATCGGGGATGAAATCCATCGAAAACGGCGTACCGATAGACGTGCTTTGGTTCCGCTTGCCCGCAAGCGGCTCTGATCCGGAGCAATCTTTCGGCTACATGGATGAAGGCAGGGCGCTCGTGACACTGGATCGTGGAGACTACTGGCAGTGCGCGCTCATCATCGCCAAAGGAGGTTTTGATCAGATAAAACAAGACGGCTTAGAGAAATTCCAGATGATGATCGCACGGCTTGCTCCTGCTTTTTCAAAGGCAGTGAGGGAGATCTCCGACTGGGAAAAAGTAAAATTCCTCTCAGTCACCATCGACCATCTCGCCAAATGGTACAAACCCGGACTTCTTTTCATCGGAGATGCCGCGCATGCGATGTCGCCGATGGGCGGGGTCGGGATAAACCTCGCGGTACAAGACGCGGTCGCTGCGGGCAACGTTCTCATTCCTGCTTTCAGAAAGGGAGTGCCTACGGAGGCAGACTGCGCCAAGATACAAGAACGCCGATGGTTTCCTACACGCATGACACAGCGTCTGCAAGCATTCATGCAGGACAGATTTCTGCAGCCGTATCTCCATAGTCATACGCACATCACTCGTGCACCCTGGCAGCTGCATCTTCTCGCGCGTTTTCCGATATTGCGGGCGATTCCGGCAAGAATCGTCGGTATAGGCTTCAGACCCGAGCACATACGAAAGGACTTGTTTTCCTGAAAATATCTGGCATAATGCGATTCATGAATAAAGTCGTAGTAGCTATCGTCCTCACGCTCCTTTTTGGCGCGCAGCACGCATTAGCTCAGTCTATTTATCCGACCTATTATCCGACCCCGACTCCCACGTATCAGCAGCCGTACACGAGTACGTATTCTGGCTCGTGCTCGTCTATTACCCGCGACCTTTCGCTAGGCTCTCGCGGACCGGATGTCCTCCAGCTTCAGCAGTTCATACTCACCCGCAATTATCCCGGCTCCGGCTCGTGGATGCTTACGAGCTACTTCGGCTCCGCTACCCGTGCAGGAGTTATCGATTTCCAGATAGACATGCACCTGCCGCAGACTGGCGTTCTCGACAGCGCTACTCGCGCAGCTCTCTCCCAGGTCACTTGCAGCTACGGCTACACGCAGCCGACTCAGACGTATCCGTACAATAACAACACGTATCCGTGGAACACCGTTACGCAGCCTTGGTACAACTACGGCAGCTACACGTACGGCAACAACTACAACGGCAACTGCTCCAGTGTCTATGGCAACACTTCGTGCCCGTGCGGATATCAGGCGACAGGTTACAACTACAACAACTGCGGCACGACTTCCTCGAATTCACCGACGATTTCTTATCTTTCGCCAAACACCGGCGCGGTAGGTTCTGCGGTCACGGTCTATGGAAGCCATTTCTCTTCGACCGGTAACTCCGTACATTTCGGAAACGGCATCATCACCGGGCTCAACTCCTATGACGGTCGCTCGGTATCATTTACGGTACCGTCTACGCTTTCCGGATACGGATACAGCCAGGTCACGCCGGGAGTCTACAACGTCTCGGTCACCGACAGCTCCGGATTCACTTCCAACGTCATGCCGTACACCGTTAACTCCGTCGGCATTGGAAACTACAGCGCGCCGACCATCACCAACGTTTCCGGTCCGACGAACATCAACGTAAACACGACTGGTACCTGGATGGTATCGCTGAACAACCCTAGCGGCTCTACGTACACGAGCGTTTCCGTAAACTGGGGCGAACCGGCATACGGCGCATATCTTGCGGCTCCTCAGCAGCAGATATACGGCTCGCAGACCGCAACCTTTACGCACGCGTACTCACAGACCGGCACATACACCGTTACCTTTACTGTCTCCAACAGCTACGGCTCGAACACTTCGACCATCACCGTACAGGTAAACAACAATTCCGGAAACGGCACGCCTTCTATCTCGTACATCTCGCCGACCTACGGAACGATCGGCACGCAGATCACTATCTACGGCACCGGGTTCAACGGCGACAACGTCGTGCATTTCGGTAACGGCGGCATGGCGCACGTCACTTCCGCAAGCGGCAATTACATCTACTTCACGGTACCGGCAACGCTTACGCCGTGCACCGTACAGGTGAACGGCAGCACAGGTTGCCCGCAATACGCGCAGCAGGTGACTCCGGGACAGTATCCGGTCTACGTGACCACCAACGGACTTAGTTCCAATTCACTTACCTTTACGGTACAGTGAAAATAATGGGGTTGCCAAAAGCGTTCAGGACCGTCAGTTTCGTCTTCGCTATATTCATGTTTATGGCCGTCGCCCTCATGGCGCCGGCCATTCTCATGCGTATCGTCGCGGCGCCTTATATCTATACCGACATACAGGACCTGCCCAAGTCGAGTGTCGGTCTCGTGCTCGGTGCATCGGTCGTGCGCGGGAAGCCTTCTCCGGCGCTTCAGTCGCGCGTCGAAGAAGCCGCACAGCTCTATAAGAGCGGCAAAGTCGGAGTGCTTCTTGCGAGCGGTGCGATAGACGGAAAATATGACGAGATAACCCCGATGCGGGAGTATCTCCTAGAGGCCGGGATACCCGAGACCGATGTCGCGACCGACGGTGAAGGCTTCGACACCTACAGCTCCGTATATCGTGCGAAAAGCGTCTTCCTCGCAGACTCCCTCATCATCGTTTCCCAGGATTTCCATCTGCCGCGCGCAGTCTTCATTGCTCGCACCATGCACCTCAATGCCTATGGCATCGTCGCACCGCGCGGAGCACGTCTGTATGATTATGTGCGAGAGATTCCCGCGTCCTGGAAGGCCATGTGGGACCTCGTGACCGGCCGCGAGCCGATACAGTCAGCGATACTTTCTTCCGTAGCGGAGCCTCTCGCACAAGCGTGAACATCTGTTAGGATTCCGGGATGCACGAAAAGAAGATGGTCATATTCGATTTCGACGGCGTCATCGTCGATACCTGGTGGCTCACACACAAGACGAGCAAGAAGGCCTTTCCCGCCATGACCGAAGAGCTTCACCGGAGCGGGTTTGAGGGAAATATATACGAATGGGAGAAGACCCTGACGCATCTTGAGAAAAGAGACATCGACTTTTTCGAAGAGTTCATAAAAGAAACGCATCTCGTGGAATTCTTCGACGTGAAAGACGCCATTACTAGTCTATCTGAGACACATCTTCTGAGCATCGTTTCTTCGTCGCCGACGAACATCATCGAAGGTTTTCTCGAAAGGGAGGGGCTACGCGAACATTTTCAGGACATACTCGGTGCGGACGTGCACGAAAGCAAACACGAAAAGATACACATGCTGTTTAAGAAATATGACATACCCGCGAAGCAGTGCGTGATGGTCACCGATACTACAGGAGACGCACGGGAAGCACGCTTGGCTGGAGTGGATTCGATATTCGTATCGTGGGGTTTCCACGATATGGGAAGGCTGGAGAAGGCTGATTCGTTCCGGATAGTGCACGATCCCAAGGAACTCGCGCCTACAGTTGAGGATTATTTCGCCAGATAATCTGCTACAATCCGGCCATGCCGGTATTGCAGGTGGAGCATCTTTTCAAGAAATACGGTGACGTCGAGGCGGTAAGCGACGTCACTTTTAGCGTAGAGCGAGGGGAGATTGTCGGGCTTCTCGGTCCCAACGGTGCAGGGAAGACGACGACGATAAACATGATACTGGGAGTCTTAGAGCCGACGAAAGGCAGCGTTTCGATCGAGGGCAAAGACGTGGCGCGCGAGCGATCATATGCGCTCGCGCGCACCAACTTCGCCGCGGTCTACGCATCGCTTCCCGGAAATCTCACCGTCTCGCAGAACCTCGACGTGTTCGGCCGCATCTACGACGTGAAAAATATCCCCGAGCGCATCGCGCATGTACTGAAAGAATTCGATCTCGAACATTTTGCTGACACGAAGGCGGGCGTGCTTTCTTCCGGCGAGCAGACGCGCGCATCGCTCGCAAAAGCGATGATAAATATGCCCGCGCTCTTGCTCTTAGACGAGCCGACCGCCTCACTAGACCCTTCTACCGCACAGATCATCCGTGAGCGGATAGTCGCGTATGCCAAAAGCAGGGCAGGCGGCGTTCTATGGACATCGCACAACATGCAGGAAGTTACCGAAGTCTGCGACCGAGTACTTTTTCTCTCCCACGGTAAGGTCCTTCTCGCAGGCGATCCCAAGAAACTCCCGCACGAACACGGAAAGAAGGATCTCGAAGAATTATTCATCGCGGTCGCACGCGAACCTCTTTCACTCGGCGTATGACATTGAATTTTAATCACCGCAGGCTTTTTGCCATCACGTATCGGTATTTCATCCTCTTGCGCAACAACTTCACGCGCTCGTTTCAGATATTGGTCTGGGCGCTTCTCGATGTCGTCCTGTGGGGTTTCATCACCAAATATCTCGACTCGATAGGGAACCCTGGCTTCAGTTTCGTGCCGGTGCTTCTCGGTGCGGTCACTCTGTGGGCTTTCATGTCTCGCGCGATGCAGGGAGTCTCGACGCCGTTTCTTGAAGACGTATGGTCGAGGAATCTTTTGAACTTCTTCGCGTCGCCTCTCACCATCGGCGAATATCTGGGCGGACTTATCCTTGCAAGCATCGGGACGAGCGCGCTCGGATTATTCGCCATGACCATGCTCGCGGCGTGGCTTTTCGGTCTCGCGCTCTGGACACTGGGCGCGGCTTTTGCCGCGTTCATCGTGCTTCTTTTTATCTTCGGCATCGGACTCGGCATCATCGCGATAGGCATCGTGCTTCGGCTCGGGCCTTCCGCAGAATGGTTCGTCTGGCCGATACCGACGATACTCACGCCCTTTGTCGGTGTGTACTACCCGATATCGGTGTTGCCGCTCTGGATGCAGGTCATCTCAAAAGTCCTGCCGCCCACGTATGTCTTCGAAGGACTTCGCGGCATCGTAGAAAGACAGACGATAGACTGGGGAGCCTTAGGTCTCTCTTTCGTCCTCGACGTAATCTTTCTCGGGCTCTCGTATGCTTTCTTCACTTATATATATCGACGTGCCGTCCGCAGCGGTGCCATTGCGCGCTACAGCGCGGAGAATTTCCAATGATGGATCAATGAAGAAGACTATCGGTTTCCAGCCTTTCTTCTTGAAAGAAATTGCTATACTGTAACGTCTATGAATACGATGCAAAGAACAATCGCCTTTTTGGCTGCTACAGCCTTATTCCTGCCGGGACTCGCTCTCGCACAGTCTTCTACCTGTGTGACCCTGAGCGGCGACCTGTCTTTCGGTGCTATCGGAAGCCAAGTGACCGAGTTGCAGACCTTCCTCAAAGCACAGGGTTTTCTCACGGCGCCGCTAGTGCCGAATTTTGGCAATGCCACTCTCGCAGCCGTGCGAGCTTTCCAGGGCGCACAGGGGATATCTGCGACGGGCACCGTAGGACCTCTTACTCGCTATGCCATACAGCGGGTAAGCTGCGGCGGAACATCCGGAAGCACTTCGGGTGCCACCCAGTCATCCGGACCTACGAATACTTCAAGCAACAAATTCGAAGTCACCGGCTGGATACCATACTGGCGCGCAGCTACCGGTACACAAGACGTGCTGCCGCATCTCGACGAGCTCAGCGAAGTTAATCCCTTCGTGTATAGCGTGCGCACGGACGGGACGATAGTAGATAACGGCAGCATGGATCAGGAGCCATGGCCGTCTTTCATCGCTGCCGCAAAGGCCAAGAAAGTCCGCGTTATACCGACGGTCATGTGGAGTAACGCAGATGCAATGCACGCCATCCTTTCCAGTGCACCCCTGCGTCAGGCACTCGAAGACCGCATCACCGCGCTCGTGAAAAACAACGGCTTTGACGGCGTCGACATCGACTTCGAGGGCAAGCATGCGGAAGACAAGAATTTCTTCGCGACCTTCCTGAAAGGCCTCTATCAGCGCATGGGTCCCAAATGGGTGACGTGCGACATCGAGAGCCGCACGCCGCTAGATGCGCGCTACTACGGCACCGAAGTCCCGCCCGATGCGACGATCTATGCCAACGACTTCGTCGCGATAAACAAATACTGCGACCGCGTGAAAGTCATGGCGTATGACCAGCAGGGCATAGACCAGGAGCTGGCGGCGCAGGCGGCGTCGAGCTCACAGGTATATGGTCCTGTCGCGGATCCTTTCTGGGTGCGCAAGGTCATCAACCTCATGTCCAAAGACATCAAGAAGAGCAAGATCCTTATCGGCGTGCCGACGTACGGCTACGAATACGACGTGACCGCATACGCAGGGAACCAATACACCTACGACATCCTCTGGACCTTCAACCCTGGCTACGCGACGCCCATCGCCGCGCAATACAACGTGACCCCGGTCCGCAACATGGCTGGCGAGATGCAGTTTACGTATTTCCCGTCAGGTACTGCACCTAACACGGTGGCGCCGGTGTCATTAAACAACGTTCCGTCTGCGCTTCTTGCTGCTGCAGCGTCCACTGCATATGCAGACTCCATAAACACGCATCAGACATTCCGACTCATGGATTGGCCCGACGCTCAGTCGATAGCAGGAAAAGCAGAGCTCGCAGCAGACTTAGGCGTTCGCGGCATCTCGATATTCAAACTCGACGGCGGCGAAGCGCCCGGCATGTGGGACGTGCTCGTAGGCGTCAAACAATAATTTAGAGCGGGGAGCGGTCCTCAAGGATCTTCTGTATCCCTTCGATAGCTTCGAGTTTTTTCGTGAACGTGAATGCGCCGACTTTAGAGACCCACTGGTGGCTTCTCAGGATCGATATCTCATCTTTTAGGAAGTCGCGGTATGCGGCGGGGTCTTTCTTGAGCTCATCGTAGAGCCGCATTGTCCAAGCGAGCATCTTCTCGAATCCTTGGCCTAAAGACCCGAGATCGGCATCCGCGAGGAGCTTGGCAAGTTCGAGTTGGCGTTCATTTATCTGACCGTTCTCGAACATCCGCGCAGTCTCGACCATCGGCTGGCTTAATTTCCCCGGTCCGAATTCCGGTATGGTCCCGAGTATGCATGCGCGCACGAATCGCATGTCGTCTTCGCTGTATTTTCCTGCGCGGCGCATCTCTAGCACAACGTCATCCGCGCTCAGGCGCTCGTTGTCGCCCGGCTTCGGAGTCTCGAGCCTTTTGTATGCTTCTTGCTCCCTGTCATGCCCTGAAGCGGCGATCTGAAGCAGTTCTCTTTCTTTGCGCGTGATCTTTTCTTGCGGGAATTCCTTGTCCCATCGCTCCATGAGTTGCGAGAGGTTGCGCATTACCTCAAGCGTATGCAGCACATTATGGTATTCAAGTTTGCTCTCCGGGCCGCCATCGCCGTATTCTCGTCGCACGGTCTCGAGATTCGCCTGGGCGATTCTCGAATACTTTTCGGCGCTCGGCGTGGACTCTGCCCCTGGCATGCCTGTAAAGATACTATCTGGCGGGACAATTTGCCATCCAAAAAACTAGTGTAGAATGATGCCCATGCCAAACGAAACCTCAGGCGCAATGCCTCCGATGCAGAAAAAAGATTATTCAGCTTTTTACCTCCCGGGAGCGATATTGCTCGCCGGCGTCATTATCGCGGTAGGCCTCTTTTTCGGTCTTTCCGGCAAGAGTTCAGCTGGCGCCCAAGCACAGCCGTCCAAGGTCACGGTCAACGTCAAAGACGTGAATATGACCAACGAGCCTTTTATCGGCAAAGCCGACGCACCGCTTACGATGGCGTACTGGTCAGACTATCAGTGCCCGTACTGCAAAGCCGTGGACATAGGAGGAGTTCCGCAAATACCTATCGAGCCATCATTCCCGACACTCATCAAGGATTACGTGGATACAGGAAAGCTAAAGATCGTCTTCAAAGATTTCGCCTTCCTCGGCAAGGATTCGATTACGGATGCCGAATACGCTCGAGCTATCTGGGCGCTCTATCCGGACAAATACTACGCTTGGCGCGAAGCGATGTTCAAAGCACAGGATGAAGAAGGCGATCAGGGTTTTGGTGACGCAGCCACTGTAGATGCTCTCACCAAGAAGATTTCGGGACTCGATATCACTGCCATTCACGCGAACATAGCGACCAACAAATCCAAATATGACGCGGCCATCCAGGCAGACACTGCCGAAGGTGCGAAATTCGGCGTGCAGGGTACTCCGGGCTTCGTCATCGGGACGCAGTCAATAGATGGCGCCGTACCTCCTGCTCAGTTCAAGAGCGCGATAGATTCACAATTGAAATAGGCCCTTGCCTTATAAGCGGCCCGGGTCGTAGACCCGGGCCGCTTTTGCTATAATGGAGAGGTCGCGCCTAAAGGACGATTGCGCGACATGATTTCGACAAAATCACATGAAAAGACCCATGCCAAAAGACGAAGAGGAAATAAAGCAGATGCTGACTCCGGAGGAGTACACAGTGCTTCGCGAAAAGGGCACCGAAGCTCCTTTTAGTGGCGAATACGTACATGAAAAAGCCGACGGCACGTATGAGTGCAAGGTCTGCGGCAATCCGCTTTTCGATTCGACCGCCAAATTCGACTCCGGCACCGGCTGGCCGTCTTTCGACCAGGCGCTTCCTGGTGCCATAGAAACCCACGTCGACAACGCGCACGGCATGGTTCGCACCGAGATCACCTGCGCCCGCTGCGGCTCGCACCTCGGGCACGTCTTTGATGACGGACCGACGAAGACCGGCAAACGCTACTGCATCAACTCCGTCTGTCTCGATTTAGAAGAAAAATGATCAGGGCATGGTCTCACGTGTCCTAAGCTGGATAATATTCTTTGCGGCGATAGGGGTTTTCGTCTATTACTTTCAGATACAGGTCAGAGACGGCGTGCGGCAGATATACAACGTCGCGTTTCCATGCACCATGCCGGTGACCTATCGGCTGGGTTCTATCGATTCGCGTTTCGGCATCTCGACCTCAACCCTCGAAAGCGACCTCTCTAGAGCGGCAAAGCTCTGGAACACCGCGGCAGGGAAGACCGTCGTAGCCGAAGACGAGAAGAATGGCCTCGTGACCGTGAGCCTGGTCTACGATTCTAGGCAGCAGATGACGCAGCGCCTGCGCGGCCTCGGCATCACTATCAGCGATGACAAGGCGAGCTACGAAGCACTCAAGGCCAAATACGATGCGACGTATTCTCGGTACACCGTCAAGAAAAGCCAGTTCGAGACCGACCTTGCGACCTTCAACGGACAGCGCGACGCCTACCAGAAACAGGTCGCGTACTGGAACACCCGCGGCGGCGCTCCGCGCAGCGAATACGAGCAGCTCCAGGTAGAGCAGCAAGACCTCGCGGCACGCTCACAGAGCCTGCAGTCAGAGCAAAACTCCTTGAACGCCACCGCGCAGGATGTAAACGACCTCGCCCTCGCGCTAAACCAGCTCATCGCGGCCCTGAACCTCGACGTGCAGAAATACAACACGACGGGGCAGGAGAACGGCACGTCTTTCGAAGAAGGCCTGTACGAGCGCGCGCTCGGCCTCGAGTCCATCACCATATTCGAGTACGAGAACAACTCGCTCCTCATCCGCGTCCTCGCGCACGAGCTCGGGCACGCGCTCGGCCTCGAACACGTCAAAGACCCCGACGCCGTCATGTACTACCTCAACCAGGGCGAGGCGATAGCGCTCACGACGGCTGACAAAAGCGAACTCAAGAGCGTCTGCCGAATCTAATCATCCCGGAGATGTCTGCGGGAGATGACGGAAGTGTCGTCTTCGGTGATGGGGTCGTCTTCACGGGCGTACATGTCATCGCGCTTGGTGAGGAGCCATTGGTCCGGCGCGCGAAAATGCACCAGGGAGAATCCGCCTTTCAGTTTCTTGCCGTGCAGGATGAACCGGATAGCGCCGCGGCGAAGTCCGCGTACCATGCGGTCGTTTGGGCCTGCTCCCGGGCCTATCGGCTCGTACCAGCCTTTGTCCCACACTATGACGTCGCCGGCGCCATAATTCCCCTCGGGTATTCTTCCCTCGAAATCTTTGTATGCATACGGATGAGTCTCGGTCTCGATGGCGAGCCGGCTTTCTTTGGGATTCATCGAAGGACCTTTCGGTACTGCCCAGCTTTTCAGGACACCCCTGACCTCGAGACGCAGATCATAATGCAGACGTGAAGCGGCATGCTTCTGTACGGCGAATACCAGATGTGGATTGCGCTCGCTCGGTGCCTGCTGTCGCGGCCTCGGCTCCGGGGTCATCGAGAAATCCCTTTTTTCGCTGTATTTGTGAAGGTCGCTCATAAAGGTTTAGTTATCGTGCATGCTGCGGAGTCTTTTGCAGGCTCTTCTTCAGCATTTCTAATATTTCCGATACATCGGTCGGCTCGACGTGTTCTTCGCGCACTTTCGGTTTCTTGCCGCGGGATTTTTCTTGTATCAGGCGCCGGAGCTGGTGCGCGTAGGTGTCTTTGAAATCCCGCGGGTCAAACGACCGGCTCTCCGCATCGATGAGCACCAGCGCCATCTGCAGCTCTTGTTCGCTGTAGCCGGCTTTTTCCGGCACGTCGAGGAGTCGCGGACTGCGTATCTCGTCCAGGTAGCGCAGCTGGTTGAGGATGAGCACGCGGCCGTCGGTCGATATCGCGCCGACATGTTCTTTCTCGCGCAAGACGAAGCGCGCTATCGCTACTTTGCCGCTTCTCTGGAGTGCGTCGCGAAACAGCCCGTAGGCTCTCGCTGCTTTTTTCTGCGGCTCGACATAGTACGGCTTGTCGTAGAACTCGGGGAGAATGTCTTTGCTGTCTGAAAACTGCACTATCTCTATGGTCTCGGTCTTGCGGCTATCAGCGCTCTTGAAATCCTCATCGGTAAGGACGACGTAGCGGCCGTCCATCTCGTAGCCGCGTACGATATCTTTCTGGCCGACGGACCTTTTTGAGCTCCCGACCTTCTGATAGCTGATAGGCGAGAGGTCGTGCTTATCGAGCAGCCGGAAGTTCAAAGAGCGTTCTTCCGACGCGCCATAAAGCCGGACAGGGATGTTGACCAGTCCGAACGAAAGTGAACCTGTCCAAACCGCTCTCATAGGCTAAATTGTGCGCTCGTGGCATGAACCGAGGGTGAATGGTAGAAAAAGATCGATTTTGCAGTATCATGCTCACATGCTCGCCGCGCCTTTCTTTGACCCGAAGAAAACATATGCCGAAAACTGGGAGCAGGGGCCTTTCGCGGGATTCAAAGACGGAGTGGTAGTCGAAGAAGCGGGCGAACCTCGCTTCGACTTTTTCGGCCACAAGCTCGACTACCCTCTGGGTATCGCCGCAGGGCCGCTTCTTAATGGAAAATTCGTGAATGCGGCGCTCGATAAAGGCTTCGACGTGCCGGTGCATAAGACCGTGCGCTCGCGTGTGCGCGCGTCCAACGACTGGCCGAACGTACTCGCTGCAGATATCCCGGGAGATCTTACGCTCGAGATGGCGCAAAAGCCGATAGTCGTACGCGACATCTACAAAGAGCCGCTTTCCATCACTAACTCTTTCGGGAATCCTTCATACGAGCCGACGGTCTGGCAAAAAGATCTGCGAGACTCTATTGCGCATGCGCGCAAAGGTCAGCTCGTGATGTGCAGTTTTGAAGGTACGAAGTGGGAAGGTTTTTCGAGCCAGGATTATATCGACGACTGGGCAAACGGCATGCAGATGCTCAAAGACGCCGGCGTGCAGGTGGTCGAGGCGAATTTCTCCTGTCCCAACGAAGGCGCCGCACAACTCTTGTGTTTTGACGTACCGAAAGTGCAGACGGTCGCGCATGCGATAAAGAACAAGATAGGCGATACGCCGCTCGTGATAAAGATAGCGTATTTCAACGACGACGAGTTGCGCAATCTCGTAAAGGAAACCGGCACCATCGTAGATGGCTATTCCGCCATCAACACCATTCCTGCGCCGGTAATAAACCCCGACGGCTCGCAGGCGCTCCCAGGAGCACATCGGGTAAAAAGCGGCATCTGCGGGCATGCGGTAAAATGGGCAGGACTCGATATGACAAAACGCCTGAAGAAACTGCGAGAGGAATATAATTTGAACTACGCCATAGTCGGCGTCGGCGGAGTCACCGTGCCTTCAGACTTCAAAGAGTATCGTGATGCTGGGGCGGATGTGGTGATGACAGCAACCGGCGCGATGTGGAACTCGTATCTTGCTCGCGACATCAAAGCCGCGTACCCGGACGCCTGATATGAAAATTTCTTTGTTACGCCAGCATTCAGGAAAAGGGAGCGCTCCGGGCCGCTCGGCCAAGTCCTACTCCCTTTTCCTGAATGCCGGCGTCTAATTCGTATGGAAGAAACCCGAGAAAAATGTGCGGTCTTCGGCGTTTATGGGCCAAAGCTTGAAGTAGCGCGCCTCGCTTTCTTCGGGTTATTCGCGCTGCAGCATCGCGGTCAGGAAAGCTCAGGTATAGCCACTGCTGATGGCACGACGATATACAACCACAAAGGCATGGGTCTCGTCTCGCAGGTCTATACCGAAGACGATATCAAGAAACTGCCGGGTCATATCTCGGTCGGACACAACAGATATTCGACCGCGGGCGGCTCCAAGCTCGAACACGCGCAGCCGATGCGAGACAGTAAAGAGCGTTTCGCGCTCGCGCACAACGGCAACCTTCCTTCTACCGCTGCGCTATGGAACTACCTGCACAAGGCAGATCAGAAAGACGAAAATACTTCCGATACTCGCTATGTCGTCCGCGCTATCGCCGCGGCGATGGACGCTGGTGACTCGCTCGAAGAAGCGGTGAAGCGCATCTATCCTTTGATGACCGGCGCTTTTTCCATACTCATCATGGGGACCGATCGGCTCATCGCCATCCGAGACAGATGCGGCATCCGGCCGCTCTCGGTCGCCAAAGTCGGCGGCGGCATAGCTTTTTCATCAGAGACTTGTGCACTCCATACTATCGATGCCGAAATACTGGGAGATGTGGAGCCGGGCGAGATGGTAGTCGTAGATGAAAACGGTCTCAGGCGAGAACAGCTCGCGGAGCCCGATCCCAAATTCGATGTATTTGAATTCGTGTATTTCTCAAGACCCGACAGTGCGCTTCTCGGCAAATCCGTCTACGAGGTACGCAAGAACTTTGGGGTACAGCTCGCACGAGAAAGAAAGATCGATGCAGACGTGATAATACCCGTGCCGGAAACGGCGGTCCCTGTCGCGATAGGGTACGCGCAGGAATCCGGCATACCTTTCGAGCTCGGCCTCACGAAAAACAGATACATCGGCCGCACTTTTATCCAGCCCGAACAGCACATGCGCGAACAAGGGGTCAAGATGAAGCTCTCGCCGATACCCGAGATGATACAAGGCAAACGCGTCGTGGTCGTCGACGACTCTATCGTCCGTGGCACGACTTCGAAACAGATAGTAAAGATGCTCTATGAAACGGGTGCAAAAGAAGTGCATTTTGTCGTGTCTTCACCACCGGTCAGGTTTCCGGACTTCTACGGCATCGATACGCCGAGGCAGGACCAGCTTATCGCTGCGCTGAAAAGCGAAGAGGAAGTGTGCGAGTTCTTGGGCGCGACGTCGCTCCAATATCTCTCGCTCCAGGGAATGGTAAAGGCTATAGGCGTCCCGGAGTCCAGGCTCAACACGTCGTGTTTTACCGGCGAGTACCCGATAGACATCGGGACGAACGCAAGGAAGATAATGTTCGATGCTCGTGGATAAGGCAAAGATCATCGCTCGAGCGGAGAGGGCGATACGGGAGAAGGCGTTTCCCGGCTGTGTCATAGGCGTTTCTCAAAACGGCACGCGCGAGATACTGGTGACCGGCGGTTTCACTTACGAAGACAGCTCTCCCCGAGTCACTGCCGATACGGTGTACGACCTAGCATCGATAACGAAATCCATCCCGACTGCTTCGCTCGCGCTTACTTTTATAAGCGAAGGCAAGCTGCAGCTATCTGACCCGGTGAAGAAATATATTCCGGAATTGCAGAATGACTATGGCGCGACCATCGAAGACCTGCTGCGCTACCGTGTCCGCGGGGCCCGCATGTCGACGCTTCCGTATCGGACATTTGAAGAGGTTCGCACGCACATCATTGAAAATGGTTTTGACGGCCCGCCGGGGAGCAGTGCATATGCTAATGCACCGGCTTTTGTCTTGGGAATAGTTTTGGAGCGGATTGCGGGAAGCTCTCTCGCAGTACTCGGGCACCGGTATTTCTTCGAGCCGCTCGGTATGAAGCATACGAGTTTCTTTCCAGCGGAGAGCGACTGCGCGCCGACGGAGATACAGAGCGGAGAAGTCATTCAGGGCATAGCCCATGACGAAAGCACGAGGATATTTGCCAGAGCGCGGCGCACGGTAGGGCATGCCGGGCTATTTTCTACGGCCGGAGATCTGCTGAAATTTCTTGAGGCGATGCTCGACGGAAGGCTTTCTGTGGTCAGAGAGGGGGCGCAGCTCGGGCTCGGATGGGCTATAGCTGAACCCTGGTTTGCCGGAAGCCATGTATCGGATTCGGCATTCGGGAAAACAGGCTTTACCGGGACCAGTGTGCTCGTAGATGGAGCAAAAACCACGGCGCTGGTCATCCTTTCGAACCGGACATACCCAACGCGCCCCCCAGACGCAGCGTCACAGGAGAGCGCTATCAATATCTTTCGCCGGGATATCGCTGATATCGTTTTTGCCTGACATCACAGTGCCTTCATAGCGGCTCTGTTAGGCTCTATTTTGGTCGCTTGCGCGACAGCACAGTAGTTTTATACTGCTCTTATTAGCGGTTTCGCCGATGTCGGTCGGCGGGAAATAATGAAATCATGGTTTAGATAAGCGTGTGGTCCCGAGGGCGCTTCGGCGCATCGAGGGAATACGAGGGAAGGGGTTTGGCGGCGTAAAGCTTCCAGACGATCGGACAGGTCGAGACATGACATGATGTCGAGACCTAGTATCTGCGGGAACCCTTCGGCAACATTCTCTGTCGTTATGTCGTTCTGAAAAAGTTTCCGGTAACGGAAACGCCAAAGGCACGACAAAGAGAGTAAGAACATACACACTCATTCGTTTCTCCTTATGAGGCGGCGGTTTTCTAGCCGCGTTAACGAACACAAATGTATGTGCGGAATTTTTGCCTACACAGGCAGTGGAAAAAAAGAAGCAGGCAATGTCCTTCTCGAAGGACTCACGAGCCTTGAATATCGCGGATACGACTCCGCGGGAGTATTCATGCCGGAAAAAGGCGGCATCAGGGCGGTCGGCGCAGTCGGGAACCTCAGAAAAAAGATACCAGCCGACTTCGAAGGTCATAGCGGCATCGCGCATCTGCGCTGGGCGACACATGGGGAGCCCACTGAAGACAACGCGCATCCGCATCGCGACTGTGTCTCTGACGTATGGGTCGTGCACAACGGCATCATCGAGAATTTTAAAGAGCTCAAGCGCGACCTTGAGTCTCGCGGACATGTTTTCCTCTCAGCTACAGATACGGAAGTGATGGCGCATCTTGTCGAAGAAGAGCTGAGCCAGGGAAAGGATTTCGAGTCTGCGGCACTTGCTGCGCTCAACCGCGTACGCGGCACGTATGGTATGGCGATACAGTCCCGCAAAGAGCCGGGAGTCATCGTCGGCGCTCGCATGGGCGCACCGGTGGTATTGGGACTAGGCGATGGAGAGAACTTCATCGCTTCGGATCCTTCGCCGATACTCAAACACACGAGGACCGTGCTTTTCCTCGAAGACGGTGAGATGGCGGTCATCCGTCCGAACTCGTACAAGATATACAAACTCGGTGGCGAGGCAGTCGATAGGCCGTCACAGGAAGTAGACTGGTCTCCGGAAGAAGCGCAGAAGGGCGGCTACGACCACTTCATGCTCAAAGAGATAATGGAAGGTCCTGAGGTGATCGAAAACACTCTGCGCGGACGACTGCTTCTCGATGGTGAAGGAGCCAAGCTCGGCGGGCTGGAAAGCGTAAAGGATCAGCTCGCAGAAATAGAACGCATCATCATCGTCGGCTGCGGCACCGCGTACTACGCAGGACTCGTCGGCGAGTACATGATAGAGGAACACACAGGGATTCCGGTAGAAGTAGAGCTTGGGTCAGAATTTCGTTACAGGAAACCCGTCCTGAATCAGAAGACGATGCTTCTTGCGATATCGCAGAGCGGGGAAACCGCTGACACGCTCGAAGCCATCCGCGAAGGCAAGCGCAAAGGTGCCATCACGATAGGCATCTGCAACACAGTCGGCTCGACGATCGCGCGAGAGACCGACGCGGGCGTATACAACCACGCGGGACCAGAGATTGGCGTCGCTTCGACCAAAGCGCTCGTCTCGCAGATAACCGCGCTAGCACTTCTCACGCTTTTCCTCGGACGTCAGCGCAAGATGTCAAAATCTGACGCGAAAGAGATAGCGCTGCAGCTGAAAGCGCTTCCCGGAAAAGTGCAGCAGATCCTCGACAGCAAAGAAAAGATCGAGGCCATGGCAAGCAAATATGCTGGTGCGCGCGACTTCCTCTACATCGGCCGCAAGTACAACTATCCGATAGCTTTCGAAGGCGCACTGAAGCTCAAAGAGATCTCCTACATCCACGCTGAAGGCTGTGGCGCGGGAGAGATGAAACACGGACCGCTCGCGATGATAGACGAAAACTTCCCGACGATGGCTATCGCACCGTCGGACACCGTGTTCGAGAAATTGGCTTCGAACATCCAGGAGATAAAAGCGAGAAAAGGTCCCGTTATCGCAATCGCGACCGAAGGGAACACGGAAATACTCTCGCTCGCTGACGATGTACTCTTCGTCCCCGAGACTATCGAGATGCTCCAGCCGATACTATCTGTGGTACCGCTCCAGCTTTTCGCGTACTATTTCGCGAAAGCCAAAGGCTACAACGTGGATAGGCCTCGCAATCTTGCAAAGTCGGTGACCGTCGAATAAATCTTACAGAAGAGAGTAGTGCTCAGATAGGCATGCAGACGCCGCCGGCGTCGGCGATGGGACCAAGCTGACAACGATACCTTGAAGGACAGCTTGAAGAACTCGCTCCGTCACAGTGCCCGCCGGCAGGTGCTGCTGTATTGCTTCCGGTAGGCGGAGCTGGAATATTAGCTGCTTGTCCGCCGGCAGTTGCAGATGGCATAGCGATAGCGCTCGGGAGAGGTGCCGTGGGGAGAGTGCCTACGTCTATGTGTGAGGCGTCAATGCTGCCGTCGGCATTTACGGTACCTTGTGCGGCGGCGCCTGCGCCTACGATAAGATCAGCGAACGAGCCTTTCATCGGGGGAGAAGCGCCAAACGCGCCTTTTAGTATCGTCGTTGATGCAGAAATGTTCACGACGATGGATTTCCCTAAAGCATTCTTTATCGTGACATTGGTCGCGCTACTTTGCGTGATGGTTCCTATGAACGGGGCGTTCCCCGTAACGACCGCTGCGATAGGAGTTACGACGGTCTTTACGTTTCCGACAGTAACGCATGCGCGTCTCAAGAACGCGCGAGTCAGGGGTCCCACGCTTCCGTCCGTAGATGAAGCAATACCCATGCGTATCTGATACTTTGCGACTGCACTTGCAGTGAGCGGGCCGAAGTAGCCTGTTGCCGCTGCAGTAAAGCCGTTCTCGGGCCCGGCTTTCAGCATCTGCTGAAGCTCACGCACATCGTCGCCCTGAGCACCCACTCGAAGGTTGCGCGAGAGCATAATGCATGAAGTCATATTTGCGGGTGAAGTTGTCGAGGCAATCAAGCTTTGCCCCGAAAGGCTGCTTGAACCGGTAAATGCTGAGAACTGCGCGCGCAGGACGCTAATCTCGTTCAGAAGTGATTGGATGCGGGTCTGCATGCTGTCGGATTGAGCGAATGCAAAGGCTGGTAGGAGACAGATCCCAAGACCAAGCGCAAGAATTGATCTGCTTCTATGCATATGCATTCAGTATACTGCCAACAGTGGCTGACAGATGAATAGTGAGGGAATAAAGGCTTGAAAAAGCATGCGCAAAAAAGGCGGCCTTCCGGCCGTCTTTTTTGTGTGTATATCGAATGTTCTTACCAATTCTGCGGACCGCCGTTTAGGCCGGGACCATGCTGCGGACCATTTGTGGTCGGCATGAAGCCCATCGGCTTCATAGGGTCGTGATTGTCACCACCAGAGCCGTTGTCATCCATTTTCATCATCGGGACGTTGTCACCGACGGCGATGGAAGTCGCCTGGATGCTGCCGTCAGTATTTTTCGCGCCACCTGCCATCACGTGCTTACCGACGACGAGGTCATTAACCGTGCCTGCAGTAGGAGGTGTGGAAGTGCCGGCAAATACCTTGATGCTGGTAGAAGCCGTGATGTTCACCACAGTCGAGCCGCCATCGGTAGTAACCGTGATGCTCGAAGTGTTGTTGGCGGAGATAGTGCCACGAACCCACATGACGTTCATCATCATGTCGCCCGAGATCTTCCCCATGCCACCTCCCATTCCGCCATTACCATTGCCCAGGCCTTTGCCGCAGCGTCTCTCGAAGAATCCGCGAGTCATCGGACCGACTGATCCGTCAGTAGAGCTTGCGATGCCGTTATGCATCTGGAACATCGCCATCGCTTTTGCGGTGAGCGGACCAAAGAAGCCTGTAACATTTCCGGAAAAGCCGGTAGAGCCGTCGTCCTTGAGCATCTGCTGGAGACCTTTTACGTCATCACCCTGGTCGCCTTGGCGGATAGAGCGGTTCAGCGTAATGCAGAACATCTTTCCCATCTGGCCTGGGTTCATCTCTCCGGTCGAAGAGCCCATATGCCAGCCTTGTCCGCCGGTAGAAGAGGCGACAAGCGTCTTTATCTGCTCCTGCAGAGACTTTATCTGGGTCAATAATGCCTGGATCTGTGTCTGGACGTCAGCCGAAATTCCTATTGACGCCGTAGTTTCCGCAGAAGCCATCATCGGTGCAGCAACAGCCGCTACCATGATCGCTGCCGCGATGTTTTTCCTAAAATTTTGCATATATACAACTAGCTGTTAAGCCTTAATAAGTACTTCACTACAGTATATACGCACGAGCTGCGGTTTTATTACAAATCCACAATCTCCTCCCAAGGACGACCTGCAACACCGAAGTGTCCGTATGCCGCGGTCTCGCGGAAGATCGGCTGGCGAAGTCCGAGGCGCTCGATGATGGCAAGCGGACGGAAGTCGAAATTCTTCGTGACAATCTTCGTGAGATTCTTTCCTTTTTCGTTGAAGGCTTCCACCATGACAGGTTCCACGCGGCCGATGGCGTACGCGACAGAGACGAGTACTTTCTTGCCGTAGCCGTTTGCGACGAGATTCTTCGCGACGAAACGGCACATGTATGCTGCGGAACGGTCGACTTTCGTCGCGTCTTTGCCGGAAAATGCGCCACCGCCGTGCGGCATGAGGCCGCCGTAGGTGTCTACCATTATCTTTCTACCCGTGAGTCCGGCATCTGCAGTGAATCCTCCTATCTCGAATTTGCCCGTAGGGTTCACGAGTATCTCGACGCCTTTTACGGAACCGAGTACCGGAGTGAAGAGATGCTTGATGAGTTCTTTCCTGATCTCTTCTTGAGAAACGTTCTTCGCGTGCTGTGTCGAAGTGAGCGCGGTGAGGACTTTGCCTTTTTCTATCGTGACCTGGGTCTTGCCATCAGGTTTTATCCATTCGAGAGTCTTTTCTCGGCGAAGCTTTTCAAGCCTGCGAGCGAGCGCGTGCGAGAGGACAACGCCGAGAGGGAGCATTTCTTTTGTCTCGTTGGTAGCGTAGCCGTACATGATGCCCTGGTCGCCAGCGCCGCCGGTGTCGACGCCTTGTGCGATGTTCTGCGATTGTTTTGCGACGGTATTCAATATCTTGAGTTTCTCGGTGTAGCCGATGGATTTATAGACATCTGCAGCGATTTTCGTCATGTCCACTTTGGCGTTCGTGGTGACTTCGCCGCCGATCATCAGGGTGCCGTGCGAGCCGAAAGTCTCGACTGCCACGCGGCTTCGCGGATCTTGTTCGAGGCAGGCGTCTAATATCGCGTCTGATATCTGGTCACAGACCTTGTCCGGATGACCTGAAGTAACGCTCTCAGTAGTGTATCTCTCTAGTAAATGCAACATGATCTTGTCTATATATAACGAATAAATCTCCCTGCGGGAGATCTTTCTTACGAATTATCTTCCCGTGAGGGCTAGATGGGGCACCTTATCTTTCCGAATGGTCGGATAGGTTGCCGGCGGGTCGTAGAGCTAGTTCTCTCGCCGCACTCTTGATACGTATGGGGTGTGTACGCGCAGTCTAGCAGATGGATGATAGCCCGCAAGTGCATTACAATTGGTTGAATATATGTCGCTTGAGAACGGAAATTCATCGGAGGCGATCAAGACGCCGGATTCCGCGGATGAAGTGATAGAGAAGCACCTTTCTTTCCAGGACACTCGACATCCCACGCTTAATGGGATAGAAAACAGAAAATATAAACAGCTGCGCGTCGAGAATGCTAAAAAGGATCCGACCACGAGAAAATATGCGGAAGCTCTCGTCTCCGCTGTCCGTGATAACGGCGCGGAAATGGTCGTTGGTACGGCCGCGATAATCAAAGACACGATGAAAGAACTCTCAGGGCGGCTCAAATTGCCGATCTCTGAATTCGCGAGTGACAGTTCCTGGGCGATGCTCGACCTCGGAAAACAATATGAGCAATACGCGGCAAGTGTCGCAAGAGGGGAACCCGCGATAAACCCGTTTTCTGGACAGGATGATGCGCACAACATATTGTGGGACATCACCGACCGCGGATTGGCTTCGGAAGCTCGCAGGGCTTATTACAACAAACATGTTCACTCGATGGAGTGGAGAAAATGGGTAGATGAAAACGAAGAAAAATTCCGAGACGCACTGCCCTTGCTTCGAAGTAAGGGCGATAAAGATGGCTATTTGTCATATCTGCAACTTACTGAGCTTGGCCACGCTTTGAACAATATCGCCTCGAAAGAGCCTGCATCGGATGTTGTCGAAGATGATGAGGATGAAGAAGTTTCTGCAGAAATTCCTCCGGCGCCGATCGTGGCCACTGACCAGACCGAAGCACATCCGGTTGCTCCAGATGCTCCCGATGCTACTGCAGATACTGGCTCGGGTGATGCTTCTGATACACAGACGTCGGACGACCAGAACACTATCGCGCATGAGATGCGACATTCTTTACGGTCAGTAAAGGCAGATAAGATAGATAGGATAAATAGATGGAAGAATTCAGAAGCCGGTCGTCATGCACGACAAGAAGCCAAGGCGGAGATAGTGGAGACTGTCGAAGAACAAAAGATAACTCACGAGATAACTCGAGACAACGAACCGCACCACGATGCTGAAAAATACGTGATATCTGTGGATCCGATAACTCCAGGGTATATAGCGAAAGCGACATTGATAGGCGCGATGGTGGCGCCGCTTATCGGCGGATACTATGTCGGTCGAGGGCTCGTAACGACGACGTGGCAGTCGCTGAAAAATATGTTCGGTGTTCTCGTAAAGTTGCGCTCCATAAAAGATCTAAATAAAAGCGCTGAGGGAGCCGGTGGGGCGCACGGGGAAAAGCATGACTCTCATGGGAAAGGTCACGATGCACACGGCAAACACGACGCACATGGCAAACATGATGGCGGTCATGGTCACGACGCGCACGGACATGGCGACCACGGACACGGTCATGATGATCACGGACATGGCGCGCACGGTCACGATGATCATGGTCATGGCGGCGGCCACGGCAAAGATCACGGAAAGGGTCACGGTGCACATGGTGGCGGACACGGCGGCGGTCACGGCAGCCATGGTGGCGGGCACGCTAAAAAACATCCGAAGCGCAAAGGTAAGAAAGGCAGTGGAGGACACGGCGGAGGCGGCCACCACTAGCGCATGAGAAAGATAATCCTCGCATCGAGCTCGCCACGCCGCAAAGAGCTTCTCGAAAGACTCGGTTTTCCTTTTACCGTGGAGCCAGGCGACTACGAAGAAGACATGACGCTGTCGCTGCCTCCGGTAGAGCTCGCAGAAACTCTGGCGACAGGCAAAGCGAAGTGCGTCGCGATAATGCACGACGACGCGATAGTCATCGGTGCGGATACTTTCGTAGAGATCGATGGCACAGTTTTAGGTAAGCCGCACACCGCAGAGGCGGCTGTGGCGATGCTGCAAAAGCTCAGCGGAAAGACACATCAGGTACATACAGGATATTGTGTCATCGATACAAAAACGGGAGAGACTCGTTCGGGTACCGAGACGGCGCAGATAACTTTCCGAGAAGTCTCGGAGCGAGAGATAACCGCATATGTCGCGACTGGTGAACCGCTGGATAAGGCTGGAGCCTACGCGATACAGGGAGGAGGGCAGGCGTTCGTTTCTTCGATAGAGGGGGATTATGATGCGATAGTAGGGCTCCCTTTGGCCAAAATAAGCGAGGAATTGCGCGCTTTTGGAGCCTAGTGTGATCGCTGAAGCGCTTCACTTATGCCGCTTCCCGTGGTAAAGTCCCCCAACTTACGCATATGCCTCATATCAAGAAAGTCGTGACTATAGGCGGTGGTACAGGCACTTTTACGCTGCTTTCCGGCCTCAAGAAGTATCCGGTGGACCTCACTGCGGTCATCAGCATGGCCGACGACGGCGGCTCTACGGGACGTCTTCGCGATGAATTCGGCGTGCTTCCTCCGGGAGATCTTCGTCAGGGACTCGTGGCGCTCTCCGACGACGGCTCGATGATGCGCAAACTTTTCAATCATCGATATGAAAAAGGTGATCTCGCGGGACACAGCTTCGGCAATATCTTCATCTCGACGCTCGAGCAGGTGACCGGTAGCCTCGACAAAGCGCTCGACGTAGCGAGCAACATCCTCAACATCCGTGGACGCGTCATGCCGGTCACACTCACGAAAGTAAAACTTATCACCGAGCTCAAGAACGGGAAGATGATAGAAGGCGAGGACATGCTCGGTAACTATCAGCTCGTATCCCGATTCGGCATTAAGCGCATCTATCTGAAACCGAAAGCAAAGCCGAACCCGAAAGCTCTGCAGGCAATAAAAGAGGCAGACGTCATCGTCATCGGCCCAGGGGATCTATACACGACGATGATCCCGAACCTTCTCGTAGTAGGAAGCGCGATAGCCAAATCGAAAGCGAAGAAGATCTTCGTCGCGAACCTGATGAACAAGCACGGCCACACGGACGATTTTTCCATTAACGACTACATACAGACTCTCGAGCGCGTCATGGGCAAGTCCAACGTCTTCAATACCGTGATATACAACACCAAGATGCCGAACAAAGCGCTTCTCAAGAAATATTCGGACGAAGGCGACCCGGTCGTCGTGTCGAAACCGCCAAAGAAGACTTCTTATAAGCTCGCGGGTTTTCCACTCCTTGCAAGCGGGGTAGCTAAGACGTCGAAAGCAGACAAGGCGCTTCATTCGCTCATCCGCCACGACTCTGACAAGCTCGCCAAAGCTATATTGCACTCGTAAGGACCGTAGGGGTCCGTGCGTCTAATGCGTGTTGCTCCCTGAGCGCCACGGTGTAGAATCTAACCATGAATAAAGGCTCAACAGTGGTTATCGCCCTTCTGGTCATAGTGATCATCCTCTTAGCATGGCTTTTGATTGTAAAACAAGCAGATGCGCCGACCGTACCGGGAGCAGAAAATCCCGCGACGACTACGACAGACACGGGAGCGACCGGGACGACTTCGCCCAGCCCTAAGCCGCTCCATGCGCGCATCGTCGTGACTTTCCCGAAAGCAAACAGCAGCGTTTCCAAGAAATTTACCGTGACCGGGAAAGCCCCCGGGAACTGGTTCTTCGAAGCGCAGGCTCCGATAATCGTACAGGCAGAAGACGGCTCGAAGATCGCGCAGGGTCAGATGCGAGCACAGGGCGACTGGATGACTACGGAACTCGTTCCTTTCACTGCAGAGATCACCATAGACCCGGCATACTCTGGCCCGGCGACACTAGTACTTCTGAAAGACAACGAATCAGGGCTTCCGCAAAACGACGATTCGCTTGAGATACCGATAACCATCCAATAGAAAAGGCGAAAAAGCGTTCACGATACTTTCATCTGCCTAAAGGGATGATGAGGAATATTCGCTAGCCATATACTATGAGCGCAAAAATCGCCGTCGAGAAGTGTGCCGAGTGCAGCCATGAGCACGCAGAAGAAACCACTTGCGTGGAATGCGGCTGCGCGGGAGAGTAGGTAGAGACAAGGAATCGTACGTGCTAGGATGCCGCGATGGCAGGCCTTTTTCCGGATGAAAGGGAGGAACGCGCGAAGAAAATAGTCGCATACCTGAAAAAAGCGTACCCGGTACCGAAAACCGAACTCAAATATAAAACACCTTTTCAGCTGGTGGTCGCGGTCATGATGTCTGCACAGTGCACGGACAAACTCGTAAATATCGTGACTGAAGACCTTTTCAAGAAATACAAGACACCAAGGGATTTTGCCGAAGCCGACCTCGCGACTCTGACACGGGAAATCGGGAGAGTGAGTTTTTATCAGAACAAGGCGAAGAACATCATCGCAGCGGCAAAGAAAATAGTCGCTGACTTCGGCGGGAAGATTCCCAAAACGGAGCATGAGCTTGTGACACTGCCCGGTGTCGGCTACAAGACCGCACACGTGGTCCTTGGCGAGTTGCATGACATCTGGGAAGGCATCGCGACTGACACCCATGTAAAAAGATTTGCGCTGAAATTCGACCTCACCGACAATAAAGACCCGACCAAGATATCGCATGACCTGGAGCGGCTCATCCCGAAAAAGGATTGGAAGTACGTGAATAACGGCCTCGTCCTCTACGGCCGCTATATCTGCAAGGCCAATCCTCACGATTGCCGCGAACATCCATTAACGAAACTCTGGCCCCCGGCGGCTGATAGATGGCCGAAGACCAAATAACCGGTTAGGATATCAGGATGAAGGTCATCGTGAAGGGTCTCGCAACCGAGTATGAGGACGAAGGCTCGGGGCCGGTTCTTTTGATGCTCCACGGGTGGGGAGACTCATTGCGTTCTTTTAATACGCTGGTGCATCGCCTTGGCGGCTATCGAATCGTACGTCTCGACCTGCCGGGCTTTGGCGGGACGGAACTTCCGCGCGGAGAATGGGATGTGGGAGATTATGCGAGGTTCGTACAAGAATTCTGCACCAAGCTCAGCGTAGCGCCGCAGTTTCTCCTCGGCCATTCGCTTGGAGGAAGGATAAGCATAAAAGGACTCGCACGCGGGATATTTACTGCTGAGAAACTCGTACTCATCGCTTCTGCAGGCGTCGCAGATCGGCCCACCGTGCAGAACAATGCTTTTATGGCACTCGCAAAGGTAGGGAAGCTCATGCTCAAGCCTTTCCCAAGAAGCTGGTATCTGAATCTACGCAGAGAACTCTACAAGGTTACCGGCGGCGACTATGTTTCTGCTGGAGCGCTTTCGGAGACTTTCGTAAACGTCATCAACGAAGATCTGAGCAAAGACGCCGGGGAAGTGCATACGCCGACGCTTCTCATCTGGGGAGAAGACGATCTCGTGACACCGGTTTCTGAAGGAAAAAAGCTGAAAACGCTTATCAAAGGCTCCGAGCTGCAAATACTTCACGGCGCAGGGCATTTCGTGCATCAGCAAAAGACCGATGAGGTTGCGAAACTGATAAGAGATTTCCTCGTATGAAACATTTCTTCAAGAATCTCTGGACCCGCTATCATCCCAACTACGTTCGCGCGCTCATCTATATGCTGCAGGCGAACGAGTACTATCCGTTCGAATTCATGGCGTGGTACCACCGCACCAGCGACTTTTTCAACATCGAGAAAAGAAAACATCTCGTCTATACAACAAAGGCAGTGCTCTTGACTGCATTTGCTTGGATATCTTTCGTGTGGAGTTTCATCACATCGGCGTATGTCGCGTATGCGACGGGACTCCCTGGAATAATCGCGGCGGTAGTGGGTTTCGTCGTCGCGCCTTTCATCATGCCGTATACGATTTTTCTCCTTATCGTCGTTTTGAACTGGCTCCAGAAGCCGATAGAGGCGTACATCATCCTGCGCGCCAAGGCAAAGCTCAGCAAATACAATGCGGTAAAGATCGGCATCGCGGGAAGTTTCGGGAAGACCACTATGCGGGAAATACTGAAGACCGTACTCTCGCAGGGCAAACGTGTCGCCTCTCCGGGCGGGAGCCACAACACGCCGCTTGCGATCGCTCGATTCATCGAATCACTCAGCGGCAACGAAGAGGTCCTGGTATTTGAGTTCGGAGAATATTATCCTGGTGATATCAAGAAACTCTGCAAGTTCGTCGAGCCCGACTGGGGCGTCATCACTGGTGTCAACGAAGCGCATCTCGAGAGATTCGGCACTGTGCAAAAGGCGGCAGAGACAATCTATGAGCTGGCGGATTATCTGAAATCGAAATCTGGCTCTTTCGTAAAGGGCTCACAGAGGCAGGAAGTCCTGGTCTACGCGAATGCCGCGGGCACCATAAAGCCTGACACTTCCGAAAAATATATCCTGTACGATAAAAAGGGAACGGATACCTGGAAAGTAGAAAATGCTTCGACGGGAATAGATGGGACGATTATCCATTTCACGCATCTGGGGCATGACGTGCATGCGCATTCACGACTACTAGGGCTCCACAACGTCGGACCTCTTGCTGCCGCAGCAGACATCGCCTCGCGGCTCGGGCTCACAGACGAACAGATCGCAGCGGGCATCTCTGCAACGACTTCTTTCGAACATCGTATGCAACCGCGTATCGACGGAGGGGTCATATGGATAGATGACAGCTACAACGGAAACCCCGATGGAGCAGCGGCTGCTGTGGAATTCCTTAAGACCCTAAAAGGACACCGCCGATGGTATGTGACTCCGGGACTAGTCGAGATGGGTGCCCGCAAACACGAGATACACAAAGAGCTTGGACGCAGACTCGCGGAGGCGGGCATCGAGAAGGTCCTTCTCATCAAAGACTCTGTCACTCCCTATATAGAAGAAGGCCTGAAAGAGGCAGGCTACAAAGGCGAGGTGATCTGGTATGACTACGGTCCGACTGCCTACAATGCATTACCCAAAATGACGGTCGCCGGAGACGTAATACTCATCCAGAACGACTGGCCGGATCAATACGCTTAATCTTCTGCGGCATTGGGGAAAAAGGGACCGCTCCGGGCCGCTCGGCCAAGTCTTAGTCCCTTTTTACCCCAATGCCGCTTTCCCCGCTGGTTTTGAATAGCTTTCTAAGCAATAATGAAGCCATGAAAACCATCGCCGTCATTTTTGGGGGCAGAAGTGCGGAGCATGATGTATCCATCATCACGGCGCACATACCGATAATCGACACTCTTTTGGCCAGCGGACAGTACGAAGTCTGGCCGGTCTATATCACCAAGGAAGGCGCATGGTATAGCGACAAGGAGATGTGCGACCTGTCTTTTTTCCAGGAAGAAGGATGGGAAGCAAAGATCGCCCGCATGCAGAAAGTCAGGCTGTCTTTTGACAAAGGACTGAAGATCGAGTGGCCGGGATTTTTCGATAAGCACGTGAAAGTCGATGTCGCATTCCCCGCGATGCACGGTACCTATGGCGAGGATGGTTCGCTTATGGGAGTTTTACGTATGGCAGGCGTGCCTTTTGTCGGATGCGATCTTGCAGCGAGTGCTGTGGCGATGGACAAGGTGCTTACCAAGCAGGTACTCGAAGCTGAAAAGATCCCTGTCGTACCGTACGTGTGGTTTACGAAAGACCACTGGAACAAGAACGCGGATGAATTCCGAAAACGCATCAAGCACGAACTCAGATATCCTCTTTTCATAAAGCCGGTACACCTGGGCTCTTCCATCGGCATATCTAAAGTCAAAGATGAGAAAGAGCTGGAAAACGCGATAGAGGTCGCGCTGCACTATGACGACAAAGTCCTGGTGGAAAATGGCGTCACGGACCTCATCGAGCTCACGCTTCCGATAATGGGAAACGACGAGCTGAAGTGCGCGAACGTGGAAAAACCTTTGAACAAGACAGAGTTTTTCGACTTTAAAGACAAGTATCTTTCTGGTGGAGGCAAGAAAGGGGGAGATAGCGGCGCGAACAACGCCTATAGCGAGATACCGGCGGATATAGGCGACGAGATGACCGAGAAAGTAAAAGAGATGGGACAGAAGGCATTCAGGATAATCGGGCTCAGCGGTATCGCGCGAATAGATTTCCTCGTCGACGGCACCCATAAACACATATACGTAAATGAGATAAATACGCTTCCGGGAAGCCTCTATCATCACAACTGGAAGAAGGCCGGCATTTCTAATATGGACCTGGTCCTCGGGCTCGTGAAGCTTGCCGAAGAGCGTTTTGCCGCGATGAAAGACACGACTTTTGCCTTCAAGTCCGACATCTTGACCAAGGTCGGGGGACCAAAAGCGCAAAAATAAGTGCAGTGGTATAGTGGGTCCAATGAAAGCGCCGGCACCAAAGAAAAGCCCTAAAAACGTCATGCCCCGCAAGGTGGCAGTATTCGACGTAGACGGCACTATTTTCCGCTCATCGCTTCTTATACAGGTGGTAGATCAGCTCATCCGAGACGGCGTCTTCCCGGAAGACGCGCAGAAGACTTATGCCAAAGAATACGAGCGCTGGCTCGACCGCGAAGGGAATTATCAGGACTACATAGACGGCGTAGTACGGGCTTTCCGTCAGCATCTGCGCGGGGTGCATTATGGCGAGCTCGCTGATGCGGCGGAGCGAGTGGTCGCGGCACAGTGGAAACGCACATACCGATATACTCGGGAACTCCTGCGTGAACTCAAAGGCAAAGGCTATTTCCTGCTCGCTGTCTCGCATTCGCCTAAGACTGTCTTGGACAAATTCTGTCCGCGGCTCGGCTTCGATAAGAGCTACGGCATCGTCTACGAGATAGGACCTACCGATAAATTCACCGGCGCGGTCGTCGATGAGCACCTCATCTACAACAAAGCCAATATCCTCAAGCGCGCCATGGAAAAAGAAAACCTGAAGCTCGCGTATTCGGTAGGCGTAGGCGACACCGAGACTGATATCCCGATCCTCGAGATGGTGGCGACGCCGATATGTTTCAATCCTAACCAGAATCTCTACAAGTACGCCAAACGCGAAGGCTGGGAGATAGTCGTCGAGCGGAAAGATATGATCTATGAACTCAAAGATAAGTGAATTCCAGAAAACCGTACTAAGACATTGGAAATCTGACGGCAGGCACAAACTTCCCTGGAGAAAGACACACGACCCGTACAGGATATTGGTCTCTGAAATGATGCTGCAGCAGACGCAGGTAGACCGTGTGATCCCGTATTACAAATCTTTCCTCAAGAAGTTTCCGACGGTAAAGGCTCTCGCGAAGTCGAATCTGTCCGAAGTACTCAAGGTGTGGAGCGGGCTTGGGTATAACAGGCGCGCGAAATACTTGCGAGATACTGCCGTAGCAGTCGTCAAAGAACACAAGAGTCGGTTTCCCAAGAGCTACGAGGAGCTGCGAAAGCTTCCCGGAGTCGGCGACTATACGGCGCGTGCTGTGCGCGTATTTGCCTTTAACGAGCCGGATGTATTGCTGGAAACGAATGTGCGTACGGCATTTACGCATAACTTCTTTTCTGATGCGAAAGAAGTCAGGGATACGGAACTCTTGCCACACTTACTGGAGGCTGCAAAAGGCGAGGACCCGAGAGAATGGCACTGGGCTCTTATGGACTACGGAGCGCATCTGAAGAAAAGCGGAATTCGTTTGAATCAGAAAAGTGCCCATTATTCCAGACAATCGCCATTTGAAGGTTCGCTCCGGCAGATGCGCGGGAAACTCTTGCGCCGCCTGATGGACGGCCCGATAACTAAAGAATCGTTCAAGAAGATAGATGCCAAGAACGCGTACCACATCTCGATGGCACTGCAGGGGATGGAACGGGAAGGACTTGTCGTAAAAGAAAAAGAGATCTGGCGCATCGCATAAAATCAAAGCGGCAAGGTCGAACTTGTCGCCTTGCCGCATTTCCGTTTCATTCGGCCATCGCCCGCTCTCTGAAGGTGTATTCGTCACCATACAGATCTCTGAGCAGCTCGATAGTCAGCTGACGGTCGGGTTCGGGACCGTATTCGGACGAGCCCGAAAGTTCGATGGTCTTTGCTGCTTCGTCGATGGCGAGACGTCCGCCACCGACTGCCGTGCACTCCACGTGTTTCTTCGCTAGGTTTGAGTGACCTTCATCGAAGCCACCTACGTCCACAGCCAAACCGTTCGGACCCGATATGACCAAGTACGGGCATAGCCAGATAGTCATTGCATCTCCTTAACGTTTGTCCTGCTGTCACTCTGGCACCAGAATCAGGGTCTTGAAAACTTGACCTTCCAGCCTTCGCGCGTGAGCGCGATCGGGTTCGCACTGAATATCACTGTCCCTGGCGACGCGATAAGCCCGGCGTTCTCCTTCGCTTCCAGATACATCTGGAGGCTGCGATCGAACACCTTGTCGTCGCACGGGAACATGCGCTCTCCCGCCCCTTGCACAGCCGGCAGACATTGGCGAGCCGCTTCATCCAGCGTCTTTTCGGCTCGGGAAACGGGTTCCTTCGACGTAATCGTCGCAGACAGAGCCAATGACGGGGTAAGCAGCGAAAGTCCGAAAATCATCGCAAACATCGTTGCACGCATGATGGCTTTCTCCTTCTTTTCGAGCCGCTGCAACAATGCACTTTTATTGTCGCGCGGTCAAATGACTTTCTTAAATGAAAAGAGATCCGGTGCATCGCATAAAATCAAAGCGGCAAGGTCGAACTTGTCGCCTTGCCGCAAGAAATATCAGGGATCGTCAGGGACGCTCGACCCGCAACTTATTGGGTCGCGACGGATCATATTGGATAGTGACATCCATGAACATGCGGTCGAGGGGAAGTTTGACGCTAATCTGCTTCTTCTCGCCGGCGGCCGTTGCTTCGTTCACGAGGCATGGAATCCCAAGCTCGAGCTGCGTCTCATGGAGATGCAAATTCAAACACCACAAAATTCCACCGTCGATTGTCTCTGAAACAACCAATTTCCTCATTCAATCCTCCCGGGATTCTGATGCCGAAAGACACTATGCAGTATCAGGCTAAATAGGTCAAACACTCACGATTACCGGGATCACGATAGGTCTTTTCTGAGTGCGGGTGAGGAGGAATTTGGCGACTGCGTCTGCGAGTTCGTCGCGAGCACGGTCTATGTCTGCGGCGCGGGGGTTCTTGAGCGATGTCTCGACGGATTTGCGGATGATGAGTCGGGTCTGGTCCATGAGGTCTTTGTTGTCGCGCAGGTACACGAATCCGCGGGAGATGATATCCGGCGACTTGTGGAGACGGCCGGTGCGGCGGTCTACAGTGGCTACGACGACGCAGAAGCCTTCCTGGCCGAGCGCTTTGCGGTCGCGCATGAGGACATCGGAGAGTTCGGTGACGGTCTGACCTTCGACGACGCGAAGCTCTGACGGGGCTTTGAGCGGATGCTTGTCTATTTTTTCGCCGCCATGGATCTCTATGAGAGAGCCGTTGTCAGGGATCGCGACATGAGTCATCGGGACACCCATTTCCATCGCGAGGTCTGCGTGTACGCGGAGCATGTAGTGATAACCGTGCACCGGGATGAAGAATTTCGGCTTTATCTGGGTGTGTATCCATGCCGCTTCTTCGCGGTTACCGTGACCGGAAGCATGCACGTCAGAGGCGTGGTACGTGATGATGTGCGCGCCCTGGCGTGAGAGGTTGTCCTTGAGTTTCTGCACTGCGCGTTCGTTGCCTGGGATGACAGACGATGAGAGCACGATGGTGTCGGTAGGCTTCAGGCGGATGTATTTGTGGGACTTGTTGCCGATACGTGCAAGCGATGCGAACTCGTCGCCCTGTGCACCGGTCGCAAGGATGATGACTTTCTCAGGAGGGAATCGGTCAATGTCTTCGACTTGTATCACCGTGTCGTCTTTGTATTTGATGAGGCCGAGCTCGCGCGCTATCTCGATGTTGGTGCGCATAGAGCGGCCGTCGATGACTATTTTCTTGCTGTTTTCTTCTGCGAACTGCACCACGCGTATGAGGCGCTCAAGGTGCGACGCAAACATCGCGATGATGAGTCGGCCGTGCGATTCTTTGATTATTTTCTCAAGTGTCGCGTAGACGTTGATCTCAGGGATGGACCAGCCTGGCTGCCAGACGTTGGTGGAGTCCATGAGGAGTGCGAGGACGTTGCGGTTCTTGAAGATGCCGAAAGAAGCTTTTTCTTCTGCGCTCGGGTCGCCGTCGATGTGGTTGAGCTTGATGTCACCGGTGAAAACGACGTCGCCCCATGCAGTCTCGATGATGATACCCATCGAGTCTGGGACTGTGTGCGTAACGCCGAAGAAGCGTACGGTGTGTTGACCGAGCCTTAGTACTTCGTCTTTTTCGACTTCGCGGATAGTGACGGGTGCGCCGGCGAATTCTTCCTGGCGCTTCTTGATCATCATGCCGGTCAAGCGGCGTGTGTAGATGGTCGGGTTTCCGATGCGATCGATGATGTACGGGATACCGCCGATGTGGTCGAGGTGTCCGTGCGAGATCAAGAGTCCGCGTATCTTGTCGCGACGCTCTTCGAGGTAGCCGGTGTTCGGCAATATATAGTCGATGCCAGGAGTTTCTTCTTCGCGGAACTGGAATCCAGCGTCGAGGATGAAGATGTCGTTACCGACTTCTATCGCGGTCATGTTGCGTCCGATCTCTTCGACGCCGCCGAGCGGGATGATGCGCACGACATCAGCAGCAGGTGGCGGGATCTGCACGCTTACTGCGCGCGGATCGCGATCTGAGGCGGTGTGATGTGCGACGTGCTGTTTGCCGCGTCGCGGCGGGCGGTTGCCGAAGCGCGGAGAGCCCGGACGTCTGCGAGGACGGTTTTGCTGCGGCGCGCCTCCAGGGCCGCCTGGACGTGGGCGTTGTGGTCGTGGACCTTGGCCCGGATGGGCCTGATTTGGATTGGGCATGTTAGGTGATGGCATAGTAATTTATTAATTTTATTATTGAGTTATCGGCTGCGTTTTTGTCGCGAAGAAATTCCAGACACGCTCGGTATCCGTATACCATTGATAAACGTTCAAGAAGCGCTCGGAAGCTCCGGAGAGCGCGCCTATCTGGATATCGTGTATCTTCGTCGGGACAATATATATGAAGTCCGGCGAATAGAGAAATATCGCCGGCTGGTCTTTCTGCAGGATGGCTTCGAATTGCTGATAAAGGTTGTCACGGTTCTCCTTGTCGCTCGATGCTCGCGCCTGTGTAAGAAGCGAGTCTGCTTTCGAGTTGGCATAGAGCGAGAGGTTGAGACCGGGGTCATTGCGCTGCGAAGAGTGCCAGAAGGCGAACAGGTCGCCTGAGCGGCTGATGACCTCGCCGAAAAGGATCGCGTCGTAGTTGCGCGGACGAAGTACGGTGTTGTTGAAGTCAGAGAGTGGATACACCTGGACCTGCACATCTATTCCCGCGGCCTTCCATTCTTGTGCGACGAGATTTGCAGTCGCGACGAGCTCGGGCTCGTCTGCTGTCGCGAGTTTTATGCTAAGCGTCTGCACCCCCGCTGGTGTAGAGCCGGTCTTCGGGACTTTCTTGGTCCAGAGCTGCGTCGAAGAAGAGAGCGACCAGCCGCCGCTTCTGAGTGTCGCCTGCACCGCCTGGATGGATACGCTCGAAACTGACGTCGAGGCGTTTTGCAAAGGAAGCGATGCGAAAGGTCTCGGTGCAGTCGGAACAGGCGTACCAAGTATCCCGGGCGGCACAGGACCATTCAGGACTTCTCCGTATCCGTGAAGCACGGTCTTTACTATCGCTTCTTTATCTATCGCCTGAGCGAGCGCTGCTCGCACGGAGCTGTCCGCGAGCGCTGCGTTGTGGTTCTGGTTGAAGAACACGCCGAAGACGCGCGGAAGCGGAGCGACAATGACAGATGCATCGTCTCGCCTGTACGAAGGAAGTTCGGACGGAGAAACGCCTGCCACGGCATCTACCTGATGCATCAGGTAGGCTTTCACGAGGGCTTCTTCGTTAGGGAAGAATGCGAACGAGATGCGGGACGCGTAGGACTTTCCGAGAGCAAAATTATCGAAAGGAGTCAGGTCGTATCTGGTCGGAGCACCTGTCGCGTCGGTGCGTAAGCCTGCGACCTTGTACGGACCGCTACCGATGGGGTGCGTGTTGAGCTGACTGAAAGGGAACGAATCGGCCTGCACACTCTGCCAGAGATGTTTCGGCAATATGCCGAGCGTCGTGTCTTCTATGAAAGGCGCGTACGCGTGGGGAAGCGTGAAGATCACCGTGTTCGCATCCGGTGACGCTATGGTCACGCCTTCCCAGTCGGCACGATGCGGACTTTTTATATCTGGGTTCTGCGCGAGGGAAATAGTGTACAGGACGTCACTCGCCGTGAGCGGTGTCCCGTCCTGGAACGTCGCGTTCTTGCGCAGATGGAAAGTATAGGTCGTGCCATCCTCTGAGATGGTGTAGTTTTCTGCAAGGTCGGGCGTGTAGGTTCCATCAGGAAGCGCTCGCATGAGACCGGAGTATACGAGCTCAGAGATGTCCTGGTCAGGTTCGGAAACCGCAAGGATAGGGTTGATGAAGCGAGCCGGACCCGTTTCTCCTTCTACAAAGGAGCCCCCGGTCGACGGAATCTCCACTGAAAAAGCGATATTGAGCGAGGCGAGAAGAAAGAGTGTCGAGAGCCCGAGAAGTATTGAGAATATATACAAAAGAAGACGCTCCGCTGGCGAAAAGCGGCGCATCAATTCTTCAAGACGCTCGAATGAAAGTATCCGATGTTCTTTGGTGAGAAGCCCGACGGGTCGCACGCTGGCGACTATCTGGGGTTCCGGTAAATTTTCAATGCTAGAGATATCCATCTTTGTGGACCGGCGCGGAAAACCTTATGCTACTAATGATGCTTTTTGCGCGCGGGCCGAAACTAACTGAGAAGCAGGTTTATGAGTGCCGAGAGGGCGAAGAGGACTGCGATGACAATTGTCGCATAGAAGAGGGTCTTTTCCAAACCTCGGCGGGTGTGGAAACCAGAGCTGAAGTTATCAGCTCCAAACGCGCCTCCGAGGCTTGCTCCAGTGCGCTGCAAGAGTATGCAGGACACCAGTGCTACCGAGAGGACGATCTGCACATAGGGCAGAACGGCCAAAATTCCCATACACAGAGCTTAACAAAGATGAAGTGAGGAGTCAAATGACCGCTGTGGCGCCGGTCTACATGTTTTTAGCCTACGGAAATTCGCTGCGCTCAGACAGTCCTTGGGCACAAAAACATGTAGACCGGCTTAGCTTTGGGCCTAGTTACTCATCAACGCGCGGCCTTGGGCTACCGTCACCGTCTTGATACCGGTCGATTTGATGTAATTGACGATCTGCTGGAATTCGCTCGTCGGGATGTTGTACTGGTCCGGTGCTGCGCCGATGTCATGGAAGCACAGGATGTACCACTGTTTGTTGGTCTTCGCCTTGTCGATCCAAGATTTGATCGTCGCAAGCGACTCTGTACTCTCTACGCATTGTGAGTAGAGATTATATTTGTCACTCGAAGGTATGTTGAGCTGGCCGTCGTCTACACCACGTCCTACCGCGTAGCCAGCTTGTTTGACGAGATTCTTTACCGTGGTGTTCACTGCGCCATACGGATACGCGATGTCGGTGATGGTCTTTCCCGTGAGGTTCTGCAGATAGGTACGAGAGTTTATTATCTCGTTGTTTATCTGCGTCGTGGATAGTGTCGTGAGGTCAGGATGGGTGACCGTGTGGTCTGCTATCTCGTAGCCGTCGTTTGCAATCGTGGTTGCCATCGAAGGCGTCATGTAGCCGGGGAAGTTGGCATTATTCTGGATCACTTCGGAGATGAAGTAGAAAGTCGCAGGAAGACCGGAAGCCTGGAGTACGGGAAGTGCGTTCGTGTACTGCGAAGCCCATGCGTCGTCGAAAGAAAGCGTGACCATGCCTTCAGAGAATTGGTTCGGGTTTACGACTGTCGAAGGTGAGACGTTGAGAGTAACGCTTTTCGCGATACTGCCTCCGGCGCCGGTGCAGGAGAGCGCGTAGGTGGTCGTTGCGGTGGGTGCTACTGACTGGGTGCCGCTTACGGCTTTTGAGCCGGTCCAGCCGTTCGACGCTGTGCAGCCGGTCGCGTTTGTCGTTGACCAGCTAAGTGTTGCAGACTGGCCTGAAGTGATCTGTGTCGGCGATACGGTGAAAGTAAGTGTCGGCTGCGGTGTTGCCGGAACAGTTACGTTGACCGTAGCGGAGCCTGAAGCAGTGCCACCGCCTCCCGTGCAGGAAATAGAGTAGGTCGTCGTCGCAGTCGGCGAGACGCTCTGCGTACCGCTTGTCGCTTTCGTGCCACTCCATCCGAGGGATGCGGTGCAGGACGAAGCGTTAGTAGATGACCAGGTCAGTATAGAGGATTGGCCCGACGTGATAGAGGTCGGCGATGCAGAGAAGGTGACGGTCGGCATCGAAGGCGGAGTGCTACTGGTGACGCTTATGGTCGTCTGCTGCGTCGTAGTGCCGCCAGCACCTACACAGGTGAGCGCGTATGTAGTGGTCGCTGTAGGAGAGACACTCTGTGAGCCAGAAAGCGCCTTTGCACCGCTCCAGCCATTAGATGCGGTGCAGCCGGTCGCGTTGGTGGAGGACCAGTTCAATGTGGAGGATTGGCCAAAAGTAATGAGTGTCGGTGTCGCGGAGATGGAAACCGTCGGCGCAGAAGGAGGTGGCGGCGGCGGTGGCGGGGGAGGTGGGGTGGTCGAGCCGACAGGTACGAGCGATACGTCGTCTATCGTCATCGTGCCTTTGTTGAATATGAGCTGATAGATCGTCGCTTTGGTTATGCCGCTCGGCACGGTGAAGTTTACCGAGAGCTGCTTCCATGCGCCCGCAGAAGAAGGAACATCTGCAAGCCAGGCGTACGAGACGCTTCCAGAGGTGTTAGTGTACTCGGCGTCTATTTCTGTCGCGACATTCGAGTTGTACGACGTACTATATGTGTACGTCGTCCCGGCGGTCACAGCGACGGGAGCAGAGGTTTTCCATTCAGCGTCACCTGTGGAATTCGAGGTCAGCGTGACCGAAGCGCCTTTAGTGCCATTGTTGCCCGCCGCTGGGTAAGTAAATGTCGGCACAGGCGAGCCCCAGTAATCTGAGAACCAGCTAGCTGGAGCGCTTCCGTTCGCGGTCTCCAACGAGCCGTTTGTGATGAGGTTCGCGCTCTGAGCTTTTGCGGTAAACGCAAAGGCTGCGACAGCGGCAAAAACCGCAATGAATAAAAGAACCTGTGTAAGGCGATATGTCATGACAACAAAATTAACGATAAATGACCCCAGTCATCGGACAATAATACTCGCGAAGCGCCGCAATTTTCTATGAAGTCATGTGGATAGTGAAGGAATTTTGACATGGCCAGATTTCTTATCTATAATCTCGTCCTCTTACAAACCACGTAATTATTACGATAAATAGAAAAATATGGCTAAGAAAGACAAGAAAATAACTGTCATGCCGCTCGCTGACCGCATTTTGTTGAAACCGGAAGCAGTCGAAGCGGAGAAACGAAGCTCGGGCATCTACATCCCGGAGACTTCGCAGAAAGAAAAGCCGGAGCGAGGTGTCGTCGTCGCGGTAGGCGAAGGCAAGCGCAATGAAAACGGCCAGCTCATACCGCTTCGCGTGAAAGTCGGCGACACGGTCATGTTTTCCAAATACGGTTTCGACGAAGTGAAGATCGACGACGAGGATTTCTACATCGTTTCCGAGTCGCAGGTCCTCGCGATACTTAAATAATTAGTCTTGAGAAATAAATAAAAGAATAATCGTATGGCCAAACAAGTAAAATTCGACGCAGAAGTACGCGAAGCGCTCAAGCGCGGCGTGGATGTAGTCGCAAACGCGGTGAAAGTCACCATCGGTCCTCGCGGTCGAAACGTCGCACTCGGGAAATCCTGGGGCGGACCTACTATCACGAACGATGGCGTATCCATTGCAAAAGAGATCACCCTTGCAGATAAATTCGAAGACATGGGTGCAGCAATCGTGAAAGAAGTCGCCACGAAGACGAATGACAAAGCCGGCGATGGCACGACCACGGCGGTCGTACTCACTCAGGCGATAATCCACGAAGGACTCAAGAAGACTTCGCTCGGCGCCAACGCCATGATGGTCCGCCGCGGCATCGAAGCAGCTGCCAAAGACACCGTCGAGGAATTGAAGAAGATGGCACGCGAGATAAAAGGCAAGCACGACATCCGTCAGGTCGCGACTATCTCAGCAGAGAGCGAAGAGCTCGGCGAAAAGATCGCTGAGACTATCGAGAAAGTCGGCAAAGACGGCGTCGTCACCGTAGAAGAATCGCAGTCCATGGGCATCGAGAGCGATTATGTCGAAGGCATGGAGTTCGACCGAGGCTACGTCTCTGCGTATCTCATCACCAACGCCGAGCGCATGGAAGCAGAAGTCAAAGACGCGCCTATTCTCATCACTGACAAAAAGATCTCAACCGTAAAAGACATTCTCCCGCTTCTTGAAAAAGTCGCGCAGTCAGGAAAGAAAGAAATGGTCATCATCGCAGACGATGTAGATGGTGAAGCGCTCACGACTTTCATCCTCAACAAGCTCAGAGGCGGCTTCAATGTCCTTGCGGTCAAAGCTCCTGGCTACGGAGACCGCAAGAAAGAGATGCTCCAGGACATCGCTATCACCGTGGGCGCTCAGGTCGTGACCGAAGACCTCGGACTCTCGCTTGAAAAAGCAGAGCTGAGCGTCTTGGGCCGCGCACAGCGCGTCGTCGCGACGAAAGACTCTACCGTCATCGTCGGCGGCAAAGGAAAGAAGAAAGACATCGATGAGCGTGTCGTATCACTCAAGAAGCAGGCGGAGCAGACTGACTCGAAGTTCGACCGCGAAAAGCTCGAAGAGCGCATCGCAAAACTCACGGGCGGCGTCGCAGTCATACGCGTAGGCGCAGCTACGGAGACCGAAATGAAATATCTCAAAGATAAGATCGAAGACGCGGTGAACGCTACCAAAGCGGCGCTCGCAGAGGGCATCGTCCCTGGTGGCGGCGCAGCACTCGCGAAAGTCGCAGAAAAGCTCGGCAAGAAAATCGACCCGAAAGCTCATGACGAGCACACGACCGGCTACAGGATATTGCTCACGGCGCTTTCCGCTCCGCTCCTGCAGATAGCGAAAAACGCAGGACGCGAGGATGGCATGGTCATATTGAAAGACGTCGTTACGAAAGGACCGTCATATGGTTTTGACGCATCGAGCGAATCTGTCGAAGCATCTATCGTAGACATGTACGAGGCAGGCATCATCGACCCGGTGAAAGTCACGAGAAGCGGTGTCGAAAACGCAGCTTCTGCTGCAGCTGTGCTTCTCACTACCGAGGCAGCTGTGGCTGATATCCCGGAGGAAAACAAAGCTCCTGCAGCAGGCGGCATGCCGGGCGGTATGGGCGGAGACTACTAAAAAGAGCCTGAAATACAGGGAAAAGATTCCCACAGTGCGGCTCCGCTATGCGGAGCCGCACTGTTACAATAAATAGACATGTCTCTCCGCACGGCGACTGTCTTTTTGGGCGTTGTCATTACTCTTACGGTGCCTCTTTACACCGTCCACGCGCTAAGCGATGCAGCGGACAAAATGTGCACGCCTTTCTATGCAGAATGCGGATGTGATCAGGTGCCGGATCCAAAGAATCCAGGCAAATGTAAGCCTCAACCTCCGGAAGGTGAGTTGCCGCACTCGAACGTCCACGGTTGCGGAGTCGAAACCAACGTTTGTTTCGATAAAACGAACGGACACACTACTAACGGAATTTGTTCTGGACCTATCAAATGTCAAGGAATGCTTTGTGACGGAAAGCCTTGTCCGGGGAAACCTGATGGCGCTCCCGCATCGAACGGAAGTACTCCGACGCAAAATCCGCCAACTCCGACGACCGGCGGGACCAACACACCGATACCGAGTCCGACACAGACGACACCAGTCCCGGAAATTACGAGCGCATACAATCCGAATCTCGTTACTCCCACCGAAGGCCAGGTGCAATGGCCAACTCCGTCGGGAAACGGTGCGGCGCAAGGCATCGAGCAACTAGGAAGTCAGAATTTCGGTCCTGAGCCTACGCCAGTCCCGACGACCATAGACCAGGCTGCACAGCAATGGAGCGGACTTGGCCAGCAAACTCTAGAACAAGTGCAGACGCTCGGCCCCAACGGCGAACAGCAGACTTCGTATCAGAATACGCCGACGCAGACCACGAATTTCAACTCAGACGCGACGGGATTCGGTTCTCCTGCGGGTGCCCAACAGGAAAGTTACTGGACCCAGATGTCGCAATCGATGGAGAGCCTCGGTAAGGAAATAAACAGTGCGGTGAGCGACCTTACAGACTGGCAGAACGCAAACTGCGACTTCATCTGCAAAGCGCAACAGGCGATGGGCTTTGGCGGCACGGACAAAAACGGAATGCCGCTCGCGAAAAGCGATGAGCCGAGTTTCCTTGAAGTTGAGCGTGCACCCCTGATGCAGGAAGTGCAGAATGACCCGAAGTTGCGCGAACTCATCTCTGCGGTCATTGCCAAGGAGACCGACAATACCGCTGGCGCGACGGCAGTTCTCGAATCAATGGTGAACCGAGCGATCATGAACGGTGACACCTCGCTGTATCAGACCATAAACAGCGGTTTCTACGGACCGGTAAATACCGGGGCAGTCAGCGATCTTCGCGCGGAGGGACTCAATCAAGGAATTATTGATCAAGGCAACGCCGCGATAGAGGCAGTTGCAAATGGAAGCAACACCTGCAACATGTGCACAGACCAAGGGATGATAAACGAGGTCAGTCCAAATGGCCGTATGCAGATCGGCGGAGAGTATTTCGGGTATATGAATGGCAGTCAGTCCTGGTCGAACCAACAGACACAGCTTGCAGCGGACTATGCCGCAGCTCCGGCTTATCAGTATGCCAACAACGCTTCGCTGAGCCCTTCAGGGGGCACGCTCAACAATTTCACCGGCAGTCCGTCGCTCTCGACCATAGCTGACAGCGGGTTCCAGCCGGGAGCGAGCGGATATCCGAACCTCTCTTCTTCGGAGACTGCTCCGATAAGCAATTTCGTGCAGCAGCCGACTGAGCTTACTTCTGGCTCGGCACCGAGTGTTCCTGAGCCAGACCTGGCTGCAGCTACGAGGGAACTGCAGAACCTGCCGCTTCCTGAGCCCATACCGGAAGATAATTTTATGAAATCGTTCCTCGCGGGGGCGCAGCAGACGCCACCTCTGCAGGATTTCTATGACAAGGTGAGTTCGATATTCAATCCACCGTCGAACGCGCCCATCGGTAATGCGCTACCGTCTGAACTCACATACAACGGAGCGACCAACGACAATATATTCAATACGAATAATAACGCGCAGCCTTTCGAATGGAATCCGTCATACTCAAATCTTTCCAATGCCGCGAATGACACCGCCGGAAGTGCTCTCGACCAACAGAACCAAGCGCTTTCGGATCTCAATCAGCAGAACGACGATACGCGCTCTGCTTTGCTAAGAGCTGCCAACGATCGCATCGATGCGGGCGTGCCGACGCCGCTTCAGGAAACGACCGACCCGCAAGCGGTCATCGAAGCTACGAACCAAGCAGAAGCTCAGGCAGCGGCGAACAAAGCGGCCGAAGACTCCATCCTCAATGCGCGTCTAGCCCAGGCAGACGAAGAGACCGCGAAGTATCAGCAGGATCTTCTCGCAGCCGAATCGAAAATCCCGATGCCTGAGATGGTGCAGGTGACTCCGGAACAGATCACAAAAGAGGTCGTGGACAACAACGTCCCGGTGCCTGAGCCGACGCCGACAGATCCGCAAAAACTCGTGGAAGCTACTATCGAAGCGGATAAACAGCTGGCAGCAAACTCAAAACTTCCCGAGGGCATAACGCCTCAGGGTACACCAGATCAACGAATAGATGCTTACAAACAGCTTCTTGCGGGTGATCTGAACAACAAAGCGATGCAGGGAGGATTTGTGGACCAATGGCGCTCTGGCCTCGTAGATGAATTGAATAACCGCGTTGAGGCGAATCAAAAGGCGCTCGCAGATCTGCCTGCTACTGATAGGACACCGGAACAAGAGCAGCAATATAAAGACCTGCAGTCATCCATCGCGAGTGACAAGACGCTCGCCGCGCAGCAAGCCGAGATATTAAATTCTCCATCTGCAAAGATGAACGCGGAACAGCTGCAAACGTACATCGATAATATGAAATCTACCGTGGACGGGTACTCGCGAGATACGCCAGGCATCGTAAGCGGGATATATGCGAAAATCGATGTTGCGCAAGCGCAGCTTGATGCACTGACTTCAGTTGCGAGCAATCCATTTGCAGGCCAGCTGACAGAACTCACGAGCGGTCCTGCTCCGCAGGAATCACTGGCTTCGCTTGAACAGAAAGCCGACGAAATAAACAGACAATTCGTCGCGGCGCAGGAACCTTCGTGGTTCAAGATGGCGCAGGATATTTCCAACGGCACTTTCGGCGCGGACACGCCTATCTCTCAAGCGCAGCAGCAGGCGATAAATACGGCCAATGAGAATGCTCAGCTTCAGGACCGTTTGAATCAGGCAGATATTGAAACCGCGCAATACGATCAATCGCAGAAAAATGCAGAGAACATACTAAAGAATCTTCCGAGCTCAGAAGTGACGGTAGATGTACAGAAGAACATCGAGAGTTCGATAACCGCGAAAGAACAGCTCGCCGTGCAGTATGCACAGGATAGTGCTCAGCTGAACGATTTCATGCAAAAACAATTGGGTTCTTTGAGCGACTCTCCTGTCGAAGGTGGAACAGGTACTGATGCCGCACATGTATCAGACCAGACGGGATCGACGCAAACGAGCGGTGGTATCGGTTCAGATGTAGCACGAGCCCCGAACCAGCAGCCAATAAATGATTCAGGACCAGCTTCAGAAGCAATCCTGAATCCGCCGCTTCCGCAAAGCAGGCCGAACATCCTTTCCTATGATTCTAGTAGTGGCATCGGGCAATCCGGCGTCGACGCATTGGTCAAAGAATTGCCAGGGACGAAAGACCTAAGTCCAGCCGCGCAGGCGCAGGCGGCGGACGCCATCCGCAACGCGCTCGTGGATAATCCTGATGTCGCGAAAGAACTCCTTGGTACGAATAAGAACGTCATAAAAGATGGCGATATAGTCTTTCCTGATAAAGGCACGCTGAACCTCTCGGCTCTGAACAATCCTAGTTTCCGGAGCGACCTCGCTGACAACATCCGTACCGATGAGAAGACCCTGAGCTCTCAACTCGGTGGTGGCGAGAAAGTCGATGCATTCGCGAGCTCTGTCGGGCAGTCGACACCGCAAAACCCAGTGCTCGTCCCAGCGGACACGAATACGCGGAGCGTATTCAGCGATCTTTTCCCGAACTCCGGACAAGGTGGCATCGGTTCGGATTCTGCACGCGCACCTGAACAGTCCGGCAACTATCCGGGCGATATCGTAACAGCACAGAATCTCGGCTCTCAGGATGCTGCGATGCGAGAAGTTGCAAGTGAGATCGGAAAGACTTTAGAGCAGGAAGGAATCGTCGCGGCAAAAGATATCGGTTCGCAGGACCAAGGGATAAAAGATGTAAGCTCAGCGATTCAAGGCGGATCGAACTTAGATATCCCGGCGGACCAGCCGACGGAGCTCACGAGTACTGGGCCAGCTGACCAGAAGATAGGGGAAGGGACTGCAGGTTCTCCGCCGAAGGATGATACAAGCACGCAAAAAGACGGCACCAATTGCGCGAGCGAGTCATGCGTGGGAGGCGAGATAGGCGATTCGCGCGCACGTCCCCTTACGGACCAGCAGCAAGCGCTGCAGGATAAGATAGACCAGGAAAATAAAGATCTGAGCAAATCGAACCAATCATATAAAGATGCGATCCAGCTACAGAAGGATATTGCGAGCACAAAAACTAGTCTTCCGGATATTCGGGCAGGTCTCAGTGAACTGAACAAGGCAGTCAAGTCCTGGGGTGCATTAGGTGATAAAGAAGTCATGGCAAACGGCCTTTCTGAAGCAAGATCATTGGCAAGCGATATAAGGAGTTATGGGAATCATGACCTTGCGAACAAAATAGATGCCTATGCCGCGAGCGTACCGCAGATAAATTCTCTCGAAGGGGCCAGGATCGCGATAAATTCTGGAAACGCACTTGCGTCAGAGGCGTCTTCTTATCTGGATAATCAGTCACAGCTCATGCAATCGATAGTAAATTCGCACGATAAGCTTCAAAATCAGATCGCTGCGAACACCGATCGTCTCACCCAGCTTTCCGTCCAGCAGGCGCAGATACTTGCGCCGACCATTCCGTCCAACTGGTCAGCGGGCACCTATACGGCGAATTCCGGGACATTGCCTGCGAACGTGCCGCCACTCAACGGTTCATGGGCTTCCAAGAGGTGATAGATGCACATCGCAATAGATCAGTATGATTTCCCATATGACGCCTGAGAAAGAGGGGAAAAGCAGGACCCGGATAGGACTTACCACGGCGGTCGCGATGCTAGCCGGGATCGCAGGTGGCGTAAAAAGCGCTGAAGCGCATACACCGGATATCGATTCACAAACGATATCGCATCTGTCGAAAGAAAATGACCTTAATAAATTCTCAGAAGACGAGATAAAGAAGCTCGAAGATATCGTCGAGTCCGACAAGCTTCCGCTTCATCTGCAGGTAAAATTCATCGGCGAAGCACTGCGTGAAGATGGTCCGTATGCAAGAGAGCTCTCCGACAGGAAGCTCTCGACTCAGCGTTTATCGCGTATCGGTCAGCTTACGAATGCGGTTTCAGCCAGGCTTACCGTAGCGTATACGGACTGGAAAAAACATCCCGAGCTCCAGAAACATTTTCTCGAGGCAGACAAGATGCGAGAAGCGACCTCGCTGTTCCCGGTAGAGAGAAACGGAAAGACCGAGTATTGCAATAGGTTCCTGGTGAACGATTCTAACGAAGCCTTTAGTGTCACGGCGTTTCATTGCATAAACGGGACCATCCATGAAAACGAATATTATCGTCCGCCGTATACCGATATTGCGGTGAAATACATTCCGAAAGAAAAATGGGAACTTAACGGCGTGAAAGATATCTCCAGCCTGCCAGAGGTCAACAGGAAGGCAGACAGATTCTCTATCTCAGGCAAAGTCGTGACAGCTTTCAGCAGAGGGATGGACGATAAACCGAGGGTGCATTTTTCTTTTGCGATGCCGCTTCCGATGAATCTGTCCCTGATGTTCAGCGATAAAGAAATGCCGAAACTTACGCTTCTGGGCGCTCAAGATTGGATGATGTATTTCAAGCCATATAGCGAAGGTCAGCGTAATCCTGAGACCGGACGGGTAAATGCCGCGAGCTCTTCCGGCGGTCCTATTGCCGTCGAAGGATTCGGCGTCGCGGGCACTAACAGCGCGACCAAAGCAGTCTCTGATGACCCGCAAAAAGTCAGCTACGCGTCTTCTTTCTTTACGGCACCTGACACCTTTCATCGAGCCATCTCCGAAGAGCGCGCTACGCGCTCGAGGCGCATCGCAGCCGGAGATATGCAGTAGCACGGTTTGTGCTATATTTAGCACATATGACGATCACTTACATCATACTCGGCATCGTTGTCCTTTTGGTCTTATGGGCGATATACGCGTTTAACAATTTCGTCCGCCTCACTACCCGCGTAAAAGAAGCATGGTCGGATATCGACGTGCAGCTAAAACGCCGCTATGACCTCATCCCGAATTTAGTCGAGACGGTCAAAGGCTACGCTTCACACGAAAGCGGGACATTGCAGAAAGTGACCGAGATGCGCACGCGCGCGATGAACGCGACCGCGCCGGCCGACAAAGCCGAAGCGGAAAACATGCTCAGCGGCGCACTGAAGTCGCTTTTCGCAGTATCCGAAAATTATCCCAACCTCAAAGCCAACGAAAACTTCCTTTCACTCCAGCAAGAGCTTTCTGACACGGAGAACAAGATCCAGGCTGCGCGCCGCTTCTACAACGGCGTCGTGATGGAGCTGAACCAGGCCATCCAGATGTTTCCGGGGAATCTCATCGCAGGTATCGGCGGCTTCAAGCAGGCTGATTTCTTCCAGCTGGGTGACGCAGACGCAGCAGCCAAAGAGCCGGTCAAAGTACAGTTTTAAGACCATGACCCCGCGACGTCGGGCACTCGCAGTCGCGCTAATCGTAGTACTTGCGCCGCTTGTCGCATCAGCGCAGACTTCGCGCGAATATCACTACAAAGACATCGCGATTACCGTAGGTGTCCGCAAAGATTCGACAGTCCGCTTTGACGAAAAGCAGACTTATACATTTACCGGCGAGTACCACGAAGGGTATCGCAGCATCCCGCACAAAAGCCTCGGCTCTATTACGGACATCCAGATCATCGACGCCAAGACCGGGCAGCCCCTCGTGTATTCCAGGAAACAGCTCGACATAACCGATCCTTCAAGCTGGGGAAAATATACTTACTACGAAAGCGGCGGTGAGACAGATATCGAATGGTATTTCGACGAAAAGGACTCTGAACATACGTGGGATATCCTCTATACGGTACACGGCGCTCTGGGATTTTATCCGGACCACGATGAACTCTATTGGAATCTTTTTACTGATTATGACGTTCCCGTCGACTCGGTCGAGGCGACGGTTCTCACTCCGGGCGCAGTTACCGCTCCGCAGCTTAGCCTATATCTCGAACCGGAGGTGAAGTCTTCAAAGTCTCAGATAGACGACCATACTTTTAATTTCAGCGCTTCAGACGTTCCCGCGCATGGCAAAGTTACTATTGCCGTCGGCTGGCAGAAAGGACTCGTCGACCAGAAAGCATATTGGAAAGATCTCCTGAAGATGAACTGGGGTTATGTGCTCTCGCTTATCATCATCCTTGCCGCGATCGTAATAGGCTTACTGCACTGGTATTTTACGGAAGTGTTTCGCAAAGGGCGTGGCACCATCATCGCGGAATACGAACCGCCGCGAGGGCTTCGGCCCGCAATGGGGCAGCTCATCGCGACGGAGAGGATCTCTAAGGCGACATGGCCGGCGACTCTGGTGGACCTTGCGGTGCGCGGCTACGTGAAGATCATAAAAGAGAAAGATATCGCGCATACGGGAATAGGATTTCTCGATAATGCGTTCGCAAGCGAAGGATATCGGGTAGAGAGCCTCAAAGACTATGGGAACGACGCGACGCTCCTCTCGTATGAAAAAGAATTCTTATCCACGCTTTTCAGCGAGGGTATGCCTTTTTCCACTATCGAACTCAAGAAAAAACTTCAAGCATCGCCTTCGACTGCCAGAATTTTTCAGAAAAAGATGCGCCAATTAGTAAAGCATCTCTATGCCGAGACAGATTCTGTGACGGGTGCGTATGAGGTTCCACTCGAGGTAAAGAGCGTCTTTGTCTCGTCAGGCGGCAGGGCTCTGGGACGCGTGTTCCTCCATGTCCCGGTGCTTTTCTTGTGGATCATCTCCGTGTTTGCAGACGCTATACCGGCCTCATCGGGCCAGATCATAGTCCTGGTCGCGGCGGTGATTTCCGCGGCTGCGGGATTATACGTCGCGATAAAGATGAACCCACGGCTCAACGAAGCGGGGTTCTTGCTGCGCGATGACTGGCGCGGTTTCAAGCTCTATCTCGAGACAGCGGAGAAATACCGCATGCAGAACCTCACGCCGGATATTTTCGAGAAATACCTGCCGTACGCGATGATATTCGGGATAGAGAAGCAATGGTCCAAGAATTTCGAATCTATGAACCTGCAGGAACCGCGGTGGTACGGTACTTCCGGGTATCCGACAGGTGGCACATCAGGATCGTTCGTTTCTGGTACTGGCAACAGTTTTTCGCCGTCGCTTTTCTCTGCATCTTTTGCATCGAGCTTTACTTCAACGTTTGCGACTTCTGGCGGTGGAGGCGGAGGTGCTGGCGGAGGCGGTGGTGCAGGTGGTGGTGGAGGGGGAGGCGGTGGAGGAGCGCACTGACGATCAGTCTGAAAGCAAGCCTAGGCGGTTTTGCGAGCTTTCTTATTCTTGGCATCTTCCGCTTTAAGTACCTGAGGTCGTTCAGGCGGCAGCGGCACTACGTTTGGTGCAGTCCCGTGTTCTTTGCGAGCAGCATTGTGCTGAGCCAAGACACGCTCTGGCGCGATAAAGAATTCATGTGTGCCGATCTGAGCGACTTTCTGCAAGGTCGCGAAGAATTTCTGCACCTTTTCTGAGCCGGTAAACCGAGCATCTTTATAATAGATAGAACCCCGCGGAAGCCCTGCTCGCAGTCCCGCTTCTACGCTGGCCTCTTCCAGCGTGCGGCCTTTGACAAGCTCGTATACTTCCACAGCCATTTGCAGATACTCCTTCGGATGTATCGGCGCCGCCAATATCTTTTCGTCTTTGGTCCAAGAGAATTGCCAAGGCTGATGCACGACACCGCATATGCTGTGCGGGAATTTCTTGCTCAGTACTCGCTCCAGAGTCGCGAAGATCACGCCGTATCTGCCTTGTTTCGGTTCGCCGCGTGCTTCGTGATACAGGTTGTCCGTAAGGCATTTGAGTTCATCTTCGGAAAAATAACTCTTATCGAAACCATTTATCGGAACTTTGCCCATCTCCAATATCATTTGACCGATCTGGTCGGGCTGATCGTGAAGTACACGCATCTTTCCTGGCTGTTCTGTCCGTGAGACGTGATCGCTCGATACTTTCAACGCTCCGACTCCGACAAGCATCCCGCCTGCCGCCAAACCTGTTGCAAAAGCATTCGTAGCTTTTCTGGGTGTCGTTTTCTTTTCTTCGTCACCTTCCGTAGGAACAGGCCTAAAGGATTCTTTCATCATCATCAGTATAGCGTCTATATAGAGGAGGGTTTTTCCACGGAGCGCTCATTTGACAAAGCGGCTGATAAGGTGTCGAATGACCGAGGGTGCATTTTTATGCTCATTTACTGCAGGCAGTAGCGGCAATTCTCTGGATATTTCGGAGGATCTCCGCTACTGCTGACGGAAATACAAGGAGGGTCAAATGAATATGCGTTGGACCGCTACCTCTCTTGGCACACAAGAAACGGTAGCGGAAGAGGGCGTGCTTATCCCGCCGCCGCCTCGTACCTATGACGACCCGCCCTGGCTCATGCCCGGGTGGCAACTGCATACGCACGCGGTGAGTAACGGTACGCGTCGCCGGTTCTCGATGGACGACATCGTCCTGTGGCCCGAACGGCCTTCTCTCTCAGCGAGGATTCATCCGGACTACCCACAGGCCCACGCCGAGCAGATCGCGGAAATTCCCAAGTATCTGCACGTGAATGCGAACTTCCTGGATTGGGCGCTCTGGGCCGACGACATGGTCGGACGGGGCATCCGTTATCGGGACGAAGGAATCCGAAGCATCGTGTTCATGGGAACGCGCTTCGTCGGACCATCTACGCCTGGCTTTGCCTTCCACGACGACGGCACGACCATCGAGCACGATGTCACTGTGCCGGTAGTCATTCCAGGGTGTCCAAGGATGTATCGGACGCTGGAAGTCACCGGTACATGCGAGTTCGTTCACGCATACAAGTCGGGTCCGTTCGACCTCGGACCTCGCGACAAGATCGCTCTCTGGCGGCATTAGTTGCCTGCCATGAGTTCATACAAGACACGGCCCCCGGATTCGCTCAGCGAACCGGGGGCCACAACTTTATCGAGCCGGTCTGGGCAATCGCAACATGATGAGCGGACCGCATGACCACGCCGAACGTGTGCCGGCCTGGTGCTGGGAAGAAATCTTCAAGCATTCCGCGGAAGAACCAAAGATCCGCCCGCATCGTTTTATAAAAAAGAAGGCGCCCGCGAGTGGCGCCTTTTGCGTGAGCGATTTCTCCGACGTCAGCACGAGAGCACGATATCGATCAGGTCGAACCTGAAGGAAACGAGGGTCGGCTGTGCTCTGCCCCGCTGATACTCCAGTTCGTAGATAGAAGCCCGGTTGACTTCGAGCTGTGAGCGCAATGTGAGAAGTGAACCTGCGGCAAGCTCCGAGCGTGACGTCTCCGGTCTGCTGCTGACAGCGAGAAGCAGCCTTTTTTGCGGAGCGATATATTCCAGGTAGAGCATTTCCCCCGGAACCGAAGTGTCCGTGAAGAAGTCGGGCTCTTCCTTGAACGCGATCTGCCGCTGCCTCAAATATCCTTCCACTGCGCGCAGCGCAAGCCGTGAGCTTGGATTCGAGAGCGCGGATATCGTCAACACGCGCTGCCTGAGGTTCATGCAGCGAATCCGCAAAAGGTCGAGCTTTACGTGCGGCGCAGCCGATGGATCGTGCACGTTTTCGTCAGGGTGTATCGAGCGTATCATCCTTCCACTCCTTATTTCTCTTGACCGGCGCGATTGTAACCCAGAAAAATGACAAAGAGAAGCAAAAAGAGAAGCAAAAAATAAGCGGCGCTCTGCGAGAAGCGCCGCTAAATATAAAGGGAGAACGAGCAATGCCTCGACGCCACCTTACTTAGGCACCTATCGGTTTTATCCGAAAACTCGCTCCTTCGGCAACTCCTGCGTCTGTGCACGGGAAAGCAACTATGCCGACGGCTAGGTCGCCGAAACGCCTCTGAGAAAGGCGCCCCTATCTGAAGCCAAGCGGCATAGTATATGAAAAGCTCTCCATGTTCAAATACTACGCGAGAGCGTCATTGAGATTAAACAGCGAAGAAGTATAGTAAACGTATGGCAACCCTATATACGCAGGAGAGCAAAAACGTATTTCGCACCTGGCTCCTGATGGGAATATTCCTTGTGATAGTTGTCTTAGTAGGCGAGGCGGCATCGCTTTATTTCGGAAACAGCAGCGTCTTGTATTTCGCATTGGGATTTGCGCTCATATCCAATGTCGGCGCCTATTGGTTTTCGGATAAGATCGCAATCGCTAGCGTCGGCGCGGTGCCTGCAGGCGAGAATCAATACAAAGAACTCCATCGCGTCGTAGAAAACCTCGCTATCACTGCCGGACTCCCGAAGCCGAGGGTCTATATAATAGACGACCCGGCGCCGAACGCTTTTGCTACCGGCCGAGACAAGAACCATGCCGTCGTCGCTGTGACCTCCGGACTTCTGGGCATGATGGACCGAAACGAGCTTGAAGGAGTCATCGCGCACGAGCTATCACACGTCGGGAACCGCGACATACTCGTGATGACCGTCGCCGTAGTCCTGGTGGGATTCATCTCGGCGCTCGCCAACATCTTCATCCGCATGAGCTATTTCGGCGGAAATGATCGCGACAAGAACACGGGGCCGCTTGTTCTCATCGCGGTCGTCCTGGCCGTGATATTGGCACCTATAGCGGCGCAGCTCATCCAGCTCGCGATATCGCGTAAAAGGGAATTCCTTGCGGACGCTGACGGTGCGCTTCTTACGCGCTACCCGGAAGGGCTCGAATCGGCACTACGTAAGCTCGGGAGCTATGAAGCACCCATGCAGCGTGTCTCTACGACGACCGCGCACCTTTTTATTGCAAACCCTTTCGGCTCGCATCCTGCGGGACAGTGGCTGGCGAATCTTTTCTCTACGCATCCGCCTATACCGGAGCGCATCGCAGCACTTGAAGGAATGAACGTTTAGTGGCATAGTAGCCGCGGAATGGCAGGAGATACTCACCGAGTCAGTGGAGAGGAACATGCCTCATATGCAGTTTGAGAAGTTGCCGCCTACGGATAAGCGTACGCATGAAGAAAAAACGTCTGAGCGAGTCTCGGACGTTGACCGACGTCCGACAAGGGGCGAGCGGCTCATGTCTGGGGTAAGGGTTGTCATGAAAAGCATCAAATCAGCTGTTTTCCACGACCGTCCCTCCCGACGGGATGACCAGACACAACGACCGAGGAGGCGAGCTTTCTGATCGAACATGTGCTTAGAGCGGCGCGCCCCATGGACGCGCCGCAATCTTTTTATGCCTTGAAGCTGGACGGAGCGTTTTCTGGTGATAGACTGCGGAAAGCGACTTAAGGCAAAGACGCGGAAAGGAGTACTGCGATGACTGACGAAGTCCTGGGAATGTCCGAAGCAACCGAACTTGTGAAAAAAAGGAGGCAGCACTGGGACAATCTCTTTAAGGACCCTGTCCAAACACAGGAACCTCCGCCGAAGCTTCGCGTAGACCTCGGTCTTCGTGATGCTGCGATCGTCGAGATCGGCGAACGCTTCAAGGTTCCGTCCTCGGATGCTCCGGCACGCGTGAGCGAAAAAGGCGGCTCAGCAGTCGTCTTGTCCCTCCCGACGATGAAGAATCGTGCCGTGAAGTCCTCTGCCGGCTCGTAGGAGCCATGCCTTTCATCTGTTCCTAGCGGTCGCACACATGCGACCGCTTGGCTTTGTATATCAGCTTTTATGATGGCATCTTACCAAAACGGCTGCCCATGGCTGTCGTTCTCTTTTTTTGCTATATTCTTTCGATACGTAATGAACGGAGGGTTCGCATAGTGGTCTAGTGCACACGCTTGGAAAGCGTGCGTGGGGCAACCCACCGAGAGTTCGAATCTCTCACCCTCCGCAGATGCCCAAGAGAACACATTGTGTTCGATTGGAACAGCTGCGAGAGCGGTGAGAGATTCGAAGGCGAGCGAGGGGTACCCGTTCAGCAGAACGGGTCGAGTCGAGCAGGACCGAGAGGAGTTTTGTTGCGACGGCAACAAAACGAGCTCTTGGGAGAATCTCTCACCACGCCAAAAACGAAAAGCAGCCGAGAGTGGCTGCTTGAGTCGAGAGCTAGACCGCTCTCAGAGGAACATCTTGCGAACGGCGTCAGCGTATTCGTCCTTCGCTTGTCCGTCAAAACCAAGTAGGGCAGCGAGTTCGTCCTTACGGCCTCGATAGAAATCTTCGAGCAAGACGCATGTCGCGAATTCTATATGTGCCTCCATAGTCTTCTCATCTTCGGGAGCTTCATCGTCTCCCTTGAGAGAGGCTCTTACGAAAGTCCTTATCGAAGCTTCAAGCATCTTTTCCGGGCTCGGCCGGGGAAAAGCTCTATACATTGCGTTCTCCTAGAACTGCGGGCTGCACTGACACTAACAAGGCAAAGGGAAGTTGCAAGGAAATCATTCTCTTTTTATCTGATGAGACATATACTACTGGTATGACGAAAAAAGCAGTACTTGCTGGCGGATGTTTCTGGGGTCTTGAAGACCTTATACGCTCGCAGCCGGGAGTCGTCGACACTGAAGTCGGCTATACCGGCGGAAGCGTCGTGAATCCTACCTATGAGAACCACGAAGGTCACGCCGAAGCGGTGCAGATAGAATACGACCCGGAAAAGACCTCGTACAAGAAGCTTCTGGATTTCTTCTTCCAGATACACAACCCGACCACTCTCAACCAGCAAGGCAACGACCGAGGCACTTCGTATCGTTCTGCTATCTTTTACAGCAACGATGAGGAGAAGAAGATCGCCGAAGAGATGATAGGCATCGTCAACGCTTCGAAGCGCTGGAGTGACCCAGTGGTGACGTCGCTCGAGCCGCTCGGCACCTTTTACAAAGCCGAAGATTATCATCAGGACTATCTCATCAAGAATCCAGGCGGCTACACCTGTCACGCTATCTGGTTCGACAGTTATCTCAAATAAGAGACTTAGCAGAATGTCTCGCTAATACCGGTGGCACAGCGGGTTGCAAGTTGCCGCAGCGCAGTTACGATGCAGGAAGAAGATAGTCGTAACCGAAACCCAGGAGGCGAGGATGTCGCTTAGAAGTATCGTCACCCTTTCGCTGATGCTCTTCCTCTTTGGCAGAGCTCAAGCTGACGTGAACCCGTCCATGCATTTCGGGACCCTGAAACCGGGTCTCGACATGCCTTTGCCCGAATCCCTGCTCAGATCGAAGGTCAAGGATTCCGACATGATGATGCTCTCGTTCGACACGCTTTATTGCACGAAGTGGAAAGATGCGAGAAAGCTCATCGACACGGAGTCCAAAGGCAAAGACACGGAGACGATCCTGTCACGGTTGGATTCCTGCGATATCCAGTGTCTGACATTCTGGCCCGAAAAAGTCCTGATGGAATTCAGGAACCATACGGGCAAGAAACACTGGGCCGTGCAAGCGCTTCAGCCGGATTTGCTGAGCACGGTATACGTGTTTTTTGAAGCGCCATCGCGCGTTCCGAGGAATTTTCATATTTCCGGGACGGCAACATCGTCGGTTCTCGAGCTGCCCACTGCATGTCAGTGAGACGTACCGGTCACGCCCGTAAAAGCGCCGCACACTTCCGCGGCGTTTTTTATTGGTCTTCGCATGTGGTTTATCCAGATAAATAAGAAAATACCGGCTGCATGCAGCCGGTATGATGTCGCCGGTATCCTAGGCAGGCTAGGTCTCCGTTTTCTTCTTCTCGATCATCGCCTTGAGAAGCTCGAGGCCTTTCTCGCCACGGTACTTCTCGAAGTCGATCTTGCGCGGACCGCCGCTTGTTGTGGAACTTCGTCCGACAGGTATCGCCATGTGTGTTGCTGGAGTCGGCCGGCCTTCGTAGAGCGGGAACACGAACGTTTCTCGGTAAGCAGTGTTTTCGATGTCCACGAACACGATGTTCATTTCCACTACCGTACTTAGAGCCGCCGATGCCTCGGACAACTTAACCGATACGTAGAGCATTTTTTTGCCGAGTCGAATGTGAGCCTTTCGATAGAAAGAAGCTCGGCAGCGGATCCCTTCAATGTCGAAGACTTCAGGCGAAATTTCGAGTCCTTGTTTCGTCCAGACGACCGTAGGTACCAACGGCTTGCAGAATTCGGCGAGAGCTTGGTACGCTTCGTTCATCTCTTTGAACTCTGCTTCTCGATGCCCACGTTCGGCGGCTCGAATCCCGGGCTTTTTCCTGCTCCAACTACCCACAGGAGGCACGAGATTCAGGAAGAACTGTCTGCGAACATTGCTCAGAGTTTGCTCGCGACCATGCATCTGCAGCCGTTGAGCGATATCTTTGGTGGACAGCTTTTTGTCCGAGAAAAGCGCGTACAGCTCGCGGTAGCTATGGGCGTACACGCCCTGATACTCATGTACTTCTCGTTTGCGCTCGTAGCGTTCCTGATAGGGCTTCAACTCGGCGGGAACTTCCGGGAGCGAAGCTTGGTCAATGCTATCTGCCATGACTTCCTCCTGGCCAAGATGGGTTTTCTGGGCGTATTTAACAACAAAATTAGATATAGTGCAAGGTCAGCATGAAGAGCCATCGGAGAGGACTTGCCAGTCGGAGAAATTTGTTACATACTCTTTTGCAGAAGTCGATAACAGGGCCAAAAACAACGAAGGGATATAATCTGATGAACGAGCCAAAAGTCGTGCGAGGACCGGATGGCGCTCCGCTATCCGTTGCCGATCTGCCTCCGTCGAATACGACCCGGTGGGTCATGCGACGGAAAGCCGTAGTCGTAGCCGCCGTCAAAGGCGGACTGCTCTCCTTCGAAGAGGCACGCCAACGCTACAGCCTCTCTACCGATGAGCTCTTGAGCTGGCAGACCCTCTTCACGGAGCATGGTCTACAGGGCCTTCGCTCTACGCGCATCCAGCAGTATCGGGACAGTGCGGCCTGATTCGCAGCGGGACGCCGGCATTCCAGCCGGCGTCCTTTTTCTTTTGTAAAGCGGGATCATTGACGCACCGTGTTTACAGTGGTACTTTGCGCTGGGAAGTTCTCTGAGAACTTAAGACCCAAGGGAACTGCCGCAATCGCGGCAAACGCGGACGGAGGATACAACATGCGCGTTCTGCTTATCGAAGATGACAGCGCGGTTGCGCAGTCAATCGAGCTGATGCTCAAGTCTGAGAGTTTCAATGTCTACTCGACCGACCTCGGCGAGGAAGGCGTGGACCTCGGCAAGATCTACGACTACGACATCATCCTGCTGGATCTCAACCTGCCGGACATGTCGGGCTACGACGTCCTGAAGCAACTCAGGGTCTCGAAGATCAGGACCCCGGTCCTCATCCTCTCGGGACTTGCCGGCATCGAGGACAAGGTCAAGGGCCTGGGCTACGGCGCCGACGACTACATGACCAAGCCCTTCCACAAGGACGAGCTCGTCGCTCGCATCCATGCCATCGTCCGGCGTTCGAAAGGCCATGCGGAGTCGGTCATCCAGACCGGCGACCTCGTGGTCCATCTCGACACGAAGACCGTCACGGTCGCTGGCGCACCCGTGCATCTCACGGGCAAGGAGTACCAGATGCTCGAGCTTCTCGCACTCCGGAAAGGCACCACGCTCACCAAGGAGATGTTCTTGAATCATCTCTACGGCGGCATGGACGAACCGGAGCTGAAGATCATCGACGTCTTCATCTGCAAGCTTCGCAAGAAGCTCGCGAATGCCTCCGAGGGCCGCAACTTTATCGAGACCGTCTGGGGCCGCGGCTACGTGCTGCGTGAGCCGCATGACCTCGACGAACGCGTGCCGGCCTAGCATGCGTAAACTATCAGATCTCGAACAAGCTATGTCAGGGGTGGGCACCAAGGTCGCATCCCTAGAGAGGACGATCGCTGACCTGGAAAATCAGTTGATCGACCTCGACAAACTGATCGCAGAGGGAGAAGGACGGTCGGAGTTCAAGGACCCCGAACATCCGTCTTATCCTCTGGAGATCAGCCAAGCACGGGTGCGTCGGACGAATTGCGAGAAGAGCCTTCAGGTGCTTCGCAGCGAACTCGCCACGGCGCAAGATGAACTTCGGTCACTCAGCGATCTGCACAAGACAGCCCTTCGCCAGCGCGACAGGATGGCCGAGCGGAACAAGACCGATGAAGAAAAGCCGTAGAAGAAAAAGAAACGAGCGGTAAATCAAAGGATCCCCGTGCCACGGCACGGGGATTTTCACATGAATAAAATGTCCATGCCCGAAAGAGAGATGTGAGAGAGAAGAAGTTGTCATATACTGTGCAGATATGCGCAAACACTTGCTCGTGATTTCTTTCGCAGCTTTTATCAGCATCTTTTCTGCTTCGTGCGCTTTTGCCGACACGTTCACGGCATCGGTCCAGAACCTCTCGCCAGGGAACTCCGTGGTCGCGAAAAATAAACTGACTTTTAGCATCACCGCTACAGGTTTCCAGGCTCAGACGTATCATGTGACAGATTCATTCGTGAATACCTCGATATCGAATACCAATATCGACGGCGGTGGGAACTTCCTCTGGGTTCCGTCGGTGAGCGATGTAGGTACGCACGTACTGACCGTCTCACCGCAGGATTTTTCCGGCGATAGCGCCTCTACGCAGCTCACCATCACGGTCTTGCCGCCACCGTCTATCTCCATCCAGTCCGTCTCAAGTAAAACCATGGTGGCGGGACAGAAGTTCACTTTTTCCGTCGTACAGAACGGCTTTACGAATCCGACGTACGTCGTCGGAGACGCTTTCAGCGGCTCGAGCGCAGTAAGCCAGGGTGTCGACGCTTCAGGGAATTTTTCCTGGACGCCGGAACTTTCTCAGAACGGCAAACACACTATCACCATCTACGCATCGGATTCGCTCGGACACAGCTCTCAGGCAAGCGTCGACGTGCAGATAGGCGCTGGCCCGTCGCTTCTCATCCAGCCGATAACTCCCGGGACTACGATAAACGCCGGGACGACGGTGTCTTTCACAGTCGCTGCTATAAATATCATCCCCACGGGATTTTCCGTATTAGATTCGTTTGCCGGCGGCTCGATAAGTAACGCCAATATAAATACTTCCGGAAATTTCGTGTGGACTCCATCCGGCTCGGATGTCGGGACGCACGTACTTTCTTTCAAAGGCCAGGTCGGCGCGTACGGGGATAGCGCTACGACCACACAGACTCTTATCGTCGTTCCTTCCGGTGCGTCCACTTCATCTCCTCCTGTTTCTGCGACAAACACTTCGAATTCCTCGAACGCATCGAACTCTCTCCTGAGCACGTTACAGGCGCAGCTTGCCGCTCTGACTTCGAAGATCACGAATCAGTCAGGAGCCGCAGCTCCGGCAGCACATACCGGCTACGTCTTTACTTCGTATCTGAAGCCTGGCATGAGAGGCGACGAGGTCATGCAGCTGCAGCAAACTCTCGCCGGTCTCGGACTCCTAACGGCAAAACCCAACGGGTATTTCGGCGTCGGGACTACCGCAGCGGTCAAAGAATTCCAGAAAGAACACGGCCTCGACCAGCTCGGCTCCGTGGGTCCTGGAACACGTGCTGCGTTGAATTCACTTGATGGTTCTACTGCAGCACCCGTCTCGACCGCTCCTACAGCTGCAAGTACCGGGACCTTCAAGTTCGAGCATTTCCTCGGCTATGGCGACGATGATTCGCCGGACGTGACACAGCTTCAGATGTTCCTGCAGTCGCTCGGCTACCTTCCGGCTAACGCGCCACTGGGCTTTTACGGTTCAGCGACGGAGGCTGCCGTAAAGAAATATCAGTCGTCAAAAGGACTACCGACGAGCGGATACGTGGATTCACGGACGCGCGCAGCCATCAATCAGTAAGAAAGCAGATCAAAGTCTACATCTGAAGCGCGCACAAAAGCGTGAAGACAAGGATGATGATGAGAGAAAAAAGAAAGACTTGCTTGGCCCATTTCTTCTCGTCTTTAGCCCAGAACCCGCGCAGACACAGGAAAAACCATATCACTCCAAGAATGCCCATCCCGCCGAGATATATACTTCCGGCGTATCCAGCAAGTCCCAGGGCAGTCGATGCGATAAAGAAAGCGACCGCGTAGCAGAGCATCTGGGCTTTCGCGGGAAGTATCCCGAGTGCGATGGGCATTACCGGGATATCGGCTGCGCGATAGTCGTCGAAACGACGGATGGCGATGGCGAGGGCATGCGGCATCTGCCAGGTGAAAAGTATGAGAAATAATATAAGCGCGCCAAGGTCAAGGGAGTTCGTCACTGCCGTATAGCCGACGACCGGCGGGATAGCTCCCGCGACGGCACCTATCACGGTCGCGTGGAGCGTATTTCTTTTGCTCCACATGCTGTAGACCACCACGTATATGAAAAGCCCGAAGAGTGCGACGGCTATCGTAAGGATATTCGCAAAATACAGGAGAGATGCGCCTAAAAGCCCCAGAAGGATACCGAAGGCTATGGCGTCGTGATTCGATATCGCACCGCGGACGAGCGGGCGGTTCTTCGTCCTCTCCATCTTCGCGTCGATATCCTGATCTATGTAGTTGTTGAAGACGCAGCCCGAGGCGACGATAAGCGAGATGCCGGCGAGCATCGCAAGAAAAAGCGGGAAATGGATACTCCGGTGTGCCGCTACGAAAAAACCCGCAGCAGCAGTGAGAGCGTTACCGTATATGATGCCGGGTTTCGTCAGAGCATAATACTCGCGCACGACACTAGTCCTCATTGTGCATGTATTTGGCCACTTGTTCCGGAGACATGTTCCTGTTGAGGTTATTCATTATCCAGATGGAACCGATGACGATGAATGCGACGGAGTAGATCGTAAAGAGGTAGGTAATGAATTTCGAACGTTCGCTTTTTCTGCGTGAAAGATGCAGGAAAAAAACCGACTGTGCCACGAGCTGCACTATGGCAAGAGCGCCTATGACATACATGAGCATCTCGTGCGAAAAAGTCCTGTGATCCGAGCTGATATGCACGTACGCGAGGCCGAAGGCGGCAAGAGTGAGGAGTATCGCTATCGCGTAGCCGGCGACATACGACTGTAGGTTCGGCACATGGTTATTATGAGTTTCTTCCATATCTACATGATGAGCGGGATAAGGTATACGAAGCTGAAGATGAATATCCAGATGATGTCCAGGAAGTGCCAGAAGAGTGCGAGGGTCAGGAAGTGTCTCTCTACTTTAGGCGAGAAGCCCTTCTTATATACCTGCCTCATGAGGACGAGCATCCATAAGAGCCCAACGGTCACGTGGATACCATGAGTCCCGACGAGCGTGAAGAACGAAGAGAGAAATGCACTCGTCCACCAGCCTGAGCCTTCTGATACGAGCTTGATGAATTCCGAGAGTTCGAGCGCGATAAAAGAAGCGCCGAGCATGGCCGTGATCGCAAGGTAGGTGAGTGCGCGATTTTTCTGCTTGTCATACATCGCGATAGTCGCGAGGCCTGCGCTAAAGCTCGACGTAAGGAGGATAAGTGTCTCCAGCAGCACGAACGGCAGGCTGAAGATGTCGCCCGCCATCGGACCTTCTGCGACGTTGTTCTGGAGCACCGCAAACGTCGCAAAGAGGCTCGCAAAGAGAAGGCAGTCGCTCATTATGTAGAGCCAGAAGCCGAGCAGGTATTTATCCAATGTGCGGGTTTCGTTCTTCATAAGTAAGATTTCTCGAATTTCTCAATCTGAGCGGCGGTAAATATCTCTTCCGTATCTTCGTCAAAGCTTCGTACTATGAGTATCGCGGCGGTCGCCACGAGCCCGAGAGGCACGAGCCAGTACATATGCCAGACGATGCCGAAGCCAATGAAGAGTGCTGCTAGACCGATATACATGCCGAAAGGCGTATTCTTAGGAAGCTCGATGTCTTCGTAGGGAAGTAAAACCGTGTCGATGCCAGCGGCCTGCATGCTATGGCTTCGTTCTGAAAGTCCGCCGGGCCCGTCCATCGAAGTATATGCTTCGTGATTCTTACCGAGAGCTTCTTTCGTATTCCAGAAGGCGTCGCGTCCGAACACGGTCGGTATGTGCGCAAAATTATAAAAGGGCGCAGGGGAAGATACAGACCACTCGAGCGTGCGGCCGTTCCAGGGATCAGGCCCTGCGATGTTTTTCTTGCGATCACGGATGCTTATGTAGAATTGCGCCACCTGGAAGAGTACGCCGACTACGATAATGATGAGACCTGCTCCAGCGACTATGAAAAGCGACTGCCAGCCGAGCGAAGCATCATAATGGTCGATACGGCGCGTCGCACCCATGAAGCCGAGTATATAGAGGGGGATAAACGCCACGAAGAAACCGATGATCCAGCACCAGAAAGCATATATGCCCAGCCTCTCGTTCAGCTTGAAACCGAATATCTTCGGGAACCAGAACGAGATGCCCGCGAAATAGCCGAAAAGCACGCCGCTTACGAGCATGTTGTGGAAATGCGCGACGAGGAAGAGCGAGTTATGAAGTTCGAAGTCAGCAGCAGGAATCGAAAGAAGTACGCCGGTCATCCCGCCGACCGTAAATGCTGCGACGAAACCTAAGAACCAATGCATCATCGAAGAAAAGATGACGCGCCCTCGGAACATCGTGAATATCCAATTGAATACTTTTACTCCTGTAGGAATGGCGATGATCATGGTCATCATCCCGAAGAAAGCGTTCACCGCTGCTCCCGCACCCATCGTGAAGAAATGGTGCGCCCAGACTATGAACGAGAAGAACATGATGCCGATTGTCGCGTAGACCATGGAGCGATAACCGAAAAGACGCTTTTGAGAGAAAGTGGCGACGATCTCCGAGAACATGCCGAACGCTGGCAAGACGACGATATAGACTTCGGGATGTCCCCAAGCCCAGATGAGGTTCACGTACATCATGACGTTGCCTCCCAGATCTGTCGTGAAGAAATGCATATACATGGTCCTGTCGAGAGAAAGCATCGCGAGAGTCGCCGTGAGTATCGGAAAGGTGAACACGATGAGTATCATGCTCGCAAATACCGTCCAGACGAAGACCGGCATGCGCATCATCGTCATTCCGGGTGCTCGCATCGAAAGTATCGTCGTCACGAAATTTACTCCTGAGAGGAGAGAACCGATGCCGCTTATCTGCAGAGCCCATATCCAGTAGTCCACGCCGACTCCCGGCGAGAACTGCAGCTCGGAAAGAGGCGGATAGGAGAGCCATCCTGCAGTAGAGAACTCTCCTAGGACGAGAGAGAGGTTTACGAGCGCGGCACCTGCGATGAAAAGGTAGAAGCTGAGGGAGTTCAAGAATGGAAAGGCGACATCGCGTGCGCCTATCTGGAGCGGCATGATGAGGTTGATGAGTCCGAACATGATGGGCATCGCGACGAAGAAGATCATGATGGTGCCGTGCGCGGTGAATATCTGCTGGAAATGATCCGGCGCGAGATACCCGTGATCGCTCCCGACCGAGACGGCTTGCTGGAGGCGGAGCATGCTTGCGTCGATGAGTCCGCGCATGAGCATGATGACAGCGACCGCGATATACATGACGCCGATCTTCTTCGGGTCGAGCGAGGTCAGGTACTCATCCCAAAGCCATTTCCAAAGCTTGAAGTAGGTGAGCGCCGCGATGACGGCAGCACCTGCGAAGAGCATGAAGATGACACCGCTAAACGCCACCGGGTCGTGCGGTATGGCGTCGAGCGAAAGTTTGCCGAAAATCAGGTTCATATACTAATTCAGTGTTCGTCCATATGCATCTGCATGGTGGCGTCATATTGTGAGAATACTTTGTCGAAGAGGGTCGGATCCACCTTGCCATAATAGCGCACAGCGTCGTACATGCTGGGTGTCAGAAGGGAACTGTACGCGGCACCGTCGAGGACATCGGGTGCATCTCTCGTCGAAGATGCCCAGTTTTGGAATTCTTCTTCAGTCACGGCTTTCGCAACGAAGTGCATGCCGGCAAAACCTTTGCCGCTGATGTTGGCTGAGGATCCCTGGTATATCCCTGGTTCGTCAGCTTCGAGATGCAGCTGGGTGACCATCCCGGTCATCGCATATATCTGCCCGGAAAGCTGCGGTATCCAGAAAGAATTCATCGGCGCGTCAGAAGTTATGCGGAATTCTATCGGCTTTCCCGCGGGGAATTCTACGTAGTTTATCGTCGCGATGTTTTCTTTGGGATATATGAAAAGCCATTTCCAGTCGAGTGCGACGACTTCTATCACTTCGCTTTCGCCGGCAAGTGGGCGGAACGGGTCGAGGTCGCGCGAGCTTTTCCAGGCGATACTCGCGAGGATGATGATGACGAAGCAGGGTACCGCCCACCAGATGAATTCTTCGATGGTGCTATGCTCCCAGTTCGGCAGGTATTTCGCCGATGTGTTGGTCGCCCGGTAGCGCCACGAGATTATCGCCGTAAGGAAGAAGACGGGGATGATTATGCCGAGCATGAGTGCGGTCGCTATCAGTATGAGGTTACGTTCCTGGAGCGCGATGGGGCCTTTCGGCTGCAATATCGCCATGTTGCTGTCCCGGACGAGGTACCACATAAGCCACACGAAAAAGATGGCGAAAAGTATGATAAGAAACGTCTTAAGGTAGCTTTTCATGCGAAATTCTTTTTTATTGTACCGCATTACGAAGGCATGCACGATTGACCACAGAGCACAGTTGACCCGTCTCATAGATACTTTACACTTGAGCTGTTAGAACCGGGACATGTCTACGGAATCGGAACATCCACGACTCATGGAAATCGAAAAAAGAGCAAAGGGAACACTGAACGGATTCAAGCAGTTTATCCTGCGTGGCAATGTCGTCGACCTCGCCACTGCGGTCGTCTTCGGCGCGGCTTTCAGCGGGCTCATCAACTCCATAGTCAAGGACCTGGTAACACCTCTCATCGCTGCCATCTTTACCCAGCCAGACTTCTCGGCGATACAGTTCACCATAAACGGCAGCAAGTTCATGGTCGGCGATTTCCTGAACTCGTTCATATCTTTCATAATCCTCGCTGCGGTCATCTACTTCTTTATCGTTCTTCCGATGAATACGCTCATCTCGCGTTCCCGCAAAGAGCCATCTCCTGATCCCACTACCAAGAAATGTCCGCAGTGCAAAGCCGAGATACCTATAGATGCTTCCCGCTGCATGTATTGCACGCAGCTTATAGATTAGATTGAGGTTAGCTTGAGACTAGCTTGTGCATAACGTCATAGGTGTACCCCGTACTCGCGCTATCATGTGCCTATGCTCATCGACCCAATGATCGGCGCCATAGTCGCGTCAGGTTTCGTAGCGGTTCTCCTAGGAATGATCTGGTATCACCCGAAAATTTTCGGCGGAGCCTGGATGCGATTGTCTGGAATAACACCCGAGATGCGGGAAAAAGGAAAAAGACGGATGCCGGTCATGGTTTTTTTCGGATTCCTCGCGGCGATGCTCGTCGCGTATGTCATGACCTATGTAAGCGCTGCCTGGGGTTTCTATAACTGGGTAGGAGGATTGCAGCTAGGTTTATGGTGCTGGATGGGCTTCATCGCGCCGACGATGCTCGGCTCAGTGCTTTGGGAGATGAAACCGTTTCGCCTGTATCTCATCAACGCGTTCTACTGGCTCGTGACTCTACTAGTCATGGCGCAATTCATCGTCTTTGCATACAGCCTTGAATACGCTTCCTCGCTGAATCCTGCGGTAAGCGCTGACAGTAGCGCGTATGTCGAATAGTACTCTCGCCTCGAGAGTTACACTGAATGCTTTCCAGATAAAAGTCATAGCGGTTATCTGCATGGTGGTGGACCATGTCGGTCTTTTCTTCTTCCCGCAGTATCATTTCTTCCGCGAGATCGGAAGATTGGCATTCCCGCTTTTCGCGTGGCTCATTGCGAACGGTGCCGTGTTTACGCACGATATCCGAGCATATATCGGAAGGATATTCCTGCTTGCTGTCGTTTCTCAGATACCGTTTACTCTCGCGAATCAGTTCATAGGCAACTCCTGGTGGTATTTCAACGTCGTCTTTACGCTTCTCCTGGGACTTCTCTGCATCTGGGTCATCCGCTCGACAACGAGCAAGGTGCTGTGGTTCCTTACGATAGCGCTGGGCTGTTTCCTCGCTTTCGCTTTCAACACGGACTACGGGGTAGAAGGCGTGCTCGCTATCACAGGATTCTATTTCTTCTTTGACTCTTTCGCGCTTCTCCTCGCGTACCAATCTGTCATCCTGGGCGTCTTTACCTACGCATCGTATCTTGCTTCGATACACGGACAATCCTTTATCGGGAGGATTTATCCCGCATCGTCTGACGAGTTTATCGGGATCTTATCGCTGTTCATCATCTTCCTTTACAATAAGAAGCCTGGTATACGCACGGAGCGTCTCTTTTATTATTTCTATCCGCTTCAATATATACTTATCTACATATTTCAGCTTTTGCTGATCCGCTAGAGGCCTATGACGTATAAGATCACCCTGCCACATTATTTTCAGGAAAATACCTGGCTTCTCTTCGCGATATCAGGCCCGCTTCTGGCAGTAGCAGTCGTAGTCATCATGCTCATATATTTTCCGACCCATCCCGGACTTCACAGGATAAGCATCGACGGAGAGACTATATATGCTTCCGTCGCTGATACTGAAGAATCGCGAGAGCTTGGGCTCGGTGGCCGCGAAACCATGCCTGATGACGAGGGCATGCTGTTCGTATTTGAAGCAGGTGGCAACCATCCTTTCTGGATGAAAGATATGCGTTTTGCACTAGATATAGTCTGGCTCGCCGACGATGGCACCATCGAATACATCCAGGGTGACGTCGTCCCCGCAACATATCCGGAAGTCTTTGGCCCACCGAAGCCGACGGGTAAATACGTCCTGGAACTCAACGGAGGGTATTGCGCCGAGCACGATATCAAAGTGGGGGATAAGGTTGCCCTCTAGCGTGCCTCAGTGTTGGCATCTTTAGATATTTGTGGGATAATACGCATCTGCGCAAGGCAGCTGCTGTAGGCGTAAGCCTATAGAGGAAAGTCCGGGCACAGGCCTGCTTTTGCAGGCAGCATGGTAGCGGGTAACGCCCGTCAGCCGCGAGGCAAGAGATGCGAACAGTGACGCCAATGCCGAAAGGCTAGGCATCCTATCAAGTAACATTGAGGATGAATCGTACGGAAACGTACGGGTGCAACGGCAAAATTCTTACTTCTGTGCAAGGCCGTGCTTGTTACGACCACGCGTGGTAACAAGAGAGCCGCTCGAGGTGATCGGCAACGATCATCCCAGATACATAGCTGTTATGAGGTAATCCGCAAGGACTTCCTTAGACAGAACCCGGCTTAACAGCGCAGCAAAGACCGCCTCGTGCGGTCTTTGCATTTTGTATTGCAAATCATGTTACTATATTTCATACCGTATGCCCGAATCACGAACAGGATCAGCAGGCATCTCCGATGTGATAGTCAGGTATTGCGCGATAGCACTTGCGTTTCTTATACCTTTTTTTGTCATCCCCGCCGCGTGGGCTACCGGCGCTGAGTCTAAAGCGCTTCTGATCTCGGCTTTTATCGTTTTCGCACTCATCGTCTGGCTTTTAGGCATGGTCTCGAGCCGGCGCTTGGTGTTTTCGTTCGACCCAATCCTCGTCGCAGCGCTCTTGATTCCGATTGCCTATATCGCATCGGCGCTCATCTCAGGAAACATCCTGACGTCATTCGTTTCGGGAGATGCAGTGACAGGAAGCGTCGCGAGTGTACTCTTGCTTTTCGGTACTGCACTCATCGGCGCAATAGCTGTCGAAGATCGCAGGCATTCTTTCACTATGATCGTCGCGCTCCTCATCTCTTCGCTCGTGGTCGTACTTTTCCAGATAGCGCGGCTTTTCATCCCGGCTCAGCTCGGACTATATGGCGCGATGGCAGGGAACACTTCGTCAGTAGTCGGCTCATGGCACGACCTGGCGATTTTCTGCAGCGCCATCGTTCTCATATCGCTCGGATTTCTCGAAACCTCGCTTGCGGAAAGCCGAATGGTCGCGATTCTCCTGCAGGTGCTCGCGGCGCTGTGTTTTGCGCTACTCGTCGTGATAAATTTCTCCGACACGTGGTTCGTACTCGCAGGTGCTGCACTCCTTTTTGCCGCAGCGCGTTTCCTTCGTACATATAGAAGGCAAAGAAACCTGCTCACATCTTTCCGCTCAGGAGTAATCTGGCTCATCCTCATTGCAGCATCTCTCGGGGCAGGTTTTAGCGGGACGTTCATCTATGACCATCTGCCAAAGATGCTGCAGATAACCCAGGTAGAAGTTCGTCCTTCATGGCAAGGCACGTTCCAGGCCGGGCAAGAGCTTTTCTCCGGAGGCAAAGCATTGATCTTTGGCACAGGTCCCAACACTTTTGACCAACAGTGGGCACTTTTCAAACCGAAAGAAGTGAACGCGACGAACTTCTGGAATACGGATTTCCAGAGCGGCATCGGCGTAGTGCCGACGGCCATCGTCACGGTGGGCATCGTAGGTACGCTCGGCTGGCTGCTCCTGTCGCTCGGCCTCTTGTATGCAGGATACCGTTCTTTCAACGACGAGAACGAAGGCCGTTTGCGCTTGATACTCTTTATCACGTGCGGTTTCATCCTCGTCTTCCACATCATCTACGTGCCGTCGATAGGCATATCCGCTCTGATGTTTCTCCTGCTCGGGATTTTGGCAGGACTTAATGCTTCGTCCTGGCGCAGCGGCGAGCTGAGCCTGGCACCCGGCTCCATCTTCGTTTTCCTGGTCACGCTCGCCATATCATGTGTCGTCATCGCCGGTGCGCTTATGGAATCACGCGCAATAGTCTCTACGCTTCTTACTTCGCGGGCAGCGCAGGTGTATCGGCAGACTGGCGATCTCTCCGCCACATCAGCGCTCATCTCTCAGGCGGTAAGTGTCGATCCTCAGAACGACGTCGCCCAGAGAGGCGCCGTAGAAGTGGGACTTCTCCAGCTCTCCAAGCTCGCACAGAGCAACGCATCCGATCCCGCGACACAGCGCCAGCTCAAGACCGCGCTCTCCACTACTATCGCGCATGGTCTTGCCGCGGTCTCTATAGACAACACGAATTACCAGAACTGGCTCGCCCTCGCAGGTCTCTACCAATCCCTCGCGGGGCAGGGAATACAAGGCGCATATGAACAAGCGCAGGCTGCCTGGCAGCATGCCGCGTCTACGACACCGGCCAATCCCTTGCCGCAGATACAGCTCGGAGAAATTGCCCTGGTACAGAACAACCCAGCCGCTGCGCTCGGTTATTTCAGCAAAGCCATCACGCTGAAGCCGGACCTGGCACTTCCGTACTACCTGCGTTCACAAATAGAAGCCAACCAGGCGCAGTGGGAAAGCGCCGTCAAAGACGCCGCCGCCGCCGCGCAGCTTGCGAGCCAGGATCCGCTCGGCTGGTACAACCTTGGCGTCATCTTGTACGCTGCTAACGACTACCAGAACGCAGGTGCCTCGCTTGAGAAAGCTGTCTCGATCCAGAATAATTATTCTGACGCACTCTTCGCACTCTCGGTCATATATGACAAGGTAGGCGCTCATGCGAATGCGCTTGCAGCAGCACAGAAAGTCGTCGACCTGAATCCTTCGAACGTCATCGCCACAGAAGTCCTGCAAAACCTCCAGGCAGGCAAACCCGCGCTCGAAGGCATGGCTAACCAGCCCGCGCAGTCGTCCACTTCCACTCAGCAGCCTGTTCAGAAAAAGAAATAGCGTATGATCCGCAACGCGTTCCGCTTCCTTTCCGCGGAAGTTAAGGGGCTTCACGCTGCCGTGTTCGTCCTGGCGTTTTCTGCGCTCCTGTCATCGCTCCTCGCGCTCGGAAGAGACAGGTTACTCGCCCACGTCTTCGGTGCTGGTCCTACTCTCGACATCTATTATGCTGCCTTCCGGATACCGGATCTCATTTTCGTCGGGACAGGAGCACTCGTGTCCGTCTATATATTGATACCGGAGCTGGCTCGTAGGAGTGGCGTAGAACAAAGAAAATATCTCGACGGAATACTGGCCGGTTTCTCGGTGTTTGCGGTGACCGTCAGCATCATCGCCGGAATACTTGCGCCGTATCTCTTGTCTGTACTTTTTCCGCAATTCGCGGCGAATGGCTCCATGCCAGTCCTGACACTTCTCACACGCGTGATGCTTCTGCAGCCGATATTCCTTGGCATCTCGAACATCTTTGCCGCGGTTACGCAATACCGGAATCGCTACGCGCTGTATTCCATCTCGCCGCTTCTCTACAACCTCGGCATAATCCTCGGAGTCACGCTCTTCTATCCGATATGGGGCATGATCGGGCTCGCTGTGGGAGTCGTCTTCGGAGCGATGATGCACGCTTTCATCCAAGTGCCATCGCTCTACCTCGACGGATTCCTCTCGAAGTTCCCGAAAAGGATCGATTTCCGGATACTCTTTTCCACCGCCCTGATATCCTTGCCTCGTGCACTCGCGCTCTCTATGTCGGAGATCGCCGAGCTCGGACTCATCGCTCTTGCCGGACTTCTTACGAGCGGATCCATCGCCATATTCGTCTTCGCTTTCAACCTGCAGGCTGTCCCGCTCGCGATAATCGGAGCGAGCTACTCCGTAGCTGCGTTTCCGACCTTGGCAGCGGCGCTTTCTCGCGGTGAAAAAGAAACATTCCTGAATCACGTCGCTATCGCGATGCGGTATGTCTTCTTCTGGTCAATGCCCGCGACCGCACTCATCATCGTGCTTCGCGCGCACATAGTCCGCGTCGTATTGGGCTCTGGACAGTTCGACTGGACTGATACGCGTCTCACCGCTGCGGTCTTCGCGCTGTTTGCTGTATCTCTCGCTGCACAGGGCATCACGCTCCTGCTTATTCGTGCCTACTATGCCGCGGGACGTACTTTTGTGCCGTTCCTGGTTTCGTGCGCGACGGGAGCGCTTACCATAATCATCGCAGCACTCTTCGTGGGCACGCTGCATGACTCGACGATACTGGTTTTCGTACAGAACATCATGCGCGTGCAGGATCTTCAGGGTACGGAAGTCCTTGCACTGGGACTCGCATATTCGCTAGCATCTATTTTCGGAGTTTGCGTGCTCTTGATCCATTTCGAACATCGATTCGGGAACTTCCTATGGCGCATTTCTCGTGCATGGTGGGAAAGCCTCCTTACATCGATGGTGGTGCTTATTACCGCGTACTATGCGCTCGTCATCGCAGGGCCACTCGACGTAGGCTCGACGACGCTCTCTGTTTTCATCAAAGGTTTTTCGGGAGGAGTGGTAGGAATAGTCGCTGGCGGAGCCACATACTGGCTTTTGGGCAGTATCGAATTACAGGAGACCGTACTCTCTATTTACGGACGTTTCGTAAAAGGCTCCATCGCGCGTGCGACCGGCGCCGCCATTGCCACCGCTGCAGAAGACACTCCTGGTCAGGCATAGCTTTGCCACATTTTGCAATACTTTGAATATTGCGCAATATCCCGTAGGATGAGTCCGACATGGCTACCCATATCCGCAATTTCAGCATCATCGCGCACATCGACCACGGCAAATCCACGCTGGCCGACCGCATGCTCGAGCAGACGGGTACGATAGAAAAGCGCCGCATGCAGGAGCAGGTCTTGGACAAGATGGACCTGGAGCGCGAGCGTGGCATCACTATAAAAATGGCGCCGGTCCGCATGAACTGGAAAAAAGACGGCAGCGAGTACGTGCTTAATCTCATCGACACGCCGGGGCACGTAGATTTTGCCTATGAAGTCTCGCGAGCGCTCACAGCGGTGGAAGGCGTCATCTTATTGGTTGACGCGACGCAGGGCGTTGAAGCACAGACGCTCTCAGTTCTCCAGATCGCCAAACAGCTCGACCTCGTCATCATACCGGTGGTATCGAAAATAGACGCGCCAAACGCACGCGTCGCGGACATCCGAAGCGAGCTCGCACTTCTCTTGAACGTGCCGGAGGAGACCGTACTCGGCGCATCGGGAAAGACCGGTGAAGGCGTTGCAGAAGTCTTGAACGCAGTCATAGATCGCGTGCCTCCGCCGAAATCCGACTCGGGGCTTGCAGAAGGCCTCATTTTCGATTTCGGCTATGATTCGAATCGCGGCATCATCGTCTACATGCGCGTCTTTGGCGGCAGCTTCAAGAAAGGTGACAACCTGAAATTCATCGCAGCCGACGCGGAATTCTCTCCGCTCGAAGTCGGCGTGCTTACTCCCGGCGAGACGCCAAAAGAGACTTTGCAAGAAGGTGAAATAGGCTATCTAGTGACCGGAATAAAAAAGCCGGGCATCGCGAGCGTCGGCGACACTATCACTTCGGTGCGAAATCCTGCAAAAGCACTGCACGGATATATGACCCCGACGCCCGTAATATGGGCAAGCGTATATCCGGAAAGCCAGGACGACCTTCCGCTTCTTAGACAGTCACTTGAGAGACTTCGACTCTCAGACTCTTCACTCTCGTACGAGGAAGAATCATCGGGTGTGATGGGCAGGGGATTCCGCTGCGGATTCTTAGGAATGCTTCATTTGGAAATAATCGTCGAGCGACTGCGCCGAGAGTTCAACATGGCACTTGTCGTGACACAACCGACGACCGTCTATGAGATCACAAAAATGAACGGCGATATCGAAGAGATATACGCGCCGGCCAAATTCCCCGACGACGGCACTGCGAAACTCGTGCGTGAAATGTGGGCCAACGTCTCGCTCATCACGCCTACGGATTATGTCGGCGGCATTTCACAGCTACTCTACGACCATGAGGCTAAAGTCGGCGCGACAGAGACTTTGCCTGACGGCAAGCTTGAGCTGAAAGCCGAAATGCCTCTGCGTGAACTCATGCGAGGATTTTTTGACAGACTTAAAAGCGTTTCGTCGGGATTTGCATCCCTCTCGTATGAAATAATCGGCATGCGTCCGGCAGATGTGCTTCGTCTCGATATACTCGTCGCTGAAGAACTTACTCCGGCATTTACTCGCATCGTTTCCAAGCGCCGTGTACAGTTCGAAGCCGAACAGATGGTAGAAAAGCTCGAAGAGCTTCTGCCGAGGCAGTGGTTTGACCTCAAGATCCAAGCTAAAGCCGACGGACGCATCGTCGCAAGCCGCCGCAAGTCAGCGCTGCGCAAAGATGTCACCGGCTATCTATATGGTGGAGACATTACGCGCAAGATGAAACTCCTCGAAAAACAAAAGAAAGGCAAGAAAAAGATGCTCGCCCGCGGGAAAATCGATATCCCGCACGAGGTTTTCCTGAAAGTCGTCCGCGAGCAGTAACGTTTAGTTTACACCGGGAATAACGAAACCTTTTGCTCTTACGTTTTTTGTGTAATCCTTCTGATACTGCGCTGCTTTATCCGTATTGAACTTCTTGGCGAGAGAGAAAAGGTCTGGGTTGCTCAAGAAAGTCGAGAGCGATACCCCATTGTCGGATGCAAAATCTCGAAGAACATATCCGGAAGTGATAGCGTTAAGTACGCGTTGATCTGTGGTATCACCGTAGCCTTCATCCAAAAAGGTGATGAGAGCGGCTACCTGTCCATTGCCTGTAATAACGGATCCGCCCGACGCACCGTGCTGAGCGTTAATCGTTCCTGAAAACGCTATCACATCCGGAACGGTGTTAGTGTCAATTGGGCGCTGAGCGTCGACTTGTGCTGCAGTAGAAAGCAAGTGGAGATCGCGAAGTATTGAATCCGGGCCGAAATTTTCGGCCGCATATCCGAGCAAGTATACGGGCGTATGCACTGGCAGCGTCTGACCTTGGTAGAGAGAAAGATACGGAAACGTTGTTTCCAGGGGTTTTACAGGATTTGCGTGGCCGGTGATGAGAAGCAGTGCGTAGTCCTTTTTACCTAATTCCAAATCTGTAGTGGTTGCAGGAGAGAACATGTATTTTAATTCATTGCGTACATATGCCTCAGGAATGTACATAAGGGTGGCAGTATATTCGTTGGCAGCTGGCGAGCCAACTCGCACGTAACATTCCTCGAGACTTGGGTTAGGCCAGTTGGCGAAAAGGAAGTTGTACGCGACATGCGCGTTGGTAAGAATGACCCCGCGCGGATCTATGATGACGCCAGTGCCACTTGAAAAGTCTTTATACCCGCCGTAGCGATCAGTGCAAAAGAGATTAACGACGGCTTTGGACCATGCAGAATCAAACTGTACCGGTGTCGTCGAAGTTGCATATGCCTGAATAATAGAGCTAGTTGCGGGGCGCGTACCATTTCTAAGTGATGCCACTTGGTTGATGAGCTGTTGGATCTGCAATGTAACACTGGTGACCGAATCTACGGATGAAGAAGCCGAAGTTTGATTATTTGAAGAGGGGGTGCCGTCAGTGAGTGCCTTGTTGATTGCCGCGCGAGTACGTGGGCCAACGTATCCAGTCGATGGAATGCCTGCGGACTGCTGATATTTCTTCAATGCGCTCTTAGTAAGTCCAAAAAAGTTACCCGTCGGGGTGCCGACAAGGAAATGTTGATTGATCAGGAATTTCTGCAGTTCACGGACTGAAGACCCGCTATCTCCGTATTTAACATCGGTATCAATAAGTGCCGATGTATGCAGTGGCTGTACACCGAGGATAAGTGAGAAAGTAAGGAATAATTTTATTAATTTTCCTCCGTCGAGAGTTTTCATACGGGCACACTAACACGATCTTATCGGCCAGCAAATCTCCATGGACGGAGCAAAATTACAATAGTGAATCGTCCATCGAAAATCGAGTTCGAGGAGAGTTCTGTTGAGCCTAAGCAATCGCTGGTCTACTGCAGGAAGAGGTTGGCGAGGCCGGGCGCGAAGAAGATAACCATACCCAATGTGACGAGTATGGCTATGCCGCCCCAGACATACTGGAGGACTTTTTTGGTCCGTTTGTGGAACAAGAAACTCATAGTGGTAGGATTATAGCCTATGGCCGCCATCAAGCCAAGGAACGATCCTGTGCGCCTCTTTTGGCGGCGTATACTTTCGCTCACTCTCGCAGTAGTGGTGCTTTTCGGTTTATGGGCAGTGATAGGCGTCTATATGAAGGAAAGGGAGTCCAGCGACCTGCGCCAGCAGGCCGAAGCGCATCTGAAAGACCTTCAGACACGCGAGACCGCACTTAATGGAAAGATAGCATCGCTCGAGACCGAACGCGGGCAAGAGGCCGCGCTTCGTGACGAATACCAGGTCGGGAAAGAAGGTGAGGGAATGATAACCATCGTCGATAAGCCCGCCACGACGAGCTCAGGTTCTCCTCAGGATGAGCAGGGTTGGTGGAGCAAGGTCTTCTGGTGGTGGTGAATCGGCGCAATTTTGATAAATTTAACCGATTGCGGGTATGGTTTAGTGGTAGAACGCGACCTTCCCAAGGTTGAGAGCGGGGTTCGATTCCCCGTACCCGCACAAACGAACGTAGTGAGTATTGTGCGGGTACAGCACAGTGCGGGGCACTGTGCGTGGGGAATCGAAGGGCGCAGCGGGCCCCGCGTCAGCAGACGCGGGTGCGAGCCGGGGTCGCAGAATTTTTATCGCGACGGCGAGAAAAATATCTGTGACCGGTTTCCCGTACCCGCTCTGACGCGCTTCAAAGAACAGTATTTCACGATAGTTTTATATACTTGACAAGTATATGCGCCAAAACATATAATCCCAACGCCGTTCGATATGGACGGTAACCTGAAGGAGATGTGCATGAGGGGTTCCTCACCGTGACCGCGCGTCACGGACGGATGACCTCGCACGAGCGTCGTGCGCGGCATCAGATGTTTGTTTTGAAGAGCTGCATCAACGTCAAGGTCAAGGACACCGGCATCTGCAACGCCGGCGCGTCCGACCAGGTCAGCGCCCTGACGACGATCGCGATCTGATCGGCGGCGGGCGGCGGGTTCGCTCGAGTGACATTCTCTTCACGGGATTGTCAGTTGGCAACTTGAACGAACCCTATCCCAGACTGAGTCGGGACTGCGATTGAACTCCTTTCGCGGAGAATCATTCCTCTCCTGACCACAACGGCAGAAAAGGCTGCCATGACCCCACCTAGCGAGCTAGTGTGGGGTCTTTATTTTTGGTTTACGAATGCCAAAGCTTTTGCGGCAGAGTGTGGATAACTCGTCGTGATATAATAATCGTCCTTATAAGTTAGCGCATGACTTCTATGCCGAACGTAACCATTTACTCAACGCCTTCGTGTCATTTCTGCCACGCGGCCAAAGACATGTTCAAGGCCAACAACGTGCCTTTTACGGATTACAATGTAGCCACAGACCTTCCGCACCGCCAGGAGATGATCCAGAAGAGCGGACAGATGGGCGTACCCGTCATCCTCGTAGGTGACGAGCTCGTAGTCGGTTTCGACGAAGAGCGTTTGCGCGAACTTCTCCATCTCCCGGCAACAGCGTGATCCCGTCAGAAAGCTGTTCAACCCAAGGGCGTGCATGATAAGCTCCATGCACGCCCTTGTAGCTCAATGGATAGAGCAGTCCCGTCCTAAGGGAAAGATGTAGGTTCGATTCCTGCCAAGGGCACTTGAACGTAGTGAGAGTGCCCTTGGCAGTGGGAGGGGGAGTGGATTGAAATGCGGGCTAAGGAGCATTTCAAGAATTAATCCCCGTAGAGGAAGGCAGGCCGCATTGCGACCGTTGGAAAACCGTGGGTTTCCAAAGTTGCCTTGGGCACATGTAAAATTACACCCGAGCGGAGTTTTTCACGTAGGCGAAAAACGAGCTCTTGGGAGATTCCTGTCCCGAGTTCAAAAAGTCGCGGTATACTATATATATGCCACCTGAGGGAGGAGGGACGCTCCAAGAAATACTGCGTCTCACCAAAGAGAACAACCAGATGCTTCGCGCCATGAGGCGCAACGCACGCTTTCATACTCTTTTAAAACTGCTTTTCTACGCGCTTATCGCAGCTGTGCTCATATGGTCCTATATCCATATCATCGGCCCGCTTCTGATGCAGATGCTAGACACGCTCAATAAGATCCAGGGAGCGAGTTCACAGGCGCAGAACCAGCTATCTGGGTTTACAGATTCGTTGGAAAAGCTCAGGTCGTTCCTCCCAGGTGCATCTTCAACTTCTGCGCACTAGATGGTATAGTGGCGTCCATTGCCCGGGTAGCTCAGGTAGTTAGAGCACTCGCCTGAAGAGCGAGCTGTGGTCAGTGCAAGTCTGACCCCGGGCACAAATTTTGGCACAAAATTGTGCCCGGGAGGACTGTGCCTGCGCATAGTCCGTGTCAGACTTGCAGGGCGCAGCCATGTCGCCTTGGCGACAGGCGAGCCAGGGCAGTGACCACTTAATAATTTTGCGCGAAGACCAAAATTATTTAGTGAGTCACGCCAAGCGACCCCCCGGGCACCAATCAGAACCCCAGCGTATACGTCATGGCACCGCTTTTGGGCGCATGCCATTTTGCGGTATCGAGTTTTACTTCGTGAAGACTGCCGAGTTCGCGGTATTTGAGGCTGCCGTTTTTCAGCGCGTACTCGTATAGGTCTTTCGTAAGCTCGACATCTTTCAGGCAGTACTTACGTACCTTTTCGACTTCGCCGTTTCGCCACCATACGAGCGACTGTCCGCCGTGTCCGCTTTTCTTCTTGCCGAGCGTTCCATCCGCCACAGCATCGAGCCTGATGCGCCTGCCGAGGGTCTTGTATATTTCCGCCATCAGATCGACGCTAGGGATCCTGGTCAGGTCACCGGGATAATATTTATTCAGAAGGGGGATATCGAAATGGTCGGAGTTATATCCGACGAGTACTTCAGCTTGCTCGAGCATCTTCCACAGTCGGCTGAAATCTGTCGTCAGGAAAGAGTCGTACGTATCAGTCTCTGAGTCGTGTGTACCGACAAGCGCGATATCAAGGTCCGCCGGCTGACTCCGGCCGTTTCCAAGCCAATTTGCCGTTTCAATGTCAAAAGTGATAACTCGCATCGCAAGAGTATAGCAGGATTTCCTATCCCAAAGATGAAAAAAGATGTTCCGCTATGCCGTCGGCGGACAATATCTTCTCGTCTCCTGTCGCTAGATTCTTTATCGTATATTTTCCGCTCTCACGCTCTTTGCTTCCGATAGCGAGTATGAACGGTATCTTCATCTTATCGGCCTGACGTATCTGATCGCCGACCCTTTTACCGGAGAAATTCACCGAAACGGCGACATCTTCACGCCTCAGATCCTGCGCGAGCTTTATCGCATGAGTCATGCACTCTTGGTCGATGACCGCGAGCATCAGCTCGGTTGCCGGTGCGTAGTCAGGAAGGAGTCCGTGCACTTCGAGGAAGTCTCTCGCCGTGACGTCTCCCATCCCGAAGCCGACTGCAGGGATCTTTTCACCATTGAAGAGAGACAAGAGATTGTCATATCGCCCTCCACCGAAAAGGGAGCGCTTGTTGCTCTCGTGCGTATCGTAGACTTCGAAAACCATGCCGGTGTAATAGTCGAACCCGCGGGTTATCTTGGTGTCGACGACCATGTTGCGCACGCCCATGACTTCGAGTTGTGCACGAAGCGTTTCCAGATACGCGGTGGATGTAGTCCTATCTATACGCTCGATAAGCGCCTCCGCTTTTTCGCCGACGACCTTAGTCATCTCTTCCTTGAAATTACCAATCTTCTCGCGGCGATCAAGCAGTCGGGTTATCGCTCCTCTCGTTTCAGGCGCGAGTTCGTGTTCGTCGTAGATGCTGTCCAGAAGACGACGGTCGGATACCCGAATCTCGAAATCACGCTCTTCCGCGCCCATCGCGCGCATTACCGCATGCGAGAGAGCTATTATTTCTGCATCTGCTTCGACACCGTCTGCTCCTATAAGGTCGGCGTTCAGCTGCCAGTGTTCGCGGAGCCGGCCATGTTGCGGCTTTTCGTAGCGAAAGACGTTGGGGATGGAATACCAGCGCGCAGGGAAGGGGATGTCACGTGAACGAGCCGCTATCATACGGGCCAGTGTAGGTGTCATCTCCGGGCGTAGCGTGACTTCCCGGTCGCCTCGGTCGGTAAAGGTATATGTCTGTTCGCCGACGATCTCTTCTGAAGTCTTCGCGCGATAGAGTTCTGCGGGTTCGAGGACGGAGGCGTTGTATTCTTCGTAGCCGAAAAGTTCGCAGACGCGCTCCATGTGTTCGAACATGTAGCGCTGCACGAACTGGTCCTGCGGATAGAAGTCGCGGACGCCCTTGTACGGGTCGGTCGATAGGCGTCGGTCGTTCTGCATACAGATACTATACTTTTTTACGATGCTAGTGGCAATGTAACCACAAAAGACGAGCCCTTGCCGGGACCACCGGAGACGGCATGGATGGTGCCGCCATGAGCCTCGACCATATTCTTGGCCGCAGCGAGTCCGTAGCCTGTAGAGTCAGGGTTTATATCGGTCGAATGCTTGCCGTGGCCGCCCTCGGTAAAGAGCTTCGCTATATCTGCTTCGGAAATCCCCACGCCGGTATCGGTGACGGTGCAGATGACAGAGCTGGGGCTTTTGGAAAGATTTATCTTTATGGAGCCTGTCTGCGTGTAGTGCAGCGAGTTGTCGAGCACGTTGCGAAAGACGAGGTCCATCAGCTTTTTCTCGTCGCCGCATACCTTGCATGCGCCGCTTTCTGATGAAAACGTCATCGAGAGTCCTTTTTTGTCTGCCTCAGGCTTGAACTCCGAATACAGGGCGAAAAGATCCGCCGAGAGGTCGAAGACCGCGTCGCTCATCTCTAAAATACCGGTCTTTGCGTCTGTGTCTTTGAGGATATCCATAACGGCTGAGACGCCTTTGCGAGTTTCGCTGAGGGCATGCTTAGCAAAACTTCGCACTTCCGGCGGAGCGTTTCCCGCGTCGCCCTCCGCTATAGAAGAAAGCGAAGCGGCGTCTTTGGTCAGATAGCTTTTCACTTCATGGCTTATCGTATGTATGAGCTTTTCCTGATTCTCGTTTGCGGCCTGGAGCGGCGCTATCTGGCTTGCAGCAGCCATGATGACTTCGCGGATAGCTCCAGGATGAGGAATGCCGAAGACCCGCTCGTGCTCGTCACTCATTCCGGGTGTGTGTATTTCCAGCATGCCGTAATCGAGAAGCGCTTGCAGGATGTTAGCCTGCTGCACGTTTACTTCCTGGACGCGTTCGATGCTCCAGCCGGTGACTTCTCTGTAGAAGAGACCTTTCTGTTCGGTGCTCACTATCCGTCTATTCGTGACGATCCACATCTCCAGGTAATACTGCATCCAAGTGCTCGATACCGTCCACCAGATGATGACCAGCCACCACATCGCGAGAAAGAAACCGACATGCGAAGCCTGCGCGGCTTCGGTGATAGCGCCGATACCCGAAAGATAGGCATAGCCGAGGAAAGGAAACACGGCCACGAAAGCGACGCTCAAAAGCCTTACAAAAAGGATGAACCAATGCTTTCTGAATACTAAAAGCACTTCTTCTCCCAACTGTATTTCGAGTGCACCTTTCATATTCCGGCCGGGATTACTGTCATCATGCCGAGGAGGAGTGCGAGAGTGACTATTCCATAGAATCCCAGGGATATGCTCGCGACATGGGGGTTATATGAAAAACGTCTCCAGTGATAGCTGAGTACCGCGCCCAATATTACGCTCACGATCGCGGTCGCGATAGTGATGATCCACATGGCGACGTGAAAGTACTCGCTCATTCCCATTGAGGAAATTATAGCGCGATTTGGTATAGTATCGGCGATGAAAGAAGAATATAAACGCATGTTCCGTATCGGACGGACCTCGACAGGCTTCGGGCTTTTTGCGCGACGCGTATTCCATAAAGGGGAATTCGTCGCGGAATATACCGGGAGAAAGATCTCTACGAAAGAAGCAGATGCCCTGAATACGCGTTATCTCTTCGAGATAGACAAAGACTGGACCATAGACGGCTCGCCCCGCTCCAACATCGCGCGATACATGAATCATTCGTGCGATCCCAACTGCGAGACAGATATAGTAGACGGCCGCATAGTTGTCTCGGCACTCCGCGACGTACAAGTCGGCGAAGAGCTGACGTTCGACTACGGCGAAGAGTATTTTGACGAATTCATAAAGCCGATCGGGTGCCGTTGCATAAAATGCAGCCGGAAGGCCCTCGCGAATTCCTTATAGGTAGCCGACGGTCTTCGTAGACCATTTGCGCCAAATATGCTACATTTTTCTCCATGAAGAAAGGCGTAATGATTTTCTGGGGCGTTATCATAGCGGTCATCGTTTTGGCGATAGGTTCAAGCTTCCTCATTTCAGGGAAGCCCAGCCAGTATGACAAGCTCGCTATGTGCATCAAGAAACAAGGTGTCGTCTTCTACGGTGCCTTCTGGTGCCCGCACTGCCAGCGCACCAAAGGCCTTTTCGGTTCAGCTGCCAAATACCTTCCGTACGTCGAATGCTCTACGCCTGACGGCCAGGGTCAGACGCAAGTCTGTATAGACCACAAGATCCAAAGCTATCCGACCTGGGTACGTCCCGACGGTGCTGTACTTGGGGGAGAACATACTCTCCAGGAATGGGCAGCATTTTCAGGCTGTACTCTCGACGGTCAGACCACCGCGTTTTCTACAAGTACGGTCGCTACTTCATCCGAAGCTTCGCCGGTGAAATAGCCCATACGGCATCTCATCAACAGTATGTCAGTCGAAACACTGAACTACCTTCTCTCCATCGGCACGATAGGGATGCTCGTCGTCACGGCAGGGTTTCTCGCGGTATATCTTTTGCGTTCGCGCTTTCCAGACCTCAACGACATAGCTGCTCCGCTCGAGAAATGGGGGATACAGATAGCGCTATTGTTAGCGCTTTCCGGACTTTTCTTCACACTATTTTATTCGGAAGTCCTCGGGTTTGAACCATGCTTCTTATGCTGGTGGCAGAGGATATGTCTCTACCCGCAGGTCATAATCCTATGGCTTGCTACCTGGAAGCCTGAGCTTAAGCCCTCTGCACGGGTGTATTCTCTATGGTTCTCGGCCATAGGCGCCTGTTTCGCCCTGTATCATCACGTGCTGCAGGTCTTCCCAGCAGGGCACTTGCCGTGCTCTGCGACAGGACCGAGCTGCGCAAAGATCACTTTCATAGAATTCGGCTTCGTGACCTTCCCGATGATGGCGTTCGCGCTCTTCGCTCTCATCTTCGTCATCATGCTTTTCGTGCGCAAGAAGTAGTTTGCCATTTTACAGTAGAGGTGTA